>MAAB01028900.1_pt1 | contig 174123 bp, 164 predicted proteins | sample 1115991 | NCBI WGS metagenome assembly MAAB01 (sample SAMN04961124, study PRJNA320927) | seawater metagenome | isolation source: sample BD02T18 sea water enriched with oil for 18 days | place: USA:Gulf of Mexico | collected 2013-07-27 | reverse complement strand
AAAAAGCAAAAACAAATACAGGTTAAGGAAATTAAATTCCGTCCTGGTACAGATGAAGGCGATTATCAGGTGAAATTACGTAACCTGAAACGCTTTTTAGAAGGCGGCGACAAGGTCAAGGTTACATTACGTTTCCGTGGCCGTGAGATGGCCCACCAAGAACTTGGTTTAGAACTACTAGCTCGCGTTAAAAACGATTTAGCAGAACTAACCGTAGTTGAATTCTTTCCGCGTAGAGCGGAAGGGCGTCAGATGGTGATGGTTCTAGCCCCTAAAAATAGATAATCTTTGGTTTGACAAGTAATCAGTTTAGTGACGAGTAGTGCGTTCATAGTAACGAACTTCAAGTCGTTAGTTGATTCACCAATTTTATCTTTACGCTGGTAGTACAGGCTTGCAAGTAAATTAATTATTCGCACTTTTAGTGAGAATAATTTGTTTCGCCCTCGCTACTTAATATTTGGCATATACCTATTCTACTTTTAATAGTTAAGGGTATAAATTTGAGAGTTATCCCATGCCTAAAATGAAAACCAATAAAGGTGCTGCAAAGCGCTTTAAAAAAACAGCTAATGGCTATAAGTTCAAACAAGCTGGCCTTCGTCATATCTTGACTAAGCGTCGTACTAAAGTTAAGCGTCATTTGCGTGCTAAAAGCATGATCGCTGCAGCTGACATTAAGTCAGTTAAAAAACTTTTACGTCACGGTTAATAGGAGAGATAGAAAATGGCAAGAGTAAAACGTGGTGTACAAGCTCGTGCACGTCATAAAAAGGTTCTAAAGCAAGCTAAAGGTTACTACGGTGCCCGTAGTCGCGTTTATCGCGTTGCTTACCAAGCTGTAACTAAAGCTGGTCAATACGCTTACCGTGACCGTCGTCAACGTAAACGTCAATTCCGTCAACTTTGGATTGCTCGTATTAACGCAGCAGCTCGTCAAAATGGTTTATCTTACAGTAAATTCATTAATGGTCTTAAAAAGGCTGCTATTGAAATTGATCGTAAGATCCTAGCTGACATTGCAGTATACGACAAAACAGCATTCACTTTCTTAGTAGAAAAAGCACAAGCTGCTTTAGCTGCATAAGAATTGATATGTGATTTAGAAAAGGACGCTTAGGCGTCCTTTTTCTTTTTTTAATGATTCTTACTTGTCTTTTAGCCCATTTTCTGCGTTTTAAAGTACTCACTAATAGTCATTAGCTCCGTGCTTTAACCTTGAAATTGAACTGAAATCCGTCGTAATAATATATTAAAATTACTTTGTTATTATATCGAATATTATTTTATTAGTGCAAAATGATATTCGCTATAATTAATTTAACTATTGATAATTAAGGTCTAACACCATGAATCTAGCTGATAAAGTTTTAGCGGTAAATAATGATTTACCTATTCGCACTGATGCACCAGTACATAGCGGTAAGGTACGCTCTGTTTATTGGTTAACTGAAATAGACAGTAAGCGTTTAATTGAAGAGAAAGGCTATGATGTCCCTAGCGATACTCCCTTAGCTATTATGGTCATTAGTGATCGTATTTCTGCTTTTGATTGTATATGGCAAGGTGAGGGCGGAATGAAAGGTGTACCAGGTAAAGGTGCAGCACTCAATGCAATCTCGAATCATTGGTTTAAATTATTTAAAGAGCAAGGGCTTGCAGATAGCCATATTCTTGATATTCCACATCCGTTTGTATGGATTGTCCAAAAAGCAAAACCTGTGATGATTGAGGCTATTTGCCGCCAATATATCACTGGCTCTATGTGGCGCAGTTACGTAAAAGGTGAACGTGAGTTTTGTGGCATTGAATTAAGTGAAGGGTTAACTAAAGACTCTAAATTAACCAAGCTTTTACAAACACCATCAACTAAAGGCATTTTGGAAGGCATTCCAGGGGTTCCTGCGGTAGATGACGTGAATATAACCCGTAAGAACATTGAAGATAACTTTACAGCATTTAACTTTAAATCTACGGATGATATTGCTTTATATGAAAAGCTATTAACGGAAGGTTTTGATGTTATTTCAAGTGCACTAAACAAGCTTGATCAAATATTTGTCGATACCAAGTTTGAATTTGGTTATGTGAAAGATAAAGCGGGTAATGACAAATTAATTTATATGGATGAAGTGGGTACGCCTGATTCATCACGTATCTGGGATGGTGAAGAATACCGAGCAGGTAACGTAGTTGAAAACTCTAAAGAAGGTTTCCGTCAGTTATTACTTAAGCACTTCCCTGATGCTGATATTTTATTAAATAAAGATCGTATGCCTGAGCGCGAAGCATTAGCTCGTGATAATGAGTTACCATTATCTGTCTTGATGGATGTATCTAAAACGTATACGGATATTGCGGAAAAAATTACTGGTGAAAAAATTGTATTAAGCGATAATCCAAAAGCCGAAATTGTTAAAATTTTACGAGAACAATATCAGTTAATTGATTAAGTTAATGATTGAGTTATTTGAAGTGAATCACGGTTACTATTAATAAAGGGCATGATATGACACAAAAGCAAGACATGACAGCTGAACAACAGCAGCAATGGATTAGAGAGCAATATCAGATTGCTACTAAGTACTTAGCAACTCAAGGTTTAGTCACCGATAGTGTTATTGTTGAAGAAAGCCGTTATTTAGTACCGATTATGTCAATATGGAAACTTAAAGTACTTGATGGTAGTTACCTTTGGGTTATTTGTGGTGATTTACCCAGTGATCATAATGCCTTTGATGTTGCTCCAAATGCACGTGAAGCTGTACGTCATTTTTCGTTCAAATGGCAGATGCAAGCTGAAAATTTATTGAAAACAGGTGATAAAGAACAAGAGAAATTTGCTCAATTATTGATTGGTAGCGCCGAAGGTTTATACGATATGTATCAGCAAGAAAAACTTTGGCATCTTGAATAGTTGTCAATAATAGTCAGTAATCGTTGCTAATATTCAACGCTAACATTATTCCCTCAAACAATAAGTTTGAGGGAATAATTCTTGAAATCGCCGTAGCCTTACTGGCTACTTACCACCCTGGTTAATTATTTCACGCGCCATTTCATCAGCAATAATGCCGGTAGGCTTATTTTGCTGATCAGCTTTAGTAAATACATCAAGTAAAGTATGGTAAATCTCTTCTACCTTTTTAGTGGCTTTTTCAGCGCAGTAATTTTCTTCAAAAGAAATATTGATAATGCCACCAGCATTAATAACATAATCAGGTGCATATAAAATTTCAGCATCAACTAATGCTTGATCATGACGTGGTTCAGCGAGTTGATTATTGGCACAACCAGCAATAATACTGGCTTTGATACGCTTGATGGTATCATCGTTAATGCTAGCACCAAGGGCACAAGGGGCATAAACGTCAACATCTTGATCATAAATATCATCTAAACCAACAATCGTGGCACCAAGTTCGGTGGCTGCTTTATCAAGAGCAACACGATTGATGTCGGTAACAAATAACTCGACTCCAGCGTTATGTAAATATTCACATAAACCATAACCCACGCTCCCTAAGCCCTGTACGGCTACTTTAAGGCCACTTAAATCATCACGATTAAACTTGTGTTTAACACAGGCTTTAACGCCTAAAAATGTCCCTAAGGCTGTGAATGGGCCAGGGTCGCCACTTTTACCTTCGGTTCCTGTTACAAACGGGGTTACTGTATTAGTTATGGCGATATCAGCTGTCGTTATATTGACATCTTCCGCGCTTAAATAACGGCCATTTAACCCGTTGAGTGCTTCACCAAATGCCTTAAAAAGTGCTTCAGATTTGATTGCCTTAGCATCACCAATAATCACTGACTTTCCACCGCCCATTTTTAGGCCTGCCATAGCATTTTTATAAGTCATACCTTTAGATAAGCGCAAAGCATCGACGAGTGCATCTTCATCACTGGCATAATCCCACATTCTACAACCACCTACGGCTGGACCTAGTGCGGTACTATGAACAGCAATGATTGCTTTGAATCCTGATTTTTCATCACTGCAAAAGACAACTTGTTCATGGTTGTCAAAATCTGCTAAATCAAAAAAAGCCATGCTTATATTTCCTCATTTTTTCTGTGAAAGAGTTACTTTTATATTTGAATGAACCTTATCACTTCAATTTTGTGCACACTAGTCGAGGTAAAGTAATTATAGGCGAGTTGAGGAGGGTAAAGTGTTCAGATATAGGTACAGAAGAATATACGTATTATGGATGATGCATTTTAGTTGACGATTTTGTTAGACACAAAAAACCAAAATAGCATATTTTATAAGGTTGCTTTGGTTTGAAGGGGTTTTATTGAGTGTGGGGTTTTATCAAAATGGTACGGGTCAAGAGACTTGAACTCTCACATCTTGCGATACTGGAACCTACTTTTCTCAACATAAGCAGCGCGTCTGGCAATTCCGCTATGTAATTTTATTAACTTGATTGAAGTTTATTGAAGTTTATTGATTTTATTAAGTTAGAAGGGGATCAAAATGGTACGGATCAATAGACTTGAACTCTCACATCTTGCGGTGCTGGAACCTACTTTTCTCAACATAAGCAGCACGTTCAAAATGGTACGGGTCAAGAGACTTGAACTCTCACATCTTGCGATACTGGAACCTACTTTTTCTAACATAAGCAGCGCGTCTGGCAATTCCGCTATGTAATTTTATTAAGTTGATTGATTTTATTAAGTTAGAAGGGGATCAAAATGGTACGGGTCAAGAGACTTGAACTCTCACATCTTGCGATACTGGAACCTATCAAAATGGTACGGGTCAAGAGACTTGAACTCTCACATCTTGCGATACTGGAACCTACTTTTTCTAACATAAGCAGCGCGTCTGGCAATTCCGCTATGTAATTTTATTAAGTTGATTGAAGTTTATTGATTTTATTAAGTTAGAAGGGGATCAAAATGGTACGGGTCAAGAGACTTGAACTCTCACATCTTGCGATACTGGAACCTAAATCCAGCGCGTCTACCAATTCCGCCAAACCCGCATTTTGATGTTTTACTTTTTTAAATAAATATAGCAAAGATAAGAGAATTTGAAACTCTGATATCACTGCGAAGCGAAATCGTTTTGATGATTTTGCTTTTTTACTTTAAATAAATATGGCAGGGATAAGAGGATTTGAACCTCTGAATGACGGGATCAAAACCCGCTGCCTTACCGCTTGGCTATATCCCTACTGAGGGGTAATTACATTACATATTTTATTAAAACATCTATTAAACATTGTTTTATAAAAGTTTAATAAAAATGGCAGGGATAAGAGGATTTGAACCTCTGAATGACGGGATCAAAACCCGCTGCCTTACCGCTTGGCTATATCCCTGCAATGTTATTACTTTTTACATTTGCAACTATTGTTGCTTTGAAATGGTACGGGTCAAGAGACTTGAACTCTCACATCTTGCGATACTGGAACCTAAATCCAGCGCGTCTACCAATTCCGCCAAACCCGCATTACATCCAAGTTTTAAAGAGACTTGAACTCTTATACTTTGCAATACTGAAACCCGTATTACATTTAAACTTTTTAAGAGGTTAAACTCTTTTTTACCGAAGTAAAATGGTGGCTACACCGGGATTTGAACCTGGGACCCCATCATTATGAGTGATGTGCTCTAACCAGCTGAGCTATGTAGCCTTTTCATCTCGCCTCTCAGCAAGTGGCGCGTATTATGCAAATCTGCTTGGCTTACGTCAACCGTTTTTTTTCAAAAAACGCGACTTTTTATTCGTTTGGCTATTGCCTGTGCAAATTGGCGGTAAACTGCACAAAAAATGCATCCCTGACTTGTTAAAATCGAAGTATGCATTTTGAGAGTTCAGCCTCTTAGATAAATAGCGTTTATTTCAAGATAACTTTTTGGCTTCTCTTCACTACTTTTATTAAACATTAAAACGGAAATGTATTACGTCACCATCTTTTACGCGGTAGTCTTTACCCTCTAAGCGCCATTTACCCGCTTCTTTAGCACCCGACTCACCATTGAATTCAATAAAGTCGTCATAACTAATTATTTCGGCACGAATGAAACCCTTCTCAAAGTCAGTATGAATAACACCTGCTGCTTGAGGTGCAGTAGCATTTTGCTTTACTGTCCACGCGCGTACTTCTTTAACACCGGCAGTAAAATAGGTTTGTAAGTGCAGTAAGGAATAACCAGCATTTATAACACGATTTAGACCAGGTTCTTCTAAGCCTAGATCAGCCATAAACTCAACACGGTCTTCGTCATCCATTTCAGATAACTCACTTTCAATTTCAGCACAAACAGCAACAACGATCGCACCTTCAGCATCCGCTATCTCTTGTACTTGATCAAGGTAAGGATTGTCTTCAAAACCATCATCATTGACATTCGCTATATACATCGTCGGCTTAAGTGTTAAAAAATTTAAGTAATCGACAGCGGCTTTCTCTTCTTTAGATAACTCTAAAGAACGCACCATCTGACCTTCTTCAACATGCTTTAATATTTTTTCTAATACAGGCATCTCAAATTTTGCGTCTTTATCGCCACCTTTAGCTTTCTTTGCTAAACGAAAAATAGCGCGCTCTGCGGTGTCCATATCAGATAAAGCTAACTCAGTGTTGATGACATCGATATCATCAATAGGGCTGACTTTATTCGCGACATGAATAATATTGTCATTATCAAAGCAGCGAACTACATGACCGATAGCATCAGTTTCACGAATGTTGGCTAAAAATTTATTACCTAAACCTTCACCTTTTGATGCGCCAGCAACAAGACCTGCAATATCAACAAATTCCATAGTGGTGGCTAATACACGTTCAGGATTAACTATCTCAGTTAATCTATCTAAGCGAGGATCCGGTACTGGTACTACGCCAGTATTTGGCTCAATAGTACAAAAAGGGAAGTTTGCTGCATCAATACCTGCTTTAGTGAGTGCGTTAAATAAAGTTGATTTTCCAACGTTGGGTAAACCAACGATGCCACATTTAAATCCCATGATTTATACCTGTTAAATATGTTAATTTGAACTCAGGAGTCATTCCTAGAGTATTGAGTTTTGTAGGGGTTAGCCTATTAATAATGAAGGCATAAATGCCAACTTATACGCCCTTAAACGCGTGTAAACGTTGTTGAGCTTTTGTTAAACCATCTTTTTGCCAGATATCGAAACAACGGCTTGCTTCATCAATGGCGTCTTCAATAAGTACTTGTTCATTTTGTGGTGCTTTGCCTAGCACATGACCGGTAACTTTATCTCTATGTCCCGGATGGCCGATACCAATACGTAAACGGTAGAACTCTTTATTGTTTGCCATACGAGCAATAATATCTTTTAAGCCGTTGTGTCCGCCATGACTACCACCTTGTTTTATTTTAACACTACCAGGGGGGATATCTAACTCGTCATGCGCAATGAGAATATTATCAACGGGGATACGGAAAAAATTTGCTAAAGGAGCAACCGCTTGACCACTTCTATTCATAAAGGTGGCAGGAATTAATAAGTGGACGAGTTCGCCACCGATAATACCTTTGCCATAGAGGCCGGAATATTTTTTTTCTGCGCGGAGAGAAATGTTATTGCGTTGTGCCAGTTCTTCAACAAACCAAACACCAGCATTGTGACGTGTTCTTGTATATTCGGGGCCAGGATTACCCAGCCCCGCAATCATTTTAATAGTCATTTTATTAAATTAACTATTATTCTGCTGCTGGTGCTTCTTCAGTAGCTTCTTCGCTATCGTCGTCGCTGTTACCTTTAGGGGCATTAGCTGTAACAACGGCTTGGTCATGGCTTTCGCCTTTTTCTAGTTCGTCAGAAGTTACGCCTTTAGGCAATGTAACGTCTGATAAATGTAGTGTTTGACCCACTTCTAAATCAGCTAAATCAACTTCAATAAACTCAGGTAAGTCTTTTGGTAAACAAGTAACGGCAATTTCAGTTACGTGATGAGCAATAGTTGCACCTGCTTTTGAAACATTCTCTTCGTTGATGAAGTGAACAGGAACATTAGCATGTAAAGCATGGTTTGCATCAATGCGGATAAAATCCATGTGCATAACAATGTTTTTGAACGGATGACGTTGCATGTCTTTGATTAAACATTCAACTGGCTTACCAGCAACATTTAACGTTAAAACGTGCGAGTAGAAAGCTTCTTCTTGTTGAGCACGGAAAACATTTTTGTGCTCTAAAGTTAAAGATACTGGCTCTTGGCCTTCGCCGTAAAGGATAGCAGGAACTTTATTCGCGTGACGTAGGCGGCGGCTCGCACCTTTCCCTAAATCTGTGCGTACTTCAGCTTCTAAAGTGAATAAATCAGTCATGATAAATACTCTTATATAATATTGATAAAATTAAGTCTTGTTTTTTGCGACCAAAAACAAGGATGTTTGCTTTTTTAAACTAGCCAAACGCTCAATAATGAAATTTGTTAGATAAAAAAGGCGCGGCATAATAACACTAGCGCTTAGCTAAAGCTATTGATAACTACTTAAGAATAATAAAAAGGCAATAAAAAAGCAGATATTGCGATAATATCTGCTTTTTATTGGATGTAATTAATGACTAGAGACTAGTGATCAAACATCGCTGAAATAGATTCTTCGTTACATACACGGCGAATAGCTTCACTTAGCATGCCACTTAAGGTTAATTGACGAACCATTTTAAGCTTTTTAATTTCATCTGATAATGGAATTGAGTCAGTAACAACAACTTCATCAATCACTGAGTTTTTAAGGTTTTCAGCCGCATTACCTGATAGTACCGGGTGAGTTGCATAAGCAATAACACGTTTTGCACCATGTTCTTTTAAAGCTTCAGCCGCTTTTGCTAAAGTACCGCCAGTATCAATCATGTCATCAACAATAATACAATCACGGTCTTTTACATCACCAATAATATGCATTACCTGCGCAACATTAGCTTTAGGACGACGTTTATCAATAATAGCTAAGTCAGCATCATCTAATAATTTTGCGACTGCACGAGCACGTACAACACCACCAATATCAGGAGAAACAACAACCGGATTGTTTAAATCACGGTTTTTCATATCTTCTAATAAAATAGGCGTACCAAAGGCATTATCAACAGGAACGTCGAAGAAACCTTGAATTTGCTCGGCGTGTAAATCAACCGTTAATACACGGTCAACACCGACACTTGATAAGAAGTCAGCAACTACTTTCGCCGTAATTGGCACACGGGCACTACGTACACGTCTGTCTTGACGAGCATAACCAAAATAAGGAATAACGGCAGTAATTCTGCCTGCTGATGCGCGACGAAAAGCGTCGATCATCACAATAAGTTCCATTAGGTTGTTGTTCGTTGGGGCACAGGTTGATTGAATAATAAAAACATCGCTGCCGCGTACGTTTTCATTAATTTCAAAGCTTATTTCACCATCACTAAAACTGCCTATTTTGGCATCACCTAAAGTAATATATAAGCGATTGGCAATTTGTTTGGCCAGTTCAGGGGTGGCATTACCCGCAAAAATCTTCATGTCAGGCACAGTCAGTTCCTCAGAAACTTTTGACATTAAAAATATACTCTCTGTTTACAGTAAACGTGTTAAACATTGAGCCGTATAAAACCAAAATTAATGCTAGTTATAAACACTAATTTCAGCAAATTAGTTTGATTTTTTCAGCTGCTCAATTACTGAGCATAAAGGCGACTTGTTCAGCCCCTGTGCAACAAACGAGCTAATCCCGTTGGGAAGTTTTGCTTGCAGTTCACACGCCTCTTGTTGATTGGAAAAACGCGAAAAAATGCACGCGCCCGTTCCTGTCATTCTAGACGGCGCGTATTCTACCAACCAAGCGAGTAGCTTGGCAACTTCAAAGTAATTTTTTATTACCATGGTTTGACAGTCATTATGATATTTATCTTCGTTAAACAAGTCGTTATCGTGATAGAAGTCGCTAAAATTATGATGTATTAACTTAGCTGTATTTCGAGGTAATTCTTTGGCGGTAAAAACACTGGCGGTTGAAATGCTCACCTCTGGCTTAGTGACTAAATACCAACACTCATCAGGCTCTACAGGTGTTAACTGTTCGCCAATCCCTTGTGCAAAAGCTGAAAAACCATGAATGAAAATAGGTACGTCAGCGCCTAAAACCAAGCCCATTTCGGCTAACTCTGTGTTGGTGAAATCACTTTGCCAGAGTGTATTTAACGCCAGTAATATAGTGGCCGCATTAGACGAACCACCGCCTAATCCTCCTCCCATGGGTAAAACTTTTTTAATACTAATTTGGGCACCATAAATGATAGAGCCGTACTTTCTTTCTATATGCTTTTGTAATAATTGGGCTGCTTTGACAATTAAATTGTCTTCATTTTTTACATCTTTAATAGGCGTCAATAACTCGATGTTGGTACTATTAGTGACTGATATTGTTAGCGTATCGCTATAATCAACAAACTGAAATAAAGTTTCTAACTCGTGATAACCGTCAGCTCGTTGCCCAACTACATGCAAGAATAAATTAAGCTTAGCGGGGGATGGAAAACTAAAGCGCTTGCTTAAGTAAGGGGATGCTGTTGAATTGGGCGATATTGCAGGTAAAGTCATTATATTACTTATTATTAGTTGGTATTATTAGCTTGCATTGTGAGTAAAGGACCATTTTTTGATGGAGACCTTGATCAATAGTCCATCTTTTTTAATGGTAAATTTAGTGGCCATTGGTAAGTGCTCAAAAACTTTGTATTTATCATAAGTAATTTGCCAAGCAGAGTTTTGATAAGTACTTGTCATATTAAGGGGTAACTTAGTTTTGCTATTATAAACAATTTTATCTGATGATTGATAAGGAAGGCCTTTTAACCAAAAAGTAAGCGCCTGTGTCGGTAATGTTAGCCCTGTCAGCGAGTATATTAATTGCGGTAAGTCATCAGAGCGGTACTCTTTTGAGTTAACTTTAATTAAGTGCTGCCCTTGCATTGAAGATAAATGTAAAACATTGATGCCTAAATAGCTGGTTAGGTTAAGTGTTTGGTTTTTATTACCTTCATCGACTTGCCATGAGATAGCAGCGCTTTCGCGTTTATCTTGTTCATCCAGTGTTTTTTGGATAAAGGCTATCTTGCCACTAATTTTCCATTGGCTTAATTGCTGTAATTGGCTTGCTCGTTGCTGAGCTGTTTGAACCGGTAGTGGCTTAATCGTTACCTTATTTGAAACACAAGCCATTAAAGTGAATAGTGAAAGAGCTGCTAAGAAAAATAAACGAAAAGAGGTTTTAAGCATAAGATAAATTAGCATTGGAAATAGGAGGCTATTTGAGCATAGCTTGCCTTCTTGTTCAATATCACCCTTTTAATTAGCGAATATTTTTCGCTAAATTGTCACGTTTTTATGATCTGTGTTATCACAGCTCATATTTTAAAGACCAACCCTGAGTAATAATAGGGATATTAGCGTATACTCTTTAATGTTGCTGTGGGTATCGCAGCCTCTTGTTTAATATTGATCATATAGGTTTATCACATTGTCCATTGTTGCTGTTGGAATTAATCATAAAACTGCCCCCGTTTCGGTAAGGGAAAAAATATCCTTTAATCCGGACAAACTTTCTGCTGCCTTGCAAGAAATGTTGTCTGCGGTACAGTGTCGTGAAGTCGCCATTTTATCTACCTGTAATAGAACCGAGCTTTATCTGATTCAAGATGGTGATATAACTATTACGCAAGAACGATTAGTTAAATGGTTAGAAAGTTATCATAGTGTTCCTGCCTCAATTATTTTACCCAGCATTTATTGGCATCAAGACCAACAAGCCGTAAACCATATTATGCGTGTTGCTTGTGGTCTCGACTCCTTAGTACTAGGTGAACCGCAAATATTAGGACAAATGAAGCAGGCATACACTCAAGCTAAGGCTGCAGGCTCTATGGCGTTAGTGATGGACAGATTATTTCAGCGAACTTTTGGTGTTGCTAAGCAAGTACGTACAGAAACAGATATAGGCACTAGTGCCGTGTCAGTTGCTTTTGCCAGTGTTAATTTGGCGAAACATATTTTTGCCAGCCTTAAAAAAGTACGGGTTTTATTAGTTGGTGCGGGTGAAACGATAGAATTGGTTGCTAAGCATTTATATGAAAACAATGTCGGTAAAATTACTGTTGCTAATCGCACTATAGCGCGGGCTGAAGGAATGGCGAATAAAATTGGTGCCGATGTCATTACCTTAGCGCAAATTCCTGAAGTGATGAGTCAAGCGGATATTGTTATTAGTTCGACAGGGTCAACATTACCACTTATTGGTAAAGGTATGGTTGAACAAGCGTTAACTAAGCGTAGGCATCAACCTATTTTTATGGTTGATTTAGCCGTACCACGCGATATAGAGGAACAAGTTGGCGACTTAGAAGATGTTTTTCTTTACACCGTTGATGATTTACAAAGCATTATTGCCCAAAATTTAGAAAATCGTCGTAAAGCCGCCGTTGAAGCCGAAAGTATTGTTAGTAGTCAGTCAGACAGTTTTATGGCTTGGTTACGTGGTTTAAACACTCAAGATACCGTAGTGAGCTATCGCAAGCAGTGTTTATCTGAGCGTGATTTATTACTTGAAAAGGCGATGACGCAATTAAATAGCGGTAAAAATGCCGAGTCTGTTATCAATGAACTGGCGACTAAATTAACCAATAAATTTATGCATGCACCAACGAGTGCCTTGCAGTCTGCTGCTCAAGGTGGTGAGCTAGACAAACTTATTTATTTGCGTGATATTTTTAATATCGATAACGGCAAGTAAAAACCATTACACCCAACTACCCTCATTTCTTTTTACATAGTAGCAGCTTTGACTATGTAAAAATTGCTATTGTGCTAGAATAGCGCCAGTTTAGTTTTGCCACGCTTAAAACTCCTTTATTAATAAGACCATAAGAAAAGATTAATTTAATGAAATCGTCAGTATATCAAAAGCTTGAAGGCTTAGTAGAACGCTTTGAAGAGGTTCAAGCCTTATTATCAGATCCCGCAACTATCGCTGATCAAGAAAAGTTTCGCACACTCTCCCAAGAATTTAAGCGTTTAGATGAAGTCACCGTCGTGTTTAATAATTATAGAAGTGCGGAAGATGATTTCTCTACGGCTGAATTGATGCTTAAAGATGATGATCCTGATATGCGTGAAATGGCACAGGAAGAATTTAAAGAGGCTAAAAAAGCGGTTGCTGTATTAGCTGACGAGTTGCAAATATTATTGCTGCCACGCGATCCTAATGATGATAATAACTGTTTTGTTGAAATTCGCGCCGGTGCTGGTGGCGATGAAGCCGCTATTTTTGCTGGTGATTTGTTTAGAATGTACAGTCGCTATGCTGAGAAGAAAGGCTGGAAAATTGAAGTCATGAACACTAATGAAAGTGAGCAGGGCGGTTATAAAGAAATGATCATGAAAGTGAACGGCGAAGGTGTTTATGGTCACATGAAGTTTGAATCGGGTGGGCATAGAGTACAACGTGTACCTGAAACCGAATCTCAAGGTCGTGTACACACTTCTGCTTGTACCGTGGTCGTTATGCCTGAAATTCCCGAAGCCGATGCTATTGAGATTAACAAAGCTGATTTAAAAGTAGATACTTTTCGCGCCTCTGGTGCCGGTGGTCAGCACGTTAACAAAACGGATTCTGCGATACGAATTACCCATATTCCATCAGGAGTTGTGGTTGAATGTCAGGATCAACGCTCGCAACATAAAAACCGTGCGCAAGCTATGTCTGTATTGCAAGCACGTTTACAACAAGCTGAAGACGAAAAGCGCCGTAGTGCAGAAGAGTCATCACGTCGAAACCTTGTTGCCAGTGGCGATCGCTCTGAGCGTATTCGTACTTATAATTTCCCTCAAGGGCGTATGAGTGATCACCGTATTAATTTAACTTTATACCGTTTAAATGAAGTGATGGAAGGTAATCTGCAATTAATTATGGAACCAATCATGCAAGAAAACCAAGCTGATCTGTTAGCTGAGCTTGCAGAACAGCATTAGTTAAATGAATACGGCAATGCGTATGCGTTTTATTGGTGATAACTCTATTGCCAATTTCCTTAGCCAAGGTCAGCAGATATTACAAAAAGGCTCGGACAGTGCATTACTTGATGCACAAGTATTATTGTCTTTTGTACTTAATAAACCACGCAGTTATTTATTTACTTGGCCTGAAAAACACCTGAATAATAAACAAGTTGAGCAGTTTGTTAATTTGCTTACTCGCCGTTATTTAGGTGAGCCTATTGCCTATATTACCGGCGAGAAAGAATTTTGGTCACTACCCTTAAAAGTTTCTCCTGCAACACTTATACCTCGTCCAGATACTGAAACATTAGTTGAACTGGTACTTGAGCACTTTGGTGATACCAAACATATCAATTGTCTTGATTTAGGCACTGGCACTGGCGCTATCGCGTTAGCTTTAGCCAGTGAAAATTCGACATGGAAAATTGATGCCATAGATTTTAATGCCGAGGCCGTACAGCTTGCCCTGCTTAATGCTGAAAACCTTAAGTTAACGCAAGTTAATATTTTTCAAAGTGATTGGTTTACACAGGTTAAAACGGGTAAGAAGTTTGATGTCATTGTTTCAAATCCACCTTATATAGACGGTGAAGATGAAAATTTAAGTCAAGGGGATGTGCGTTTTGAACCGGCATCAGCGCTTGTTGCTAATGAGCAGGGCTTAGCGGATATAAAGCATATAGCCAAGGCAGCACGCAACTTTTTAACGTCCTCTGGGGCGTTATTTTTTGAGCATGGTTATCAACAAGGACAAATCGTGCGGAACATATTAATGGCTTTGGGGTTTGAAAATCCTCAAACCGAGCAAGACTTGAATGGTCATGATCGCATTACTTGGGCGATTTTACCGTAATAATTTAACTTCATTTGTAGGAGCTGTTTTAATCGCGAAGATTTGCTCATAAGTTATCGAGAATAAATTCTCTCCTACAAAAACAATAAACACTATAGGAACTGCAATGTTTAAACATTTACATCTAACTTTGGCGGCGATTAGCGTCGGCCTTTTTACTTTACGCTTTTTTTGGACACTCGCAAATTCGTCAAAATTACAGGCCAAATGGGTAAAAATCACCCCACACATTGTTGATACCTTATTGCTTGGTATAGGTATTGTTATGGCGGTGCAGTATTCTATCAACCCGCTAGAGCAATTGTGGCTTGGCGAGAAAATATTGGCAGTGCTGGCATACATTTTTACTGGCTATTACACGTTAAAACTTGCCCGTAATAAAGGTATGCAAATTATTGGTTATTTAGGAGCGATGGGCTGGGTTATGCTAATTGTGCGTTTAGCCATGACTAGAGAGCCATTATTTTTACTATAACCTTATGAAAATTATTTAACTATTAAGTTGCTATGAATACTTCGTTATTACCAGAATTACTATTGTCAGAGTTAAAATCTGATACCAAAGACTTGTTGCAAACACTTGTCTTGCTAGAAGAATACATTTTTCAAGGTCGCAATGTTGCTAAAACTGTTGATGCCAAGGCACTACAAGCTGAACAGTCTCTTGATGCAATAGAAACCATTATTGAACAATGCCAAGCGGTGATTAATGAAATTGAATCACCGTTAGAGCAAGCAGAAGTATTATTGAATGAACTGTTCTATCAACATTTGTTTATTGATGAGCAGAAAAGTGATTGGCCAGTGGATACCTTTAAAGTGGCCACTGGTTTAAATCAGCGCTTGATGTCGCCGATAATCAAAGCCGCAATAGTGAGTGAAATTATCAATGCTTGTGGTTTTCACTGTGATTTAGTTTTTGTGCCCACTAAAGTGATGGTACGCCTTTGCTGTAATGACGATTATGCTATTATTTTTGATGCTATTTCAGGTGAATCTCTTGATTGGCACGAGCTAGATTTATGCTTAGATGATGCTGAAGGCGACCCAAGTCAGTATGAGCTTGACAGTATGAAACGTTCGGCGGTATTGGTAGAGCATTTGAGTGCCCTAAAAAATGCCCTTATTCGTGAGCAAGAATTTGATAAAGCTTTGCTTTGTGTTGATGTGTTGCTGTCATTAAATCCTGACGATCCTAGGCAACGTCGTGATCGTGGATTTTTGCTTCATCAGTTAGATTGTTTTAAAGTAGCGGTTGATGATTACCGTTACTTTGTTGAACAATGCCCTACAGATCCTGCAGCGCAGTTACTCAAGCTACAGCTTGATAATATCACCTTAAGTGACCCTACTTTTCACTAATAAAATACTTATTTTATAAAATTAAAATTAATAATAATAATAGGAAAATAGATGTCTGCACCATTGTCTGCACCGCTAGCTACCCCATTAATAACAAACGACGCCACTGTATTAGGGCTATTAGCCATAATTCTAGGCTTTGTTTTTTACAGCTCAAACAGTCAACACCCGGTATGGAAGAAATTCTATCAATATGTGCCAGCATTACTTATTTGTTATTTGCTGCCTTCGCTACTTAACACCTTTGGTATTGTTAGCGCAGAAATCAGTCAAGTGGATGATGTGGCAAAATACTATTTGCTGCCCGCTTGTTTAGTGTTGCTTACGTTAAGTATTGATCTGAAAGCTATTGCAGCCCTCGGCAATAAAGCCATTATTATGTTTTTAACGGGCACGATTGGAGTGGTGATTGGTGGTCCAATTGCATTACTCGCTATATCCGTTATTTGGCCTGAGTTAATTGGCGTAAGTGGCCCTGATGCTGTTTGGCGCGGTATGGCGGCATTGGCAGGTAGCTGGATTGGCGGTGGCGCTAATATGCTCGCCATGAAAGAAATCTACGGTGCTGATGGTAAAATATTCACTATTATGGTGACGGTTGATATTGTTGTTGCCAATCTTTGGATGGCGGTTTTACTTTATTTTGCTGCTAATCATAAACGTATTGATGCCAAAAGCGGTGCGGATACCTCTGGTATTGATAAATTAATTGCTAAAGTGGAAGCCTTTGAACGTGATCACGCTAGGCGCCCTGAACTAAAAGATTTTATATTTATAATTGCCATTGCTTTTGGCGCCGCAGGTTTTGCTCACTTAGCGGCCGACTTTCTAGTACCCTTTTTTAAGGTTAATTACCCCGAACTAGAGAAATTCAGTCTACACAGTAAATTATTTTGGATTATTGTTTTAGTCACCTCTGTTGGTTTGATGTTTTCTTTTACGCGATTAAGACAACTAGAGGCGGTTGGTGCATCAAAAGTGGGCAGTAGTTTTCTTTATATATTGGTTGCCACCATAGGCTTGCACATGGATATAACGCAAATTATTGAAGCGCCAAAGTATGTGGTCATCGGTTTGATTTGGATGGCGGTACACGTGCTCTTACTCTTTATTGTTGGCAAAATGATTAAAGCGCCGATATTTTATTTAGCGGTAGGGAGTAAAGCCAATATTGGTGGTGCAGCATCAGCCCCTGTTATTGCCTCAGCATTTCATCCGTCATTAGCACCTGTTGGGGTATTATTAGCGGTATTAGGTTATGCCTTAGGTACTTATATGGCGTGGATTTGCGGACAGTTGCTTCGCATCATAGGTTCTTAATTATTTACTGTGTATTTTGCCCTTTTAGCAAGGGTCTTTACTAACACTTTTATTAGCGCACTTTATTAGGAAAAGGTTATGACAATAAAATCAGTTGCAATAAATGGTATTGACGTTGCCAACGATAAACCATTTGTTTTATTTGGTGGCATGAATGTACTTGAATCACGTGATTTAGCAATGAAAATTGCTGAGCATTATGTTGAAGTGACTCAAAAATTAAATATTCCTTATGTGTTTAAGGCATCGTTTGATAAAGCTAATCGCTCATCGGTACACTCTTACCGAGGTCCAGGTCTTGATGAAGGTTTAAAGATATTTGAAGAAATAAAGTCGACTTTTAATGTACCTATTATTACCGATGTTCATGAACCATACCAAGCTCAACCTGTTGCCGATGTTGTTGACGTTATACAACTTCCTGCTTTTCTCGCTCGACAAACCGACTTAGTTGTTGCTATGGCCAAAACGGGCGCGGTTATTAATATTAAAAAACCGCAATTTTTAACTGCGCATGAAATGAAACATATCATTAAAAAGTTTGCTGAAGCGGGCAATGAAAATGTCATTTTATGTGAGCGAGGTAGTTGTTACGGTTATAATAACTTGGTGGTAGATATGCTGGCGATGGATGAAATGCGTAATTACGCACCAGTCATTTTTGATGCAACTCACGCATTACAAAAGCCCGGTGGCAGAAGTGATAGTGCTGATGGTCGACGTGCACAAGCAGCACAATTAACGCGCAGTGGCATGGCAATCGGTATTGCAGGTTTATTTATTGAAGCGCATCCAGATCCTAGTATCGCTAAGTGCGATGGCCCTTGTGCATTACCGTTAGATAAACTTGAGCCTTATTTGGCACAAATGAAAGCTATTGATGATTTAGTGAAGGGCTTTGAGCCACTGGTAACAGATTGACCGTTAGAGGCTTTATGGTGTTAAAACGGTGTTAGAACAAAAAAGCTGTCAATTGACAGCTTTTTTAATTTTTATATGCAAATAAAATGTGCGAGCATTTTGAGGTGATATTTTTGATGACGCTCTTGATGAAGTAACGCTTTAAGTTACTCACTGATAAGCGTAACCTTAGTTAAAGTCATCGATTGGTTAGTATCAGCAGTACGCTGTTGTGTAACTATCATAGTCTCTGCGTCATTTTCGCTGAAATCATTAACCATTAATGTTGTAAATGATGAGGCTAAGCTGTCTTTTGCTGCTTCAATTAAGCTATGTTGTACAACTGGCTCTGCTTTTAATGATTCAGTTGCTTGTGCAATAGAAACTATGCCTGAAGCAAAGTAAACCATTACAAAAGAGGTAGCAACAATGGCTAGTTTATATGAGTATGCGTTAGTTTTTTTCATGATTTTAATCCTGTTTTGACCTAATAATAAATGTTTTTGTTAATGCCCAGCAATTGGGCGAATAGACTTATTAGGACCTTTTCTCGCATTGGCTCTTTTCTTTAAAATATAAGCTGTGGGGTTGGGTCGCACAGCTTGTATTTATATTTTCTAGAACGTTGAGATGATGTCCTTCATCTACGGGAGCTATAATAGCCAAGATAACAGCAAAATAAAAATGACAAATAATAATGTTATTCATTAGAAAAACTAATGCAAGCTTGTTATGCTCTGTTTGTAATTAATTATGCAGTCGATATGAAAAAATCATTTGAAGGAATAATAACTTTTGGCTAGTAGACTCCCACCATTAAACGCACTTAGAGCATTTGAAGCATCAGCTAGGCAGCTTAGTTTTACCCGTGCTGCTGAAGAGTTGTTTGTTACTCAGGCGGCTGTTAGCCATCAAATAAAAGCATTGGAAGAGCATTTAGGTATAAAAATGTTTATGCGAAAAAATCGTGCTTTGCTACTAACAGAAGAAGGGCAGTCTTATTATCTTGATATCAAAGATATTTTTAATTCGCTCCATGAAGCGACAGAAAAACTATTAGCACGTGGTGCTAAAGGGGCAATAACAGTTAGCTCGCAAGCAAGTTTTGCTATTCAGTGGTTAGTGCCAAGACTGAGTGCTTTTAATGCTTTGCACCCAGACATTGATGTGCGGATCAAAGCGGTTGATCAAGCGGAAAATTCACTAACTGAAGATGTCGATGTTGCTATTTACTATGGACGGGGACGTTGGCCTAATATTCATGCTGATAAATTACATACCGAGTATTTAATCCCCGTTTGTTCGCCTTTACTGCTTCAAGAAAATGTGACTAGTGGTAAGCCGCCACTATTAACGTTAGCCGATTTGCAGCATCATACCTTATTGCATGATACTTCTCGTAAAGATTGGAAACGCTGGTTTAAGCAGGTAGCCGTTAAAGGTGGAAATGTTAATCATGGCCCTATTTTTAGCCATTCAGCCATGGTGTTACAAGCCGCTTTATATGGGCAAGGTGTGGCCTTAGCTTATAGTGTTTTGGCTAAACCTGATATTGATTCAGGGCGTCTTATTTGTCCGTTCAATGATGTCTTAGTCAGTAAAAATGCTTATTTTGTTGTTTGTCGAGAAACACAAAAAGAGATCGGGAAAATTGAAGCGTTCAGGGATTGGTTACTGGACATGGTTGCCGCAGAGCAAGAGCAGATCACCGATGGACAAATTTCATAGCCATCTATGTTAAAGCTGAACTACTATCGAGATGACTGTTTTTTGGAAAGGTTATCGTAAACGTATTTATTCAGCTTAGAATATTTACCACAGACGCACTACATCGAGCATAACAACGTCTCTGTGTAGACTCGAAGAGCTCTCTGTGAAGCATCGCGGCTAATTACTCGTAAACTAGGTAAACAAATGACAACTAAACTTATAAATGATGTCGAAAAGCCCATTGCGCAAATTATTTTTGCTCATGGTGCTGGCGCCGATATGCATCATGACTTCATGACACAAATAACCGCATTGTTAAATCAAGCCAATATTAACGTGCTGCGCTTTAATTTTCCTTATATGGATAAACGTGTTGAAACGGGCAAGCGTTACCCTCCCGATAGAATGCCTAAACTGCTTGCTTGCTATCGTGATGTTATTACTGAGCTGCACGATAGCAAACATGCTAATGCCGAGTTGCCTTTGTTTATTGGTGGTAAATCCATGGGTTCACGTGTTGCGGCAACACTGGCAGGGCAAGATGATATTAGCGTCTATATAGCAGGAGTGTTTTGTTTAGGTTACCCCTTTCACCCCATTAAAAAGTTAGAAAAATTGCGATTAGAGCCATTACAGTTAACGAAAAAACCTGTATTGATAGTACAAGGAGAGCGAGATCTTTTAGGCTCTCAGCTGGAAATTGCCGGTTTTGAGTTATCTCATTTATGCCAATGTGTTTTTTTAGCCGACGGCGATCATAGTTTAAAGCCTAGGGTGAAATCAGGCTTTACACATCAACAACATATAAAAAGTGCGGTACAGGCCATCGTTACCTTTATTTTAGAAGAAACTACTTTAGAAAAAACAATTTAGAAAAAACTAATTTGGAAAAATTAATGATGCATAAAGCTATATCAACTAATAGGCAAAGTAAGCAACAGCATAAAAGGCAAATAGCAAAATTTTTAATGATTTTTGTTGGCATCAGCGGCTGCTTTTCTGTACTATTCGGCGCTTGGCTCGCCCATGGCGGGCAAGCGCTTGCTCTTAATGTGCAATTAAGCTTAAAAACAGCACTGCAATATCAATTATTACACACGCTGGCTTTATTGGCGTCATTAGTATGGGTAATAAATAAATCACCGAGCAAAATACTTATTGCAGCCTGTATCGGCTTTTTTATCGGTATTTTGTGTTTTAGCGGTAGTATTTATATCAAAACATTTTTCAGTTTTGCCATTATTGGTAAATTAACTCCCTTAGGCGGAATATCTTTAGCGATTGCTTGGTTATTACTGTCTATTGAAGGTATAAAAAATTTATGACTTCTATAAAGTATATTGTCATATTATCGGCTCCAGCTTTGAAAAAAGAGCTGTTGAGCGCAGAAATTCAAGGTAAAAAATAACTTATGACTGCTATTGTATTATATTGTCGTCCTGGCTTTGAAAAAGAGTGCGGGGCTGAAATTCAAGAAAAAGCGGCTTGGAATGAAATGTATGGCTATTTAGAGCTTAAAAAGAATCAAGGCTTAGTATTTTTTCATTTACATGATGGTAGTCATGGTGAAGCATTAATGAAAAATCTTCCCCTAAAACGGCTTATTTTTGCCCGGCAATGGTTTGTGACCTTAACTGAAAAAATTGACTTACCCGATTATAATCGTGTCGAAGCTATTGTTGATGCCTTAGGTAATGAATGGCAATACGATGATTTACGTATGGAAATGGCAGATACTAATGATGGTAAAGCGTTAAGTAAATTTTGTCGAAAACTTGCGGTACCGCTTCGTCAAGGGTTGCGTAAAGTTAAAGTATTAACAGATAAGCAAAGTAAAACTGACGTTAATCAAGATGGTGCTATTTTACATGCCTTGTTTTTAACAGGACAAACCGTAGTTTTAGGCTTTTCATTGGCTCGTAATAGCTCTAACCATGTGATGGGTATTCCGCGCCTTAAATTTCCGAGTCAATCGCCAAGCCGCTCGACCTTGAAACTCGATGAGGCTTTTTTACATTTTATTCCTAAAGATGAATGGGAAACACGGTTAACGTCGGGCATGAATGCGGTTGATTTAGGCTCTGCACCAGGCGGTTGGACTTATCAATTAGTGCGCCGTGGTATGATGGTTACCGCAATAGATAATGGCCCTATGGCTGAGTCGTTGATGGAAACGGGACAAGTCAAACATAAAATGATGGATGGTTTTAAATACGTGCCAATGAAGCAAAATGTTTATTGGCTGGTATGCGATATGATTGAAAAGCCGCAACGTGTGGCTAAGTTAATGGCTGAATGGTTGTTAAATGGCTATTGTAAAGAAGCGATGTTTAATTTGAAACTACCCATGAAAGGGCGCTATCAGCAAGTGACTGATGATTTACAAAGCATAAAAGATGCTTTTAGTCAGCACAACATGACTTATGAATTATATGCTAAGCACTTGTATTATGACCGTGAAGAAATTACCGTGCACGCAAGGTTGTTATCGCCACTGCCACAAAAGTAAGATGCAATGACGATATAGTTAACTAAACAGCGGTTAACTTTTGTATTTATTCAGCTTGAAAAGTATTACCACCGAGAACACAGAGATCACTGCACTATACCTAAAATAATACCGAGAACAATAAACCTCTTTGTTGACTCAAGAGCCTTCTGTGAAGCATAGCGGCTCGGTGGTGAATAGTTATTAACTTTTAACTACTTGTTTTTTTACTACTTCTTATTTAACTCATTAAATTTTGCTAGCTGCTCAGGTGTAGCTGGCTGTTGATGATTTTCTTTCCATTCTTGGTAACTCATGCCGTAAACTTGCTGCTGCGCCGTGGCTAAGTCAACCTCAACACCCAACTTTTCAGCTTCGGCAACGGTCCATTTGCTAAAGCAATTACGGCAAAAGCCAGCAAGATTCATTAATTCAATATTCTGCACATCTTTACGATTGTCTAAATGGGCGAGTATACGGCGAAAAACCGCGGCTTGAATTTCTATTTCTTTATCCATGGTGCTCTCTATTTTGTTGATTGTGTATTCGATACTCGTGCCTAGCAACTAGGCAGTTAGTTTTTATTTAATCGCTTGGCTTACTGCTTCATCGGCAGGCTTAGACGGATCAAAGCGTCTTATTTGTACTATCATGCCAATGTAGGGATGATCAAAGTAATGAATTTCTCCGCTGATCACACGTCTATTTTGGCTGAAATTGATAAGTTTCACTTCTTCTTGCTCAGCATCAATCAATGGCTTGCTTTGCCCTGTTTTTCTCTGCCCAGTGTTGCTTTGTCTCATGCTACTAAGCAAATTGAAGTCAGCGGTAATATAGAGGTAATGATCTAAGTGTACTTTAAAAAAACCTTCTAAAAACCAAGGCTGTAATGGTTTAACCGGTGGCTTAGCCATATTTGGTGCTTGCTCACTAGCATTACTGATAACCTCATTGTTTGTTAGTAAATCGTCGAGGTTTTGCTGGCCTAATTGCTTAATGGTTTCATCAATGAAGCCACTTTCTGTATCGTCACTATTGAGTACTTTGTTATCATTGAATGCATCAAGGTCGGCAAAAAGTCGTGTTAAGGCTTGCTGTTTTATTTGTGCATCATCAGTAGCTTTAAGCTGTTCAAACAGCAATTGCGTTTGCTGTTCGGTTTCAGTTAGTTCAATTTGGTAATCATTTAGGGCTTGTTGATAGTCGTTTTCAGCATGCTGCCCGGCAAACAATTTTAATGGTATGGCTTTTTTTCGGGTAACACCCACTTGTCGCCAGCCAAAATGTAATAGCGGTTTAAATTCTTTACTCCAACGTAAACGTTTGCTGATATCGTTTAATAACAAGTCATTGTCTGCGATAAGGTATGGGCTGGATTTAATGTGCGCCCCCGAAGCATTAAGCTTTTTGGGTAAGGCAGTAACCGCAAAACCATCAAGTGAAAAATTGGTGAGCTGTTGTTCATCTAAAATTTTATCAAAGTCTGTTTGGCTGTAAACACAAAGTTTACTTGGAGAAAATAGTGGGCTGTTAAGTGATGCAGTTTGCCAAGTATATACTCGTTCAGTATTTTTTGAACTAGTCGCTTGCTCTACTATTATTGGTTGATATATAAAAGCATTCGCTTGTGCAAGAAAGTGCGTTTGTTCGGGTATCAGTAGAGCAAGTTTTTTTTGTGCTAAGGAAAAGCTACTTTGACCATCAGTATTGTTACACAGGGGAATAAATTGCTTAATGGCGGTTAAATCAGGTTGCAGATAAGCATTGAGTAAATCAACTGAACGCTTATATTGAGGTAAGCTATTAGCACTCATGTCATCGAGAAATTGCTCTTTTAAGTTATTTTTATTACCTAGTTGTTTAAATAGAATCACTTCTATTTCAAACCAACGTTCAGGTTTTGCTTCTTGCGCCGCCAAAGTCGACATACTTGTACCACTGAGGGTTAACAAGCAAGTATTCACGATAAACTTAGCGAATAGAGAAGAAAAAAATTGTGCTTTAAATTTCATTAAGTGTCCATTTACTGCTTATTTCTAGGATCAGCTTTTAGGGCTAATCTTTAGGGCTAACATTATTTTGCGTCAGTTCGTTTATCAAGGTAGTAATTAAGCTGAACCTTGCTTGCTCACCTTCATTTACGCGAGTAAATTTAAGTTTATTGGGTGGCACCATTTTATACATTGTTGGCTGTTTTTGCACCAAAGATATTATCAGCAGATGATCTACTTTGGTATCGTCGCTAAACTCAATTGAACCACCGGCATTGCTAGCTTCAACGCGGTTAATACCAATTTTTTGTGCTTTTAAGCGTAATTTGGCAATCTGAATTAAGTTTTTGGTTGCTTGCGGTAATAAACCAAAACGATCGATAAGCTCAACTTGTACCTCATCTAATTGATTTTTATTTTTACAACTGGCAATACGTTTATATAAGCTTAAGCGCAAACTGACATCGAAAATATAATCTTCGGGTATTAAAGCCGGAAGCCGTAATTCTATTTCAGTTTGTTTTGAGGTTACTTGGTTAAGTGACAGTTGCTTACCTTCTTTTAATGCTTCAACGGCGTGATCTAACATTTCCATATACAGGCTAAAACCTACTTGGCTCATCGAGCCTGATTGATCTTCACCTAACAGTTCACCGGCACCACGTATTTCTAAATCGTGTGTTGCTAGGGTAAAGCCTGCACCTAGGTCTTCTAATGAAGCGATGGCCTCAAGGCGTTTTTTAGCATCCTTGGTCATGCGCTTTTCATGAGGCGTTAGTAAATAAGCGTATGCTTGATGATGTGAACGACCAACGCGGCCACGCAATTGATGCAGTTGTGCTAAACCTAAATGATCCGCTCTGTCCATAATTATTGTGTTTGCACTCGGTACATCAATACCTGTTTCAATGATGGTAGTACACACAATGACATTAAAGCGTTGATGGTAAAAATCGCGCATAATACGTTCAAGATCACGTTCACGCATTTGTCCATGGGCCGTAACAACGCGAGCCTCAGGTACTAGTGCTTGAATATCTGCGGCAGTTTTTTCTATGGTGTCAACGTGGTTATGTAAAAAATACACCTGACCACCACGTAGGGTTTCCCGTAAAATGGCTTCACGAATTAAGGCGTCGTCATGTTGTCGAACAAAGGTTTTTACCGCCAGTCTTTTAGCTGGTGGTGTGGCAATAATTGATAAATCGCGCATGCCGCCCATAGCCATATTTAAGGTTCGAGGAATGGGGGTTGCTGTTAAGGTGAGAATATCGACATTGCTACGTAATTGTTTGATTTTCTCTTTTTGTTTAACGCCAAACCTGTGCTCCTCATCAACAACAAGTAAACCTAAGTCTTTATACTTTATGCTGTTTTGTAAAAGCTTATGGGTACCAATTAAAATATCCACTTGGCCTGACTCTACTTTGGCTATTACTTCATTTTGTTGTTTAGCGGTTTTGAAGCGTGATAACACTTCAATGCTTACCGGCCAGTTGGCAAAGCGATCTCGAAAATTTTCATAATGTTGTTGGGCAAGCAATGTTGTTGGCACTAAAATAGCCACTTGTTTACCATCATTTACCGCAACAAACGCGGCACGCATGGCAACTTCAGTTTTACCAAAACCAACATCACCACAAACCAGCCTGTCCATAGCTTTGCTAGAAAGCATGTCACTAACAACGGCATTAATGGCTTGATGTTGATCAAAGGTTTCTTCAAAGCCAAAGCTGTCACTAAAAGCGAGATAATCTTCTTTATCACGTTTAAAACTGTAACCTGTGTTGCTGGCGCGTTTAGCGTAAATATCTAATAACTCTGCGGCAACATCACGTACTTTTTCCGCGGCTTTTTGTTTGGCTTTACTCCAAGTGTCGCTGCCTAGTTTATGTAATGGTGCATGTTCGCTGTCGGTGCCAGAATAGCGACTGATTAAATGTAGTGAGGCAACAGGAACATATAGCTTGGCATCGTTAGCGTAACTAAGCATTAAAAATTCAGTAGTAATGCCACCCGTTTCTAAGGTTTGTAAGCCTAAGTAACGACCAATGCCATGTTCTATATGAACAACGGCTTGACCTATTGACAGTTCAGCCAAATTTTTGAAAATAGCATCAGTTTCGATATCTTGAGATTTATTTCGTCTTCTTGATTGTCGAACATGGGAGCCAAGTAGCTCAGCTTCGGTGATCAGGGCGATGGCATTTTTTTTAGCCGTGCCCTTTGCTTGGAAAGAAAAACCTTGATTTAGGGCGTTAACACAAATACCCAATAAGGTATCAGCGTTGATAAAGTCATCAAGTGAATCAAAAAGCACAGGTTTTATATTATCACGAGCTAAAAGCTCTAAGACACTTTCTCTCCGGCCTTGGCTTTCGGCAATAAAGATAATTTTATTGGGACTTTCTTTATCTTGAATAAATTGGTTTATTAATTCAAAAGGCTGCTTTAATTTATGATTTACCGTTAAATCTGGCAGAGGTTTAACGTCAAAATAGATAGCACTGCTTTTCGATTTTTCTGGCTGCGCTAACTGTTCTAACTGCTCTGTACTTAGCGCCGCCTCTTGCACATTGGCTTGCGTACTTGTTTGTATGTTTGCAGGAGCAATAGTAATACGGGCAAAAGGCTTGAGTGCAGTATATAAAGTTTCTTTTGTTAAAAATAACTGCTCAGGCGATAGTAGAGGTCTAGTGGGATCATAGCGTCTGTTTTCATATCTATAATCTATGTCTTGCCAGTATTGCTGCAGTGATTTGTCAAGATCTCCATAAATGGCTACTAAGGTATTAGGGGCTAAATAATCGCATAAGGTGCTGGTGTTACCGTGTTTCTCATCTGTGCTGTCAGCATTGCTACTATTAAAAAATAGCGGTAGATAATATTCAATACCTGCGGGTAAAATACCGTTACTGACTTGATGATAAATAGACTCTTTATCAATTGAACTTTTAAATAACTGACGATATTGGCTGCGAAATAAACTGATCGCTTCTTTATCGGTCGGAAACTCGTGAGCGGGTAATAAGTTGATATTGTCTATTTTATCGCCAGAACGTTGGTTTTCGGGATCAAATAAACGAATTTCATCAATTTCATCATCAAAAAAATCAAGACGAAATGGTATTTTGCTGCCCATAGGGAATAAATCTACAATAGCACCACGAGCAGAAAACTCACCATGCTCCATCACTTGTTCAACACAGCGATAGCCATTGCCTTCTAACTCTTGACGTAATTGATGTAAATCTTTTCTATCGCCTTTTTTAATAATTAAACTATTGGCTTCTAAATATTGTTTCGGTGCTAGCCTTTGTACCAATGTTGTTACGGGCACTATCACTATGCCTTTTTGCATTCTCGATAATTGATACAAAGTCGCTAAGCGCTGAGAAATAATATCTTGATGAGGTGAAAATGTATCATAAGGCAGTGTTTCCCAATCTGGAAACAAACAAATAGTTAAGGGCTGTTGCTCTAGCGATAAGCTCTGTAGCTCTTGTTCTAAACGTAACGCTGACGGCGTATCGTGAGTGATTATTAACAAAGGCGCTTCGGCGCTTAAAGCCCCTTGATATAGAGCAATGCTTGAGCTGCTGCCATATAAATTATGCCAAGATTTCTTATCTGTGGTTTTTGCTTTGTTCTTGGCCAGAGGGGGCGTTAGTAAACAGCTTATTTTGCTCATAAAGTGAAATAATTTATCGAATTGAATCTATAGCTACATATTCTATGTGATTTGAAATGCATTTGACAAAAAATTATTTTACTTCTACACCTAATAATGATTGTTAAATTTATTTTTTATCTTTTTATGTATGAATTTAGCAGCTCAACTCACCATTAATGGATAAACTTACAAGGACTTATTATGAAATTCATATCACTCAAAGCATTATCTCGTCTGTTACTTGCCAGTTGTTTGGTTTTCACCTCTCACTTTGCACTCGCTGAAGCTAAAATACCTTATGAAGAAAGCGCGAAACAGCAAGTGATTAATTTAAATAATTCAACACTAGACCAGCTAGTGACCTTAAAAGGAATTGGTCAAAAAAAAGCTGAGGCGATTTTAGCCTACCGCGAGCAAGTTGGCGCTTTTAAATCTGTAGATGATTTAATAAAGGTTAAAGGCATTGGAGAAAAAGTATTAATGGCTAATAAATCTCGATTGAGGATTTGATTTTAACAACATTACTTTTAGTATAATCGGTAAAATCCAGCTATTCAGGCCAGCATATTGCTGGCTTTTTCTATTTATTGGTTAAATAAGTTTAACTACAAATATTTATATTCCTTTTTGTTATAATAAAGCTGTTTGTTATGTGGAAATGCTTTGCTCATTATGGCATTCTAGCATTAACAATTTTTTCCTTATTTGTATGCAGATGAACTTAACCCATTTAAAAAAATTAGAAGCGGAATCTATTCATATTTTTCGTGAAGTTGCCGCTGAATTTGACAACCCAGTAATGCTTTACTCGGTAGGTAAAGATTCAGCTGTGCTATTACACCTTGCCCGTAAAGCTTTTGCACCCGGTAAGATTCCTTTTCCGTTATTACATGTTGATACTAATTGGAAATTTAAAGAAATGATCGCTTTTCGCGATCAAATGGCCAAAGATTATGGTTTTGAACTGCTAGTTCATCAAAACCCTGAAGGCATTAAAATGGGCATGGGGCCTTTTACTCATGGTAGTGCCACGCATACTGATGTCATGAAAACTCAAGGTTTAAAGCAAGCGTTAAATAAATACGGTTTTGATGCTGCCTTTGGTGGCGCGCGTCGTGATGAAGAAAAATCGCGAGCTAAAGAACGTGTTTACTCTTTCCGCGATGAAAATCATCGTTGGGATCCTAAAAGTCAGCGTCCAGAATTATGGAATATTTACAATGGTAAAGTGCATAAAGGCGAAAGCATCCGTGTTTTCCCGTTATCTAACTGGACTGAACTTGATATTTGGCAATACATTTATTTAGAAAGTATTCCAATTGTGCCACTTTATTTGGCTGAAAAACGACCCGTCGTTGAGCGTGATGGTACCTTGATCATGGTTGATGATGATCGTATGCCTATTGCTGACGATGAAGAAATTCAAATGAAGAGTGTTCGCTTTAGAACCTTAGGTTGTTACCCATTAACAGGCGCGGTTGAGTCAACAGCAAATACCTTACCTGAAATTATTCAAGAAATGTTATTAACCAAAACCTCTGAGCGCCAAGGTCGTGTCATAGATCACGATAGTGCTGGCTCGATGGAGAAGAAAAAAATGGAAGGTTACTTCTAGGCTAATACTTCTAAGCCCAGGCTTCTAAGCTATAGCTGCTAAAGAATAGCCTTTAAAGCATAGCTTTAGCCAATAACATTTTTATTTGATTAAAATTTCCGAAGGAAAAACTTATGAGTCACCAATCAGACTTAATCGAAGACGATATTCAAGCTTATTTAAAGCAACATGAAAACAAAGAATTAGTAAGGTTTTTAACCTGTGGTAGTGTTGATGATGGTAAAAGTACCTTAATAGGTCGTTTATTACATGATTCAAAAATGATCTTTGAAGATCAATTAGCCGCTATTGAAAAAGATTCTAAAAAATCAGGCACCACTGGTGAAGCGATAGATCTGGCTTTATTAGTTGATGGTTTGCAATCAGAACGTGAGCAGGGCATTACTATTGATGTTGCTTATCGTTACTTTTCTACCGACAAACGTAAATTTATTATTGCTGATACTCCAGGCCATGAACAATATACCCGTAATATGGCAACTGGCGCGTCAACGTGTGACATTGCTATTATTTTGATTGATGCTCGTTACGGCGTGCAAACTCAAACACGTCGCCACTCGTTTATTTGTTCATTATTGGGCATTAAGCACATTGTTGTTGCGGTTAATAAGATGGACTTGGTTGATTATTCACAAGACCGTTATCAGGCGATAAAGAAAGATTACCGAGAGTTCACTGAAAGTTTAGATTTTTCTGATGTACGTTTTGTACCTATGTCAGCATTAAATGGCGACAATGTTGTTGAAGAAAGTGACAACATGCCTTGGTATCCGGGCGCAACTTTAATGAAGTTGCTCAATACCATGGACGTTAAAGAAACAAATGAATTTACCCAACTGCGCTTTCAAGTACAATATGTTAACCGCCCTAATTTAGACTTCCGCGGCTTTGCCGGTACTATCGCTTCGGGTCACGTATTAGTGGGCGATACTATTGTTGCTCTGCCGTCGGGTAAAGAAAGTGTTGTTAAAGAAATTGTCACCTTTGATGGTAATTTAGAACGCGCTGACAAAGGCATGGCGGTAACGCTAACCTTAGAAGATGAAATTGATATTAGCCGTGGCGAAACCATTGTCAAAAAAGGCAGTTTACCTATTTCGGCTAAAGAGCTTAATGCAACAGTCGTTTGGATGCATGAGAATGAGTTAGAGCCCGGTCGTGAATACTTCATCAAACACGGCAGTAAAATGACCACTGGTCATGCGAATAAAATTGTCAGTAGGTATGATGTTAATACCATGGAAAAGTTACCAGCATCACAATTAGCCGTGAATGATATTGGCACCGTTGATTTTGTTGTCAGTGAAACCTTGCATTTTGATGATTATCAAGTAAACCGAGGTACAGGCGCATTTATCATCATTGACAGATTGACTAATGTTACTGTTGGTGCGGGTATGATTAATCATGCCATTGACTCACAAAACCATGAATATTCAGCGTTTGAGTTAGAGTTTAATGCTCTGGTACGTAAGCAGTTCCCACATTGGGGTGCTAGAGATATCAGCAAGGCATAAATAAGTATAAAAGGGACTTTATTGCTAATGTAGGCGTGAAGTCCTCTCGTCTATAAAACCTATTTGAAGGATGATAATGACAATAGCTCAGTACACGATGATAGCCGTCTTTATTATCACTTTTCTTGGTTTAGTCAAATATAGCCAAGTGCCGGAACGTGTGTTTGCTATTACGGTACTTGTCTGTTTAGTCCTATCTTTCGTCAGTGTTGACGATATTCTCACTAACGCCGCCAATCCTGGCTTAGTGACCTTAGTATTACTGGTGTTGTGCTCATTTTCATTTGAGCGCACCAGCATTTTACGACGTCTTAGTGCTAGCGTTTTTAATGGCTCTAAAGTTAATTCTATGCTGCGGCTTTTTATTGGTACGGCGTTCGCCTCAGCGCTAATGAGTAATACTGCCGTGGTGGCAACCCTCATTAATAGCGTAAAAAACAACCAGCTGATTAATGCAGGTAAGTTACTACTGCCGCTTTCCTATGCGGCTATTTTAGGTGGCACACTTACCTTAGTGGGTACCTCAACTAATCTCATTGTAAATAGCTTATTGATAAAACAAGGTGTTTCAGGCTTTAGCTTTTTTGACTTTACCGCGATTGGTTTTGTTGCTTTAGTCTCGTGTTTACTCATTGTAGTTATACGCGCTAAAAGCTTGCCTAATATGGAACAAGGTCAGATCAAAATGCAAGACTACTTGCTGGAAGCTGAAGTATCACTTTCATCAAAGTTGATAGCTAAGAGCGTTGAAGAAAATGGCTTGAGAAATTTAGATGCCTTATTTTTAGTAGAAATAGTGCGTCAAGGTCGATTAATATCGCCAGTGACCCCTGAAGAAACCTTACAGGCGCGCGATAAACTCATTTTTAGTGGCGATATTTCTAAAATACTAACCTTGCAGCAATTTGATGGCTTAACCTTGTTTGCACAGCAAGATGATTTATTAAAAAATAATCTCACCGAGGTTTTAATCAAGCCTGATTCGGCCATTACCGGTAAAACCTTAAAAAAAGCGGGTTTTCGAGCTCGTTTTGATGCCGCTGTGGTGGCGGTTCGCCGTGAAGGTTGTGCATTATCAGGTAAACTTGGCGATATTGTTTTACAGTCAGGCGATTTTCTCGTGCTAGCTGTTGGGCAAGACTTTGCCAGTAGAACCAATTTATCGAAAAACTTTTTTATTCTCTCAGGACATCAAGCGGTCAATATGCTCAGTGGTTGGCGAGATCACGGCACCGTTTGGGGTTTTATTGCCGCTATTTTTATCTCTGTGGTTACGCCTGTATCCTTACTGAGCTGTTTATTTATTTACATCGCCGCGCTTATTTTTAGTGGCGCTTTAACGGTAAATGAAATAAAGCGCCGTTTTCCGTTAGAAATATGGATGATGGTACTTGGTGCGTTAACATTGGCCAGTGCCATTGAAAATACGGGTTTGGCGGTGACAATTTCACAATACATAGAAGCGTTATTAGATGGCCATAGCGCCTATTTAGCTTTAATCGGTATTTTTATCATCACCTTATTGATGACAGAACTGATCACCAATAGTGCTGCAGCAGCGTTAACGTTTCCTATTGCTTATAATATTGCCTTAGGGCTGGGAGTTGACCCTATTCCCTTTGTGATGGCTGTAGCTTTTGCTGCTAGTGGTAGTTTTATTAGCCCTTATGGCTATCAAACTAATATCATGGTATATAACGCTGGTAATTATCAACTAACTGATTTCATTAAGTTTGGTTTGCCGGTGTCGATTGTTTACAGCGTAACCGTGTTATTAATGATCCCGCTAGTTTTTCCTTTTTAGCAGCACTGTTTAAAAAGACCTTTTTTACCAACATTATCTAAGTAGAGTTTACTTTTTATGAAAACTGAAAACACCGTTTGGCATGAACAACATATAACTAAAGCACAACGAGCTGATTTGAAACAGCAAAAACCTTGCTTACTTTGGTATACAGGTTTAAGTGGTTCAGGAAAATCAACGGTTGCTAATGCGGTTGACGCGCTATTATTTAAACTGGGCTATCATAGTTATTTACTCGATGGTGATAATGTTCGTCATGGTTTAAACGGTGATTTAGATTTTACTGATCAAGCAAGAGTTGAAAATATTCGCCGTATTAGTGAGGTTTCAAAGCTTTTTCTTGATGCAGGACTCATTGTTTCCACCGCCTTTATTTCTCCTTTTGCACAAGACAGAGCCAGTGCTCGCGCTAAACTTGCCGAAGGTGAATTTATTGAAGTGTTTATTGATACCCCTATTGATATTTGTGAGCAACGTGACCCTAAAGGCTTGTATAAAAAAGCCCGTGCCGGTGAAATAAAAGACTTTACCGGTATTGATTCTAGCTATGATGTACCACAATCTCCTGAGATTCATGTACACACCGCTGAGAAATCAATTGCCGAATGCGCCGAGCAAATTGTTAAGCACTTAGCTGAGCAAGGTTTTATTTCAGCAGCTTCATTGTCTTAATATTACCCCTGGAATAACACTATGCATTATGATGTTTTTAATGGTGATGCTGACGGCATCATTGCTTTATTACAATTACGTTTGTCTAACAAGAAGTCTAACAATGAGCCTAAAAAAGAGCCGAAACAAGAATCAAACAACGTTGAAAAAAGCACCCTGATCACTGGGGTAAAACGTGATATTAGTTTACTCAAACAAGTTGATGTCAGTCGGGCCACCTCGGTTACCGTACTTGATATTTCTTTAGAAAAAAATATTGATGCGCTAACTGACTTGCTTAACAATAATGTTGAGGTTTTTTATGTTGATCATCACCGAGCTGGCAATGTTCCTCAGTCAGAAAAGCTAACTTATTTGCTTGATCTTGATGCTAACACTTGTACCAGTTTATTGGTTAATGAACATTTACAAGGTGAGTTTGCTACTTGGGCCGTTGCGGCAGCATTTGGTGATAATATGCAAGCATCAGCAATAGCACTAGCCAATAAACTTGGTTTGACGGATGCTGAGCAATCTTTGTTACAAGAGTTAGGTATTTACATTAATTACAACGGCTATGGCTCAAGCCTTGATGATTTACACTTTCATCCCGCCGACTTATATCAACAATTACTTGAGTACCCGAACCCTTTCGATTTAATTTACCAACCCAATTCAGTGTTTTCTCAGCTAAAAACGGCTTACTTAGCCGATATGGCGAAAGCAAAAGCCGCTGAGATTATTTTTGATGATAATCATGTTAAAGCGTTGCAACTTGCTGATGAACCCTGGGCAAGACGAGTCAGTGGCGTTTTTGGCAACGAGCTAGCTAATGCTGCACCAGATAAAGCTCATGTTGTGCTAACGCTTAATAGTGACAAAAGTTATACCATTAGCTTGAGAGCGCCATTAAATAATAAGCAAGGAGCCGGAGAGTTGTGTGCCCAATTTCCAACGGGTGGTGGTAGAGCTGCCGCTGCAGGTATTAATGCTTTATCGGAAGAAATGCTTGGTGATTTTATTGAGCGCGTGTCAAAATATTACACATAAGATTTATTGAGATAATATTTAAAACAGTATTTAAGACAAGGAAATGTGATGAGTTTATTAATAACAGGCGGCACGGGTTATATAGGTAGCCACACCATTGTTGAGTTGCAAACCTTAGCCACTAATGAAGGGATAGCGCAAGATATTGTTATTGTTGATGACTTGTCTAATTCATCAACAAAAGTACTTGATAGGCTGGCCCAAATTACCGCTAAAAAAGTTACTTTTATTCAAGCTGATATTTGTGACTATGACGCCATGAATGCTGTCTTTGAACAGCACAACATTGAAGCGGTAATACACTTCGCGGGCCATAAAGCCGTAGGGGAGTCGAGTGAAAAACCGTTAAGCTATTATTATAATAATGTTTCCGGTACCGTTATTTTGCTAAAAGTGATGGCTGAGCATAAGGTTAAAAAGCTGGTTTTTAGCTCTTCTGCGACGGTTTACGGTGATAATGTTTCGCCGTTAAATGAAACTATGTCTACTTCTGCTACGAACCCTTATGGGCAAACTAAATTGATGATCGAACATATTCTGTTTGATTTAGCGAAAAGTGATAGTGACTGGTCTATTGCCTGTTTACGTTATTTTAACCCGATTGGCGCTCATGAATCTGGCTTAATAGGTGAAAACCCTAATGGTATTCCTAATAATTTATTGCCTTTCGTTGCTCAAGTTGCGGTTGGTCGTTTAGCACAGTTACAAGTGTTTGGTGATGATTACGACACGGTAGATGGCACGGGTGTTCGTGACTATATTCATGTGGTTGATTTAGCACAAGGCCATGTTAAAGCGTTACAAAATTTAGACAAAATATCAGGCTGCCAAGCGATTAATTTAGGTACTGGCAATGGTACTTCGGTATTAGAAATAGTGAATACTTTTAAAGAAATCAGTGGTCAAAACATACCGTATAAAATAGTCCCTAGACGAGCGGGTGATTTAGCAACCGTTTATGCTGATGCCACGTTAGCCAATGATTTGCTTAATTGGCAAGCTACTCGGAATTTAGCCACTATGATCAGTGATACTTGGCGCTGGCAATCAGAGAATCCGCAAGGCTTTTAGTTTAATTGATGAGCATGTTTTGCATGGGGTAATTTGTATAGGTTAAGTTACCCCGCTAGCGTACTTTGCTCGTCAGCCCAAGCTAATGCTTCATTATAATGCTTTACTGCTTGCTCTTTATCTAGCTTTAGCTTTTCCATAACAAGGTTAGTTTTATCCCACTGGGCATGCTCAATAAATTCAAGTAACTTAATCACGGCCGCCATAGTCCCCTTGCGAGTTAATAAGGGCTCTTTAATTTCTGCCGCTAAAGGTAGTTTATCTAAAACAATTTCTAGCTCTTCATCTAAAATTGCATCAATCATAGATAACAAACCGGTTAAAAAAGCGATGGAATCATCAATTGTTGCGTTCATATCTTTTGCGACTAACTCACAGAATTTAGCTCGAGTCATGGCAAGTTTAATGAGCTCGGTCGGTTTATCAGGATTGGCGGTAACAGCAAACATTAATCCTAAAAAGCGTTTAAGCTCGCTAGAGCCTAAAATAACCAGCGCCTGTTTGATGGTTGATATTTCGCTGCGGCGCCTAAAAATGGCTGAGTTGGCATAACGCAAGAGCTTGTACGATAAAGACACATCACGCTCAAAAACACCGGTAATGCTATTAAGATCTAATTCAGGTTTCGATGTTTCGTAAAGTAGCTCTGCCATTGCAAGTTGTGACGGCGATAAGTTTTTTGCTTTCACCATTTCAGGTTTAGCAAAAAAGAAGCCTTGAAAGTATTTAAAACCAAGCTGTAATGCTTGCTCGTATTCTTGATAAGTCTCAACTTTTTCAGCTAATAGTTCAATATGAGGGTGATCTTTTATCGCCGTAATAACCTGCTTTATTTCAGCTAAATCGCTTTGTTGAATATCTATTTTTATAATTTTGATGAACGGATAAAAATGTACCCAAACACTTTGGTGCTCATAATCATCTAAAGCGATAGTGTAGCCTTTACTATGTAAGTCTTTGCACAATGATAATAGTTTTTTACCTGGTTTAATAGTTTCCAATATCTCAACAACCACTTCTTCATTGGTGAGCATTTCAGGATAGCCTTGACTCAACGTTTCTAAAGTGAAGTTGATAAAGGCTGGTTTACTGCTGGTAAATTCGCTAATGCCCATATTGAATTTACTTGCTTCAATCATTCTACTGGTTGCTTCATCACCATCTATTTCAGGAAACACATTATCTATGCTGTCACGGAATAATAATTCATAAGCATAAAGATTTTTGTTTGCATCTAGAATAGGTTGTCGGGCAGCATAAAAGTACATAGTTTGAGCAATATCTTTAGAATAAAAAACAATTACTAATAAATATATGGTAAAGCCGTGTCTTTTTCATTATTTATTTACATTTTTCTTTTATTTGCTTGCTTTGTGAGCAAGTTATTAACACTTAGCTTTATTTTTACTGGTGTTCTTGATAGCGTAGCTGTCAATTTTGATACTACTTCATTTAATATTGATCATAAACACCTTTTAAGGAGAAGTTCTTGGCATTTGGTACATTAATTTCATTAGCACTTTATTTCATTGTCATGCTAGGAATAGGGCTATATGCCTATAAAAAATCAACCAGTGATGTTTCAGGTTATATGCTGGGAGGGCGTAGTTTAAGTCCAAGCGTTGCTGCGCTTTCTGCTGGTGCATCAGACATGAGTGGCTGGATGTTAATGGGATTGCCTGGTGCTATGTACCTTAGTGGCGTGAGTAGCCTTTGGATTGCTATTGGTTTGGTTATTGGTGCTTTTCTAAATTACCTTATAGTGGCGCCGCGTTTGAGAACCTATACCGAGGTGGCTAATGACTCTATTACCTTGCCGGACTTTTTTGAAAATCGCTTTAAGGATAACTCACGTTTGTTAAGAGTTGTTTCATCAGTGGTTATTGTGGTTTTCTTTACCTTGTATACTTCTAGCGGCATTGTTGCCGGTGGTAAATTATTTGAAAGCTCTTTTGGCTTAAACTATGAAGTAGGTTTATATGTAACCGCAGGTGTGGTGGTTGCTTATACCTTGTTTGGTGGCTTTTTAGCGGTGAGTTTAACGGATTTTGTGCAGGGCTGTATTATGTTTATTGCCTTAGTGTTAGTGCCTGTGGTCACTATTAATGAAATCGGGGGCTTAGGTGAAATGCAAGCGAGTATTAACGCGATTAATCCAGAGCTTTTTGATATTTTTAACGGTGTTAGCTTTATCGGCATAATTTCAGCGATGGCGTGGGGGTTAGGTTATTTTGGTCAGCCCCATATTATTGTTCGTTTTATGGCCATACGCAGCGTTAAAGATATGCCAACGGCTCGTCGTATTGGTATGAGTTGGATGATAGTCGCTATTATTGGTGCTATGGTCACAGGTTTTGCGGGTATTGCTTATGTGGCTAAAACAGGTATGAAACTAGATGATGCGGAAACTATTTTTATTGTGCTGTCACAAATTTTATTTAGCCCACTGATTGCGGGCTTTTTATTAGCGGCAATTTTAGCGGCAATTATGAGTACTATTTCATCACAATTACTCGTCACTTCAAGTTCATTGACAGAAGATTTTTATAAAACATTTTTACATAAAGAGGCTAGTGACAAGCAGCAGGTATTGGTTGGTCGCATTGCTGTTTTTGTTGTTGCTTTACTGGCCATTTATTTAGCTTATGATCGTAATTCAACTATTTTGTCTTTAGTGAGTAATGCTTGGGCAGGCTTTGGCGCTGCTTTTGGCCCGGTGATTATTGGCTGTTTATATTGGAAACAAATGACTAGAAATGGCGCACTCGCGGGTATGATCACGGGCGCAGCAACGGTACTATTTTGGATTTACGCACCTATCACGATTAACGGCCAATCCTTAAGTGCTGTTATGTATGAAATTGTGCCAGGCTTTATTTTGTGCTCGTTAGTTATTTATGTGGTTAGTAAAATATCCCCACAAGATGATGCTGACATTTTAGCTAAGCATGATGAAATGTTAACGCATCATGGTTAATTTTTATTAAATGGTAAAGTAACAAAGACGAGAGTGCGAATTGTTAAAATTTTCTAATACTTACATTGAGTTAGGCGAGCAATTTTTTCAGCGAATATTACCTGAAAAAGTTGCTTCAGCAGGTTTATTATTATGGAATGAAAAATTGGCGAAACAGTTAAATTTTTCTAATGATTTGCCACTAGGTTCCTGTGAAGAAAAAGCGTTATTAGCGCAATACTTTTCGGGCAATAATATACTTGATGGCGCCGAACCTATTGCCTTAGCCTATTCTGGTCATCAATTTGGCCATTTTAATCCGCAATTAGGTGATGGCCGTGCTCACTTGCTGGGTGAAGTGCTAGATAGCAATGGCATCCGCCGAGATATTCAACTTAAAGGCTCTGGAAGAACGGCTTTTTCACGACGCGGTGATGGTAAGTGCGCGTTAGCTCCGGCACTGCGAGAATATATGATGAGTGAGGCAATGTTCGCCCTTGGCGTGCCAACAAGCCGCTGTTTAGCGGTGGTGAGCACAGGTGAACTTATAAATCGCGGTACGGCTAAAGCAGGCGCTGTGGTTACTCGTGTTGCTAGCAGCCATATTCGAGTGGGTACGTTTCAATATTTTGCATCCCGTGGTGATCTTGTTTCATTAACATCATTACTTGATTACACGATTGACCGGCATTTCCCTGAAATAAACAACTCAGCGGTAAGTCGCGAGGATGATCTTCAAGAGCAACGGTTATTAGCCTTTTTAGAACAAGCGATTGCTAAGCAAATTACTTTAGTGGTTGCTTGGTTGCGTGTTGGCTTTATTCATGGCGTGATGAACACTGATAATACGGCAATATGCGGCGAAACCATTGATTTTGGCCCTTGCGCCATGTTGGGTATTTACGATGAAAATGCTGTTTTTAGCTCAATTGATGAATATGGCCGCTATGCTTTTACTAATCAGGCAAAAATTGCTCAATGGAATATGGCTAGATTAGCCGATTGCTTATTGCCTTTATTGCTTGAGTGTAGCGATGGAAAGCGTGATGAAAAGAGCGATAAGAGCGGCTATTCAAAAGAGCAAGAGTCACGAGCGGTAGCAAAAGTTGAAGCAGTTATTCATCAATATACCCATAAGTTCGAGCAAGCTTATTATGCAATGTATGCCAATAAATTGGGTTTAGATGCAGCGAATTCGGATAATCATGACTTGATTGATGGTTTGCTAGCCATAATGCAAACTAAAGGCTTAGATTATACCCAAACTTTTCATCGTTTAACGCAGTCTTTAACGCAGTCTCTAACGGGTAAGGTTAAAGCTGAAGCACTAAAAAATGAACTGGGCGAATGGTATGAAACTTGGCTGTGCGCACTCAATAGTACAAATTCGGCTGTTCAACATAAGGTAAATATTCAAGATAAAGTTAATATTCAAGTTAAAGCAGCTCAAACGTTAATGAGTAAAAGCAACCCTGTGGTTATTCCTCGAAATCATCATGTTGAGGCCATATTAACTCGTTGTGAAGAGGCTATTAATGATGACTCGCAACAGGTTGCTGCTAATGACAGCATTAATCATATTGTTAATGAATTTCTGACGGTATTACAGTCTCCGTATCAAGAGCTTGATAGCACTAAAAACTTTCAAGATACGCCTGAAGATGGCGATCAATACTATCAGACCTTTTGTGGTACTTAGTTGTACCCATATTTTGAAGCGCTATAAAGGCAAAAAAGCATCATAGCTAAAGGTCTGATGCTTTTAAAGATACTCAATGTAGAAAATATTTATAAAGTTCTTATTTATAAGTATTTGGTATTTATTCAGCTTGAAAAGTGTTACCACCGAGAACACAGAGATGCTGCGCACTACACCGAGAATAATAAAACCTTTGTGTAGGCTCGAAGAGCCCTCTGTGAAGCATAGCGGCTCGGTGGTGAATAGTTACAGTATTTGTAAGTAAAGTAGCGAGCTATGACTAAATCGACCAGGTGATATTGTCACTAATAGCGCGTTGCCATTGACTTAATGATTCATTTTTATCTGCAATAACAATAACATTGGTATTTTTGAAACCAATGGATTCACCTTGTAATTTGCTATCGCTAAAATATTGACTAAAAGCTAATTGCTCATTTTTAGGTACCACGAATACGGTCACTGTATCAGTGATGCCTTTGAAAACAAGGTGCAGGCTTTTCATGCCATCAAATCGGCAATAGTCAGCAGAAATAAGTTGCCCTAACGATTGCTCAAAACTACCGTTAAAAGCGATCATTTTTTGATTTAATGACGTTAAACTGACTAGGTTTTTATCATCATTAGAAAAATCATCCTGCTCATGATAAACATGGGCTAGGGCATAGTCACCTAGATTGGTAAAGCTGCTGGAAAACTGTAAATAATTTACGGCTAAACCAGCAATAATAGCAACCGATGCTGCTAATGCTAAATGCACGCGTGACTTACGCTTTTTCTGCTGATGGCTGGCTAAGGTTTGACGTAAAATTAATTTTTCACATAAACCGTCAGGCACAGGCACTTGCATGGCTCGTTTTAATCGTTCATCAAGCTGAATTAGATCTTGAGCAAATTCTTTTTTTGCTGGATCGGCTTGTTGTGCCGCAAGTATATCTTCATCTTGGCAGGTAGGATCTGCGTAAATACTGCGTCTATATTGCAAATCATCCATTGTATTGACCTCGGGTTACTGGTTCTTTTTCTAAAGCTTCTTTTAACTGATTACGCGCCCTAAATAAGCGTGTCATAACCGTGTTTTTATTTAGGTTAAGCATGGTAGCGATATCTTCGCCGCTATAACCGCCTAAAATTTGTAATACCAAGGGTTCTGAGTATTCTGGCGGTAGTTGTGCCATTTTTTCTCTTAACCAGTGGTTTTCAATTTCTTGCTCTGTGCTTGTTGATTGGGTATCCATTACATTCGCTTCTTCATACTCACTCATTTCAAAGCGTTTACGCTCGAATCGTCGAGCATTTTCGCGTCTTAAAATTGTGATCAACCATGACTTAGCTGCTTTCTCATCTTTCAATGAATCAAGGGCACGCCATGCACGTAAAAATGTTTCTTGCACTAAATCTTCAGAGATCTGTTTGTCGTGAGTTAACCAATAAGCATATCGGTATAAATCAGTGTGCAGAGCTCTTACTAGTGCTTCGTATCTAACTTGTTTTGTCGCCATATTGTTAGAGACCTGTGATGGCATTATTTAATTCCCAATTATTTTTTGTTTTTACTGAGTTAAGATGGATTTAGTTTCATTTCATCATTATCAGCTATTTTAACGCTTTTCGCATTAATGTTTTGAACGGCGGATAAAAGCGCTTTGCCTTGCCAAGTATCAATGTCTGTATTTTTACCATATAAGTCTTGCTGAACATCATTCACCGCCTGTGTAAACGCTGAGTCGTTAGCAAAGGTGAGTACTTCTGACAAGGTGGTGATTGCTAATTTAGGCTTTAGGTTATTTATCCAAGGCACGATTAAGTTTACTGCTTGTTCGGCATTATTTTGCTTACATGCTGCCATAAGCGCAAGGTAGTGGTTATTAATGGGGGTCTTGTTATCGGTATTAGCTTTCATTTTCTTGCCGCGTTTCAGGTAAATAACATGACTAAGCCAAGCTAAAAGAGTAAACAGCCATAAAGCTAAGAATAACCATTGCAGCATTGAACTTTGCTTGATGATAATTGGGGAAGCATTGGTTGTTGTATGGGGAGGTTGTTGTGCAGAGCCAATAATATGTTCACCTGCATTGGTATTATTCAAAGGTGAAAACTCTTTATTGGCATCGCTATTAGGTAATATGGTGATGGTTTGCTCGGGCAGCACGGCTTGCTGGTATTTATTGGTGACAGTATTCCACCAAGCAATCGTTACTTTAGGCAATATATAATCACCCGCTTGGCTAGCAACTAAGGCAAAATTCTGTTTTTTCTGGCTAACTAAGCGCTCTTTAGACAAATTTGAGTGCAGCTCTGCTTGGTCTGGATAAACTTTTAATCCTGGCGGAGCGCTCATAGGAATGATAGGCAATTGGGATTTAGCCAGGCCTGCTGCGGTTAAAGTAATGGTGCGAGTGATAGGTTCACCCACTTTAAATTCATTCTTGCCTTGTGAAGAGACAGGTTGCCATTCTTGATGTAGGGTGAGTAACTCACTGGGCAGCCAGCTGGCATTGCTAGAATAGCTGTCAGGAATGGGGCGAACCGTTAAAGAGAGTTTTTCACCTAAAATATTCACAGGCTTGGTTTCACCAAAGCTTAAAAAGCCAGAGCGACGTTGTGATTGCACCATAATTTCACCGGCAAACATGGGAGAAATTAATGTTAACTCGCCGCTTTGCTCTGGGGTAATGGCGTAAGTGCGTTCGATAATACGGTAGCGTTTACCGTTAATGATGCCATCGCTTTCTTGATCTTTACCTATTTGAACAATAGTAGCGCCTGATAACGTCGGCTCGGTCAAGCTGCCTCGTTGCAGTTGTACGCCAATATGTAGCTTTACGGTCAGTGTTACTAACTGCTGTACATAAATATCGTTTGTTGATAATTCGGCGCTAATAAAAATGTCTTGTTGTTTTGTCGAGTGTGTACTGCCTTGCTCTACAACGGTAACCGCTATTGCGTTAGAGTAATGATTTTCTAACTGCAAAGCAGGTATGATTAATTTACCTGTTTTTCTTGGAATAAGTACAATCTGCCAGCGAGTTGTTCTACTGGTTTTAAAATTCACCATGCTGGTTTGTGAGCTAACTTCGGTGCGGGCGATAATAAAATCAGTTGCTAACGGGCTAGTATCAAGGGCATCTCGCTCGACACTGTCATCTGCTGTAACCGTTAGCACAATAGACTCATTACTCATCACTGGGTTCGAGTCAATACTCGCGGTAACTTTGCTTAACGCAAAAGCTGTGTTGTTTATACCTAAAGAAGCTGTTAAAGCTAATATTGCGACTAGCTTGAAGATAATGTTTACCACTTTTTCTTTACTCCTTGACCAGCACCACTTTGTTGACGTTTTTGATACTCTAATTGCATTTTATTGCGCAGTAACAGGTAAGGATCATCAGTGACTTTATTTAATAACTGTTGATGCTTTTGCTCTGTTTCTTTTGCTTGTTGTTCAGCGGCTATTTGTGCGGCTGTTTTCTCTTTACCTTGTTGCTCTTTTGATTCTTCATTTGGCTGAGGCGACTCTTGTTGCTCGGGCGATTTTTGCTGTTCTTTTTGTTCTTTGCCTACATCTTCAGGCTTATTTTGTTGTTGCTGTTTTTCTTGGGCATCGTTGTCAGACTTTGAGTCAGTGTCATTTTGTTGTTGGCTATCATCAGACTGCTGTTGCTGTTTATCTTTTTGATCTTGTGATTGTTGATCCTGAGAATCTTGTTGCTGATCTTGTTTATCGTTTTTATCTTGCTGTTGTTCGTCTTGAGGTTGTGAGTCTTTCGACTGCTGATCTTGTTGCTGCTGTTTTTGCTCTTGTTCTTGTTTTTTCTGTTGTTGTTTGATTTTCTCTAGGTTGTCTTTGGCATCTGCTAAGTCAGGATTTTGCTGTAATGCTTGTTCATAATACTCAATCGCTTGTTGATATTGCTGCATTTGCGCTAAAGCATTGCCTTGGTTATACAATGAATCGGCACTATTAGCTTGTTCGCCCTGTTTAAAAGCATCTAAAGCTTGCTGATAGTTACCGGCTTTGTAGTGGGCACTGCCTTGCCATTGGTCATTTTCAAACTGCTGAGCGGCACCTTGATAGTCTTGTTGGTTATAGCGTTGTTGTGCTTGTTGATCATCAGTTTGCCATAAGTTTTGCCATGTTTTTTGTAGTGTTGACTTTTGAGGGGCTACTTGCTGCTCGTTGGCGAAAGTATTAGGGCTAAATAATGAAAAAGAGAGTAAGGCGATAAAAGGTAAGCTCATTGATGAAACCATTAACATAGCACTACCACGGCGGAAGTAGCTTAGCAGTAAAGGCAGCGCTATCATCAATAACCAAGGACCTTGTTCTTGCCATTGGTCACCATTTTGTTGACTTTGCTGTTTATTTTTACTGTTTTTTTCTAATGTTTTGTCATTATCGAGTAATCTTTCTATATCGCTATCGTTATTATTAATGGTTTGATAGTGACCATTACCACGGGTAGCTAAGGCATTGAGTTTTTGTATTGGCAGTTTTGGGACCACAATAGCGCCATGATTATCTTTGAGTAATTCGCCTGAGGGCAGGGTAATAGGTGCGCCGTCTTGGCTACCAATACCTAAAATATTGAGTTGATGACCGAATTTTGCTGACCAGTCATAAATATCGCTCATGTCTTCATTATCAACATCATCCGTAAACCAGTAAATGTCGCCATTAATATGTCCGGCATTGTGTAACATGTCATGGGCGAGTGACAACGCCGCGAAAGGGTTTGCACCAAGCTCAGGCATAATTTCAGGGGTTAATGACGGTAATAATAACTCAATGTTTTTTATATCTTGTGTTAACGGGCTAATGACAAAAGCATCACCCGCATAGGCTATCAAACCTATGTCACCCTCATTCAGCTTATTGAGTAAATCTATGGCTTTATAGCGTGCTCGTGTTAACCGGTTAGGTTTAATGTCTGTGGCGTACATGGAATAAGACATATCCATAATCAGTACTGAGCCTCGTTCCGTTTGATAAACTGGCTGAGGAAGTTTTTGCCACGTTGGGCCAGCAAGAGCAATAATAGTGAGCAAGCCCATGATAAAGGGCTTAATTAAGTTTCCTTGGCTTGAGAAAAAGCTCAGCTTAGTTTTTGTTGTATGGGCATCAGCGCCCTCAACGAGCACCTGACTTAAATGGGCGGGTAGAAATTTATTCCAAGGAGAATGATTAAAGCGGTGCTTTTTCAGTAGCCATAGCGCAAAAAACAAGGCGATTAGCGCTAAAAACCACCAAGGCCTAATAAAATGAAAATGGCTTAAAAATAAGGGAAGAGATGTCATTTTGTCTTGATGAACCTAGGTTGTTTTGCGACTAAAGCTGGAAAAGTTAATGATGAGTAAATAGCAAAAGCTTAACAATAAAGCCAAGGCTAATGGCCAGTAAAATAAGGCGGTTAAAGGTCGCATTTGTTGTTGATCTTGCTCTACGGGTTCTAGCTCGTCGAGTAACTGATAAATTTGCTCCATGCCTTGGCTATCTTTAGCACGAAAATATTTACCACCTGTTTGCTGTGCAAGCTTGGTTAAGGTTTGCTCGTCTAATTCACTGGAAGGGTTAATGCGGCGAGAGCCAAACAAGGATTGTTGTAACATAACATCTGCGCCAATACCGATAGCATATATGGTGATATTTTTAGCAATAGCTAATTCAAGCGCTTGCTCGGGCGATATTCTCCCGGCCGTATTTTGACCGTCGGTGAGTAATAGCAGTACTTTATTTGATTTTTGTTTAGCATCAAAGCGTTTTACCGCTAAAGCTATGGCATCGCCGATGGCGGTTTTTCTACCCACTAAACCTAGTACACTTTCATCGAGCATTTGTTTAACAGTTTTTCTATCAAATGTCATAGGGGTTTGCATATAAGCATCGTCAGCAAAAAGTATTAAGCCAAGCCTATCGCCGACGCGACGCTCAATAAAATCTCCTAAAACGGCTTTGAGCATATCAAGGCGGTTTACTGTGCTGCCACGTAAACTCATATCTTCAATTTGCATGCTGCCAGATAAGTCGACAGCAATCATCATTTCACGGCCTTCGGTGGGAATATCTATCGCATCTCCTAGCCATTGGGGTTGGCTTAAGGCAATTACGCTTAATAACCAACACAAAGAGAGCATAATGAGGGGCGATTTTTTGTTGTCTTGAACGGCTGTGCTCACCGTCGAGCCAGATAAAACCTCTGGCACAATAAGTGCGGCACTGACACGGTTTTGACTTTTTTTAGGTAACCAGTACACCAATAATGGTAGCGGTAAAAGTAGTAGCAACCAAGGCCAAGCAAAACTTATCATCTGTTGGCTCCTTGTTGCTCTTTCGCTGTTGAGACTATAACTTCTTTCGGCTTAGATGGTTTAGGCGGTAAAGCGTGCGTAAGCCATAACATAGCGGCTTGATGAAGTTCTTGGTTTGTTTTCGCGCTAAGCTCAGTTTGGCTGGACTTATTTGTTTGGGCTTGATATTGCTCACTAAAAGCTTGTGTTGATAATTGCTTAAATTCTTTTTGGTGTTTTTCAGTTAATTTTTCGATTAAAAATTGCTGAAACTGTTCGCTAAATAATTTAGCCAGCTGCACACGTGAAAAGTAATGTATTGCGGCCCATTTAAGTAATGCTATAACGTCAGAATTACTCATGCTAGGGGAATTTTTTAATTGCTTTATCGCTTGTTGTTGATGGCGTTTCAATTTAGCTTTTTGACGACTTTTAATGAATAAAAAAACAATCACTATCAGAGTCATAACCGCTAATAGCCACCAACCATAAGCAATGGGGTAGTTGCTTACTTGTGCAGGTATGTGAATATCATTCAATTCAATTGTATTAGTCATAGGTGCACTAGTCATAGGCGCGTTAGCCACAGACGCATTAGCAGGAATAGGCATGGTAACGGGAGCTGGATTTATTTGCTGCAAAATTGCACTCCACTTTTTAACTGTTGTTCTAACGTTTGCCCAGCGCTTAAATGAATAACACGAGCACCGGCTTTAATAAGTGCTTGTTGACATTGCTCTTTGTTAATACTTGCTTGCTCTTTATAAGTAGCGGCAGTCGCTTTATCACCTAAAGTGAATTGTTGTCGGTTATTACCATCAGTAAGGGTAACATTAAGTTTGCTGGCACTTGCTGGTAACTCTTGCTCTAAGGGATCTTTGATTAAACACACCACTAATTCACAATGTTGGCTTATTTGCGTTAAATGGCGTAAGGCATCATTTTTATGCTTAAGTGCCGCATCATCAGTGGCCATTGCCCGAAGAGATTGACCATCAGTAATTAAATATACTAAGGAGCCTGGTTTGGCTATGTGTCTTATGCGTGCACAGTTATTGCTGAAATAGCTATTGCTGCTGTTATCAGATAGCGTGTTTTGGCTTTGTTGATATTGCTGCTTATGCTGACTATGGTGCAACGTAGATAAGGCATGCAAGTAATGCAGCACGCCTTCTTTGCGGCTTCTTGGTTTTAGCTCGAAGTGCTCGTGTTGATTAAAAACGATGCCTCCTAAGCGATCACCACGATTTTTTGCATGCCAAGCCACTAATGAGGCTAAGTGAGCGGCTTGAACGGATTTAAATAATAATTGACTGCCAAAATGCATGCTAGCACTTAAATCTGTGGCAATAAGTACCGGCCGCTCTAATTCTTCGCGGAATAATTTTGTGTGAGTTTTACCTGTTCTGGCCGTTACGCGCCAGTCAATGGCACGAATATCATCGCCGGTTTGATAATGGCGAACTTCATCAAACTCCATGCCACGACCTTTACTACGAGAAAGGTAGTTGCCTGACATTTTGCCATGAATATTTTTTCGCGCTGACAAATCGATCAGTGCGGTTTTATTTTGATAATGAAGTAATTCAGGCATGGCAAGTTCAACACCATTACTTTGAAAGCTTGCCAGCTGAGTTTGACAGCGGCTATTATTAGCCTCTGAATCTTTGCTTTTTGTTTTTTGTTTAAACCACATAGCTAATAATTAATCTTATGCGCTAAGCGACTGCAACTAGACTTAATAAGTGATCAAGTAATTGATTTGCCGTAATACCTTCAGCTTCAGCTTGATAACTTAATAAAATTCTATGTCTTAGTACATTGTGAAATACCGCTTGAATATCTTCGGGGCTGACAAAATCACGATTATGCAACCAAGCGCGTGAACGAGCGCATCTATCTAACGCAATGGTCGCTCTTGGGCTAGCGCCATAAGCTAACCATGATTTTAGCTGGTCGTCATATTTTTCTGGTTGACGGGTAGCCATGATCAAATCAACCATGTAGGTTTCAATGGCCGGTGCCATGTGAATATTAAGCACTGCTTCACGAGCGCTAAATATTTCTGCTTGGCTTAATACTCTTAATTGTGGTTTTTCTTGATTCGCATTGGCAAGTGCCTCACCGCGATTCAGTTTTAAGATTTCAAGTTCACTGGCGGCATCTGGGTAGTCAATTTCTAAATGCATTAAAAATCGATCTAATTGCGCTTCAGGTAACGGATAAGTTCCTTCTTGCTCGATAGGATTTTGTGTCGCCATCACGAGAAATAGTTCAGGCAGTTGATAGGTTTTTCTGCCTACGGTTACTTGTCCTTCAGCCATAGCTTCTAACAAAGCCGATTGTACTTTGGCGGGCGCACGGTTAATTTCATCAGCAAGAACGAGATTTTGAAATAAAGGCCCTGCTTGGAAAACAAAACTACCGTCTTCTGGGCGATAAATATCTGTGCCCGTTAAATCAGCAGGTAATAAGTCAGGGGTAAATTGAATACGATGAAAGTCTGCTTCTAGGCCCTCAGCCAAGGCATTAATTGCGCGAGTTTTTGCTAACCCCGGCGGCCCTTCAACAATTAAATGACCATTTGCTAATAAAGCAATAAGTAAATTTTCAACAAAGGCAGGTTGGCCAATAATTTGTTTTGATAAATGTTGTTTTAATGTTGAGAAATGTTCAATAGCCATATTTATTTTGTCTTTCAATTTATTATTTATAGTAGAGTGAGCGCTAGCTGAAATGCACTTTAGCATTTTATATAAGGGTTTTGCTAAAGAAAACAAGCCTTATTCAACTTATATTTAACTTAGTTGTAACAAAATTTTACTTATTTGCTGTAGTTAATCAGCTATGCTTGCGGTAGTAAAAAAATTCAGGGATTGATATTTTTTGATAGTTAGTTAGAATCAAGGGTAATATTCAAGAGGTCAGACCTCTTTGTGTCTTTATCTATTCTTGCAATAGGTAAGCGCTATAACTGGAGAATAAAGTATATGACGATAAAAATGACCACATCAAAAGGCGAACGCATTGCGGTAGTCGCAGGGCTTAGAACTCCTTTTGCCAAACAAGCGACCGCTTTTCATGGCGTGCCTGCCGTTGATTTAGGTAAATTAGTCGTAAATGAGCTATTGCAAAAGCACGACATTGACCCTGCCATTATTGACCAGTGTGTTTTTGGTCAAGTAGTGCAAATGCCAGAAGCGCCAAATATTGCTCGTGAAATTGTACTCGGTACCGGCATGAATGTTCATACCGATGCTTACAGTGTCTCGCGTGCTTGTGCGACTAGTTTTCAATCAACCGTGAATGTTGCCGAGTCTATTATGGCTGGCTTTGTTGATGTCGGTATTGCCGGCGGTGCCGATTCTTCTTCTGTTGCGCCTATTGGTGTCTCGAAAAAATTCGCAAGAACTTTATTAGATTTAAGTAAAACTAAAACCTTAGGGCAAAAAATCGCCTTAATTCGCAAGTTAGGTTTGAAAGATATTATGCCTGTTGCACCTGCTGTGGCTGAATATTCAACGGGAATTTCTATGGGGCAAACGGCTGAACAAATGGCCAAAACCTATAATATTGCTCGTGAAGATCAAGATGCGTTAGCACATCGCTCTCATACTTTAGCGACGCAAAGTTGGGCAGAAGGTAAGTTAGCGGGCGAAGTAATGAGCGCTCACAGTGAACCTTATAAAGTTTTTATCGATAAAGATAATTGTATTCGTGAAAACTCTGTCTTAGAAAGTTACGCAAAATTACGCCCTTGTTTTGATAGAAAACACGGTACGGTAACGGCGGCGACGAGTACGCCGTTAACTGATGGCGGCGCCGCAATATTATTAATGCGTGAAGGAAGAGCAAAAGAGTTGGGTTATAAGCCGTTAGGTTATATTCGCAGCTATGGTTTTGCAGCGATTGATGTCTGGCAAGACATGTTAATGGGTCCAAGTCACGCCACGCCAATCGCATTAAAACGTGCCGGTATGGAATTAGCTGATTTAGATCTAATAGAAATGCATGAAGCTTTTGCAGCACAAGCACTGGCTAATATGAAAATGTTTGCCAGTAACAAGTTTGCTAAAGAGCATTTAGGTCGAGATAAAGCCATTGGTGAAATTGATATGACTAAATTTAATGTGATGGGCGGCTCGTTGGCTTATGGTCATCCATTTGCGGCAACAGGTGCGCGTTTAATTACCCAAACACTTAATGAGCTAAATCGTCGTGGTGGTGGTGTTGGCTTAACTACGGCTTGTGCCGCAGGTGGTTTAGGTGCAGCTATGGTTGTGGAGACAGACTAATGAATGATATTAAAACAGATACTAAAGCAGATACGAGTAGCGAAATGAATAGTGATGAGTTACAAGTAGAGAGTCAAGTTGCAAATAGTGAGCTGAGTAGCGAGTCGAATAAAAGCAGTGCTTTCACCTTAGTTCGTCAAGAAAACGGCATTGTGCATTTGGTTATGGATGTTGTTGATGACACCATGAACACGCTTAAAGCAGAATTTGCTGAGCAAGTGGCGGATGTGTTGGCTGAAATTAAGGCTGATGCTGCTATTACTGGTGTTGTGTTATGTAGTGGTAAAGAAGACTCTTTTGTTGCCGGCGCTGATATAAATATGATCAATGACTGCAAAACCAAAGAAGAAGTGGTTGCGTTGACGCGTCAAGGTCAAATGATTTTCTCACAGCTTGAACAATTGAATGTACCTGTCGTGGCTGCGATTAATGGTGCTTGTTTAGGCGGTGGCTTAGAGCTCGCCATGGCATGTCATGCACGTGTTTGTAGTGACAACCCTAAAACAGCATTAGGTTTACCTGAAGTGCAATTAGGTTTATTACCCGGCGGCGGCGGTACACAACGTCTACCTAAGCTTGTTGGCGTGCAAAAAGCACTAGATATGATGTTAACAGGTAAGCAGCTTAGAGCTAAGCAAGCGTTGAAACTAGGTTTAGTCGATGATGTTGTGCCTAATAGTATTTTAATTGCCACAGCCGAAAAGATGGCGCTGGCCGGTAATTTTAAAAAAACCGAAAAGTTTAAATCATCGCTGATTAATAAATTTCTTGAAGGTACTTCAGTTGGTCGTGGCATTGTTTATAAACAGGCAACAAAGTCTGTTTTATCTAAAACTAAAGGTAATTACCCTGCGCCGGTTAAAATTATTAATTGCATAAAAACAGGCGTGGAGCAATCTTCAGCAAAAGGCTTTCAAGTAGAAGCTGAACATTTCGCTGAATTAGTGATGAGTTCAGAATCAGCTCAATTACGTAACCTATTTTTTGCAACGACAGAGATGAAGAAAGAGCAGGGCGTTGCTGATGTCATGCCTGAAAAAATAGCTAAAGCAGGTGTGCTTGGTGGTGGTTTAATGGGAGGCGGTATTGCTTTTGTTACGGCAACCAAGGCTAATATTCCTGCCCGTATAAAAGATATTGGTCATCAAGGCATTAGCCACGCACTTAAATACAGTTTTGACATACTTAATAAAAAAGTAAAGCGTCGCTTCATGCGTAACAGCGAAATGCAAAAGCAAATGGCGATGATCACGGGTTGTATTGATTACTCTGGTTTTGAAGATATCGATATTGTTGTTGAAGCAGTATTTGAAAATTTAGAGCTAAAACAAAATATGGTGCTAGAAATTGAACAGCATGCTAAAGAGTCAACCATTTTTGCTAGTAACACCTCTAGTTTACCTATTAGCGATATAGCGGCCAAAGCAGCACGCCCTGAAAATGTTATTGGTTTACATTATTTCTCTCCAGTAGATAAAATGCCATTGGCGGAAATAATTCCTCATGCCAGCACGTCAGATAAAACCATTTCAACGACGGTTGCTTTTGCTAAAAAGCAAGGTAAAACGCCTATTGTTGTTAAAGACAAAGCAGGTTTTTACGTTAATCGTATTTTAACTCCTTACATGAATGAAGCAGCCATTTTATTACTGGCAGGAGAGCCTATTGATAAAGTTGATAAAGCCTTAGTGAACTTTGGTTTCCCTGTTGGGCCTATACAATTGCTTGATGAAGTAGGTATTGATGTTGGTGCTAAAATAAGCCCCATACTACAAGCTAATTTAGGCGAACGTTTTGCTGCTCCTTCGGCATTTTCTAAGTTACTTGATGATGGTCGCTTAGGTAAAAAAGTAGAGAAAGGTTTTTACCTGTATGGTAAGAATGTCAAGAAAGGCTTGATGAAAAAAGGAAAGCAAGTTGATGAAAGCATATATAGTTTATTGAACTTGACGCCAGCGGGCAGTTTATCGGCGGATGAAATAGCTAAACGTTGTACATACATGATGCTTAATGAAGCGGCACGTTGTGTTGATGAAGGCATAGTGCGTAATGCTCGTGATGGTGATATTGGTGCTATTTTTGGTATTGGCTTTCCACCATTCTTAGGCGGTCCGTTACGTTATATTGATAAAATAGGCGCGCAATCGTTAGTTGCACAATTATCACGATGGGCAGAGCAGCACGGTGAACGTTATACACCTTGTGATGCTTTAGTAGCTATGGCTGAAAGTGGCGCTAAATACTATTAGTTAAGCCTAAGTATAACGTTATGCTAGCCACTCAGTGGTATCGTGCATCATTACAAAAAACGTCAACTTTCAGGAGTTGGCGTTTTTTTATGCTTGCAGCGGAGCAACCAATTAGTTTTATTATATTACGATTATTGCTCATGATAATGAGAGCGCCATTTATTTGACTGCAAAAATAATCCGAGTGCTGGCAAAGATATTCCTTACTAGAGGCGAGTTATTGCCAGTAAAACGTAGTGAAATATTAATAGCCATTGCAATAAGTGATTGAGTATTCACCCAGCTTTTATTATATTAGCGGCGATTTTTTTTACTGCCATTGTTTATGGAATGTTTTTTAGCCTATTTCTTGGGAATTCTTTATGAAGGTATTGCTATGAGGGTATTGTTTTGTTGCTGTTAATTTTACTTATAGGCTGTTGTAGCCTAGTTTGTGGGCTTTTCTTTAACATTCAAGCATTGCTGACTGGCTTAGGACGAAAACGTTGGACGATAGCTGGCTTGGTTTTTGGTCCACTGGTGTGGCCAATGTTTATGATGAAAAAACGTATGCAGCTTAACCATCTGTTTGGATTAAACCAGTTGATTTTTAAGGCCTAGAGCTTTTTGCTGTACAAAAAGGGTTATAAAAGGAGCTTCAGTGAGCTTAAATAGAACTGAGAAGGTGAATAAATAAAAAGTTTTCTAAGAGGGGTTATATACTTCAGATAATAAAGTCACCAACATCCATGTTAGTGCGTCTTAAATAGACTTAACTTTTACGACCACCAAGAGTTGGCAGACGTTTCTTTAAATTCAATACGAGCAGCAATAGGGTTTGCTTTCGTTTTTTTAGCGGTATTAGCCGTAAATAATGCTTTGAATAGATTAATCATTATATGACTCCTTATTAATTAAGTAATGAGTAGTTATATTATTAATAAGCGTTTATATGCGCATAGAGCCACGCGCTTTACCCGCTTTTTCAATGGATAAGTTTTCTTTAGAGTTTATACGCATAGAGCCACGCGCTTTACCCGCTTTTTCAATAGTTAGATCTTGTTCAGCGTTTATGCGCATAGAGCCACGCGCCTTACCAATTTCTTGAATATCTAAACTGTGAGTATCAGCAATAGGAGCAGGTGAAACTGACATTGCCATTGATAGAATAATTGAACTTAACATGCACTTTTCCTTAAAATATAATTGTTTATATGTATTGTTGATTTGTTTTACTAATTAGACTAATGCTTAAATTATGCCAAGTTAAAAGTGTTTATGTGTAGAAGGGAGTAAAGCTTTGGTTTTAAAAGCCTGCATACGAGCGAGCAATTATTTTTCGATAAAAGGGTAATAGTTGTCGTCGGAGTATTTAGCTGGAGTTATATTTTTGACGCTAAATTATTAAATAAAAGCAGAGCTTTATTTTTGATTGAAGCTAGTGGATTTATGAGTTATCTGGTGAGATAACAAGTATTTTTGAAATTGTTCAGTAGCCAGCGGTTTACTGTATAAATAACCTTGTAACTGTTCACAACGTAAGCCAGATAAAAAACTAAGCTGTTGATTGGTTTCAACGCCTTCTGCGACAACATCCATGCCTAAGTTATGGGCAATGGTGACAATAGTGGCTACCATATTTCTCCCTTGCTCGGACTCTTCAATGTCATCAACAAAGGCTTTGTCTATTTTTAGGGTGTTAAGAGGGAATTTTTTTAAATAGGCCAATGAAGAGTAACCGGTGCCAAAGTCATCAAGGGACAAGTGAATACCCATAGCCCTAATCTGCAACATGGTATCGATAGCCTCTTGAGGTGAGTCCATTACCGTACCTTCGGTTATTTCAAGCTCTAGATGCTTAGCAGGAAGTTGACTTTCTTTCAATATATCAGCAATTTGACCCACCAAGTTACTTTGGGTAAATTGCACTGCGGATAAGTTAACCGCGACTCGGCCATCAAATAAGCCAGCATCGACCCACTTCTTGGTAGCAAAACAGGCTTTTCTTAAGACTATTTCACCTATGTCGATAATTTGTCCCGTTTCTTCTGACACTGGGATAAAGACAATAGGGCTAATGACGCCTTTATTGGGGGTTTCAAATCTCACTAAAGCTTCCATACCCGCCACTTTACCAGTAGATATTTCAATTTTAGGTTGATAGAACACAGAAAAAGAGTCTTCCTTTAAACCATGGCGGATCAAGTTTTCAATTTGCAAGCGTTTGACGGCTTGCTTGTTCATAGAGTCACTGAAAAATTGATATTTATTGCCACCACTGCCTTTGGCGTGATACATGGCGGTATCAGCATTTTTTAATAACTCATGGCCTGAGTTGCCATCTTCAGGAAAGAGCACGATACCTATGCTGCTGTATAGTACTATTTCTTGATTCTTTAGTTTAAAGGGCTGGGCAGTAGCACTTAAAATATTTTTGGCTAATGAAGTGATAGTGTGAATATCATTAGTTCCTTCAATGATGATACTAAATTCATCGCCTCCTAGACGATAGACGCTGTCTTGTTTTCTACTCAGTGCCAACATGCGACTAGCTACTTGGCATAAAACATTGTCGCCTACTTGATGTCCCATAGAGTCGTTTATTTTTTTAAAATTATCTAAATCAAAAACTAATAGAGCATGGTTGATTTTATTCTTAACCAGTCTCGCCTGATTTGCTTGAAAAAATGAGCGGTTAGGTAAACCCGTTAATGTATCTAAACTAGCGAGTTTTCTTAGCTCAGCTTCTGTTTCTTTCCGTTTAGTTATATCAGAAAATACACCAACAAAATGAGTGATGTTGCCACCTTCATCACGAATGATATCAAGATTTAAATCGGTTAAATATTTACTGCCATTAGCACGTAAACTTTCAATTTCACCATGCCAGCCGCCTTTGGTGAGCAAATGTTTTTTGATGCTTTGACTAAAGCTATTGGGGTATTGATTAAAGCTCATTGAACGGCCAACCATTTGATTTTTACTTTTACCCGTTATGCGCTGAAATGCTTTATTAACGTCAACGGTAATAAATTGACGATCATAAATAACCACAGCGTCAGAAATGTTTTGGATACAACGGGCAAACAATTTCAAACGCTCTTCAGCTTTTTTGATGTGACTGATATCTTTTAAGGTACCCGTCATACGCGTCGGTTTATTATTATCATCGCGTTCAACAATTTTGCCGCGGTCTAAAATCCAAATCCAACGATTATTTTTATCTTTAACACGATAAGTACTTTCAAAATGCTCGTTATTATCATTGAGGTGATCCGTTAAAGCTTGTTTAACTCTTGCTAAATCTTGATGATGAATATTGGTTTCGGCATTGGCATTACGGGTACTGTCTTGAGGGAATGCTAAGTTGCTCCAAGTATTGGTGTGGTACACCTTGTCGGTTTTAATATTCCAATCCCACATTTCATCGCCACTGCCCCAAAGGGAAAGCTTTAAACGCTCTTCGCTTTCTTTTATTTGTGAGTTATATAACTGTTTATTGCGATACTGTTGTATAACATAAACAAAAAACAGCATTGAGACTAGGGTATAGAAAAGCATAGCGCTGGTGGATAACCACCAGGGAGGCAATATGTGAACATTAAGCTGGCTAGTTTTTGAGTTTTCAGGATGATTGACATCATAAGCTTCTACCTCAAAGACATAATCACCAGCGCTGAGGTTAGTATAGGTGGCGCGATTATTATTACTACCCGTATCTGTGGCGGCATCAATCCAATGCTTTTCTAAGCCGATTAGTCGATATTTATAGCGAATTTGGGCAGGTAATTTAGGGTTTGGAGAAACAAATTCAAAGCTGACAGGCGATTGTTTATAGGCCAGTTCAAGTTGTACTAATGAGTTTAATTGTTTAGCTAACGTATATTCTTTGTTAGTCATTTCTTCTTTTTTGGTAAAACTAGTAATATCAATTTTTTTATTGGCGACGTATAAATTGGTAAACAATGGTTTTGCGATGTTTTGTGTTATTTGTAATATTTCATTCGGACTAAATTTAAATAAACCATTTGAACTGCCAAAATACATATCGTTTGACTCTGATTTTAATGCGGCAAATTCAATAAATTCAGGTTTACTAATGGCAAAGTCATTATCAAAGTTTGTTACACGTTTTTCAAATGGATTTATTTTTGTTATACCTATATTTGTTGCCAACCAGGCATTTTCTTGTTCATCAATTAATATAGAGGCAACAAAGTCATTTTTTAAGCCATTACTTTCATTAAATACTTCTATTTTTTTAGTTATACGATTGATTAATATAACTCCTTGAGAATCAGAGCCAAACCAAAGCCAGTTTTTACTTACCTGTAGTTTTTTAATATAAGTGCCATATAGAACTTCAGGTAGCTTGGTTTGTAGTTTTGTGAATGATTCTTTTTGAATATCGAATTTATAAATATGATTACTTTTTGTGAGAACCCATAACGTATTATCATTTTGTGACTGTAAGCTGGTGATCGAAACGCTATTTTTAGTTTTGTATGAAGTAAATTTTTTTTGTTTAGTGTTATAACTAGTTAACTCACCAGACTCATTAATAAACCAAAAGTCATTTTCAATTATTGTTAATAGTTTGTCTGCTGAGTAATTCGATTTTGACGACCAGCTTAAATGTTCAAATAACTTATCGTCATAAGGTAAGTATTCATAAAGGTTGTTGTTTGCAGAACGTAACCAGATAGAATTGGAGTTATTCGCTATTATCCACCTCGGTTTAACATCAAGTTTTGAACTTAATCTTTTATTTGCTTTCTTATTTGTTAATGAAAATAGTCCCTGCTTTTCAGTAGATAGCCAAACCACTCCATCAGAGGTTTCGGCAAAAGATTCTACCCGGTAGTTCTGAGCTTCATTACCAGCCAAACCATGATAAAACAAACTAGTAAGTGGTGAGTATTTATTGATACCACCACCGTAAGTAGCTAACCACATATTACCATTGTTATCTTGGTACATGTCCATCAGCCAGTTTTCACTGAGAGAGTTTTTATTTGTATTGTTTTGATAAGCATGAATGCTGTCATCAAGCAGGTTGATGGTATTTAAACCATTGTGGGTTGCTAACCATACATGAGTATCATCATACTGAGCAATAGCGCGAATATTATTTGATAATAGTGATTGAGATGTACTGCTGTTTTCTTGTTTTGTCGTTAAATGAGATAGTAATTGATAGTCGTCATCAATAATAAATAAACCATTATTGGTTGCTAACCAATAATGGTTGTCGATAGTTTTTATATCAAATAGTGATTGGGCATTCACCGTTAAATCAAATTTATTATTTTCTTGTAATGAGCCAATGTAAGTTAAATTTTTACTGATAAGGTGTATGCCATTGTCATAACTGCCTAGCCAGTAGTTTTGTTGCTTGTCTTGAAAAATGGTTTTTATTTCTTGAAATTTATTATTATGGCCACGTATATCAATACGTTTAAATAGTGCACTTTTATTGCTACTTTCAAGGGATAAAGTATGCAATCCGAGCGTTGTTGATACCCAAAGTAAGCCTTTTTGTTGTACTTTTTTACCTGATTTGTCTTTTATTATTTTCCCCGTATCTTGATAGATATCCCAAATAACATTATCTCGAAGCGAGTTACTATCATTAGTAATCTGGCTAAAAGTATCAAAGTTATCGAGTTCAAGATTATAGCGACTTAAACCTTTTTTAGTACCAATCCAGAGGGTATTATCACTATCAATGAATATTTTTCGAATAACATTGTCGGCGATAGAATGGTTGTCGTTGGCATTGTGGCGGTAGGTAATAAAATTATTACCGTCATAGCGGTTCAAGCCATCTTCGGTGGCAAACCAGATAAAGCCTTGGTGATCTTGAGTGATGCCGAAAACATTAGAATTTGAAAGGCCATCCATTGCGGAGAGTTGGCTGAATTTTAATTGTTCATTTTCTGAATAAATAATTTGCGAAGTATGGTTTTCAGCCTGAGCTATGCCAATAAATAATGACAATAAGGCGGTACAGCCGAGAATAAGATATTTTAGCTTTAATAAAGCATAGTGATTAAAAAATAACACTATGGATGATGGTACTGATAAAAAAGAAGAAAGCTTGAAAAAATTTAAAAGCACAGTTCAACCTGAATAAAGAAAAAAGTGATAATTATTATTAAAAAATGCCAGACCATTTAAAGTCATGCATAGCCTTAAGTCAACTACTGTTCGTCGTTAGTTAATTTGCTTAGTTAGTTCTTCATTAGTTAAAATAACTTAGGCAATAGTTTATTATCGGCAGTATTAATATTTTCTTTTACTTTTTTTAATAAAATCATCGCAGTTGCTTATTATTTCTGCATTTGAGGTTGTCGCTTTTAGTCTAAATTCCACATTCTTCTCGGTAGGGGTGGAAGTCAAAATAAGCCTGTCAGGATTAGTTGTTGCCATTAATTGCTCTTTAATAAAGGTTTTCACTTGCTCAAAGGTGAGTGACAAAATTGCCGAGAGTAATTGCTCTTTATGGGAAAATAGATGGTCTTTATTGCATATAGCGGCCCAAAAACGTTGGCTTTTAATTCTCAAGTTACTGTCTTTTTCTTCAAGCTGCCCAGCTAACCCTTGAATGAGATGAGACCAGTTTTCATCGGTTAGGTCATCCAGCATAATTAAACTGTTGTTGATAAAGTCATCTATAGCGGTTGTTAAATCGTTAGCATTGGTATGTGGTGACTGAATATAAAAAGCGATACCGGGATAGCGATTGATAGGAACATAGCCAACCCCAACGATGTATCCGTATTGTTTTTCTGTGCGCATTTCTTGAAAGAAGAATGGTGATAAAAGGTGGCTGGTTACCATAGTTAAAGCGACTAAATGATTATCTCGTTTTGGTAGCGGGCTGTAAACGACTGTGGCGTGATCATGCTCAGGAATTATCATTGGTAGTAAGAGGGTGTTTTGGTTTTTAAAATCAATAACCGGGCACTGTACGGCAAACTTTTTATGGTAGCTGCTGCTAAAAACTTGTTTAATATTTTTGGCAATAGTTTGGGCATGTTCAAGCAACCAGTTACCATGAATAAGCGCTTCAAGGGTTATTTGCTTAAATAGTTGCTGGCAAAAAACTTGATATTGTGAAAAATCAATTTGGCTAAGTGCCTTAGCCAGTGTCTCGGCATTTGGGTTGTTTGGCTGGGTAAAAGAGCTAAGCGTAGAAAATAATTGTGAAATTGACTTACTCTTGTCGGTATTTTGCCAGTGGCTAATTAATTGCTGTTTAAATAAGTCAAAGTCTTGCTCGGTAGCATCATGCGTTTGTAAGCGGTATAACAATTTTTTTAATAATGCCGGCTGGTTTTCGCTAATGCCTGAAACTTGTAGGGTAATACCACCTTGGTGGGCGTAAAGGTGATAATGAATGCATGCAAGTTCAGCATCATAGTTTTCTTCAACGACGGTATTGGTGTATAAGTCGACAAATAATCGCGTCATGGCGATGTTTTCTATACTCAAAATAGAGTAGGGAGAGTCAATGCCAAGATAGATATAACCTTTGGGTACTTTAAAGGTGGTGTCTTGCTTATACCAAATTGCTAGGCCACTAGCTTCTTCAATTTTTATCGGTACTTCTTTTGGTTCAACATTCGCATAAATATGCGGGTTGCCGATAATGTAAGGGTTTGCATCGGGTAGATATAAGCCATTTTTTGCTGCGCTTTTATTATTGGCAGCAGATAGCTCACGCCAATGAGTTAATTTTTGTTTAGCAATATTTTTAACATAGTAGGGGACTTGGTACCAAGCGCTAGTTTGCGTGAATTGATTGTTTTGACTGATGTGAGTGATACGCATGTTGTCGGCATTTAAATAAGCAAGTAAATGACTGATGTTATTATGATCCATCCCCGACATGATGTAATCACCAAATATATAATCATCAACAGGGTAATGTTGCATGTTAATGACTAATTGACTGACATTATCTAAAGGCCGTGTTTTTTCGTGATATGTAAAAGACAACTCGGCAATCGCTTGTTTTTCTTTATAATAGTGTTCGGGTAATGGTGCTGACTTTAATAAGCCTATATACGAAAACACCACCGCTATGATGTCATCTACATGTTGTTCACCATACTCAGTTAGGCTAATACTAATATTAAAGTCTTTGAAATTTGAGCCATTAATGCCTGATCCTGCGGTTAAGCCCATCGCCCACTGTTCATGTTTTAATTTCGCTAAAATGCTGCCAGCACCCTCATGACCAAGCAAGTAAGCCAATATTGATTCAGGTTTATCTTGATAATATTTATCAATACTTTCCATGGCAAAACTGATGATTAACTGATGATCATTTTTTACCGGGCAAATAGCTATGCTTATACTTTGATGCTCAGCAAGATATAATGGCTCAGATACCTTTGCAAGCGGGGTAGCGGTGGTTTTTATTGCGTTAAACATCTGCTCTGCTAATTGAGCTAACTCAGTTAAAGGTTGAGGCCCTTCAATGGCCAGTGTCATATAGCTAGCCTGATAATATTGGTCAAAAAAATTGTTGACTTCATTGACAATACTATTGTCGTCTCTATCTGCAAGGGTGTCGATATTACCGACTGAAAATTGTGAGAAAGGGTGAGCTTGGTTGATGGTTTCTTTATGGACATCATATAAACGGCGAATATCATCTTTTAGCTTTAACTTAAATTCAGCATCAATATTTTTTCTTTCTTTAACAATAAACTCTTCGCTGAGCAAAGGCGCGGTAAAAAACTGACTAAAACGATCAAGGGCACTACTAAAATGTTGATGATGAACGTCAAAATAGAAACAAGTATGCTCTGTTGCTGTCCAAGCATTGTTACTACCACCATGTTGACTGATAAATTTTTGATATTCACTACCGTCAGGATATTTTTCTGTGCCTAAAAATAGCATGTGTTCAAGAAAATGCGCCAAACCTTGTCTATCTTTTGGGTCATTAAAATGCCCAACGTTAACCGCTAATGCTGCTGCTGACTTATCAGAATCTTCATTATGAATAAGTAATACTCGTAAACCATTGCTCAAGGTAAGTGATTGGTATTGTTTTAAATCGTTTGGGCTTTGCTTCAACACATGGCTGTCCTGAGTGAAATGAATATTTATATTTATATTTATATCGTTTTTAACAATAGGTTAACTTATCTAATTACTATATGGAATAACTAGACTTTCTTTATTCTTAACAGTTAATTTAAAAGGCTGGAAGATTCTATTACTATAGCCGCAAAAGATGATCTGCGTGTAAATTTATCCACTAATCTGGTTGTTATTATTAAGTGGGTAAATTTACTTATTTCTAAGAAAAATGAGTATTTAATGCAAATTTTTATTATGCGCCATGGTGAAGCAAGTAACCAATGTATAACTTCAAACAGTAGTGATGCCTTAAGACCTTTGACCGCATTAGGGGCGTCTGAAGCGAGAAAAATGGGTCAGTGGTTAGCGAGTATTCAAACTAACACCATTGAAATACTCGTTAGCCCTTATCTGCGAGCACAGCAAACTTGTGGTCATGTTGTTAATATGTTGACTGAAAATGGTTTATCGTTGGCGAATGAGCCGACAAGCTTAGATTTTATTACTCCAGCAGGTAATATTCAGCAAACCCATGACTTTATTGATGGTTTACTTGCTCAAAGTGCTGATGATAAAAAAGTTATTTTGCTGGTTTCACACATGCCATTTGTGAGTTATTTAGTGGCGCAACTGACTCAAAGTCAAAATATGCCTATTTTTGCTACGGGGGCCATTGCGCAGATCAATTATGATAGCAATGCCATGCAAGGACAGTTGGTTGGCTTGGTTTCACCTGAAAAAGTATCAAGCTAGCTTTTATCAAACTTATTTTTTAATTCAATTAAAGCTAATAAAGCACCATTGCCACCCCACTTTAAAGGCGCTTGATGAAAAGCCATGACATCGGGGTGTTGAACTAGCCAATGAGGCACTTTATTCTTTAATATTTTCGAGCCAATACCGTGAATAATACATATACATTGAGCATGTTCTTTTTGGCAAGCATGTAATAGTGCCGCTAATTCTTTTTTTGCTTGGTGTTGATCTAACCCGTGTAAGTCTAAGATGAGATCGGGTTGGTAAAAACCGCGACGTAAGTTTTTTGCCTCAAAGCTATCAACATCAGCGCGAACATATTTCATCGGGCCTGATGTTGATAAATCAGGCTCAAACTCATCTGAAAAATGAAATTGAGCCAATGCTCTATTAGACTTTTTGTCGCTATGGTGCGTTTTAGGCTTGCTGGTTGTTTTTTCAAAGTGTATTGTGTCAGCCATTATCGGCTTGACCTTGCCAATAGTCTCTTTAAATAGCTGTTTATCGTCTACACTAAGTAGCTTATTAGTTGTATTTTTCTTTTTCATGGCGGCAGTGTAAAACATCTGTAGCCCTTTACAAGTAGATTATCGAGTGAAATGCCAGCATGCTCAAAATAATTAGGAATACCTTTTGTGAATAAGATAACCTCAGTAACTGACCAGTTGCACACTATTGCCGATTACTGCCGTTATGGCGCCACCTTATTTAATCAAGCTGAATTGTTTTACGGTCATGGCAGTGACAACGCCTTCAGTGATGCTCATACCTTAGTGATGTATGCCTTATCATTACCAGCAGAAGTTAATAGCAGCTTGATGAATTGTCGATTAGTCGAAACTGAAAAAGAATTTGTCCTCGCGCTATTTAATCGTCGAGTTGAAGAGCAAATTCCAGTGGCTTATATCACTAATATTGCTTATTTTTCTCAATTACCTTTTTATGTTGATGAACGAGTACTTATACCACGTTCGCCTTTTGGCGAGCTAATAGAGCAGCAGTTTTCTCCTTATATTGCGGCGAATAAGCCTCCGAAAAGAATTTTAGATTTATGTACTGGCAGTGGTTGTATTGCCATTGCTTGTGCTAGTAACTTCAGTGACGCCGAAGTCGATGCTGTTGACCTATCTATTGATGCCTTAAATGTGGCGCAAATCAATATTGAAAATCATGGACTTAGTGAACAAGTTATTCCAATTCAATCTGATGTTTTTTCTGGGGTTGAAGGGCAAGTTTATGATTTAATTGTTACTAACCCACCTTATGTTGATCAACAAGACATTGATTCTTTACCCGCTGAGTACCTTCATGAGCCAGAAATGGGCTTAGGTTGTGGCGCTGATGGTTTAGATATAGTGCGTAAAATATTGGCAGAAGGTGCTAAACACCTTACTGAGGATGGTTTGCTGTTTTGTGAAGTGGGTAATTCAGAGGTACATGTTAAAGCTTTATATCCCGATATACCTTTTACTTGGCTTACCTTTGAACGAGGTGGGCACGGAGTATTTATGTTAACCAAATCACAATTAGTCGCGTATGCAGCAAGCTTTGTTGCGGCATTAAAGTAATTATTTTTAATAATTAATGAATTTTTTTTAAAGTAAAGGCGTTGGAGTAATAATGTCAGGCAATACATTTGGAAAGTTGTTTACCGTAACCTCATTTGGTGAAAGCCATGGCTTAGGCTTAGGCGCCATTATTGACGGTTGTCCGCCAGGAATAGAGCTTTGTGAGGCTGATCTACAAATTGATCTTGATAGAAGGCGCCCAGGCACTTCTCGCTTTACTACCGCACGTAACGAGGCTGATCAAGTCAAAATTATGTCGGGTGTTTTTGAAGGGAAAACAACAGGCACACCTATTGGTTTGCTCATTGAAAACACCGATCAGCGCTCAAAAGATTATGGCAATATTGCCCAAAGCTTTCGTCCTGGCCATGCAGACTACACTTACTGGCAAAAATATGGTTTGCGTGATTATCGCGGTGGCGGTCGTTCATCAGCAAGGGAAACAGCCATGCGAGTTGCTGCGGGTGCTATTGCTAAAAAATATTTAACACAAAAATTTGGCATGAAAATTCAAGCTTGTGTAACACAAATTGGTGCTATTACGGCAACAGGTGAAAATGGTGCGCCACTTGACTGGCAAAATATTGATTGGGCAGGTGTTGAAGCAAATCCATTTTTCTTTCCTGATAGTACTAAGCTTGAACAACTCGATCAGCATTTACGTGACATTATGCGTACTAAAGATTCTATAGGTGCAAAAGTGAGTGTGGTTGCCACTAATGTGCCGGTGGGGTTAGGTGAACCAATATTTGATCGTTTAGATGCTGAAATTGCTCATGGCTTAATGAGTATTAATGCTGTTAAGGGTGTTGAAATTGGTGATGGTTTTGCTGTTGTTAATCAAAAAGGCTCAGAGCATAGAGATGAGTTAACACCTAATGGCTTTGCAAGTAACCACGCTGGTGGTGTGTTGGGCGGCATTTCATCAGGTCAGCAAATTATTGCTCATTTAGCACTGAAACCAACCTCTAGCATTGGTGTTAGCGGTAAAACGGTTGATTTATCAGGTCAGTCTACCGACATTATTACTCGCGGTAGGCATGATCCCTGTGTTGGTATTCGTGCCGTGCCTATTGCTGAAGCGATGCTGGCATTGACCTTGATGGATCACTATTTAAGACACCGAGCACAAAATGCCGATGTACTTTGTAGTACTCCCGTGATCACAGCAGATTGATCAACTTTTTTGCATCATCAGCTTAAAAAAATTTACCACAGAGATCACCGAACACTGAGCATGAAAAAACCTCTGTGTAGGCTCGAAGAGCCCTCTGTGGAGCTTCGCGGCTCGGTGATGAACAGTTACCTTTTTATTGTATAAATGTTGGGTAGATAAGGAATAAGATTTGTCATTATTTACTCGACTGTCATCAAACTACTTTTTTTACTTCGCCATTCTTGGCCTAGTGTCGCCATATCTTTCAGTATTTCTTGATGCAAAAGGTTTTACTTCAACAGAGCTTGGTGAAATTTTTGCCATCATAACCGCGACAAAAATTGTTGCTCCTAGTCTATGGGCTGTTTTAGCCGATAAAACAGGACAACAGTTATTGATCATTCGCCTCGGCGCGCTCTTTGCTCTCATTAGCTTTATTTTGCTATTTTGGTTAAGCAGTTATTGGCCTATTAGCTTCGCTTTAGCGTTATTTAGCCTTTTTTGGACTGCCGTTTTACCGCAGCTTGAAGTACTGACATTAAACTCGGTACGTCGTAGTAGTAAAATATATGCACGTATTCGTTTATGGGGAAGTATAGGTTTTATTGTACTTGCACTTATTGCCGGACAAGTGATGGAGTACTTTCCTATTGAAAGTTTTACTTTCTCTTTTACCTTGATGGGAAGCTTAATTTTACTGTTATTATTGCTGTCAACATTAACAATAAAGCCTCAGCATAGTTTCAATAAAAATAAACAAGCGCCAATAGCTATTCGAGCAAAGCTCTTTGAGTCTCGTTTTGTTGTGTTCTTTATTGCGGGCATATTATTGCAAATAAGCTTTGGTCCTTATTATGGTTTTTTTGCTCTGTTTTTACGTGATTTAAGCTACTCTGGTTTTGCTATTGGTTTATTAATATCGCTCGGCGTGGTCGCTGAAATCATGGTGTTTATTTATGCAGGCACTTTTTTTAAAACGTTTACTTTAAAACAATTATTGGTTTTTAGCTTGGCGATTACGGCGTTGCGTTGGTACTTGGTGGCATTATTTGCAGACTCGGTGTGGGTATTGTTATTAACACAAGTCATTCATGCGGCAAGCTTTGGGCTTTATCATAGTGCCAGCATGTTATTTATTAGTGAACACTTTAGCGCTTGTCAACAATCACGAGGGCAGGCGATATACCTTGGCGGAGTGTATGGTCTGGGTGGTGCTGTAGGTGCTTATTTAGCAGGAATATTATGGCTTGATGGTCAAGGAGCAAAAACAACGTTTATTGTTGCCAGTTGCGCGGCTTTATTGGCTACTTTTTTGATGCTTTTCTTTAAGGAAAAAGCCTTTTTTGAAAAGCCTTGGCAGAAAAAAGCCCAGTCAAAGATTGGGCAAAAAAGTACCATAAATAACTAAAATAAATAACAATAATTAGGCTAATTCTTTAAGGGGGAGGAATTAGCCTAAATTTTAACAATTAACTTTCGCTAAGTAAGCTTTTGCCATTAATTGCTATCTTACGGGGTTTTAATGCTTCAGGAATTTCTCGTTGTAAATCCACATGCAGTAAACCATTTTCCATAAAAGCACCAATGACTTTTACATGGTCGCCTAATTGAAATTTTCGTTCAAAATTGCGCTCGGCAATGCCTTGATGTAAAAATCTTCGACTGTTAGTTGTTTTATCGTCACTTGCTTTGTTAGCACCGATATTTTTAGTGCCAACAATAACTAAGCTGTTGTCTTTGGACTCAATATCAATATCTTCTTCACTAAAACCTGCAACAGCCATGGTAATTCTGTATTGATCTTCAGCGAGTAATTCGACGTTATAAGGAGGATAAGACGATTGTTTATCGGCGCGCGATGCTTTGTCTATTAAACCAGCTAAGTGGTCAAAACCGATGAATGAACGATATAAAGGGCTGAAATCTGTAGATGTACGCATAATAAAATATCCTAATAAATAGCAATAAAAATATTATTAAAGCAATAAGTGGCTGTGGCTGTTGATTTCTATACTTTGCTACTTTTACCAATTAAATTGCCTAAAAGTGTTTTACATTGCTTGTATAGATAACTCAGCCGTACTCATTGATAAAATAATGCTGCCTTTCTTGCCTAAAATAGGCGTTAACGAACAGGCAATGAGTTTAATGTAGTCCCTTACGGCGACTACATTATTAAAGATGGGGATAAGGAATTTTATTTCAATAAGAAATTGAAATTATTTTTTAACCGATTGAATTTATATGGTTTATTTTTTAGTTTCTGCTGATGTAGCAACATCGTCTTTATTTTCATCTTGCACAACTAACACAGGAGCAATGTCTTTTATGGCAATCAATGCTTTTGAGTAGTCTGGGTGCTGTGAAATATTGGCGACTAATTCTTTATATTTTACTTTTCCGTGTTCATCAATAATAAAAATAGCGCGAGTTAGCAAGCCCATATCTTTAATAATTAAACCATACTTTGCTCCAAAGTCTCGCCAAACAGAGTCAGATAATACTTTGATTTTATCAATATTTTCCACTTTACAAAAACGTTTTTGTGCAAAGGGCAGGTCATTACTGATAGTGAGAAGAGTGATGTTTTTAGCTAATTTTGCGCTTTCTTCATTAAAGCGTTTAGTTTGCAAAGAGCAAACACCCGTGTCTAAACTTGGCACAACCGAAATTAACAGTGTTTGACCAGTGAAGTCAGTTAATTGCACTGGAGCAAAGTTTTTATCTACTACTTTAAAATTAGGTGCTTGTTCGCCAATATGAACCTGTGTGCCTAACAAGGTAACGTACTTATTATTAGCTTTTACTAAATTTTGCGTTTCAGTAAGCGAATTTTTTTGGTAAGCATTAGCTTGAAAACTATAGATAGAGACACAATTGGTAAAAAATAATATAAATAAAAGTTTACTAAAGGTAGATAATTTCATCATTAATTGGAATAATTAGGTTACAATAATTGAGTTTACCGTTTTTCTTATTAACTTTCTATAAAGACTTTCTTCATTATTTGCTGTAAAGATAATGCTGAATAACCTATTGTTAATATTAACGAGTTTAACACTACATCATTTCTCCAAAGGTTATACTTTTTTATGTCAACGAAATTACTTATTTGTGATGATTCAAATATGGCGCGTAAACAACTTGCGCGCTCATTACCAGACGGTTGGGATGTTGATGTTAGTTTTGCGGCTAATGGTATTGAGGGTATAGAAGCAATAAAGGCGGGTAAAGGAGATGTGCTGCTACTTGATTTAAACATGCCAGAAATGGATGGTTATCAAGTGCTGGAAGCTATTCTACAACAAGACTTACCCACCTTAACGATTGTTGTGTCTGGTGATATTCAACCTGAAGCCCATAAAAGAGTTACTGGTTTGGGCGCTCTAGACTTCATTCAAAAACCGGTTAATAAAGAAAAACTCACTGAAGTACTGCTTTCTTATGGGGTTTTTACTAAAGATGAAAATAACCTTGAAATTGACTTAAGTAATCAAAATGAACAGCCACAAGCAAGTGTACCGATAGTAAAAGAGCGAGTTCCTAAAAAAACAGAGAGAGCACCATTAAAAATATCACCAGTCAGTGTTTCTTCACCTGCTCCTACTTCTGAATTAACTCTTTCAGCTGATTTAAGAGATTGCTATCAAGAAATAGCCAATGTTGCCATGGGGCGGGCAGGTGATCTGTTAGCTCGCTTATTAAATGTTTTTGTCGAGCTTCCTATTCCTAATGTTAATTTTATTGAAGTTAGTGAATTAAGAATGGCCTTGAAAGATGTTGAAGCTAACGATAGTACTTCGGGTATTTGCCAAGGCTTTATTAGCGCGGGCATTTCAGGTGAAGCACTGCTGATTTTAAACGACTCAAGCTTTAAAGATGTCGCTTCACTAATGAATTATCAATATGAAGAAGATAAAGGCACTGAATTAGAGTTATTGATGGATCTTGCTAATGTTTTGATTGGAGCCTGTTTAAAAGGCGTGTCAGAACAGCTAGATATTGATTTTAGTCAAGGTCATCCTGTGGTTTTAGGTCAACATAGAAAAATCTCTGAATTAATAGCCAATAATGCTGATAAGTGGAAAAAAACACTCGCCATAGAGATTAGTTATAGCATTGAAAACTATCCTATAAAATGTGATTTGCTGTTGCTGTTTACCGAACAATCAATGCACACACTTAACAATAAATTATCTTATTTGCTGGATTAGCGCACTAACTGCTAAGCACTGAGTTAACATACGGGATTGTCCATGTCGTTAGAAGCTTCACAATTAAATGAATTACACTGGTTGATGGAAATGTTGCATAACATTGACGTTGGCTTAGTCGTGTTAGATAAAAACTATAAAGTGCAAATATTCAATGGCTTTATGGAAAATCATAGCGGTTTGCTTCCTAGAGAAGTAAAAGATGAATCCATTTTTGATTTATTTGCTGAAATACCGCAAGACTGGTTTGAGCGAAAAGCTGAATCGGTTTTTTTACTTAAAAATAAAGCGTTTACTATTTGGGAGCAGCGACCTTATTTATTTAAGTTTGATAGTTATCGACCTGTTACGGGTAGTGCCGACTTTATGTATCAAAACACAACATTTATTCCCTTGCTTTCTTCTACCGGACTTGTAAGCCACTTATGTTTGCTAGTTTATGATGTCACTGATAATGCCGTGCATAAATTAAGTTTAGAAAAAGCTAACGAAGAACTTGCGATACTGAGCCAAACAGATGGTTTAACTAAACTGTTTAATCGCATTCACTGGGAAAGTTGCTTACAAGCTGAATATAAACGTTGGACGCGTAGTCAACACTCCAGCTCACTGGTTATGCTAGATATTGACCATTTTAAAAATGTTAACGATACTTATGGGCACATGGTAGGGGATGAAGTGATCCGCCATCTTGCTGCTTTGATCCACGAGCTTGTTCGAGAAACTGATATTTCAGGGCGTTATGGTGGTGAAGAATTTGTTATATTGCTGGCAGATACATCATTGAAAAACTCTTATATTTTCGCTGAACGCTTGCGTAAAGAAGTTGAGCAAGCGGTTGTTAAATATAATGATATTGAGGTTAATTATACTATCAGTTTAGGGATAGCCGAAGTCGAGCCTTGTATTAAAAATTATGAAGCTTGGATTGAATGCGCGGATGCAGCCCTTTATCATTCAAAAGAGAATGGTCGTAACAAGATTAGTTTGCACCCAAAACAGAGCAAGTAGACGGTAGCCTAAAATTTATTTACGCTTAAAAATATTAATGATCATGATAGGCACTAAAATCATTAATAATAATATCAACCTTGGCCATTGGCTATAAGGTGTCTGCCCTACAACGAGAGGCACTTCTGTTTTCAAAACAGCCTCTTTAAATTGTGGAATGCGCGCTATAAAGTTTCCTTGGTGATCTACCACCCCAGTAATACCATTATTAGTAGCGCGAAGTAATGGTCTACCAAATTCAAGTGCTCGCATGCGCGCTATTTCCATGTGTTGATGTGGCCCATGAGAGCCACCAAACCAAGCATCATTACTCACCGTAAGTAGTAAATCAGTACTTTTAGTTAGGTTTGCAGCTAGCTGGTGCGGAAAGGCAATTTCAAAACAGAGTAAAGGCAATAAACTAAACTCTTTAGCAATTAAGTTCTGTTGTTGATAGTCGCCACGACTAAAAGAAGACATGGGTAAATTAAATAAAGGGGCAATAGGGCGAAGCAGTTCTTGAAAAGGTACAAACTCACCAATAGGCAATAAATGGTGCTTTGAATAGCGATTACTGTGATTATAAAAATAACCCTGTTCATCATCTAAATGTTTTTTACCTAGCACTATTAAGCTATTAAAGTATTGTTTCGTTTCAAAATTGTAATTAATTATACCAGTGATTATTGCGCTGTTATTTAACAAAGCAGAGCGGTTAACGCTAGTTAAATAGTCTTGTACAGCCGGCTCTATGGCTGGGATGGCTGACTCGGGCCAGACAATGATATCGGCATCAAAGTTAACGCGGCTAAGATCTAAGTACTTAAGCATAGTAGGCCATTCTTGCTCGGGAGCCCATTTGATCGCTTGTTCAATGTTACCTTGTACTAAAGCAACCTTAACGGTTTTATTGGTAAGTTTAACCCAATTGCTTTGTGAAAAAAAAGTGCCTGTGCCAGTGATGAATATCAACAGGATAATAGGAAGGACGAAGGATGATACTTGACGGCGTTTTATCGCAACTATGATTTTAACCAAAAATATATTAATCAATAAAACCAATGCCGTGATGCCCACTTCACCTATTACGGGGGCGTAAACAGATAAAGGGCCGTCAATTTGACTATAGCCAAGTGATAACCAAGGGAAGCCTGTTAATACAACTGCACGTAAATATTCAGCAAACAACCAAAATGAGGGTAGTAACCATAAATTAAGATTTTTGTCTTTTGAAAAACGTGCGGCTAAATAGGCAGAAAATGCAGGGAAAATAGCTAAATAAAGAGATAAAATTATCATTAAGCCAATTGAGACCACTAAGGGTAAACCACCAAATTGGTCAATACTAACATGCACCCAGCTTATACCACTTGCGAACCAACCAAAGGCAAAAATTCCAACCAGTTTAGCGGCATATTTAGGTGCTCTGTTTTGGATTAGATAAAAGACAATACTGGGAATAAAAAGTGCTAAATACCAGAGCGAGAATGGTGCATAAGCAAATACTAAGCTTAACCCAGCAGCAAAGCATAACCAGTTTTTTTTATTGGTTAAGTTGTTTTTTAATCGCTTAGCTAGCCGAAAAACCCGTGGTGATAAACGTGTTTTAGTCACTCAATTTACCACGAACGTTATGCTTTTTATCCACTGTTACTTGTAACATTTGTAGACGTCTACTGTCAGCCGCTAACACTTTAAACTCAAAGTGTCCTAAGGAGACTTGCTCACCTTTTTTGGGCATATGATTTAGTTGCCCGATAATAATGCCGGCAATAGTATCAGCAGATTTTTCATTAAACTGACAATTAAAATATTCGTTAAAATCTTCAAGATCTGTTAAGGCGCGAACATTATAAACATTACCCGCAAGTAGTTTGATATCTTCTTCAATCTCATCGTCAGTTTCATCTTCAATTTCACCAACAATTTGCTCAAGGATATCTTCAATAGTGATAACGCCTGAAATACCACCATATTCATCAGCGACAAGCGCCATGTGATATCGATTTGAGCGAAACTCTTTTAAAAGTGGTTCAACCTTTTTACTTTCAGGAACGATAATCGCAGGGCGAATAATATCTTTTAAACTAAATTCACCCGCTTCACTGCTAAAACCAAATGCCAGCAAGTCTTTTGCTAATAATATGCCATCGACATGATCTATATCTTCGTTGACAACAGGAAAACGGGAGTGACCAGATTCAAGAATAATGGGTAAAAACTCATTTAAATTATGATTACGATCGATAGTGACCATTTGTGAACGGGGGATCATAATATCGCGAACTTTCATTTCTGATACTTCGAGCACTCCTTCAATCATTAGTTTGGTTTCAGGATTGATCAATTCACGATTTTGAGCATCGGCTAAGACATTAACCAGCTCATCTTTATTTTTTGGCTCAGGGCTAAACCATTGAATAATGTTTTTCAATAATGACTTTTGTTTTGAGCCGTTGTTCGAGTGGGGGCTATCATCGCTCATAGAGCTTATTATCTTCCTTTAATTTGATTAAGTTAAGTTAAATATAATATTGTTTTTAACATAAAAAATAGCTTTAGTAAGGATCAGCTATCGCTAATTTAGCTAAAATACTAATCTCTAATGCTTCCATTTCTTGTGCATCGCTATCGTTTATATGATCATATCCCAATAAATGCAAGCAACCATGAATCACTATATGTGCCCAATGATCAAATAGGGCTTTGTTTTGGGCTTTTGCTTCTTGTTCAACAACATGGGCGCAAATAATTAAGTCGCCCAATAAATTAAGATCGATGCCATCAGGTACCTCAAAAGGAAATGATAAAACATTGGTAGGTTTATTGATATGACGATATTGATGGTTGAGTTGCTGGCTTTCATCCGTGTTTACCAAGCGAATTGTCAGTTCAAATATTTTACTAGTAACACTTTGCAAAGCTGCATCTGTCCAACATTGAAACTGTTCAAGTGAAGGAAGTTTTTTTTCATCACAAACAATTTGTAAGTCCAGCGTATTAACCATTATTTAGACTCATCATTGTTGTCATTTTGGGCTTTATTCTGATTGTTTACTTTTTGCTGTTTTTGTCGATTGATTTTTTGCTCATAAGCTTCATAAGCTTCGACTACCCGCCCAACAACAGGGTGGCGAACAACGTCTTTTGCCTGAAAAAAGTTAAAACTTATGCCATCAATATTTTGTAAAACTTCAATGGCGTGTCGCAAACCCGAACGTTGGTGTTTAGGCAAGTCAACCTGAGTTATATCGCCAGTGATAACCGCACGAGAGTTAAAGCCAATACGGGTTAAAAACATTTTCATTTGCTCAACGGTAGTATTTTGACTCTCATCTAAAATAATAAATGCATCGTTTAGTGTTCTACCACGCATGTAAGCTAATGGTGCAATTTCAATGACATTACGCTCTATCATTTTTTCAACACGTTCAAAACCAAGCATTTCAAACAGTGCATCGTAGAGAGGTCTTAAATAGGGATCTATTTTTTGAGATAAATCACCCGGTAGAAAACCCAATTTTTCGCCTGCTTCTACGGCGGGGCGAGTTAATAAAATTCGGCGAACTTCTTGTCGCTCCAAGGCATCAACGGCACACGCAACGGCGAGATAAGTTTTACCTGTACCAGCAACACCAACACCAAAACTAATATCATGGGTTAAAATACTTTGCACATAATCTTGTTGGTTACCATTGCGAGGTTTCACCATACCGCGCTTAGTTTTAATGGTGACCATTTTGTCATAATTTGCTCCAAGCTCAGCTGCTTCTTTGCTTGTTGGCAAGTCTTGTTCAAGCACATTCGCTTCAACTATGGCAAGGTGTACCATTTCACCAGTGATCTGAGTACTTTGTCCTTTGACTGGAGCTGTCTCAATATAAAGATTCTTTAATAGCTTAATTACTGCTTGGCAATTTTTATCACTGCCCAGTATTTTAAATTGATTGCCACGGTAACTAATTTCAACACCTAAGCGACGCTCAATGGTTTTAAGGTTATCATCTATTGGCCCACATAAATTGGCTTGACGCTCATTATCAATAGGTGAAAGCGTTAATTGATGGTTTGCCTGCTTTAATATTTGCTGTTTAGTTGTTGCGCTCAATGTGTTTTCCAGTCATTTTCAAAAGTTAAGGGGTATGTGTTCCTACGCCCAAATCATCCACGTTACTGATGATTGATTTAGATGATTTATGGTGACTATTCGCTAATATGTCAGCAGGGGAGTGAGCAATACGCAATCCCATATCGCTTTCTTGGCGAATTAGTTCACCACGTAAAGAGTTTGCATAAACATCGGTAATTTTTACATCAACAAATTGACCAATAACTGAATGTGGAGCGACAAAGTTAACGGTACGATTATTTTCTGTTTTACCTCGTAATTCCATCGGGTTTTTCTTTGAAGGGCCTTCAACAAGAATACGTTGTTCAGTGTTGAGCATTTGTCTGGCAATGCGTAACGCTTGTTGAGTAATTCTGTTTTGTAAAATTTGTAAGCGCTGTTTTTTCGTTTCATCGCTAATATCGTCAGGTAAATCAGCGGCAGGTGTTCCGGGGCGAGCGCTGTATATAAAACTAAAGCTTAAATCAAAATTCACCGCTTCAATTAAATTCATCGTGGCCATAAAATCGTCTTCGCTTTCACCAGGAAAACCAATGATAAAATCAGATGACATGCTAAGCTCAGGGCGAACTTTTTTCAATTTACGAATTTGTGATTTGTACTCTAAGGCGGTATGGTTACGTTTCATTTGTGTTAATATTCTATCACTGCCGCTTTGTACGGGTAAGTGTAGATGGTTTACCAATTCAGGTACATCAGCGTAAGCCTCAATAATATCGTTAGTAAATTCCACGGGGTGTGATGTGGTGTAACGAATACGGTCTATACCATCAATCGTTGCAACCAAGCGTACTAAATCGGCAAAGCGACAAATACTGTCATCGTGCATTTCACCGCGATAAGCATTAACATTTTGTCCAAGCAAATTAACTTCGCGTACACCTTGCTCGGCAAGTTGGGCTATTTCATAAAGCACATCGTCAAGAGGACGGCTAACTTCTTCACCACGGGTATAAGGTACGACACAAAAAGTACAATATTTGCTACAACCTTCCATGATCGATACAAAAGCACTGGGTCCATCGGCCGTCGGTTCAGGCAAACGGTCAAACTTTTCTATTTCAGGAAAACTTACATCAACTATAGGGTTACTGCTTTGATAAAGCTGGTTAAGCATCTCAGGTAAGCGATGTAAGGTTTGGGGACCAAAAACCATATCAACAAAAGGGGCGCGTTGACGAATGGCTTCGCCTTCTTGTGAAGCAACGCAGCCTCCAACACCAATGAGTAGATCTGGTTTATTGTTTTTTAAGTTTTTCCAACGACCAAGCTGATGAAAAACCTTTTCTTGCGCTTTTTCTCGGATAGAGCAAGTGTTAAGCAAAATAACATCAGCACTTTCGGCCTCTTCGGCCAGCTCAAAACCATGAGTTGAGTCTAATAATTCAGCTATCTTTTGCGAGTCGTACTCGTTCATCTGACAGCCCCAAGTTTTGATGTATAACTTCTTAGTCATTTACTTCACTCTTTACGCGTTTTATTTACTGGTATGAAATCACTTACCGAACGACAAAGCTTACAGCCGCTTCGATACTCGATAAATAAAAGGAGGCGTATTTTATATTAAATTACAGTGTATTTCGAGCTTATTAATTGTTCTGCTCTAATGGCAGACTTAATATTAATTGGCTACCGTTATCTTGTTCATGAAATGTGTTGATTGAGCCTTTATGTTTACTGGCTATTTGACGAATATAATACATAGAGATATCAAACTTTATTTTGCTATCAAAATGAATGAAACCTTGCTCGTCATCATAAATATTTAGCCAAACTTTGTTTTTAAACACTTGTAGCAACACTTTAAAATTTCGACCACTGCCTTTTATTACCACACAAGTTATGGCTTCAAATATTATCCGGTAAAGATCGGCTTGTAATTCATAGTTAAGGCTGTTGTCTTGAACATTTAGTTGATAAGTTAAATTAACTTGATACTTGTGCTGCAAGTAATTGACGAAAAATGGCAACGCGATAGATAAAGTTTTGCCATCCAATGTATTTGGCTCAGGTGATGCTTGATGATTACCTAAATCATCAAGACATTGTGCTAACAATGGTTTACTTTGCTCTACTTCGTCTTGGTTTATTAAATCTTGTACTAGGGTTAATTTTCTTTTTACTTGCAAGCTTACTTTGCCGTAATTATTGATATCATTCTTTAAAACATCATGAATATAGGCAATTGATTTACTGCGTAAATAGAGTAACCAAACGATTAAACCAACCACACAAAATAACAGCAGGGCATAAAACAAACGAATTTTTGGTGTCCAATACCAAGGGAAGGCAACATCAATCTCAGTGTAGGCTTTAAAATTGCTCCATTGACCTAAGCTATTAGTGGCCATTATTTCAATGTGATATTCACCTGATGCTAAGCCGGTTAATGTTAATTGGTTACCATTAATTTGGTTCCAAGTGCTATTGTTTAAACGATAACGAAACTGTTTTGGTGCTCCCGGTCTAAAGTCTAAGCTTGCTAAGTCTAAAGTAATCACATCATTACCACTGGCTATTGACATGGTTTTATTGAGTAAATAAGACTGACCTGAAATAGTCGTTTTGCTAATGTAAACTTTAGGGTTAAATTGCACTTGTGGAGCTAAATCTAAAGACAAAATGCCACTGTAATGGGAAGCGTAAACAATATTTTTATGTAATATAGTACTGCCGACAAAGGAATACTGCTCGGTATTTTCTATCATACTGAGTTGATAATTTCTCGGGTTAAAGCGATATAAACCAGGCCTTCCTGCCACCCAAACTTCATCATTGACAAGTATCATATGACTAAATCGGTTACCTTGACCAAATTGAGCCAGTAATACCCCTTGTTTATTAAAGGCATAAATACCATCACCTAACGTAGAAGCAAATATTTTATTATCTGCTTCGAGTAAAGAAATAACTTTACTTGAGCTAGGTAAAGTTAAATTTTCAATGGCTTTACTTTCGTTGATGACAATGTCGATGCCTGCTGTTGTGGCTAACCAAGTCGCGTCATTATCAAGGGGTAAAATATCAATGATCTCAGCTGAACTTAATCCATGCTCTGGTGCTATATGATCAATAAGTGATTTATTTGTTAAATCATAAATATAGACACCATTATGGTTAGTACTAAAATAAAGTAAGTTATCTTTATATTCCATTTTTAAAATAAGCTTATCATTATCAGAAAATGTTAATTTAGCAGTCTGCTGAGTTTCAGGGTTAAAACGCCATAGTCCATCAAAGGTTGCTATATATAATATGCCATTGATAGTTTCAATATTCGTGATGCTTAACCCTTGTTTGCTAAACGCTTCATTTACGTGATTATTAAAGACAGGTGAATTAAAGTTTTGTAAACCAGCACCATAACTGCCAATGATAATTTCATCATTATATAATGCTAATTCATTGGCATTAATACTGATATCAAACACTTTTGGAATATTTTTAATGGTACTCTCAGTGAGTTGGTTAATACCTTGACTACTTGCTACCCAAAGTACACCCGAACTATCATGTAGAAAACTTCTTGCCCTGACGGGGTTGGTATCACCAAATTTATGGGGGAGTTGCTCTAATGTTTTTCCAGAAAACTTGCTAACTATGCCTTGGCTACTGATGGTAAAAAAATTATTACTGCTGTATTCTTTTGTGGCGGCATAAATTTTGTGTGGTGATTCTATTGTTGTTTTATTGCCCTGATGATCAAAATGATAAATGTGTGTTTTAGCTATTGCTATAACGCCAGAAGAAAGAGCAACAGTTGCTAGAATAGGCTCTGCTAGTAGTTGCTTTAGTTTGTTCTTTGAATCCAAGTTGTTTAACTGGTACAGGCCTTTTTTACTTGCTACGTAAAGGTGCTTATTATTATGTACTAACGTACTTATTTTAATATTATCTTTAATGAGGGAGATTGTTTTGGTATCGATATGATAACGATAAAGCTTGTCAGGAGCGTTGATAAAATAGCTGCCTTGAAAGCTGACTACGTCATAATAACTTTTACGTTCTATATCGGTAAATATTTTATCTGCTTGCCCAGTTTCAGGGTTAAAACGCCATAAACCATCGGTTTCTGTGGCTAATAATAAATGTTTTCCATCAAGAGTAACATCATGCAGCCAGTTAAATGATAGTGGCCATGATTGATTGTTTGATGAAAAGCTGATGATTTGCTTACCATCAAAACGAGTGAGGCCACGCTGTCCAGCAAACCAAATAAAGCCTTTATTATCTTGTACTAGACTACTGACATTAGCCATAGTACTTATCGATGATGTGTTATTTGCTAGGGAAGAAAAGCTATTAAGAATAGAAAAGCATAAAATAAGTGGCAGCATAAACTGCCACAGTACTTTAATATCTTTATTAAATGATACTTTGAAAGTTGGTTTCGGGATGATCTCTTTGACCACAAGCGACAAAAACTTGCGGTAGTTCATCGTCTGATGAGGGCTTTTGTACCAAAAGGTAAGTAGGTTTTCGTGGATCATCTGGGTGCTCTTTTACTGCCCAAGCTTGTTTTATTTTATCAGCATATTGCTGCCCGTATTTTACTGCGAAGGCTGTAGTAAGTATTTCAACACCAAAGTCATCCATTACCATCATAGTATTGCCATGGTAGCCACTTGTACTATCAAAATCTATATCTACCGTTAAAATTTTATTTGATGGCAGTACTAAATCAGCACGTAGTTTTGCAACAACGGCTCTATCTGGATGTGATTTTAAATTGGTTCTATTAGGCTTCTCTGTTAAATCGTACACTAGTTTAATATCATCATGTAGTCTTAATTCTTCTTTTTTTGCTGCAGTCATAATCTTTCCTTTTTACCGTGTAAAGTGATTAAATATTGAAGTGCTTTTAAAACAAAGCTCTTTTAATATAGCGAATATTTTTTTTTAAACAAGCAAAAAATCAATTAATTGATAGGCTTACTTAATGTCGTTAGGTAGAATAATATTTTCATATAAAATGTGGTAACGATAAACGGATGAGTGATTTTGATTGTGTTGTTATTGGTGGGGGAATGGTTGGTGCCGCTAGTGCCTTAGCCTTGGCAGAACAAGGCTTGAAAGTTGCGGTTATTGAGAAACATCAGCCTGATACCTTTGCCAATGAACAAGCATTAGACTTGAGAGTGTCGGCTATTTCATTATCGTCTCAATATTTACTTGAACAACTTGGTGCATGGTCGCAAGTAAAAGAATGGCGTGCCTGCCCTTATAAGCGTTTAGGTGTTTGGGAGCAGGAATATGCTTATACAGAGTTTAATGCTCAAGATATAGAGCAAAAACATTTAGGGCATATTGTCGAGAATCGCCTAATACAGCTTGCTTTATGGCAACAAATTGCAGCGCATGACCGCGTAAGCCTTTTTTGTCCTGAAAGCTTAGTTAATTTAGAACAAGATAATGATAAGGTGACGTTAACGCTTTCACAACATACTATTACTGCAAAATTAGTTATTGGCGCTGACGGGGCAAATTCACAGGTACGTAAGCTAGTTAATATCGGTATTACCGCATGGGATTATCAGCAATCAGCCATGTTGATTAATGTTGAAACGACACTTGGCCAGCAAGATATTACTTGGCAGCAGTTTTTTCCTACCGGACCTGTTGCCTTTTTGCCTCTGTCCAAACCGTTATCAAAACCTTTATCAAAGCAATCGCTTGCAAGTAAACAAGATGAACATAAAAAAAATGTTGGTTATGCTTCATTAGTTTGGTATCACCAGCGTGATGAAATTAAACGTTTATCATTATTATCAAATGCCCAGTTACAACAAGAAGTCTTAGCTCACTTCCCCAAACGATTAGGGGAAATTAAAGTGATTGATAAGGCTGCTTTTCCGCTTACTCGTCGACATGCCAATAGTTATCAAAATAATAGAGTCTTGTTGCTTGGTGATGCCGCTCACACTATTAACCCGATGGCAGGTCAGGGTGTTAACTTAGGTTTTAAAGATGTTGTTGCTCTGCAAAATGTTATTGCTTCAGCAATCGCCGAGGGAAAATGTTGGCATAATATTGAGGTGTTAGCTCACTATGAAAAAATGAGACGTAAAGACAATTTATTAATGCAATCAACCATGGATGCTTTATATTTTAGCTTTAGCCACCCATCACCATTAGTAAAGTTATTACGAAATATAAGTTTGTTCGCGATTAATAAATTACCTGTTGTTAATAGTACCATCAAAAATAAAGCTTTGGCTTATGCCTGCGGTTTATAGCCTAGGCATTATAATCTATACTTTATCGCCTATGCTTTATAGCTTATGCTTTATACCTTATAGATTACGCTAGTGGTTTAGGTATAGCTAGGCTTAATGATTGAGATAATATTTTGCTTGGCTAACATCTGCTCTAGCCGCATTTATAGCACACGCCATTTGCTGCTTTGGCAAACCTGCTTCCATGAAAACTGAACCAACAGGATAGAAGTGGTGCTCTCTAAAGTAGGCTACACGCTCTAAAGGGCTGTAGATATAAACTTCTGCTAATGCTAATTCTTCAGCAATGCGAAACAAGCCTTGCATAACTATTTTATCAATGGCTGCTTGTCGATATTCCATGACTACAGCTATACGGCTAATTTGACCAGAAGACGATATACGCCCTGTTGCAATGGGCTCTTGAGAATTGTCATCACACACTAGCATATGAAATGCAGTTCGGTCATTGACATCAAATTCTATTCTTTTCGGAATACGCCTTTCACAAACAAAAACTTTTTCACGAACATTTTTTAATAGTGGTGCTGCTTGTTGCCACACCACCCTAGATACACTGTAGGACATACTCAATAACCATTCTTTTTATGATTTAACGCAACTGATATTAGCTAATTTAGTTAACATTACTTGACGTTAGTGAATGTTAACTTAGTCAAAAGGTAACACTATTAGATAAAAATTAGGTGAAACGATACTCAGAATAGTTATTGTTGTTGGGTGTGAAAATCGTAAACCTTACTTAAGCCTAGTTCATGTTTGGTTGTTTTTCAAACGATATAAACGTTTTTATTTATTATTATACTCACTGCTATGATCGACTTGAATTTGATGAGTAATGAAACAAAAAAAGAAGACCGAAGTCTTCTTTTTACCAGTAACAAGTTAGCAATTATTCGAGTTAATCTAATTCATCAATAAATGACACTGCCCGGCCAATATAACTGGCAGGTGTTAGTAAACATAATTCCGCTTTTACCGCATCAGACAGCTCAAGGTTATTGATAAACTCACGCATTGAATCACCATTAACACGCTTGCCGCGCGTTAGCTCTTTAAGTTTCTCATAAGGCTTTTCAATGCCGTAGCGGCGCATCACTGTTTGTACTGGCTCGGCTAATACTTCCCAATTGTTATCAAGCTCTTTAGCTAAATTTGCTTCGTTCACTTCTAATTTGCTAATGCCTTTAAGTGTTGCTTGGTAAGCAATTAGTGCATGACCAAAACCAACGCCTAAATTACGTAGTACTGTTGAGTCAGTTAAATCACGCTGCCAGCGAGAAATTGGCAACTTTTGAGCCAGATGGCTAAATAATGCGTTGGCAATACCCAAGTTGCCTTCTGAATTTTCAAAATCAATAGGATTAACTTTATGCGGCATCGTTGAAGAGCCAATTTCGCCAGCAATAGTTTTTTGTTTGAAGTGGCCAAGGGCAATGTAACCCCAAACATCACGATCAAAATCGATTAAAATGGTATTAAAGCGGGCAACCGCATCAAATAATTCAGCAATATAATCATGCGGCTCAATTTGTGTGGTAAAAGCATTCCAAGTTAATCCTAATGAACTCACAAACTCATCAGCAAATTGGTGCCAGTTTACTTCTGGATAAGCACTTAGGTGAGCATTGTAGTTACCTACAGCGCCGTTAATTTTACCTAATAACTCAACCTTGGCAATTTGTTGACGTTGACGTTTTAATCGTACGTAAACATTGGCCATTTCTTTACCTAAGGTGCTTGGTGAAGCGGGTTGTCCGTGGGTACGGCACATCATAGGTATAGTTTTATATTCCACAGCAAGCGCTTTAATTTGCGTTAAGATATCATCCATGGCTGGTAATAAAACTTGCTCACGACATTCTTTTAACATTAAACCGTGTGATAAATTGTTAATATCTTCTGAAGTACAAGCAAAATGGATGAACTCAGTGACCGCATTTAACTCTGCGTTATCGGCAATTTTTTCTTTTAAAAAGTATTCAATCGCTTTTACGTCGTGATTAGTCGTTGCTTCAATCTTTTTGATGCGTAGCGCATCTTGCTCATTAAATTCGCTAACAATGTTATCTAGTGCTTGATTGGCAGCATCGCTAAAAGCAGGAACTTCTTCAATTTGTTTTGTAGCACTTAACTTTTGCAGCCAACGTACTTCAACAGTAACGCGGTATTTGGTTAGGCCAAATTCACTAAAGATAGGGCGCAAGTCACTTATTTTACTACCGTATCTACCATCGACAGGTGATATGGCTGTTAACGCTGAAAGTTCCATAGTTTATTCCTAGGTTGATTATTTTTTAAAAGTAATTCTAAAAGTAATATTGTTAAATTGTGTTGATTAAATTATGTTAGCTAAATTGTATTTAAGAGCTGTTTTGCGGTGTTTACTAATTTAGCTCTGCTAAATAAAACCGTTCTACGTTTACCGCCAACTTGGCGCCATAAAACGGCAGCTCTAATCCCCGCAAGTAGTAAGGCTCTTATTTTATGTTGATTTATCGTTTGTTTTAAAATACTTGGTTCGCCAGTTACTTGAATACGTGCACCAAGAGGGCTAATGATGTCACTATATATACTAGCAAAACTTGATACCAATGTTTCACTGGCGATTGAGTAATGCTCAAGCTGCCTTTTACTGGCTTCAATGCGTTCACCAAGCTGGGTAAGTTGCTTAGGCTGTTTAATTAATCTTCGCTCTAAATTGATCAAGCTAATAAGGTAGCGAGTAAATTCAGGGTCTTTAACTTTATTTTTCTTGGACGAATTATCACCTAAATGATCAATGAGTAATTGCAGGCCCCGTTTTATATTGACTAATTGACCACCATAAACGGCTAAAGTATTTTCTGGTGATGTTTCGATTATGCTCTGCAATAGCACTTCTAGATCGTGATTTTCTTGTTCTGCAAGAGAAAGCCCATGGCGAGAAATTTGTTGGACAAGATATGCTACTTGGCATATAGCGGCAAAAGTTATAGTTTGATCTTTCATTTATGCTCTAAACTGTTTTGTTGATTGTATAAGTTGCGATTGTTTTTTAACGGACAAGGGTATTTATAATACCACCGCCTAAGCAAACATCATCTTGATAAAAAACGACTGATTGCCCGGGTGTTACAGAGCTTTGTGGTTCATCAAAATCTATTTGGTATTCGTTTATACTTGCTTGTGTATCTATTGGTGAAACAGTACAAGCGACATCTTGTTGTCGATAACGGGTTTTTACTGTGCACCTAATTGGCGTTGATAATTCTTGGCGATCAACCCAGTGCAACTGGTTAGCAATCAGACCTTTTGAAAACAGGCGAGGGTGGTTATGCCCTTGACCGACAATGAGTACATTGCGCAATAAATCTTTTTCAACGACATACCATGGCTCTTCGCCAGCAGCAGCTAAACCACCTATACGTAAGCCTTTTCGCTGACCTAAGGTGTGATACATTAATCCGTCATGATGACCCACTTTTACACCCTCAGCAGATTCTATAATGCCGGGTTGTGCGGGTAAATACTGGCCTAAAAAATCTTTAAATTTACGCTCTCCAATAAAGCATATACCTGTGCTGTCTTTTTTATTATGAGTAACTAAACCTGCTTGTTCAGCAATAGCACGTACTTCAGGTTTTTCAATATGGCCAACAGGAAATAAAGTATGAGCAAGCTGTTTTTCATCTAGCGTATAGAGAAAATAACTTTGATCTTTATTGTTATCTAAACCACGGATCATTTTCCAATGACCGTCTCTACTTTCTTTTTGTACATAATGGCCTGTGGCAATGTAATCTGCGCCGAGATCTTCACAGGCAAACTCTAAAAAGGCTTTAAATTTAATCTCTTTGTTACACATGATGTCTGGGTTTGGTGTACGACCCGCTTTATATTCTGCTAAGAAGTACTCAAAAACATTATCCCAGTATTCAGTCGCGAAATTAATGGTATGCAATTTTATTGATAATTTGTCACAAATCGCTTGAGCATCTTTTAAGTCGGTGGCAGCAGCGCAATATTCATCGGTGTCATCTTCTTCCCAGTTTTTCATAAACAAACCTTCCACTTGGTAGCCTTGCTCTTTTAGTAAGTAAGCAGATACCGAGGAGTCGACACCACCTGACATGCCAACGATGACCTTCTTTTCTTGCGGAGAAGGGTCTTGTGGTAAAAAATGCGGTAAGGATTTTGATTGTGAATTTGAAGATGAGAGAGACATTTTAGTTATTGTGCTAATTAACAAGGCGCAAAATTATACCATGCGCATTAGTTTGGTGAAATAGTGAGAAGAGATTAGTTATTTAATTATCTTATAACAACCGTTGTCAATATTATCGATAGTCCATTGTCCTATGGCGTAGCGAATTAATCTCAAGGTTGGAAAGCCAATATTAGCCGTCATTCTACGTACCTGCCTATTTCGACCTTCAGTAATAATGATTTCAAGCCAAGTCGTGGGAATGCTAGCGCGCTCTCTAATAGAAGGCACTCTAGGCCAAACATTTGGCGTTGTTATGATGCGGGTTTTAGCGGGTAGCGTCATACCATCTTTAAGCATAACGCCTTGCCTAAGCTTATCTAAATCATTTTTCTGTGGCCTACCTTCCACTTGAACCCAATAAGTTTTTGCGGTTTTCTTTTTTGGATGGGCAATCTTATGTTGTAATTGACCGTCGTTAGTTAACAGTAGTAAACCTTCACTGTCTCTATCTAATCTACCTGCAGCGTAGATGCCCTCTATCTGAATAAAGTCTTTTAATGTTTGACGGTTCTCTTGGTCAGTAAATTGGCATAAAACATCAAAAGGCTTATTGAAAAGCACTAATTTGCGATCTTCTATCGCTGGTCGTACCTTGGTACTCGTTCTTGTGCTACGTCTTATGCTACCGTTGTTATTGTTCATTACTGCCTTGGGTTTTTGTGGTAAAAGCAATTAGTGCTTATACATAGCTATTTAACTATGCTATGAATTATTATAATATATCGCGCGATAAAATGAATGTTAAATAATAACGGTTAACCAATGATTCGTTAATCGACTTAAGCGAGTTAAATTTTTCAGCTAACAATTTACGCTAATCAAAAAAGTAGGAAGCTCATGAGCACAGACACCTCTAAAATAATTTATACCATTACCGATGAAGCACCGGCCTTAGCAACGTATTCCTTATTACCTATTATTCAAGCCTATACAGCATCTTCTGGTATTAATGTTGAAACCCGTGATATTTCATTAGCAGGCCGTATTTTAGCAAATTTCCCTAAGTACTTAACGAAAGAACAACGCATTGATGATGCGCTAGCAGAATTAGGTGAAATGGTTACCAGCCCTGGTGCTAACATTATCAAACTACCTAACATTAGTGCTTCGGTACCTCAGCTACAGGCTGTTATCAAAGAATTGCAAAGCAAAGGATACGATTTACCTAACTATCCCGAAGAACCACACAATGATGCTGAAAAATCAATTAAATACACTTACGATAAAATTAAAGGCAGCGCGGTAAACCCAGTTTTACGCGAAGGTAATTCAGACCGACGTGCGCCCGCTTCTGTTAAGCAATATGCCCGTAAAAACCCGCATTCAATGGGCATTTGGTCAAGTGAGTCTACATCGCACATTGCCAGTATGTCAGGTGATGATTTTTATCAGTCTGAGCAATCAACAACGGTTAACTATGCTACTAAGGTAAAAATTGAGTTTGTTGCTCAAGATGGTAGCGTTAAAGTGTTAAAAGAAAATTTAGCCTTGTTAACGGGTGAAGTGATTGACTCATCAGTATTACGTAAATCAGCTTTAATTGAGTTTTATCAGCAATCCATTGAAGATGCTAAAAAAGAAAAGGTATTATTATCTTTGCATTTAAAAGCCACCATGATGAAGGTGTCAGACCCGGTTATTTTTGGTTATGCGGTTAAAGTTTTTTACGCAGATGTATTTGAAAAACACAATGAAATTTTCGATCAGCTTGGTGTTGATGCGAACAACGGTATTGGTGATGTTTATAGTAAAATCTCTCGCTTGCCTAGTGATAAAAAAGCAGAAATTGAAGCCGATTTAGCCGCAGTTTTTGTCAATCGTCCTGAGCTTGCCATGGTTGACTCTGATAAGGGGATAACCAATCTACATGTGCCAAGTGATGTAATTGTTGATGCTTCAATGCCAGCAATGCTTCGTTCTTCTGGTAAAATGTGGGGAGTAGATGGGACATTAAAAGACACTAAAGCGATGATCCCTGACAGATGTTATGCGGGTATTTACCAAGCAGTTATTGATTTTTGTAAAGAGCACGGTGCTTTTGACCCGACAACAATGGGCACAGTGCCTAATGTTGGCTTGATGGCGCAAAAAGCAGAAGAATATGGCTCGCATGACAAAACATTTGTTATGGAAGACACTGGTAGCGTTCGTGTTGTTGATGCTCTGGGCGCCACGTTGCTTGAGCACAATGTTGAAGCAGGTGACTTGTGGCGTATGTGTCAAGCGAAAGACTTACCTATTCAAGATTGGGTGAAATTAGCGGTAACTCGCGCTCGCGCTTCTGGCATGCCAACGGTTTTTTGGTTAGATGAAAAACGCGCTCACGACAGAGAAATAATCAAGAAGGTTACTGCTTATTTAGCGAGCTATGATACCGATGGTTTAGATATTCAGATCTTAGAACCTGTTGAAGCATGTAAATTTTCATTAGCGCGAATTGCTAAAGGTGAAGACACTATTTCTGTTACCGGCAATGTATTGCGCGATTACTTAACTGATTTATTCCCTATTTTAGAGTTAGGCACTAGTGCTAAAATGCTTTCAATTGTGCCGTTAATGAATGGTGGTGGTTTATTTGAAACGGGTGCGGGCGGTTCTGCGCCTAAGCACGTGCAACAGTTTGAAAAAGAAAACCACTTACGCTGGGATTCACTAGGTGAATTTTTAGCGTTAGCAGCTTCTCTAGAGCACTTAAGTGTGACTACGGGTAATGCTAAAGCGCAAGTATTAGCTGATAGCTTAGATAAAGCGACAGGTGAGTTTTTAGATAGCAATAAATCACCATCACGTAAAGTAGGTGAGCTAGACAACCGTGGTAGTCACTTCTATTTAGCTATGTATTGGGCTAAAGCGCTAGCTGAGCAATCTATTGACAGTGAGCTTAAAACTGCTTTTACTGGCATTGCGCAAGCGTTAGCTAAGCAAGAAACAAAAATTGTTACTGAGTTAAATGATGCTCAAGGTGACGCTGTAAATATTGAAGGTTACTATTTTGCTGACACTGGGTTAGCAGAAAAAGCGATGCGACCTAGTAAAACCTTAAATACAATTTTATCTGCTTTATTATAAATTTTTTAAATTAAAATAAGTAAAATGCGTTAAAGGGCTAAGTTACAACGCTTAGCTCTTCTTTTAATGTGCTTTTGGGTATTATTTATTCAGGTATTATTTAATAAGTTTATTTTCATTATCACCAATAAATGATTAGTGTAATTACTCTTTTTAATCTACCTTAGCCAAAAAAAGCTATATCTATTATTAGATTAAGTAAAATAAATCAATCTTTACTTTAATATCCATTGATTTATCGTATTGTTTCTTTTATAAAAATCATAAGCATTGTTCGATGCTTAGACTTCCAATTAGGAGTGCACTTTATGACAAGTAAAATCTCAATCCCCAGTTCAGGTGGAAAAATCACAGTTTCAAATGGAAAGTTATTAGTTCCTAATAACCCTATCATTCCCTTTATTGAAGGTGATGGTATTGGTATTGATGTGACTCCTCCTATGATCAAAGTAGTCAATGCCGCCGTTGAGAAAGCATATCAAGGCGTTAAAGAGATTGTCTGGATGGAAGTGTACGCAGGGGAAAAAGCAACACAAGTATATGACTCTGAAACTTGGCTACCTGATGAAACTTTAGCTATGTTTAAAGAATATAAGGTTGGTATCAAAGGACCATTAACAACACCGGTCGGTGGTGGTATGCGCTCCTTAAATGTGGCACTAAGACAAATACTCGATTTATATGTATGTCAGCGTCCAGTACAATGGTTTACTGGCGTGCCTAGCCCAGTTAAAAAACCTTGTGAAGTTGACATGGTTATTTTTCGAGAAAATACTGAAGATATTTATGCAGGTATTGAATATAAAGCGGGTAGCGATGACGCTAAAAAACTCATTTCATTTTTATCAGAAGAAATGGGCGTGACTAAAATACGCTTTACTGAAGATTGTGGTATAGGGATTAAACCCGTATCAAAAGAAGGCACACAACGTTTAGTTCGACAAGCCATACAATATGCTGTTGATCATAATAGAGACTCTGTGACGTTAGTACACAAAGGTAATATTATGAAGTTTACTGAAGGTGCCTTTAAAGATTGGGGTTATGAGTTAGCGTGTGAAGAATTTGGCGCTCAACTACTTGATGGTGGTCCTTGGTGTAGTTTTAAAAACCCAAAAACAGGCAAAGAAATCATCATTAAAGATGTTATTGCTGATGCGATGTTGCAGCAAATATTACTGCGTCCAGCTGAATACAGTGTTATTGCCACGTTGAACCTAAATGGTGATTACTTATCTGATGCTTTAGCCGCGCAAGTGGGCGGTATCGGTATTGCGCCAGGTGCTAATTTAAATGATGATGTTGCTATTTTTGAAGCTACTCATGGTACAGCACCTAAGTATGCAGGTAAAAACAAAGTAAACCCAGGCTCTGTTATTTTATCCGCAGAGATGATGCTAAGACATATGGGCTGGACTGAGGCAGCTGATTTGCTTTTAAAAGGTATGTCGGGAGCCATTGGTGCTAAAACAGTCACCTATGATTTCGAGCGTTTGATGGATGATGCAACGTTAGTGACTTGTTCGCAATTTGGCGACTGTATTATTGAGCACATGTAGTTGTTAAAATATAAGTACTGAAGTGAATAAAAAATAGAAATAAAAAGTACAAATAAAAAAACACAGCAAATAATGCTGTGTTTTTTTATGTCTAACTGCTCGTTTGTTTTAATATTTTAAAGCAAGGTTAGACATATAAACATTGATAAGCTTTATATTGATGCTTATAAATGAAACAGTGAAAACTATTATAAAGTGGTTAATCTATTTCAGAGTCTGATGGCTTTATACTTGCCGCATGGTGACCTTTAGGTCCATCATTTAACTCATAATTGACATCTTGCCCGGCTTTTAGGGTTCGATAACCATCCATTTCAATGGTTGAGTAGTGAGCAAATATATCTTCACCACCACTATCTGGACGAATAAAACCAAAACCCTTTGCATTATTAAACCATTTAACTGTACCGTGAGCCATACATCTACTTCCTTCTATATCCTTTAGTATTATAGCTGTGACTAGCTTATTTTATTTTGTTAATTTTAGTATTAGTAAAATAAATATATAATAGCTATTCACAATCAACTACGCGGCTAAAAAATAGCCACTTATTGAATCGTAGATAAAATAATAAATTAGTCAAGTGATATTAGCGGAAATTTATCATTTTTTTAAGATTTATTGATAAAAAAGTTACAGCAAAAATTAACGGTAGAGACTAAGATAAATATATGAGCAACTGGAAAGAGTTAATTGACAGTCAAGAGCTTGTCGAAGAAGATGTTAAAGAAAAAGTAGAAAAACCGCCTAAATATCATGTTTTTTTACTGAATGATGATTATACGCCAATGGACTTTGTTGTTGAGGTACTATGTCGTTTTTTTAATAAAACCTCTGAACAAGCTACCGACATTATGTTAACAATACACTATGAAGGCAAAGCGCTTTGTGGCACATTTACTGCGGACGTAGCAGAAACAAAAGTTGATCACGTGCTTCGATTTGCTTTAGATAATGAACATCCATTAAAATGTGTATTAGAGAAAGATTAATAGATGTTAGATTTTAAAATAAAGAAAAGTTCGCAAGGATTTAATTTGGAGTACCTATGCTTAACAAAGATTTAGAAATTTCGCTAAACTTAGCCTTTCGACAAGCAAAAGAGTCTCGTCATGAATTTATGACCGTAGAACATTTGCTTTTAGCCCTTTTAGACAACCCCTCAGCAATCGAAGCATTAGGTGCCTGTGGTGCAGATCTCGCCAAACTCAAAAAAAGTTTATTAGATTTCATTCAAGAAACTACGCCAGTCATTCCTGTGGATGAAGGTGAGCGAGAAACTCAGCCAACGTTAGGCTTTCAACGAGTACTACAACGGGCTGTATTTCATGTGCAATCTTCAGGTAAAAGTGAAGTTAACGGCTCTAATGTATTAGTCGCTATTTATAGTGAGCAAGAATCGCAAGCCGCTTATATATTGAAAAAAGCGGATATAACTCGTCTTGATATCGTTAATTATATTTCTCATGGTATCGCTAAAATAGATTCACCGAATGACGGTTCAGCAATTGAAGAAGGTGAGCGAGTTACAGAAGAAGAACCACGCACTATTGACAACTTCTCAGTAAACCTTAACGAAGAAGCGATTAAAGGTAATATTGATCCCTTAATAGGTCGAGACTCCGAATTAGAAAGAACTTTACAAGTATTAAGCCGTCGCCGTAAAAATAATCCTTTATTTGTTGGCGAAGCAGGCGTTGGTAAAACGGCCATTGCTGAAGGTTTAGCTAATCTTATCGTAAATAAGGAAGTGCCTGAGTTTTTAAGTGATGCGACTATTTATGCTTTAGACATGGGCGCTTTACTGGCCGGAACAAAATACCGAGGTGATTTTGAAAAGCGCTTTAAAGGCTTGTTGAAAGAACTTGAAGAAGACGCTAATGCAATATTATTCATTGATGAAATTCATACTATTATTGGCGCTGGTGCGGCTTCTGGCGGTATGCTAGATGCTTCTAACTTAATTAAACCACTATTGTCAGCTGGAAAGCTCCGTTGTCTGGGTTCTACCACCTATCAAGAATATCAAAGTATCTTCGAAAAAGATCGGGCGCTAGCAAGGCGTTTTCAAAAAATAGATATTGTTGAGCCTAGCGTGGAAGATACCACTAAAATTTTGCAAGGCTTAAAAGAAAAATATGAGTCTCATCATGGTATTCGATACACCAATGCAGCATTAAGAGCTGCGGCACAACTGTCGGCAAAATACATTAATGAAAGGTTTTTGCCTGATAAAGCTATTGACGTTATTGACGAGGCAGGAGCGAAACAACAATTAGTGGTTGCTTCTAAACGCAAAAAAACAATCAATAATACCGATATTGAGTCTATTGTCGCAAAAATGGCTCGCATCCCCGAAAAATCAGTGTCACTGACAGAAAAGGATAGCCTGAAAAATCTTGATCGTAACTTGAAATTAGTCGTTTTTGGTCAAGATACAGCGATTGAAGAATTAACGTCAGTGATCCGTTTATCGCGAGCTGGCTTAGGCAGTGATGAAAAACCCGTTGGCTCATTCTTATTTGCAGGCCCAACAGGGGTAGGTAAAACTGAAATCACCCAACAACTGGCTAAAATTTTAGGTGTTGAACTCTTACGTTATGACATGTCAGAGTATATGGAAAAACATGCAGTAAGCCGTTTGATTGGCGCACCTCCTGGGTATGTTGGTTATGAGCAAGGTGGTTTACTAACCGACGCGGTATTAAAGCATCCTCACTCTGTGGTATTGCTCGATGAAATAGAAAAAGCTCATGAAGATGTTTACAATATTTTGTTACAAGTTATGGATCATGGCACGTTAACTGATAATAACGGTCGTAAGGCTGATTTTAGAAATATTATTCTAGTGCTAACGACTAATGCTGGCGTACAAGAAACCGTGCGTCAATCTATTGGTTTTAAACAACAAGATCATAGCCTAGATGCCCTAACGGAGATTAATAAAGTATTTTCTCCAGAATTTAGAAATCGCTTAGATAATATTGTCTGGTTTAATCATCTTGATAATGAAGTGATTCAGCAAGTTGTTGATAAATTTATTGTTGAACTACAAGTTAAACTTGACGAAAAAGGTGTCTCGCTAGAATTAACAAGAGAAGCTAAAAAATGGCTTGCAGAGCACGGTTATGACAAAGCGATGGGAGCGCGGCCAATGTCTCGATTAATCCAAGAAAAATTGAAAAAAGAGCTCGCCAATTCATTACTCTTTGGTGAGTTAGTCAACGGTGGTGTTGCAAAAGTTGGTGTGAAAAAAGATCAATTAGTGATTAGTTATGAAAATAAAAAAGAACTTATGACAGAGAAGTAATAAATTCACTTGGCTTACTTAGAAAGTGCTAGAAAGTGCTAGAAAGTGATTATTAAAAAAGGTCTTAGCTTTAGTTGAAGCTAAGACCTTTTTTGTATTCATAGATTAATAATAAATTAACTGCAAAGCTACGAATACCGCAATGCTGATTATTACCACCAATAGCGTACTTTTAAGTTTAAGGCTTAAAGCAATAGTTATTAAACCCGCTATCAGAAATGGACTGTCCAAAAAAGATTTTTCAATGTGTTGGTAACTTAAAAAAACAATGGGCACCCACATTGCTGTCAATACTGAAGGTGCTGTATAAGCTAAAGCTCTTTTCGTTTTTACGCCAAGGGTAAAAGGTAGTTTTTTAGCGAAAAACAGATAGCGACAAGTGAATGTTATGCATGTCATACCTAGTAATGCCAGCCAATAATTATTCATGCTCTTCATCCTTACTTGCAGTAAAAAAGCCAGTTGCCATGCCAATGAAAGTGGCAATAATTAATGCATGCTCATTATTCATAAGTGAAAGAATCAACACACTGATACCACTTGCTAGCACAGACATTAAGACTGAAAAACTATTAATAGAGGGAATAACAATGGCGATAAAAGTGGCGGCGATGGCAAATTCAAGCCCTAAGCTTTCAATGTTTGGAATGAATTGCCCAGCAGTGATGCCAATAAAGGTAGCGGCATTCCATACTAAATAAAAGACAATACCAGCACTGATCGCATATAAATGACTAAACGATTTGTATTTTTCGAGATAAGCACAGGTAACAGCAAACATTTCATCTGTTAAGAAAAAGGCCGTGCAACAGCGAGTGGTGAATGAACTCTGTCGAACATGCTCCCTAAATACGGCTGAGTAAAGTAAATGTCTCGAGCTAATAACAAAGGTAGAAGAAAATATTGATGATAGAGCGCCTGCTCCCCCCATAAGTGTTAAGCTTGCAAGTTGTGCTGCACCTGCAAATACGAGTAAAGACATAAGCTGAGCTTGAATGGGTGATAAACCTATTTTTATAGCAAGCGAGCCACATAAAATTCCCCATGGGATGACAGCGATTGCTAATGGTAATATATCAGCAGTCGCTTGATAGATGAGTTGTTGCTTATTACCATGATGAGTTGTATTTTTAGAAGTATCTAGACTGCCTAACATAATTTCATTCCCCGTTAATTTGTTAGTAGTTTATGATTTTGTCAGGTGTTTTTCTTGTACATAATTGCTTGTTTTTGAAAGCGGCTGGGGGTTGTTCCCAGTGCTCTTTTAAAGTGATGAGTAAAGTGACTCTGATCGTGAAAGCCACAATCAATAGCAACTTGGCTTGGCTTAATCGCTAATTTTAAAAGTGTTTTAGCTTTTTTTAATCTAGCCTGTATTTGATAACCGTGCGGTGTTAAATCGAAATGCCTTTTAAATTGTCTAATAAAGTGAAATTGGCTTAACCCCGCTATTGTTGCTAACTGCGCTAATGAAATATCTTCTTCGGGGTAGCTGTCTAAAAATTCTTTAGCTAACAATAGTTTATGTTTGCTTCCTGAAATATCTTTTGGAATGTTAGCGGTACTAGAATGACGCAAAGTCAAATTAATCAAAGTAGCATAAAATAAAGTTTCCATTAAAAGCTTGGAACTATTAACTTCTATTTGAGCAAATATTAACCTGAGCTGCTGCGCTAGTTGCGGGTCTTCTATAACCGATGAACGGAAATAGGGAGTGATGTCTTTTCCGTTATATAAATCAGTACTTATTTGATTGAAATGCTCAGGCGTGGGATACATAGCTCTATATCCCCAACCGTCAGGTGTAGCTGATTCACCAGTGTGAACATCGTCAGCATTAACCAAAATGATACTGTTTTTACCTGCGATATGGGAGTCACCGCTTCGATAAAATCGTTGCGCTCCATATTCAATAACGCCAATGGTGTAGCCTTCGTGCACATGCTTAGAGAAGGTTTGTTTTGTATAGTTTGCATTAACAACTTCAATGCCATTGAAGGCATTCGCTATTTCAAAATTAGCCTTTTCTTCTTGTTTCATATTTTAATATCTATTGGATTAATGTATTTGGCAGTTTTTGTATAAAATTGCTCATTTCACCCGAGCTGATTGGATATTTTCTATATTTATAACATAAAAATGAAAGCTAGTACTGAGAAAGGTAATTATGCTGGGTAGTATATCAATTGATTTTCGTTAAATTCGTTGAGGTTATTGTTTAAAAATCACTTAACTGATATTTTTAACTTAAGTTAAAACGAACAGATTCAAACATATAAGGCAATAGTTCATGAAATTGAAAGTGCAATTTATTAATGCTTTTACGAATACTTTATTTAAAGGCAACTCTGCTGCGGTCATTATTATTGACGACTGGCTCAGTGATGATGTTATGCAATTAATCGCAACTGAAAATAATTTGTCAGAGACGGCTTTTGTCAAGCCGATTGGCAAACAAAAGTATGAAATTAGATGGTTTTCACCGATAACAGAAATTGATTTTTGTGGTCATGCAACACTTGCCGCGTCGTATGTGATCTTTGCTAACAATAAATCAACAACGATGATAACTTTTTCAACGAAAGCGGTAGGCGAGCTATCAGTGATTGAGGAAGAGAATGGCTATATTCAAATGAGCTTTCCAAAGCGCTTGCCTAATAAGCTAGCAATAATACCTGAAGTACTTAAAAATGGTTTATCAATAGAGCCAGTAGAGGTTCTATTAAGTGAGCAAGCTTACTTTGTTGTTTATAACTCAGAGTGTGATGTAAAAAATGTTATTCAAAATAATGAATTATTAAAACAGCTTGCCCCTTATGATGTCGTTGTTACTGCTCAATCTGAACAGTATGATTTTATCTCTCGATACTTTTGGCCTGCGAATGGTGGCGACGAAGATCCAGTAACGGGCTCTATTCATGCTGGGTTAGCGCCATATTGGGCTAATAAGTTAAATAAAACCGAACTCCTCGCTTTTCAAGCTTCTAAGCGGGGTGGCAAGCTAAAATGCAAAGTTGAGAATGAAAGAGTGATTATTTCAGGTGCAGCTGTTCAGTATTTGGAAGGTATAGTAACAGTTTAGAGCTACTGATATCACTGATAAAGAACACAATCCATCACTCTACCAACTAACACTTGGGGAATAGACTTTTTTAAGGCAAAAAAAAACTGCAATAAGTAGGTTTCAAATCTTACCTAAGTAATGTGGCTCCCAGCTTTTTATAAGAAATAGTTAAAGAGTACAGTCCATCGCTCTACCAACTGACAATTGGGAATAAGTATTTTTAGACAATAAAAAAGGCCATGATTTCTCGTAGCCTTTTTTATTTTATGTGGCTCCCAGCTTTTTGTAACCAGTCATTAAGAATGAGAAATACCGAGATAATCTAAAAATTGGCGGAAATTTGTGGGAAGGCTTTATTTAAAGGGTTTTAAAGATAAATTTAGGAAGGTTTTAAAAATTGTTTTAAAATGAGAAATTAAAGACGATTTAAAGGGCTAGGGGTTTAAATCGCTTAAAATGGGAAACTTAGCAATAAGCTTTTCCTAATTCTACCCAGTTACCTGACTTTACTTTTACCACGTCAATAATCTGAACAGTTTTATTTTTAGCTATACCATGCTCACGAAGTACCTCGCACACATACATAGCATAGCCTTTTTGGTTAGTTCCATTATCAATCACACCAACTTTGAATAACTTCCCAGTAGCCCATAATGCATCTAATGCTTTTGCTTCACTGCTGCTTTTAAAGTGTTGTTTAACAGCTTTATATGCGCCTACTGTCGTGTCTATCTTGTCACCACAGCCAGCGAGTGCTAGAACTAAAATTAAGTAAATTACTTTCTTGTACATAAACATATCCTTGTTATTAGTATAAATCTTTACCAATCCAAACAACTTTACCAATGATGGCTAGTTGCTCTAGTTCGTTTTCTTTTACTATTTGCTCGTCATACTCTTTGTTATCGCTGATTAAGCATACAGAGCCGTCAAAGCGTTTTTGTAGGCGTTTGGCGTAGAGTTCTTGGCCAAAACGTAGTACGTAGATAGAACCGTCTTTTAATTGAGTGTCAGATAAGTCTACTAATATGCTGTTGCCGTTATGGATGGTTGGCTCCATCGAGTCGCCGTGAGCGAATACAACGGCTAGGTCTTTAGCGTTAAGTTTTCTAAACCTTAGCCACTTGCTACGAAAAGCTAGCTGACGCTTAATTTCTGCATCACCATTCAATGCGCCATGGCCTGTGCTTACAGATACATGATAGCCAGGTATAAGCACATACTCTTCATTAAATTCAGCTACGTCAACGATGGCACAGCCGTAAGAATTATCAGATTTATCAGCAGGACTAACATCTCCAGACACACCTTTAATAAGCCAATTGAAGTTTACTTTAGCCTCCATAGCTATTTTCTCAACAACACTTAGTTTTGGATCTTCACCTTTTAGAATTCTGCGTAAAGTACCTTCAGATACATCAATTCTTGACGCAAAAGCTCGTATGCTGTCAGGTTTTATTGCCTGTTCTACTCTACTCGCTAGAGATCCGTTTCTATTATTAAGTAAGGGATCACAGATCCCTTTCTTATCATCCCGATCCGTTGTATTACTTTTTTCTTTTAAATCAGTCATTTGTTTGTTTTCTTATTCGTGGTGCGTAAAAAACGAAACGGATCGCGTAATATATATTGCAATGCGCAAGAAACGGATCTAATATGTTCCATAAGTTACGCAATGCGTAATTTATTAAATGCGACAAAACTTACGCATTGCGAACATTTAAGATAATAACATGAGTTTATATTTATGCAGATAGAAAAAGCAAATCATATACATGCAGCACTCCTTGCTCAGGGCATGAGTTGCAGGTCTTGGGCTATTTCTAATGGTTATAAGCCAAGAACTGTACAGAAGTATGTGCAGTGGTTTGCCCCTGAAACAGGGCGAAAGCCAAAGCGTAAGTTAGCTATAGAAATATTAACAAAGCTATCAGAAACAATTGGTTTTGATTTAATAGGAGTAAAACATGGCTAAGGATTGGTTCACAGCATTAGAAATTTCTGACTTACCAGGGACACCAAATAACGCTAGAAATATTCGCTTGAAAGCAGCGAAAGAAAGTTGGCAAAAAAGGAAGTGTTCTGTTGGTAAAGGTCATGAATACCACATCAATTCTTTACCACAAGCTACGCAGCAATTTTTAGCCAAGCAAGCGGCTCAAACGTTAGTTGAAACTAATACCGCACCAGTATTATCAGCGCGACAGCTGGCGGCAGAGTTAACACGTCAAGCTGTTGTTGATAAAGAGCAAAAACAAGCGGTAAAAGTGCAGGGTGCTATAGATTTTAATTGTTTACCTAAAAAGTCACAAACAAGAGCTGAAGCTAAGCTACTGATCATGAAAGCTTATGAGGTTTATATCGTGCCACACAAATCTGTTGGTAAAGAAGTTGATGGCTTACACCAGTTTTTAACTGAATATAAAGCTCGTTCGCTTGAATTGCCGCAGTGGATTTATAGCGCGGTTAAAACTATTTCAAAGAACTTTAAGTACCGTTGGAAAAATCATCTTGATAACGGAGGCTTGTCTGCCTTAGCAGGAAACTACACGAGCACTCGTGGTAAATCAGTTATTAACCAACAAGACGAAGTTGAGCAATTTTTAATGGGTTTTTTATGCAAAATGCCTCATCTAGCTAGTAAGCCTAAAGCCATTCACCAGTCGTTAGTAGTAATGCAGCAAACCGATTATCCGTACTGGGAAATTCCTTCAATAAGCAGCGTGCAACGTTGGGTAAATAGTTGGGTAAGAAAGCATAGCGCTGAATTTGCCTTCGTCACTAACCCTGATGCTTATAACAGTAGTCATAGACCTTTATATGGTACTGCTTATATGCACCAACGCCTTGCAGCACCCAATGATATTTGGGAGTTCGATTCAACCCCTGCCGATGTCATGCTTAAAGATGGCCGTCATAGCATTATTGCCGTTATTGATGTTTTTACTCGTCGCGTTAAATTATGGGTAGCGAAAACATCAAACAGCGAGGGTATTTGTTTACTACTGCGCAAAACCATACTTGATTGGGGCATGCTCAATGAAGATGGCTTAGCGGTTACTGATAATGGTAGTGATTATGTTAGTAAGCGTGTTGGTGCTTTGTTTGACATGCTTGAAAATAATCAGCACAGAACTAAAGCCTATTCAGGTTGGGAAAAGCCCTTTGTTGAACGTTTTTTCAGAACGTTAAGCCACTCTATTGTTGAAAAACTACCTAGTTATATTGGTCACAATGTTTCAGACAGAAAACAAATTGAAGCAGCAAAAAGCTTTGCTGAGCGTATTAGTAAAAAAGAAACTCGTGATGATAAAAAAGTTGAGGAGTTAAAGCTTACCAGTACTGAACTACAGCAATTCTTTGATGAATGGATGGAGTATAACTATCACCACAGCGTACATAGCGAGTTAGGTGATACGCCTTTTAATATCTATCAGCAATCTGCATATCAACCACGCATGATAACTAACCCAGATGCACTCAACTTACTGCTTAACTTTATTGGTGAAGCAACGGTTATACGCGGCATTGTTAAAGCCGGTAGCGTGAAATATACCGCCCCTGAATTGATGGAAGCCGTATGGGATCGCAAAAAAGTACGAGTATTTATTGATCCAAGTGATGTTGGCCGCGCGGTTTTATATCCACTTGATGCTATTGGTGAAGATACCAGTTGGATAGAGGCCGTTAACCAAGAGCTAATTGGCAACGAGATCAGTCCACAAGCCTTTGCTGAACGTCGTAAAGCTGAACGTAAAGTACTGAGTAAATTTCGAAAATCCGCAAAAGAATATGCTGAAATATTTGGTATTGATGATATTCACGCCAAAGAATTGGCCTACCACAAAGCCCAGAACAGCAGCTTAGCGGCATTTCCTAAACCTAGTTTACCTAATGAAAATGGCATGTTGTCAGCACTTGATGATTACAAACCTATTTCAGCCATAGGCGATGACAATGATAAACCTAATTATAGCGAAGCTGAGCTTACTGCTATTGCTGCAAGACGTGAACAGCGTAGCCGACAGCAAGCAATGACGGCTGAAAATAACGCCAAATTGACTCGCTCAGAATTAGAAATTGCCTGGGAACATGCCCGTAAATCAGTGCATACAGCATTAACGGAAAAAGAAAATAAATGGTTTAAAGATTATTTGCGTAGCCATGTCATGGCAGCGAGAAGAATTAACAAATTTTTAGAAGAAGCACGCCACCAAACAGACTCGAACCTAACTGGTGACGCGCTTTAACTAGAGTAAACGCCCGAAAGGGCAATCACACTAAGGATAATACCTATGAAATTGAAAACTGTCGAAGTAAAAAACGTTTTACGCTGTGAAGAGTTGTTTGACAACTTAAATAGCCGTAGTGCAATTGTTGAAGGCATAGGCCTTGTACATGGTCCGAGTGGCTTTGGTAAAACAACCACCATGACCTGGTTATTCAACCAAGATCATGTAGATGCTATCTATGTTCGCTGCCGTGCGACTGATACCCCGTCATCATTATTAACCAAAATTGCCTTTGAAATGGGGCTTGAGCCTAAATACCCGTTAGGCCGTATGGTTGACGATATTGTTGAACGTATGCGTTACAAAGAATTGTCATTGTTTATTGATGAAGTTGATTACGTGATTGGCTCTACTCGTATTATGGAGTCACTACGCGATATTTACGACTTAACCCAACAGCCAGTACTACTTATAGGTATGGATCAAATTGCACGCCGCATAAGCCATCGTAAACAACTATTTAATCGTATTAGTGAATGGATTGAATTTAAACCGGCTGATTTGGAAGACGTTGCACTATTTGCCGATGAGCTGTTAGAAAATGAAATTCGCTTATCAGAAGACTTACTTGACGCTATACAGAGTAAAGCTAATGGTGAAGTTCGCCGTATTTTATCTGCTTTAGAGAAAATAGAGCGTAAAGCCATTGCTGCAGACCGAGACAAAATTTCATTAGATGATGTAGATATTCGTGAAATATTCCTTGATAGCCGCCGCCGCTAAACTCCACTAAAACAAGTATTAAAAGAAGTAATTAAAAGTGAAAACAAACAATAAAAATCAAGTATGTCAAAGGATTTGGCAGTACATGCTTGCAAAGGATTGTTTAGTTAGCAGCCTTGAAGTTGCTAAAGAGCTAAAAATATCAGTTAACCATTGTCGCAATGTACTAAATGGTTTTGTTCAACAAAAATGTGCAGTAAAGCAAAAAGTAGGTCGTATTTATCACTTTGCCGTTATTGCTGCATCAAAACCAATACTAACAGCAGGTAGAAGTACTGTTTCAAAACGTCAATACAAGAAAACAGGCCGTCAAAAAATTTGGAACAGCTTAAAAATTCAACGAGTTGTTTCTGTTGCGGATCTAGTTTGCCTTGCTGCTGTTACAGAGGCAAATGCAAGTTTGTACCTTCGTAAATTAGTTAACTCAAGCTATGTACGCGTTAAGTATGCCGTCAATACAGCCTTACCTAATTGTGAAGTTAAGGGGAGAGCCAGTACTTATCAATTACTAAGAGATACTGGGCGTTTATGTCCGATAGTTCGCAAAGATGGTTGTTGGGATCAAAACGAACAGCAACTTTATCCATTCAATGGAACGAATAAGGAAAATCATCATGATCAAGTGGCTTGAAGTACTTCGTCAACAGGTAGCTGAAAGCGGACAACCTAAGGTTGCCAAAATGCTTGGTGTATCCACTGCCTGTATATCTCAGGTAGTTAATGAAAAATATCCAGGAGATATGCAACGTATTGAAAAGTTAGTTGAAGGGGCATTTTTACAACGGTGTGTTAATTGCCCTGTGTTAGGTGAATTAGCTTTGCATGAGTGTATGCAGCATCAAGCACGTAAAGGAATTTCAAGTAATCCTCTTTATATGCAGTTGTATAAGTCCTGCCGTAGTGGCTGTCCACATAGCAGTTTAACTGAACGATTAAAGCGTCCAGTGAACATTGCTTTTGATGCTACTAGAACGGTTAAAAGCTATGACTATCAAAGTGCAGTTCGCCGGTTAACACGACAAGCTGATGGCGCCAATAGCTTTGCTACAGCTCAGCACTTAAACGAGCTACTCATCAGTGAATTAGAAGTGCTAGGTATTAAATACAACCGCTTAATTAAAGGTATTGGTAAAAAGGAAAATAATAATGATTAAAAGCAGGCAACAACATAATAAACAAAACAACTTGATCATTAAACAGATGAACAAGGCACAACGTGCGATTAGCGATTTAATCAGCAAAGGCATCACGGTATTAAACGTAGAAATGGCACGCCAAAAGCCACGTATTGAAATACAAGCACCGCGTAGTGAGTTACCTAGTGAAACCTTAGTTATTCGTGGCACTAAAAACGGCATACGAGAAGACATTAATTTTAGCACCCTAAATGGCTGCATCATCTTTTGGAAAATATAGGAATGATAGAAATGACAGAACAAGCAGTAAAAAACACAGCACTAACAGCAACACAAGTGCCAGCAGGCTATCGTACTAATGCCGCAGGCCACTTGGTGCCTGAATCAAAAATTGATGCCATTGATCTGCTTCGTGACGAATTGGTGAAAGAGTTAACCGCTGAGGCACAAGCTATCGCCAAGCAGCTGCAAGAGTTCAAGGTAAAAGCTTTGATGCGCATTCAAGACTTTATTGACTTAAGCGCGCAAACCTATGGCCAACAAATCGGTGGTAAAAAAGGTAATGCCAGCCTAGTTAGCTTTGATGGCAACCAAATGCTCAAACGTAGCATAAACGAAAATATAACCTTTGATGAGCGCTTAATTGTTGCCAAATCGTTAATTGATAATTGTATTCATGAATGGACACAAGGCGGCAATGACAACATTAAAGCCTTGATTGAGCATGCTTTTCAAACCGATAAAGAGGGCAATATTTCAGTTACCCGTATTTTAGGTTTACGTCGACTAGATATTGAAGACGAACAGTGGTTAAAAGCTATGGAGGCCATTGCTGATTCAATCTCAATTACTGGCTCTAAAACCTATCTGCGCTTATATCAACGTAATGCTAAAGATGCCATGGAGCAAATTAGTTTAGACATTGCTAACGCATAAGGCGCGATTACTATTTAGTAACAGGAGTGAGTTATGAAACACGGTTTAGAAATTATTGAAGAGATTGGCGCGGCTACTAAAGCTCAAGAAAAGCACGGCACGGTAATGTGTGAGGATGCCACGTTTGAAGAGGGCGTAATAGCCGCCTTGCTTTGGGTAATAGGTAGTGAAGGCCAAACAAGCTTAATGGTGGAATGTCTTGAAGAGTTTGAGCAAGCCAATGGCTTTGAAAATGCAAAAGAGGTAGCAGCATGAGTTTAGTTGAATTTGGTGAAAAATTTCCTATTGGCACTAAGGTGAAATACTTCCCTCTTGCTACCAATAGTTACTTTGAAGAAAGTGAAATAGCATCAGAGCCCTGGCTACTTGGGCATGGTGAAGTTGTTGTGAAATTGAAAGGAAAGTCAGGCTGTTATGGCACTGAGCATATTGAATTAAATGAAGAGGTAGCAGCATGAGTCAACCAAGCCATGAGCAAAAGCAAGCTATTACTATGATGTTTGCTAAAAAAATGCAACATAAAGCAACGCAAGACAGGTCAGATATGGCGGCAGTATCAAGGCGCAGGCGTATTGAAGCATTAGAAGAGCAAAAGCGCTTTGATGCTGAGTTTGCCTTGTGATTTACCTTAACTAAGCGAAACCCTGTTTCATTACAGGGTCTACCCAATGTGGTTATTGGGTACTGATGAGCAGCCTTTGAGAGAAATATTGATGGATATTATTCAAGAATTACAAATAGCAGAAGTTATTAAACAATTAACCGATGACGGTATTAGCCATGGTGAGATACGTGTGCTTATTGAAGATCACATTGAATGGGTTTTGTCATCAATAGGTAATAAAAATGCGTAACCGATTAATACAGCTAGTTCATGTAGCCAAGCGAGAGCTTAACCTTGATGAAGACATTTACCGTAGCATTTTAAACAATGTTACAGGCAAAAGCAGTTGCGCCAAAATGAGCATTAAAGAGCTTGAGCAAGTACTTGAACACTTTAAAAGTGTCGGCTTTACTGTGAAGAAAAAGCAAGTGAAAAAGAAAAGTAGCACTAACAAGCGAACAGCACCAAAGCTTAACCGTAGCGTATCACCAGAAAGTGGCAAAATTCGCGCTATTTGGATAACCATGCACCAACAAGGCTTTGTGCGTGATGGCTCAGAGCAAGCCCTTGATAATTATATTAGCAGAATGCTTAACCGAAAAACGTTAGGTAAAAACATCAGCTTTCATTGTCAGTTTTTAAACGGGCAACAAGCTTACAAGGTATTAGAAATCATTAAGAACTGGCACAAACGCGAGTTAATAAAGTGTCTTGATGAAAAATGGCAAGCGCTGCGTCTTCATAAACGCTTTACCTCATTAAGTCATTGTACTGCTTTGCTTTCAGGTAAAGCACCTAAACAAGAAAGTTATCAAAACCTTTGTTTTATTTTTGATGAAGCTACAGGACAATGTGCTCCTGCATTGTCTAATCAGTCACATCCATGTGACGTAGGAGTAAGTAAAGAATTATGAAATTAGGCAGATGTCCAACGTGTCACGCCGCTGTTCACGTTGATGCCATGGTTCAGGATGAAGCAGGTAGAGAATTAATGGCCACACTGGCTAAATTGAATAGTAAAACGGGCAGTAGTGTTTTGCAATATGTAGGTTTATTTCGCCCAGCTAAAAGTGATTTAAACAATGGCCGAGCGTTAAAGTTACTTACCGAAGCATTAGAGTTAACCCCTAATTTACAATTACTTTCGGCTGGTTGTGATGCAACTGTGCGCAATATTCATGGTAAACGTAGCTCTTCACAAGGAACGGGCGAAACCGTTAAACCGTTAACCAATCACAACTACTTAAAACAAGTTTTAACAGGGCTTAAAGAGCAGTTTAATCACCCCGTTAACGGCATGAAAAGTGGTGCTAAAAAAGCAACTGATATGGGTAATGCTCAAGTCAAACATTACCACACGTTAAGTGATGTTGAGAATGAGCGTCTTCGCCAGGAACAATTAGCCAAGTTTAAAGTAAGTAAAAGAGCAGGAGAAAGCGCATGAGCCAGCAAGAATCGTTAACCCTTGATTTAGGAAGTGATGACAACCTCAATGATTTATTAGCGCATAGCGACAGCTTGGCCAATGATGACCTCGCATGGCCTAAAATGTTAGCTGACTTAATTACCGTTAATGTTGCCGAACTAAAAGATGATGGCTTTGAACATAACGAAGCATGGCGTATTGCCAAACGTTTGATCATACGTCAATCACACTTCTTAGGTGGTGGCATGGTCTATTTACCACGTAACGACAAACTTAAAAAAGCCTTGCGTGATGCCAATTTGTACCATGATTTTAATGGCCATAACCACAGGGCGTTAATGAAAAAATATGATCTTACTCAGCAATCGGTTTATCAGATATGTGCAGAGCAACGTCAGTTGTTCATTGATAAGAGGCAGGGGAAGTTGTTTTGATTCACTCTTGGATAAAAGTTGTTGATGAATTACCAAATGAAAGCTGCGAAGTATTAGCATTTTTTAATACTCTAGGGTGCCAAGCTAAAGCAATTGTTTGGTATTCATCAGTGAAGCAAGAGTTCTTGTCATTAGAATGTGATGAAAAGTTAAGTATACCAACGCATTGGATGTACTCACCAAATGAACCTAATCGCTAAATAATGGGCGTGACAGTCACGCAAAAAAAACGATAACTAACAAGGTGTCACGATGAAAAAAGAACAGGCAGAAGCTGAGAAAGCAAGAATACGAGAACAAGCACGTTTACGCAAGCAAAAACAACGGGCTAAAAAGGCTGAGCTAGTGGTGAAAACCTTGGAAGTAAACGCCAGTGCTACCGAGCAACAGCAACTTAATGAGCAAGCTATAACGCGAGGCTTTGATAGTATCAGTGAATATTTAATGACACTGATGCGTATTGATGGTGATCGCATTGAACATGATCAAGCAGCTATTGGTACTTGCAATAGTTGTAAATTGCCATTACCACAAGGCTGTAACGCTGTTTTTAAAGGGCAGTTTGATTGTAGTTATATTCATGGCTTGCCGTTGATGAGTGTTAAGTAGCTGTTATTATCCTCAGTGTTCACACCTTGAATCGTATGTAAATCACCCAAATCCCACTTAAATCCCACATTAAGTTGAATTGAAAAACGTTAATGTTTAATATTCGCTTATCAAATATATGTAAACAAATCCTAAACACTTACTTTTAAGTAGGTGTTTCATTTTGAATTGTTCAAGGAGTTAATTATTTCAATGGAAGCCTCAAATAAAATTCAGGGAATATTGCCGCCAGTGTTCATGGAAAAAGTAAGAAATGGACAAATTAAAGGTATGCCTACAGAATTACGAGACAATTTATTAAATGGGAAAATTAAAGGCTTACCACCAGAAATAATAGAAGCTTTCGAAGCTGGTACAGTTAATCAAGGGATCCCTCCTGAAGTTTTGGAAAAAATGGGTAATGGTCAAATGAAGCCAGGCATACAGCACAGAAGAGCTTCAAAGTATTCTGTTGAGTCGGTAACTGGTGCTGTATGCCACCAATTGAATGATAATAGGCTTGAATTATCATTTTACGCAGATCGCCCTGTTTGTGAATTTGAACTTCTTCCAGCCCTAGGAGAAAAAGGTGGTGAAATACATAGCGTTCCAACAAAAGAACATGTTACTGCTATAAACGTTTCATTAGATGATTTGAAAAATATACATGAAATGCTTTCAACTGTAATTGATAGAATGGAGCAAAGTAAATAATGCAAAGCATTGTTTCTACAAGCACCAAAGAATACGCTAATGATACTTCAATGGATAATACTTTGATTTCATTAAGTTCAACTTCAATATCGTCTATTGCTTCAGTTAGTTCTATTTCAGTTGGGTCAGGAGTGACTTCTAGGACAATCTCATCTGTTGGTTCTGCAGGGATAATGGGAGCTGCATTGGCTGCATTCATTGCAGTTAATCCAGCCTTACCCCTTAAATTTAATGAACTAATATCTTTAGATTCATCTATAATGAGTGAAGCAAAGGAAAAAGATTCTTTTGTAGATAATATGCTACAAGTTAAAAGTACAAATGTGCTTGAGACTACTACTCTGACAGAGAGAGTTGCGATGGAAAATGATTTAGTCAAAAAAGAAAAGATATTAAAGCTAGGGGTTAATATTTCTTCGCTTGGCTGCATTCTTTTAGTTGGGGCTGCCGTATCAGGCATTCTTCCTGCTCTTACATGGATACCTGGGGCATTTTCAGCAGCAGGAGTCTTACTTTCTTGTGGCATTCAATTAAATAAAGTGGATGAAAAACGCAAAGGGTTGAGCACATAAAATGGCTTTTTTAGAACCATTGTTAAATTTTTTTCCTAATTTAGTTAAATCATTAACAAAAGCATTTCCAAAAAGTGATAATCATAAGCTTAATATGATTTTTGATATATTGGGCTTTGTTGTCTTGATTGTTCTTGCGGGTATGTGGTTTGATAAAATGCCTAAAGTTACATTCGAGCAATCAAGCCAAATAGCGGAACTTTTAGCATATCCTTTTGTCTTTTGGTTTGTCTTTTCTTTGATTTGTTATTTAACGACATTATTTAAATCAAAATAGTTATTCAATAAAAAGCCTTTAGTTAGGCTTTTTTATTGCCTTAAATTTATCAAATAAGTTAAATTCGTTATTAGACTATCCATTTAAAATAGATTCAGAAGCATTAATGCTGTTGAATCTCACCTAACTTAACCATGCCGCCATACTGGCGGCATGAAACAAAATAACCTACCACATAAAATATTACTCGTTGATGATTCGCTACCACCGGTAGCGAGTCAGGCCATTCTACGCATCCTTGAAGAAGAAAAAGGTTACGTTAATAACCCTAATGATAAAGGTCTTGAAACCAAGTATGGTATCACTAAACGCTGGTATCCAACCCTTGATATTAAAAACCTCACCTCAGTAAAAGCTTCGAAAATTTATTATCGTGATTATTGGTGTTTCAATAAGTGCGATAAGTTGCCGCAAGATATTGCCTTAACGCTTTTTGATAGTGCCGTAAACCAAGGGGGGAACTTCGCCCGTAAAGCTTTGCAACAAACTTTAAACGTTAAAGCAGACGGTATTATTGGCAGTAAAACTATTGCGGCTGCCTTTGCTGCTCCTAGCCTTATTTTAATTACACAATTTACCCGATTGCGTTGCCAGCAATATACTAATTTAGTTCAAGCTGATATTAGCCAAGTTGAATTTATTGAAGGTTGGGTTGATCGCGCCTTAGATATTCTCCTTGAATGCCAGATAATTGCCGTATTTGGTGGTGATGCCCCATGACTCACGCCTTTAATTCAATCAAAGCCCGTAAACGATACTTTGAAGGTCGCCAAGCACGACTGCGCAAAGAAGTATTTAGCCGTTTGCAAGATTTACCTATTAATTACAGCTGTGTTTATCTTCGCCCTGAACATGCACGGCAGTACCGTCGTGGTTGGGATAGTGTCACGGCAATAGATATTGATGTAGCCGTTAAAAAAGTAAAAGCAGGTCAAGCCAAGTTACTACCTGAAACGCCACGCGTCCTTGGAGTGAATCATGCCTAGCAATAAAACGAGAAAACATAAAAAGTCGCCTTATTTTATTGGCCGAGTACTCACGCACTGGTTGGCGCTAGAGTCTCGAAAAATGTTACTAGAAGAATCGTTTTCTTTTGTAGATGGCAAAGGTATTAAGTGGACAGCTCCTGCTGGCTCTATTATTGATGGTGCCAGTATTCCTCGCATTTTTTGGTACTGCATTGGCTCGCCATTTAACGGTCATTACCGCCGTGCCAGCGTGATACATGATGTTTATTGTGTCACTAAATCACGCCCTCACAAGCAAGTACACCGTATGTTTTATGACGCTATACGCGCTGATGGCGTAAGAAAAAGTAAAGCAAAAGCTATGTATATCGCTTTGAAAATTGGCGCACCTCGTTGGAAAAATTACCAAGAAAAAAGGAAAGGAATATGAAAAAGATAACTTTAATGGTGTTAGTTGCACTCACTACTGCTTGCTCAAGCTATGAATTTGGCGATGTTTCACGTGTTTATTGTGCTACTACAAGCACTGAACTTCGAGCCCAAATTAAAGTCACGCTAAAAGAAAACGGGGTAAGTATTGGCGTTGATTACTGTGCCAGTGCTGGCTTAGTTGATGCCATTTTAATTAAAAGCCCTAAGGAATAACCATGACTGACGTAGTAGATAAAGCTTGTGAACTTGAACAAAAACAGCGTGAACAAGCATTAGCTGCGGCTAGAGTGACAATAGAAAAGCCTAAGGAATTACATGGTCATCGTTATTGCCTTGACTGTGATCTTGAGCTAGATACAAATCGCTTAATTGCTAACCCAAAAGCAGTGCGTTGTGTTGATTGTCAAACCTTGCTTGAGCATAAAAATAAGAGGTTTTATCCATGATTAATTGGTTGCTGAAGTATTACCCTTTGGTATTTTTAGTGTTTAACGGTGTGTTTTGGCTAATTGTTTATGTATTGCATAAAACCTATGCCAAGCGTGAATCAGTAGACAATTTAGAAAAAGAGGTGCTACTGATTAAAACCAACATTAATAACCTGCCTGATAAAGATTTAGTGCATAAGTTAGAGCTGCGTATTGAAGAATTAAGCGGTGACATTAAGCGAATAGAACCAGGGCTTATCTCTGTTAAAAATTTATCTGACATGTTGTTAGAAAACGAGTTGAAAAGTAAAGGCTAAAAGGAAAAAACAATGGCGATAGACAAAGTAATGAGCGAACACCAACGACTATCAATTTTATTAGCTCTTGGCGCAATGAATGGTTACCAAACTAATGATTCAATGCTGCAAAGTGCTTGTGCGGCTTATGGTCATACCATGAGCAATGACCGAGTGTTAAGTCATTTAGCCTGGTTAAAAGAACAAGGTTTAGTGTCATTAGAAAGCAATGGCGCCTACACCATGGCAACTTTATCAGGTCGTGGCCAAGATGTAAGCAACGGTATGGCTACTTGCCCAGGTGTTAAAAAACCGAGGGCTAAGTAATGGCTAAAATTAAAGCTTTTACTGCAGGTGAAAAACGAGTTTTTCACAAGTTAGCTTTAGCAATGATTGCTGCAGAAATAGAAAGCCAAGTAATTAAACCTGCGACTGAAAAGGAAACGGGTAAGCCATATCAGTCAAAAGGCGGTTATTTAGATATTTATTTAAAGAGTGATCCAACAGTTAAGCGTGTTTGGAATGCTTTTCAAAAAGAAGTTCAAAAGGTTCGTAGTGACTATTTAAAATATGCGGAGGCAGAGAAAGCTAATGAAGGAACGTAAAACACGCGGAAAACCCTCAAAAGTTAACCAGCTGCCCGATGCGATTAAAAGCAAACTTGATCAACTGCTTCGAGATGGTCGATTAACGCAAACAGCCATCCTCAACAAAATCAATAAAATGATTGAAGAGGCTGAGCTTGCACAAGACGAGCAGCTGAGTAAATCAGGGTTAAATCGTTACTCAAGTAAAATGCAAGAAATAGGCTCACGTATCGCTCAAGCACGTGCAGTGTCTGAGCAATGGGTTGCTAAGTTAGGCGACAAGCCAAGTGGCGATGTCAGTAAAATATTGATTGAAATGGTACGGACTTTAGCGTTTGACAGCGTATTAGATGCCTCTAATTCAGACCAACCAGTACATCCTAAATTTATCAAAGACCTTGCTATAGGTATTGAAAAACTAGAGAAAGCAGCAACAGAATCAACTAAACGTGAGAAAGAAATTCGTAAGGCGTTTGCTGAAGAAGCGGCGGCACTGGTGGAAGATGCAGTGGTGCAAGCAGGCTTAACCAGTGATGGTGCTAATGCCATTAAACGTGAAATTTTAGGTATTGTCTAATGACTAACATGACGTCTGATTTTAGAAAAACTAAACTAGCAGTTGAAATGGGAGACTATACACCATTTGACGAAAATGAATTATTACTCGGTTATCAAAAACGCTGGATAGCCGACGAATCACCGTTAAAGATAGCCGAAAAATCTCGTCGTACTGGGTTAACTTGGGCTGAGGCTGCCGATGCGGTATTAGCTGCCAGTAAAACTAAAGCTGCCCACGGTACTAATCACTTTTATGTTGGCTCAAACAAAGAGATGGCGCGCGAGTTTATTGACGCGGCCGCTATGTGGGCGAAAGCCTTTGATAAAGCTGCAGGTGATATTAAAGAAGATATATTCATTGATTCAGGGCAAGACGGTAAAGAAATTCTCACCTTTGCCATTCACTTTGCCAGTGGTTTTAAAATTCAAGCTTTAAGCTCAAACCCGTCAAATCTTCGTGGTATGCAAGGTAACGTCACCATTGATGAAGCTGCTTTTCATGACCGACTAGCTGAAGTACTCAAAGCAGCCTTGGCGCTTACCATGTGGGGTGCAAAAGTACGTTTAATATCAACTCACAATGGCACCGACAACTTATTCAATAACATTATTCAAGATAGCCGTGCAGGTAAAAAACGTTACTCAGTACATCGTATTACCTTAGATGATGCTTGTAACGAAGGTTTGTATCAACGTATTTGCCAAATTAAAGGTGATACTTGGAGTCGTGAAAAAGAGCAAGCATGGAAAGATGGTTTACTCGGTGATACAGCAACAGAAGACGATGCCTTAGAAGAATACTTTTGTGTGCCTAAGCAAGGCGGTGGTGTTTATATCAAGCGCGTTCTGGTTGATGAGGCCATGAAATCTGATATTCCTATTTTACGTTTTACTGCAGACAAAGATTTTTTAACGTGGTCAGTACGGCATAAACAAATGCAAATTAAAGAATGGCAAGAGTCATTAAATCCGCATTTAATCGCCCTTAAAAAAGACTTAAATCATGCTTTCGGTGAAGATTTTGCCCGTAAAGGGGATTTATCAGTATTTGTGCCATTACAAATAAATAAAGACTTAAGCAAACGTGTGCCGTTCTTACTGGAAATGAGCAACCTCACTTACGATGCCCAAAAAGAGTTGTTGTTTTATTTATGTGATCGACTACCTAGATTACAAGGTTTAGCCTTTGATGCTACGGGTAATGGTGGTTATTTAGCTGAGGCAGCTGCAGAGCATTATGGCTGTGAAATGGTTGAGCAAGTCATGCTAACCGATAAATGGTACATGGAATGGATGCCTAAGCTTAAAGCTGAGTTTGAAGACTTCAATTTAGAAATTCCTCGTCACCAAGATGTGCAAGATGATCTTAACCAAATTCAAACCATTCGTGGTATTCCAAAAATAGACAAAGGCAGTACTAAAGGCAGTGATGGTCGTCAACGCCATGGTGATACCGCTGTAGGCTTAGCTATGGCCATTCGTGCCAGTTGGATGGATGGTGGGGTAATTGAATATACAGAGTTATCTCAAAAAGCGGGTACTTGGCACCAAAGCGAAAAAACCTTAAAAGATTACATGCGATCTGATCACAGTGGCGACAACCAACAGAATTATGACCAAGGAGCTTATTAACTATGGCTAACAACACGGCTAACCCCATTCAAACCGATAGCAACGGCAATAAGTTCCGCATTAAATATTTAAAAGAGCAGCAAACTGATGATGCCAAACTTGGCCATTTACGCAACCATTACAGTGACCACCCAAGCAGAGCATTAACACCACAAAAACTAGCCGATATTCTAATAGGTGCAGAACAGGGTAATATTATTGCCCAGTGTGAACTAGCTGAAGACATGGAAGAAAAAGACGGTCATGTATTTGCTGAACTGCAAAAGCGCCGCCGTGCTTTGTTGGGTGTCGATTGGAAAATAGTGCCGCCGCGCAATGCCAGTGCAAGCGAGGTTAAAGACGCTGAAATGCTGCAAGAGCTATTCGAAGATATGACCTTTTTAGATGATGTCATCTTTGACATGTCTGATGCTATTTTAAAGGGGTTTTCTAATCAAGAGATCACTTGGCAACAGCAAAGTGTAGGTGCAAGCAAAGTGTGGCTACCATCTAATATTGAGTTTAAAGATCCCAGTTGGTTTATGACTCACCCAGCGCAAGAGTTAGGACAAAACCGCAATGAACTACGCCTGCGCGATAACAGCGCTGATGGTGAAGCATTACAGCCCTTTGGTTGGATCTCTCATTGTCATAAAACTAAATCAGGTTACTTAGCCCGCTCAGGCTTAACGCGTGTACTGGCTTGGCCGTATCTATTTAAAAATTATAGTGTCCGTGATTTAGCCGAATTTTTAGAGATTTATGGTTTACCGCTTCGCCTTGGTAAATACCCAACAGGTGCTAGCCCAGAAGAAAAAAACACCTTACTTAATGCCGTAATGAGTATTGGCCACAATGCAGGTGGCATTATTCCTAAAGGTATGGAAATAGATTTTCAAGAAGCAGCCAAAGGTACACAGCAGCCGTTTGAATATATGGTTAGTTTGATGGAAAAAACTATCTCTAAAGCTATTCTTGGCGGCACACTTACCAGCCAAGCAGACGGTAAAAGCTCAACCAATGCCTTGGGTAATGTACATAACGAAGTTCGCCAGGAACTGCGCGATAGTGACCTAAAACAAATTGCCAATACCTTAACGCGTGATCTCGTTTTTCCCATGTATTACTTAAACGGCAAAAGTTATCAGCACCCACAACGGTGCCCGAAGTTTGAATTTGACATCACCGAAGCGGAAGACTTAAAAGCGTTCGCGGATTCTTTACCTGCGTTAGTTGATGTTGGTTTTAAAATCCCACTGAACTGGGCACAAGAAAAGGTACAAATACCTTTACCCAAAGATAACGAAACTGTTTTAGCTAAAGGTCAGTTAGTGGAAGAAATTGACGAAAGAAGCACACAAACAAAACTAAAAGCTATTCGCAAAATAGCGGCGCTTAAAGCTAAATCAGTAGCGCCTGAACAATTAGACAGCTTCACCAAGCAACTTACCAATGAAATGTCATCTGTTCTTCAAGGTTTTACAGGTGAAGTGCAGCAGCTGGTGGAGCAAGCTGAGTCATTAGAAGATCTGCAATTATTACTAGCAGATTTAGATTTAGACGTAAATGAAGCAAACGAAGTGATGCAGCAAGCTTTTGTGGCCGCAGAGCTTGGCGGTCGTTTTGATGTAAATGAAGGCGAATAATTATGCTAGCCAAATTCATTAAACGATATAAGCGTTGGCATAATCGTTATCAGTTTAATAGGCTAACTATTATTGACCAAAAGTTATTTAAATTTCTTGAGCTTGATCCTGATTCACTTATCAAAAGAGGTGAGTTATGACAGCCCGTTATGGCTCTTTACCCTTTAAAGAGGCGATAAGTTTTTTTCAAAATAAGTTAAACATACCGTCAGAACGTTGGGTTGATGTTTGGCGTGATGGCCATAACAGCGGCTTTATGGTCGCTGGTGCATTGAAAGATGATTTGCTTAACGATTTTCGAAGAGCGGTTGATAGTGCGATAGCAGAAGGCAAAAGTATTGGTTGGTTTAAAAAAGAATTTAAAACCATTGTCGCTAAGCACGGCTGGAGCCATACAGGTGAAGCCAATTGGCGTGCTAAAGTGATTTACGATACCAATATGAGACAAAGTTATAATGCTGGCCGGTATGAGCAGCTGCAGCACTTTGACTTTTGGGAGTATCAACATGGCGACAGCGTGCACCCAAGAGCAATGCACTTATCCTGGCACGGAACTGTTTTACCCAAAGAACATGACTTTTGGCAAACACACTTTCCACAAAATGGTTGGGGCTGTAAGTGTAAAGTGCGAGGCCGAACAGCTAAACAATTAGAGCGCCAAGGTAATAAAGTAAAGCTACCACCTAAGACTGAAATTACCGAGTGGACAGATAAAGCCACAGGCAAAGTACATAAAATACCGAAAGGTATTGATCCAGGTTTTGATTATGCCCCGCGAAAAGTCGTAGTTAAGCAACAGCAACAAAAGCTTAGTGTTGAAAAAGCTAAGCCATTTGAACCACCAGAACGTATAGCCCCAACAGCATTTAGTACGGTAAAAGGTGCTGATGTTCATAGTTTAAATAGTAAATTAGCTGAATTTAAAACCGCTAAGCCTCAGTTTGACTTACTTGGTAAATTTTTAACAAAACACGAGGTTAAAACGTTATTTGTTAAAGCAAGTGAAATGACACCTCGCAGTAAAGCATCAAGGAAAATTAATGATGCGGTTATGGCTTATTTGCCTGACGCAGTTAAAAAGTATGGTCACAATAATTATACTTATCGCGCTAAAAGAGGCGCTATGCCTAACGGCTGGACGGCAGCAGAGCTTAATCATATAACTGTAAAGCTTGAGAGTAACGCCAATTTTAACAAAGTAAATGTGAGTGAACTGATTAACGTAGTAGAGCTTGCTATACTTCAAGGTAAAGGCAATATTCCTCGTACATTATCTTCGATAATTAGACACTGGGGAGATAGCGGTAATCATGGTGGTGCTATTATTACTTGGTTACATGAGCTTGGTCACCAAGTACATTTTAAAGCAGGTAGTCCTAAGCCACCTATGAACCGCAATATTAGTTTAACGCGGTACGGAAGTGATTTAGATGTTGAGTGGCATGCAGAGCACTTTGCTGCTTGGATGTTAAATAGAGAAGCGCTTGCTCGGTGGAATAATAACATTGCCGTGTATTTTGATAATTTGATGAAGAAGGCTTTACAATGAGTTCGCTTGATAAAATGCTAAACAAAATGAAAACAGATCCTATTAACCATAGCGTACCTTTACCTTTGGTTGATGAGGCTTTTGTTGTTATTAGCAGCATAGGTCTAACTTTTACTGAAAAGAAAATTCGCATTGAACGACTAGAGCAACAAGCAAAAGGTTACGAGCTAACCTGTTTTTCTGATGTTCATGAATCATTAATAGTTACCTCTAGCATAGATGAGTTATCAGCATTAAATGATTCAGAGCAAGACTAATGGCAGGTTCATTCGTTAGCGTTGATGTTCGTGGCCAAAAACAAATAAGCCAGGCATTAAACCGTTTATTAAAGCAAGGTAGTGATCTTGAACCTGCCTTTAGGGACATTGGCGAGTATTTACTTGAGTCAACCCAACAGCGTTTTATTGATCAACAAGCACCAGACGGTGAACCATGGGAGCCGTTATCACCTCGCACCCTTAAAAAGAAAAAGCGCCAAGACAGAGTACTCACCGAAACAGGCACGTTAGCAGATACACTTAATTATCAATTAGGCGCTAATCAATTAACGTTTGGTTCAAACCTTGAGTATGCATCAACCCATCAGTTTGGACGTGAAGCTGACGGCATACCTGCACGACCATTTTTAGGTGTTGCCCCATTTGAACGAATAGAAATACTCGATATTTTACGTGATCATTTAATTGATGGTATTTAATGCTACTCAATGATTTAACTCAAAGCCCTGTAAGCGATTTTATCGCCTTAAGTTGTAAATCTGGTATATTGCCCTAAGAAATTTAAACAAATTCAACTGAGAGGTTTTTAAACGGGTGTTAAATGGGTGTGTTGATTGAATATAACTACCTAGAGATTACCCCTTAAGAAAACAACTTGAATTTAGCATTAACCCCCCTGAATCTCAGCAATTAACCTCATAACGTCATACTGGCGTTATGAAAATACTTCTAGCACAAAAAGCAACCAAAAAATCACTTAGCCAAGACATAGGTCTTGCCGTTCTAACCAAGCAAGCTGCAACAAATGTGGCTGTGCTCACGTTTGGTGGTTGCGCTATTGCCTCACTATCTAGTAAAGGCGAAAGTAACCGCGTACAAATTTTACCTGATGGTTATTTTGTGCCAACCGATGGCCGTGAAGTCGATGTAGAAGGTGGGCAGTGGTTGATGGATGCACAAGCATTCGCCTCTTTAACAGCAAATATTTCCCTACGTAAAAACGACTTTATGTTTGATTACGAACATCAAACACTTTACACCGAACAAAATGGCAAGCCTGCTCCCGCTGCTGGTTGGTTTAAAAAATTAGACTATGTGCCAGGTGAAGGGTTGTTTGCTGTCAATGTCGATTGGACGCCAACAGCCACTAAACATATTAGCGATAAAGAATATCGTTATACCTCTGCTGTTTTTTCTTATGACCTTAAAACAGGTCGCCCCATTGAATTAATGCACGTTGCATTAACCAACGAGCCAGCACTTGATGGCATGAAAGCTATTGCGGCTTTAAAAACAAAAAATCACTTAACTGGCAAATCTGCCCCCTCAACTGGAGATATCCCAATGAATGAAGCCTTAAAACTCATGCTTGATTTGTTAGGCGTTGCACATACCGATGATGATTTATCGAATGTGGCGGCGTTAACTGCAATTCAAGATAAAGCCAAGGTGGCCATTGCTGCGCTTAAGAGTAAAGCAGATCAAGCAGGTCAACTTGAAAAAGATTTAAATACTGCACAAACATCGGTTACCGCGCTAAAAGCTACTGCAGCGAACACTAATGGTGCTGTTGATTTAGCTAAATTTGTCCCTGTTGAAACCTATAACGCGCTAGCTACTAATTTTGCCGCTTTAAAAGCAGGGAGTGATAGCAACTCGGTTGAGCAGTTACTAAAAGACAACACTGACAAAGTGTTTGAATCTGAAATTGGCTACTTAACGGATTTTGGCAAACAGCAAGGTTTTGCCGCATTAAAAACCATGGTTGATGCTCGCCCTGTGATTGCGGCCTTAAAAACCACCCAAACAAAAGGCAAAGAAAAGCCTGGTGAAACTAACACAGGCATAGCGGCACTTACCGCTGAGCAAAAATACACCGCTGATCAACTTGGTCTTAGTCATAAAGATTTTCTAGCAACACTTAATAATAAGGAAACTAAATAATGGCGATTGTTACTCCCGCATTAATTACCGCGCTTTTTACTGGCTACAACGCCAACTTTGAAGCGGGTAAATCAGAAGCCCAACCGCAATTTAGTAAAATTGCTTCGGTTATTAAATCAACCACTGCTAGTAATACTTATGGTTGGTTGGGTAAATTTCCAAGCTTAGCTAAATGGATTGGCGATCGTAATATTCAGTCAATGAAAGCTCATGGTTACACCATTATTAATGAAGACTATGAATCAACCGTGGGTGTTGATCGTAACGACATTGAAGATGACAACCTTGGTATTTACGCGCCAATCTTCAAAGAAATGGGGCGTGCGGCGGCTATTCATCCTGATGAAGAGTGCTTTTCATTACTCAGTGCAGGTTTTACTACTGACTGTTATGACGGTCAATTTTTCTTTGATACCGATCACCCCGTAAATCCAGAAGCTGATGGCTCAGGTGTTGATGTCTCAGTGGCCAATGTGGAGATTGATGGTGGTTATGCCGGCGAACCTTGGTTTTTACTCGATACCAGTAAAGCCATTAAGCCTATTATATTTCAAGAGCGCAAAATGCCAGCCTTAATCAGTATGACTAAAACTGACGATGAAGCGGTATTTATGAGCAAGCAATTCCGTTATGGCGTTGATTGTCGTGATAAAGCTGGTTATGGCTTTTGGCAAATGGCCTTTGCTAACAAGCGTGAACTTAACGCAGATAATTTATGGGACACCATTGCCGCTATGCGTGCTTTTACCGCTGATGGTGGTCGTAAATTAGCGATTAAACCTACTTTGTTAGTCGTACCACCAAGCTTAGAAAAGCTAGCCACGCGTCTAATGGAACGTGAGTTAGATGCCAACAGCTCCAACGAATTAAAAGGTCGCTTAGAAATATTGGTTGCTGACTATTTATAACGTAAACAGCTAACTCCCTTTGGCTAGCCATGTATTACACAGGCATGGTTAGTCCTTTTTATTCATTCCAAATTTTGGAGTAAACATGAAATGGCTAAAACTAAGCTTAAATATAAAGTATCTCTTATTGCCGCTGTCATTATTAGTGCAATGCACACAGGCTATCGCCGTGCAGGTATTGCGTTTGATAAAGGTGACAACACCGTTGAAATTGATGAATTGCAACTGGCGCAAATCGAACAAGATAGCAACCTATTGGTACAATCAACTGAGTCTATTGAACCAAATACGGATCACTCAACGCAAGGGAACTTGGATGCAGATGGTTTGGGCATGTCTGTAAATTCAAAAGATGAAATTCATTTAGATAATGCCATTTTTGATGGCGCACCACCTGAATTAATTCATTTTGTTATTACTTTGCATTTGTTACACCAAGAAACACCATTAGCTAAAGCTCCAAAGTGTGACGAACTCGAATGTGAGTTTGTTGATGAAGATAACAACACTAAAATGGTGAAACCATCAGCAGCACAGCGCGATGCTGCGTGGGTTTGGTATCAAGATAACATTATTAATCACGTGCCAGGTTAATCATTATGCCTTATTGCACTAAACAAGACTTGATAGACCGCTTTGGTGAGGACGAGTTAATTGATTTAACTGACCGTGACAACATGAGTGTTATTGACGAAACCGTACTTGACCAAGCTATTGCAGATGGCAGTGCTGAAATGGACGGTTACCTAGGTGGTCGTTATCAATTACCACTAGTAACCGTACCGCCAGTACTTAAAGCGCTTTGTTGCAATATTGCCCGTTACAAGTTGTACGACGAGCAAGCCAGTGAGCAAGTAACCAAACGTTACGACAGTGCTATTAAATTTTTATTTAGTGTTTCTAAAGGTGAAATTAGCTTAGGTGTTGATGGTTCAGGGGCAAAAGCGACCAGTACAGATTTAGCCGACATTCAAAGCGCTGGTAGTATTTTTGCTCGAAATGTTAGTAAGGGTTTTATTTAGATGTTTACTGCCGTTAAGCAACGTGTAGAGCAGATTGATAATGCGCAAGGACAGCGTGTATTTGATCAAGTTAAGTCAGCGTTAAATATGGCCGCACTTAAAGGTAAAAGTATACCTAAATCCTATTGTGCTTATGTCGTCCCTGTAAGTGATTTACCTAGAAGTTTAGCTGATGATTTAGCTGGCTCCGTTGAAGAAATCACATCAACTGTTGCTGTAGTTATCGGTATTCAAAGCCGTAATGATCCAACAGGAGAAAAAGGAAATGAACTATTACAAGAAACATTAAGCCAAGTGCGTAAAAGTTTGCTGGCTTACTCACCAAAAGCAGGTTATCGCGGTTTTAAGCTAGCAGGTGGTAATTTGCTTAATATGGCTGATAACGGTATTTGGTGGTTAGAAAAATTTTCAACAACTTACTATTTGGAGTCAACTTATGACAACTAACAAAAAAGATATCCCAGCAAACAGTGCTGTTGCTAAATCGGCTTCAGTTGAACAAGTGCTAAATAAGCATGATAAATCAGCTGTTGAAGCGGCTAAAACCAACACTAAAAACGATGGCTCGCACATTGCTAAGCAACGCCAAAAGCTTATTGATAATGCTAACGCTGCTAAGGAGACTAAATAATGCCTATTTTACTTGCTGAATACGTTTTTGCTGCCAAAGTTGAAGCAACTTACGGTACTGATGCTACGCCAAATACCACCTTAAATGCCATGCGCGTTAAAGCAAATATTGACGTAGCCAAGGTGGACACTGAAGAAATGGATTACGATTCAGGCCGCAGTGGCGCAAAAGGCACTATAGAAAAAACTCGTCGTGTTGAAGGCTCACTTGATTCTTATATGGCAGGCTCTGGTACTGCAATTGTACCTCCCGCTATTACCCCGCTATTAAAAGCTGCAGGGTTAAGTGTAACGGCAGCAGCTGATCATGTAGCAATTGCTTTAGCTGATTTGAAAAATTTAGACTCAATCACCGGAAAATTCTTTCGCGGCTTAACCAGTCAAACCCATGTAGGTGCGCGTATGAATTGGGAAATTGAACTTAGCCTGGACGCTTTACCTAAAATTAAATTCCCTAGCTATATGGCGCTTTATGCCCCACAAGTGGTTGAAGGTGGTGCACCTAATGTTGATTTGTCAGCGTTTAAAAACCCTAAACCTTTAACGCCAGTTAACTTTGTTAAAACCGATGTGTTTGGCTATTCCGCTTCTATTTCTAAAGTCATGATCAAAGGCAATAACGAGGTGATTTATAGCCCAGAGTCACAATCAATTGAGATTATTGACCGTAAAGTCACTATTGATATTGAACTACAAGAGCCAAGCCCAGACGTGAAAGATTTTTATGAATTAATTGGCTCCTATGGCGTTATTGATATTCAAAAAGGTGTTGATGTTGTAGATGAAGGTCATATTTTTGAAGCGCTAGCTTCTAATGCCCAACTCGCCAATGTTACCAGCAGCGAACGTAACAAAATTAGCTACCTTAATTGTTCGTTTGTTTGTGTGCCAACTGCTGCAAATAACGAAATAGCGATGAAAACCCGTTAACCGCTTTTATCACTAATTAAACGGGGGTGCACGCCCCTTTACTTATAAATAGTCACCAAAGTAAACCAACCCCAATAGGAAGAACATTATGCAATTTCAAGTTGAAGCATTAAAAGAAGGTCGTTTTAAGAAGCCCGTAGAAATTTCAGTACCTAGTGAAGAGATGAACAATGCAGGTAAAACAATTTATCACAAAGCGCACTTTGTTGCTGAATACATCAATGTGGATGATAAAGAAAGAGAAGCTAATCAAAAGCAGTTACAAGAGATAAGCGATAAAGCTGAAGCACTGCCCGATGATGCTAGTTTTGAAGACCGTCAAAAACTGACTAAAGCAGTTAAAACGCTAAAAAATAGTTTTATTCAAAAGTATCTGGTTGGTATTGAAAAACATAAAAAACATCCATTTCCATTTTTGAGCGGTAAGGAAGAGTTTAAAGATATCCCAATTTTACTTGATATTCGCTTATTTCAAGAAGCTGTTTCTGATGCTTATGAAGATGAAATTAACAAAAATCAAAATGAAAAATTATCGAAAGTACTGTCGGGAAACTTAAAGCGGTAGCCCAATATTACGCCAGTCTTTCTTTTGTTGGGAAAACAGATGAATTGACCGGCGATTTATTGGGGGAAACCCTCAGAGACATGCAAGTCTGTGATGAGGAAATAAAGGAAGTATTAGCTGCACAGGAGGCGAACGGAAGCAATGTCGTTGAAAGTGCAAGCAAGATGCCTGAAGTACAGCCGGGTAATCTTGCCATCGTAGAGTTGTTCTTTGCGGTTGGAAAGTATTGGGAACGTGCAGGCATGGATGCCACCCGACTTTGTTTAGATCCATTAAAAGTTGAAGCACGGGCATCAAAACTACGTTGGTACAAAAACCTTGACGATGAAGCAATAGAGCTGATTTGGCAAGGATTAGACATTATGGAAAGCGCCTGTTTAACCACTTGGTCGGAGCATAAAAAGAATAATGAGTGATTTAAAACTAGCGATAAAGCTTACTACTGACGGCGGCAAAATTGTTGTAAAAGATTTACAGCAAATTGACGATGCTGCAGATAAAGTGAATCACTCATTAACCGGCACAGGTAAAAGCGGCCGTGTTGCTGGTCAAGGCTTAAATCAAGCCAGTGGCGGTGCAGATGTACTAACGGGTTCGTTAAAGTCTATGCTTGCACAAGCCGCAGGTGTTATTGCCCTTGGTTTTGGTATAGACAAAATTGCTTCTGGTATGTACGACGGTATTGATGCCTTTCAAGGCTACCGTGGCCAATTAAAAACCATCACTGGTGACTTTGACTCTGCCAGTGTTGAACTTGACCGACTTATTAACCTTTCAAAAGAAACGCCATTTACCCTAGCACAATCAGTTGAAGGCTTTAGCAAGCTTACTCACTTAGGTTTAGACCCGTCTAAACAATCTATGATCAGCTATGGCAACACTGCAGCGGCCATGGGTAAAGATTTAATGCAAATGATTGAAGCGGTAGCCGATGCTAGCGTTGGCGAGTTTGAACGCTTAAAAGAATTTGGTATTAAAGCCAGTTCTCAAGGTGAAAACGTTCGTTTTACCTTTCAAAATGTTAGTACCACCATTAAAAAAGATGCGGCTAGCATTCAGCAATATTTAATTGATTTAGGTAACAATAAGTTTGGTGACGCAATGGGCGACCAAATGGGTCGCTTAAGTGCTAAATCAAGCAACTTACAAACCTCTATCGCACAACTTTATAATGAAATGGGTAACTTAGGTGCTGCAGACAGTATTGGTAATTCTATTGATGGTATTGCTTCACTTATTGATGAAATAACCAAAAACTTACCTGAAGTTTTAGAAAACATTACCACGCTTTTTGAAGTAATGGCCGTTGTTGTTGGTGCTAAATTATTACCTGCCTACACAAGCCTTGTTGCCAATGGCATTAAAACCTACATAGCCAGTAATATTGCAGCAAGCGTAAGTACCAATGCTATGGGGCAAGTTATTAGCCGTACTACCGTGAAAATGAATTTAATGGCTGCGGCAGGCCGTGCGGCTAAAGGTTCGTTAGCGCTAATTGGTGGCCCTATTGGTGTTGCTGTGTTAGCAGGCTATGCATTGTATGAACTAAATGACGCAATGGGTGAAACCAGAACAGGTGCAGAACAGCTTGAAGAGACTTTAGGAAAAACCAGAAAAGCCATTGAAGACATGACACGTGCTGAGCAGCTATCAACACAGGCTGCTTACAAAAAGCTTATCAATGAAAAGAAAGCGGCTATTGATGAATTAAAAGCCCTGGCAAAAGAACAAGCACAACAAGCTAATAATACTAACGGTAAAAATTCATCAACCGCGTCTGGTGTTCAGTTATGGGGAACTAGCGAACAAGCAAAAACAGCGACTAAAGAACTTGAAGCGTTAAAAAATTCATTGTCAGATGTTGAAGGTGCTTTGTTTGATGCGGGCATGGCTGGCATTCAATGGAATAAAGTTATTGTAAAAGGTGTTGATTTAGCCAAAGCAAAAGCTGAAGCCGCTAAAAAGTCAGCTAATAACGAAAAAATTAAATTAACCACTAACCAAAAACTGATCGCATCGCTTAAACAGCAGTTAAAAATAAGCAAACTAACTGGCATAGAGAAGCTGGAAGAAATCAACCTAAGCAAACTTTCAAGTGAAATTAAAGACGGTGAAATAGCTAAGGTAAAAGAGCTTACTGCCGCATTATATGAACAGTCACAAATAGCAGAGCAAAAACAAGATGACAGTGATTATTATCAGTCAGTCATCGATGGCGCTAATGATATTAGCGAAAGTTGGAACGCTGCTGGTAACGTTATTGTTAACACTTTTGGCACAATCGGTGAGCAATTAGACAAGCTTGCCCAACAACAAGAAAGTTACGCCAATAAACAAAGAAAACTTGCTGCAGACAAAGTTAAATATGCCGATGATCCTAAAAAATTAGGTGAAATATCCAAGGCTGAAAACGCCCTCGCTAAACAAAAAGACCGAAACGCGATAAGTGAAATAAGCTCTTATCGTGCTATTACTGATTCTGCCGCCAGTATGTTTAGTGAAAACTCTAAAGGCCGCAAAGCCATGCAAGCCGCTAGTGATGTTTTTACTGCAATAGAATTAGCAAATTCAGCATTACGAGTTGGTAGTTATGCTATCGAGGCGGTTACCGCCGCATTCGCAGCACCATGGCCTATCGGCTTCGCCAGTGGTGCTGCCATGATAGCCATTATGGCAGGCTTAGGTGTTGCTGTTTCTGGTGGCTCAGGCTCTGCGCCAGAAAGTGCAGAGCAACGTCAACAAACCCAAGGCACCGGCACAGTACTTGGCAGTGATGATAAATCAGCCTCTATTTTAAACAGCTACGAACGCATTGAAGAGTTAGAACTCGATCAATACGCAGAGCTGCGTGAAATGAATGCTAGCTTGAATGATTTGAATAACAACATTACGAATTTGGTTGCTAATTTAGTCAGTAATTTTGGCCGCTTTGATGAAGCCAGTTACGGCGGCCAATTAGGCAACCAAAGCACAACTTCTAAGTTTGAAGAGTTGTTGATTGGTGGCGGTATTGGGCAAGTTTTAAAATCATTAGATCCAACGGGCATAGTAGGCAAAATTTTTAGCAGTTTTTCTAGTAAAAAGAAATCACTGGTTGACTCGGGCATCAGTATTGTCGCGCAAACTTTCGGCGATGTTATCGATACCGGGCTTTTACAAGCCCAAGCTTATTTTGATATAAAAACTAAGAAAAAGAAATTTTGGGGCATATCATCATCAACCAGTTATAACACCGAATACCAAAGTATCGGCTCACAACTTGAGCATGAAATGGCGCTGATTTTTGGCGACATTGGTAACTCAATTAATCAAGCGGTTGACGTGCTTGACTTAGATGTTTCTAAAAGCCTAGATGATTTTGTTATTGATTTGCCTAAAATAAGTTTTAAAGATTTAAGCGGTGATGAGATTCAAGCGGAACTTGAAGCCATGTTCTCTAGTCAGTCTGACTTAATGGCCACTTACTTAGTACCAGGACTACAAGACTTTCAACAAGTCGGAGAGGGTTTATACGAAACACTTATTCGCCTTGCGCAAGAGCAAGCTGTTTTCAACTCAGTGCTTGAAATCACCGGCAACACCTTGGCCGATGTTGACGCTAACCAAACAATTGAGGCTACTCAGGCCATTATTGGCTTTGCTGGCTCAATTGAAGCGTTGCAAAGCGCAGCAAGCACGTATTTCAATGAATTTTATAGCGAAGCTGAGCAGTTTGATTATTTACAAAAACAGCTTAATGAACAGTTTGCAGCATTAGGTCTTAGCGTGCCAGCAACACGCGATGGCTTCAAAACACTGATTAGTGTATTAGACCCGCTAAACGAAGCTGACCAACGTTTATATGCTCAATTATTATTATTATCAGGACAATCTGCTGAATATTACGATGCCCTTGAAAACCAAGGCACGGCTATTGACGACACGCTTGAAAAAGAAAATGAACTAGCGGCAGCAAGACAAGCCTTTGTTGAAGACATTCAAGGTCAGCTTGAGCGACTTGATATGTCGCCCTTGCAAATTAAACTGGATGATTTACAAAAAACATTTTTAGACTCGTTTGAAGACGCCCAGCAGTTGGGTGCAGAAACCGCATTATTAGAGCAACTGTATGCTAACCGTCGTCAAACCATTGTTGAAGATGCATTAGAAAATGTGAATGCCGTACATCAACGTTCAATGGACACATTAACCCGTGACCATGAAGAAGTAGTCAATGATTTAGTAAACAATAACACTCGTTTAGTGTCAGCGTTTAGCGCATTGAATGCCAGTATTGCCAATAGTATTTTATCTATTAGACGCCAAGGCAGTAACTGGTCTGAAAGTAACTATCAAACAACTCAAATCAGTGACTTGTCATCGTTACTTGGCGAAGGCTCAGTTGAAGAGCAAATTAGTAACATTGACAGCTTACAGCAAGCTTATGTTAATAAGTATAACGCAGAGCTTCAAGGGCTTAATGCCAGCCGTGATGCAGCACAAAGCGCTTATGATAATCAGCTAAATCAAATTGAAAACAGATACCAAGCCGAGCTAGAAGTATACAACGGCATGCGCTCTGCACTTGATTCGCTAAAAGATGCGGTAGATAACTTATTACTCAGTGATTTATCAACGCTGACTAATGAGCAAAAATTAGCAGAGTCTAAATCGCAATATCAAACCACTTTAGCCAGAGCTAAAACGGGCGATGTTGATGCTATTTCTAGTCTCGGTAATGTTCATAGAAACTACTTGTCTGAAGCTCAAAACATGTATTCCAGCAGTGATGCCTTTCAAAATATTTTTGATAAATCATTTGCTGAAGTTTCTGCCATTTCAGCTAAAAACATTCATTCACCAAGTAAGCAACGCGCACCTTCAGTACCTGCGGCTATTACTCGCCACAACGTTAAAGTGCAAGAGTTGCAAACCTCCACCGTTGAAAGCCTCCAAGAACTACACGAATTAAGTAAAGCGCTAGAAGCTGAGAACCAAACCGCGTTTGATATTGCCATGAGTGATTTAACGCTTCAGCTTGACACTAACAAAACACTGTTAATAGCAGAACTAAGTGCCAATACCCTTGAAATTAATACCCAAGCTGCCGCTGACGCACAAACTCTAAATGAAGCCATGCAAAGACAATTAGAAGCTAGGGCCCAACAAAACGCTGCAGTACAGCAAAACAACGAAAAACAAACCGATGCCACCAATAAAATGAGAGAGCAAGTAGTCGCAGAGTTACGTTCGGTTAAAGCTGAGCTTAACGCGCAAACTAAAAAGCAGAATCAACAAATTTTACAAGCGCAGCAACAAGCAGCTGATGCTCAAAAAAGAGCAGAAAAGTTAGCACGTCAATTGAAAGAACAAGCCACAATTATTGAGAACCAAAGCGATGCATTTATGCGAGCACTACCATAATGACTATTCAAGAGTGGCTAGAATCGCCATCAAAGCAACGCACCTTACTCGCTAAAGTTGAGTACTTAAATAACGGCGCTCAAACTGCTTACTTATCAACAGCGCCTTTTGTCAGCTTGCCTGACGATTTACCGGCTAACATTGCTTTTGATGATTTTATTTTAGAATCTCCAACTTTTTCAAAAAGTATGGCCATTTTCTCGAATGGTTCAACCGCGAGTCGAAGTGCGTTAACGTTATTTGCAGATGAAAGCTTAACGCCACTATTTTTGGGTAATGTGTTCAAGCGTCAAGTAACTTATTTACTCGGTGATGAAGAGTGGCGACTCAGTGATTTTGTGGTGATAGCCAAGCAACTCGCTGAACGAGTTACCGCCCGTAATGATGAATATAGTATTGAATTACGCGACCCGTCTTTGAAGTTAGATAAAGTCATTGATACAGGCACATTTGCGACGGGAGTAAATGCAGGAAAATCAAAGCCTATCTGTATCGGTGAAGTGTTTAACATTGAACCGATGCTTGAAGATGCAGCCACGCATAAATATTGTGTTAACTACATTAGTGTTGAAGATGTAGTTGAGGTGCGCGATAACGGCCTCGCGATTAGCATCAACAAAAACAATGCCGACGGCAGCTTTACTTTAAATCAAGCGCCTGTTGGTCGCATAACGTGCGACGTTAAAGGGGCAAAACCAGCCACACATATACAGTACCCGGGTGACGTTATTACCTGGCTATTAACCACCTTTGTAGGTGAAACGGTTGACAATATTGCTGACCTTTCAGCGTTACCACTCTACAAAGTTGGTATTTATCAGCGCGAGCCACGCACAGTACGCACGGTTATCGACACAATTTGTAAGTCAATTATCGGTTATCACATGTACGCGCGTAACGGTCAGTTTGTCGCTAAGATCATGCCTGCAATCACGGGTATTCCTGCGCATGCACTAACGCTAGATGATATTGTTGAAGATGGCGTAAGTGTTAGAAAAACCATTGAGCCTGCATCGCAAGTAACCATTAATTACAAGCAAAACCATACTCCGCAAAATGACGGTTTAGCCGGTGGCGTAAGTGCAGAAAATAGAGAGCTATTTAGCCAACAATATCAAACGAAAACAGTAGTCAATAACTTGGTTGACTACCCCGATGCCTCGCCAATAACGCGCAATACTTGTTTAGTTGATGAAGTTGATGCGGGTGCGGTTGCAGCTAAATTAGCAGGCATGTACAGCGTCAAGCGCATTATTCATAAGGTTCACGGCCTAGCCGCGCCCTTTTTGTTTGATTTAGGCGGTGAAGTTATATTTTACTATTGGGATTTCAGCTTAAGCGCAGGCCGTAATGCGATTATTATTGGTTTAGAAGACAACCCCGTTGATGGTGAAGTAACCGTTGAGCTTTGGAGCTAAAGCATGGCTATAACTAAAAATGTGAGAATGCTGATGGTGAATGATGCTGACACAGCAGCACTAAGTCTAGCAACAGGCTCAGAAGTGGCAACGCTACCGTTAACTAATGTGCAATTACCGAGTAATTCACGCACGTTTCGCTCGCTAGATATTGCGCAAGTGCAAATAGTAATGACCTGGCAAAACCCCGTTTTATTATCAGGCGTTGCGCTTAACCGCATCAATGTCAGCGACGGCGCCACGTGGCGCGTTGAGGTGTTTAGTGATGTTGCTATGACAACATTAATTCATGACTCGTTAGTGCTGCAAGCTGTTCAGCAAAAAAACCTAGGTGAATTAGAATTTCTCATTGATCCGTTAGTTTCTGCTGTTGTCAGTATGAAGATTACCGCCTGTGATTATTGGTTCGAGAGTGGCATAGCACAAGCCGTTCGTATCACAATTATTGATGTAAACAACGCCAATGGCTTTATTGATATTGGGCGTATTTTCGCAGGCCGAGCACTACAGCCCAAAATCAATTTTAGTTATGGCCATAAATCAGGCTGGATAAGTCAAACTGAAAAAAGAAGAACAGCAGGCGGCAGTGTTCACGCTAAGAAAAAAGCCAGACCCCGCAAATTGTCATTTTCGCTTAAATACCTCGATGAATTGGACAGACCTCATTTTTACAACGCTATCCAACGTGTAGGTGATGACACCACTTGGTACATTTCCATGTTCCCTGGCGTTGGCGGTCAAAAAGAGCGTCAATATGCCATGTCGTGCATGTTTGAAATCTTACCTGAAATTGATGGTGCATTTTATAATAATTTTAAAGCAGACTTTACAATAAGAGAGGCATAATGGCTGAACAATTCCCCTTAATTGAGTGGCAATTTAGTGCTGAAGATTACGGCACTCATAGCGGTAACTATCTACAAAAACTAAAAGATTTAGTGACTGAATACAACGGTGTTCTTACTGCTGTTAACGCGCAACTAGTAGCAGCTGAAGACTCTGCAGCAATCAAATCGGACATCATAAATCTTCGTGATATCGACATCGCTGCTTTAGTTAGTCAAATGACTAATCTACGAAACGAAACGTTTGCACTTCGTGACGCAGCTGAAGCGATAGCCTTAGCTGACATTAATGGCACAAGCCCTGATTTTATTAATGTAAAAATTAATGGTGTTGCGGTTTATCATCCGGGTAATAAACCAACCCCAGCAGCGCTTGGGGCTGCGTCGCAAATTGATTTAAATGCAGCACAAAAAACTGCTGACGATGCTTTATTTTTCTCAATCGCAAACGGATTATAAAATGACAGTTAACGCAAATTTAAAAACCAGAGTTGATATTAAAGTGCTAGCGCTAACAGGCACTGAAACACTAGATGAATTAACGTATCTAAAACTTGCTGCAAAAGGAAACACGAAAGATACCGCAGCTATTGAGTTAGCAATAAAAAATTATGCCGATGCTTTAGGTGTTAATGCAACATCACTGCAATTAGCAAAAGCCAATGCAGCATTAGCTGATTATTCTTCCCAGTTAAATATTGGTAGTATTACAACAACTCAGCGCAACTCACTGCCTGACGGGCGAGTATTACTACCTTTGAATACCCGAGGCCGAATATTAACAGCTGATGAAGAAGAGCTGTATCCTGAGTTAAGTCAAGTACTTCCTAATTTACCTGCAATGACGCAACAAGGCACAGTAGGAATACCATATCTAACGCTAACAAACCCCGAGGCTCAAGAGTTCGCAGTAGTCGTAGACGGTAGTAAATTTTATTACGGGAAAAATAATTTTTTATACTCATATAATCGCGCTACAGACACAGCGACCCTTGAATTCTCAGGAGGTAGTAGTGACGATATTACCGCTGTCCGCTGTAGTGCTGATGGTGTGATAGTAGCGTTTGTTCAATGGGACAGTAGTAATAGTAACAATAGGCTCTGGGTGTCTGTGAATAGTGGAAGTACTTTCACCAATGCTGGTAGCAGCTCTGGTGGCTGTGCTATTGCCGATGATATTAGCTTACACGTAGCACCTAACGGCAGTACCATTACTTGTTTAATGTCTGATGCTTCTGCCAATTACCGATATTTGAGAATTGACAACCCGGCGGCTAATTCAGCAGTAGATGTCAATAAAATGATACACGAAAACCTGTCGGTAGCCACCAGCACCACCTTAAGCATGTATGCTAGCTTTACAGATGATGGTTTGACTATGGTAGTTAGCTATGATGCAGGAAATGGTACTGACGAGAAAGTCGTGGAATATTCAGAAGATGCAGGGGACACTTTTACTCGTATAAATGCGCATCCCTTTGACCAAGTAGTTACCACCAGCACTATGTCTAACGTTATTGTAGTACTAGACCCCAACAACCCTACCAACTTACTAGCGTTGTTAGGTGGCACATATAACGCAGGGGTATTCCATTCGGAAGACAAAGGCATTACTTGGAAGTCTATCCCTGCACCCGCCGAAAACGTGTCTGGTTACACCGTAAGTGGTTCTGATAATGGTGGCTGGTCTCAATGGAGTAATACGCTATTCAAACCGAGATACCGGAATGGCATAGTAACCATCAAAGATGGGGTAGGTTTTCATTATGTAGTACACATCAGTTTAGCGGGTCAGGTTAGTATCTTAGATAAAGTAAAACCAAGTCGCGATGCGAATCAAGGCTTCTTTAGTGTCGGATGGGCAGCAGATGAACAAAGTTTTGCGGTGTCTGGAATAGCTGCTAACGATTATCCGTGGACTGGTACTATTTTTACCGTCGGAAAATATGTACCTTCAGCATTACTACATTCTAACACTAAACTTGTTGCTGACGCGCCATAGGAGCGAACATGAAAAATATATTAATTCCGTTTTTTCAGATTAAAGGAACATCTACGTACCCCGATGACTATAAGCTTTTTTCAGAAATGACAGCAATCAGGTTTAATGAATCGGATTATTTTCTTTGTAAATACAGCGGTGATTTAGACCTAGAAACGGGTGCTGACAATTATACCAGTTACGAATCATGGCTTGCTACTCAGCCCGTAAAAACTGGCATTAGATATATAACGGTAGCATCACTCACAAGTCGGCTTTTCTTTTCAGAACGACATGCAGTACGTAATACAACGAACATGTATATAGAAGACATCTACGCAGATTTAACGGGTCGCTTGTATATTGATCTCGATGACCCTGATATGGCCGCTGGTTTGGGTATCGTGCTCAACTATCTACTTTCTATTGATGATGTGCAAAATGAACTCGTAAAAACGGTAATTGATGAGCAAGCACGACTTGTTGAATTACTGAAAGACGGCACAGAAAAAGAGAAGTACAACGGAGCTTTATAGGGATTTGACGATGAAAAAAACAGCGCAGCAAGGCAACTGGCAGTTCGAACTAAAACAAGTATTCTGCAGAAAAACCGCAGAGCACGGCCAGCCTTATATTGCTAGTGCTGTTATTACTATTACCGACGGCCACGCGCACGTTGAGCTGTTAACAAATAAAGATGATGACAATTTTAATCGCGCTGACTTTAAAGACTTGAAAACATTTATCAATGGCCTTGGCTTTGAAAAAGTGCATTACAGTCGATTCAAAAACAACGAGAAAATAGAGGTTATAAACTGATGACGCAAACTAAAAAGATTATATTAACTGATGAATATCAGCAAATAGCTGACAGCGCAACAGACTCAATTGTTACTGTGCAAAACCAAGCGGATAGTGCGGTTGGCGTTGTTGTTGATGATAGAGAGCTAAGCGACAGAGTTATTGCAGGTGACACCAACGATTATTATATACCTGCAGGTCAAGAACGAACATTTTCTGGATTTACAGGCAAAATTCACATTAAAGCAATGTCAGCTAAGCTTGTTGGCCATGCAACAGTGCTTTTGTCATGATAGGCCATTTTGCGAGTGATGTTGGCCATAACGCCTTAGGGCACTTTTCGCCATCGAAATTATCAACAGCAATCACGAAAACTTTAATATCGTTAGACAGTGTACTAAAAAGCTATTACAGGCTTGCTAAGCCAATTGTTTTTACGGGTGAATTTGAACAATCTATAGATTTTGTCATGCCTACCGATTCTGCTGCACACATAATTTTAGGGGGTCTACAGGATAGCGATTTTAGAATTGTAGTTTTTGGCACTACACATGCGTTACACGCAGGTAGAGTTGAGTTTGTGCATAACGGTATTTTCAGTGGCACTTCGGGTGCAATAACGCAAGAAATGGGCGGTAAGTATTTGACGATGGCGATTACCAGAGATTCACTAAACACTGGTAGAATTTCAATTAATGACAATATATTACATACCGTGATAAATGTAACACACGATATTGTCGTTGCTAAAATTGGCGCGAACTCAAATTTGGGCAGTTTTTTCAACGGAATACTATCAACGCCAAAATTTACCGATTTATCGGGTGCAGGGCCAGTTATCACCACGTTTAATCTTGATAACACCACAGGTAATATTGAATATAGCCAAGAAAATACGTTTGGTGATGAGTTATGGGTATACGGAACGACTATTGCCGATGCAACTGCTGCAAAATTCTCGCCAATAAATGGTGTGTCGACAGGCGCGCCACTAACTGTCGGCAATTCATACAAAGTAATGTGTACATGGGAAAAACTAACTGGCGCTATTAAATTTAATGTCGGCAATGACAATTATTCCACTGGCTCAGTAACAAACAATACTGGTTCATTTGAATTCGTTGCGGAAACAATAGGCGTAGAGCGCATGAATGTAATTGAGTTGAGCGATGACGGTTCGACAGCTGATAACGTAACAATGTCAATCAAGGAAATCCAAGACAACGCAGTTGAATATATCTACATACCCGAATCAAATCGCAAGCCATTTACATTTACAGATGAGGGTTGGTTGTGTGATATTGAATTGTGGGATGCGGGTCAATTTGTGGAAACTGAAGTTGTTCAGACTAATTATTCCTTTCCAGCAGCGAGTCAATCTCTAGAAATTGGGGTAAACTACAAAATTGAAACAATAGTGAGTGGTCGTGATTTCGGAGATATACGTGCAAATATCGGCAGATCGTTCGGTCAAGACGGTAATTCACCTTTGACTAACGGCACTACGACAGAGATTCGTACAGCTTTACACTATGTAAACAGTTTACAATATGGAGGTTCCGACATTACTGTCGGCACAACTATAGATATATCTGTCAAACAACTCATACAGGTGGCTTAATGTCTTATTTATACGCAGTAATGTACAAAGAAAATGCTGAGTTCTTAGGGGGGGGCGCCGAGTATCTCGACGGCAAGGTTGTAATCAGAGATATAACTGAAGCGAAAATAGCACAGTTCGACGGTGACGTTAATAGGGTTGATCTTTTAGAATTTAATCCTGACAATGACCCCGAATCAACTGAACAACTGACCGCGATTATAACTCAACTAGCAGAAGCTACACCCAACCATAAGCTAGGTGTACTAAGCCGGGCTCAAGGCAGATGGATACACGACAATCACCCTAGCTTTAAGCCTGAAGCTAACAACAACGAATAGTAATCTTTAAGGGTTGTTTAACACCAATTAAATAACCCTTAAACTTTCTCAAACTAACCGACTTTCTATTGCTCAGGTCTTTCTCATTTCAACTGGTTTTGTTTCTCGTTTTTTTCGAAAATGGGCTCGAACCAGTGACACATGCATTTACTTAAGGTAAGTAGTTAAAGAGTACAGTCCATCGCTCTACCAACTGACAATTGGGAATAAGTATTTTTAGACAATAAAAAAGGCCACGATTTCTCGTAGCCTTTTTTATTTTATGTGGCTCCCCAAACTGGGCTCGAACCAGTGACACATGGATTAACAGTCCATCGCTCTACCAACTGAGCTATTGGGGAATAAAACTTTTCATTGTTAATTAGACAGTCATGGATTAACAGTATCTAATCTCCCTAAGCTCTAACAACTGACACTTAGGAATAAATCTTTACTCTATGAGTTTGTTAGTTCTCATATAAAATGTGGCTCCCCAAACTGGGCTCGAGAAACCAATCAGCGACACATGCTATTATTAGAGAGTACAGTCCATCGCTCTTCATTTGTCGTCAATATAAAATGTGGCTCCCCAAACTGGGCTCGAACCAGTGACACATGGATTAACAGTCCATCGCTCTACCAACTGAGCTATTGGGGAATAAATCTTTTTTTTTGATTAGATTACATGGATTAACAGTACCTAATCTATCAAGCTCTAACAACTAACACCTGATAATAAATATTTTTCCTTTCTTTATTAGATATGTCATGGATTAACAATATCTAATTTCTCAAGTCCTATTAACTAACGCTTGAGTAATTGTTTTGCCAAGCTGCTTGGCTAACGGGGCGGAATATTAAAGACCTGTAGCCAAAGTGTCAACACAAAAATAAGAAAAAAATCATTTATTAGTTTGTTTGCTCAAATTGCGTTCACTAAAGTTAGTTTATCAGCATTTATTGGGAGTTTTATATGCATCGCTTGTTTTTTGTCTCAAAAAGAAATGATAATGTAGTTATCCACTAAAGTTGTGGATAACTTTGTTAGTTAATTTGTAAGAACTCGTTACATCATGCGTTTATCTAGCCTGCAGACAAGTCAATAGTTAAATAAATAAATAAAATTATACTCTATAATCAGTGTGTTATGTCATAATTGTTGTTTTTTTGACTGTTTGGTTTGATTTTTGAGCATAAGGATATTTGCTAGCAATTGCTGTGCATTTCTTTTGATTTTGATTACAATAGATACTGCTTACCAATTAGCTAATTTATCATCAGCCTTTAAAAGTTATTAATGACGTCAAATAAAATTACATCTAGTAAAAAACAACCGGTCAACTTACTAAAAGATCCTGTTGCACCTACGCTTAAAAGAATGACCATCCCGATGATATACGGCATGATCTTACTGATGACGTTTAATTTAATTGATACATTTTTTGTCAGTTTATTAGGAACACAACCTTTAGCGGCCATTAGCTTTACTTTTCCGGTTACGTTTACCGTGCTTAGTTTAATGATTGGTTTGGGAATAGGTACATCAGCGGTTATTGCTAAATTTTTAGGGCACGATGATCATTCTTCGGCTAAAGACTCTGCAACCGCGGCTTTATATCTTGCCGCTATTGTGGTGATTAGCTTATCTTTCATAGGTTATTTATTTACCGATCAATTATTTACATTACTTGGTGCACAAGCTTCACTTTTACCTTTAATTCATCAATATATGGATGTTTGGTACCTTGGCAGTGTTTTCCTTATTGGGCCTATGATAGGTAATGCTGTTTTACGTGCCTCAGGTGATACTAAAACACCGAGTATCATTATGGGCAGTGCCGGGGTCATTAATGCCGTGCTTGATCCTATTTTTATTTTTGGTTTTGGCCCTGTACCAGCTATGGGTATTCAAGGAGCGGCAATAGCAACTTCAATATCTTGGTTACTTGGCTTTGGTTTGATTTTGATTATTTTGACCAAACAAAAAAACTTGATCCACACACATTTTTTACCGTTAAAACAGTTGGTGTTGTCGTGCCGTAGTATTTTAAAAATTGGTTTACCTGCCGCAGGTGCTAATATGTTAACGCCTATTGCTGCCGCAATTATGACGGCAATAGTGGCAAGCTACGGTGAACATGCCGTTGCTGGCTTTGGTGTCGGCTCAAGAATAGAGTCTATTGCCTCGTTAATTGTTCTTGCGCTATCAATGACATTACCGCCTTTTATCAGTCAAAATTTTGGTGCTGGAAATATGCAAAGAGTTGAGGACGCTTATAAGACCTCGATAAAGTTTGTATTATTTTGGCAAGTGCTTATCTATGGCATCTTGCTTATTTCAGCCGCTTGGATCGCCGCTGTTTTTGCTAAAGAGCAAGCAGTTGCCGACATTATCATATTATTTATTTGGATCTTACCGTTAGGTTATGGCTTGCAAGGGGTGGTTATATTAACTAACTCATCATTTAATGCTTTGCATAAACCTATGGTGGCATTAATGTTAAGTGTCGTTAGACTCTTTATTTGTTATGTACCTTTGGCATTAATAGGTAGTTATTTATTTGGCTTGCAAGGTTTCTTTGTTGGTGCTTTGATGGGCAATGTTGTTATGGCGGCAATTTCTTATCGTTTATTTACCAAGCAGTTTACCCATGGTGAATTTAGGGTTGAGGAGCAAATGTCTTGAAACCATTAACACTTGAGTCAAACTATACGCCAAGCGGTGATCAACCAACAGCAATTAAGCAATTACTTGAAGGCATTGAATCAGGGCTTGCACACCAAACTTTATTAGGGGTTACCGGCTCAGGTAAAACGTTTACTGTTGCCAATGTTATTGAAAAATTGAATCGCCCCACAATGATGTTAGCGCCAAACAAAACACTAGCCGCGCAGCTTTATGGTGAAATGAGAGAGTTTTTTCCTAACAATGCTGTTGAGTACTTTGTTTCCTATTATGATTATTATCAGCCTGAAGCGTATGTACCAACCACAGATACCTTTATTGAGAAAGATGCTTCAGTTAATGAACACATTGAGCAAATGCGTTTATCGGCCACTAAAGCATTATTAGAGCGCCGTGATGTTATTATTATTGCTTCAGTCTCTGCTATTTATGGCTTAGGGGATCCTGACTCCTATTTAAAAATGATGTTACATATTAGTGTTGGAGACATCATTAATCAGCGCGATATTTTGCGCCGTTTAGCTGAGCTGCAATATACACGTAATGATGTTGCTTTTGCCCGGGCTACTTATAGAGTACGTGGTGATGTGATAGATATATTTCCCGCAGAGTCAGACCGATTGGCCTTACGGGTAGAATTATTTGATGAAGAAATAGAGCGCCTTAGCCAGTTTGACCCGTTAACCGGACAAGTTGAGCGAACATTGGTACGTGTCACCGTTTATCCTAAAACGCACTACGCAACTCCTAGAGATAAAATTTTAGCTGCGGTAGATAAAATTAAGGTTGAGTTGAAAGAAAGATCTCAATACCTGAAAGACAATAACCGCTTAGTTGAAGAGCAACGCATAACACAACGCACTCAGTTTGATCTTGAAATGATGGCTGAACTTGGTTATTGCTCCGGCATTGAAAACTACTCTCGTTACCTGTCAGGTCGCGAGCAAGGTGAAGCGCCACCAACCTTATTTGATTATCTACCTGATGATGGTTTACTCATTATTGATGAGTCTCATGTGACCGTGCCGCAAATTGGCGCCATGTATAAAGGTGACAGGTCACGTAAAGAAAATTTAGTGCAGTATGGCTTTCGTTTGCCATCAGCGCTTGATAATCGACCGATGAAATTTGACGAATTTGAAACGCTATCACCACAAACTATTTATGTGTCGGCAACCCCAAGTAATTATGAGATTGAAAAGTCAGCAGGAGACATTGCCGAGCAAGTGGTCAGGCCAACAGGCTTATTAGATCCTGAAATTGAAGTACGTGACGTTGAAACCCAAGTGGATGATTTATTATCCGAAATAAATAAACGCCTACCATTAGATGAACGAGTTTTAGCGACCACGTTAACCAAACGCATGGCGGAAGATTTAACCGATTATTTAGATGAACACGGCATTAAAGCTCGTTACTTACACTCTGATGTTGATACCGTTGAACGTATGGAAATTATTCGGGATTTTCGCTTAGGTAAGTTTGATGTTTTAATTGGCATTAACTTATTACGTGAAGGTCTAGATATGCCAGAAGTGTCATTGGTGGCAATATTAGATGCTGATAAAGAAGGCTTTTTACGCTCTGAACGTTCATTAATTCAAACCATTGGTCGAGCAGCACGTAATATCAATGGTCGGGCCATTCTTTATGCTGGTAAAGTAACCAAATCTATGCGTAAGGCTATTGATGAAACTGAACGTCGTCGAACTAAACAGCATCAATACAATATCGACAATAACATTGTACCTAAAGGCGTAATTCGTAAAATAACCGATGTTATGGACACGGGCGGTTTTACCCAAAGAAAACAATTAGACAAGGTAGCCGAGCAACACGCAGGGTATAAAATAGATGAGCAGGGTGAGCTGCATCTCCTGACCACGAAAGAAATTGACAATAAAATTGAGCAACTTGAAAAAACTATGTTTGTGCATGCACAAAACTTAGAATTTGAACAAGCTGCTGCAATTCGTGATGACATTGCTAAGTTGAGAACTCAACAACTTTCAAGTTAACGATAAGCGACTTAAGCGCTATAAAATCACTTAAGCTCTAAAATTGAATAATGACCAAGAATATTAGCAATAGAGTCACTATTGCAGTTACTTAAATGGCTAATTTCTTCAATAATTCTATCTTGAATATCGACAGGAAATAATAATAATTGCTCTAAGTACAAATGTGCTTGAGTATCATTATTTGCATCTATCATTTGGTTTAAACACCGTGCTTGGTATTTGAACATTGCACTCATAAGTTATCCTCAAAAATTCAGTGGATACCTACTAAGCTTAGTCTAGCTTGGGGCGAGGGTTATATAGATTTAGTCTTAAAATATAATCAAAGGAATATAATATTCTATAGTACTTGTAGCTGCTCAAAAGTGATTAATATTCAGTGTATTATTCTTTGGCTTAATCGTTTTATACAATAAATTATTATTCGATACAAAAAAGGGTAATGAAATTCGTTCAAATAAAGTAAATTCTTGCTGATAGAGTTGATGATAATCAGCTTCTGGCTCAAAAATAGCAGTGCAGTAATAACATTGCTAATAATCTAAATAATTAGCAATGAGTTGATGACTTTTCGTACTTAAGACTAGCGATTATTTATTCGTAAGCAATTGGATCAGTAATATTATTATCGTGAAATGCCTCTAAGCGCTCTTGACAGGCACCGCACTTACCACAAGCTTTTTCTCTACCGTTATAACAAGTCCAAGTGTTGCTGTAGTCTAATCCCATGCTGATGCCATCGGTGAGAATAGCTGTTTTGTTAACATCTAAGTAGGGGCTGAAAATTTCAACACTTTCATAGTTCGCTATTTGACAAACATCATTCATTTTTTGTACGAACTCAGGGCGACAATCAGGATAAATAGCATGATCGCCCGAATGGGCACCGTAATAAACCTGTGCAGCACCTACAGAAACAGCATAACCAACCGCTAACGATAACAAAATCATATTGCGATTAGGAACAATCGTTGATTTCATATTTTCGGCTTCGTAATGTCCTTCAGGAATTTCAATATTATCTGTTAATGAAGAGCCCGCTAATAACTGATTGATAGCAGAGATATCAATCACTTTATGTTTAATATTAAGCGACTTACAAACACTGCTCGCGTATTCAAGCTCTTTTACGTGGCGTTGGCCATAATCAAATGAAAGTGCATAAACTTCTTTACCATCTCTTAGCGCACGGTTAAGTACGGTAAATGAATCCATGCCGCCAGAATAGATAACAACAACTTTTTCAGTTGCTATTTTTTCAGCGGATAGTTTTTCTGTCATAGTAAGATCTCTTTAAAAATAAATCAGGTATAATCAATGCAGCATATTTTACTTGAATACCACCATAGGCAAAAGCATAAATTAAAATGATTCAATACAAAATCAATGAACTTTTTGAAACCATTCAAGGTGAAGGCTCATTTACCGGGCAGCCATCAATATTTATCCGTTTGCAGGGCTGCCCAGTTGCCTGTTCATGGTGCGATACTAAACACACTTGGGCAGTAGAACTTAGTGATGAAGTCAGTCAAAAAACCATGTTAACTAAAGTTGAGGAAACTTCACAGTGGGCAGCCATGACTGTAGAGCAGGTTTTAGAGTTAGTTAAAGACAAAGGCTTCCAAGCAAAACATATTGTTATTACCGGCGGAGAACCGTGCATGGTGGACTTAACACCACTGTGCAATGCTTTTGAACAGCGGGGATATAGCACGCAAGTGGAAACGTCAGGTACTTTCGATATTAATGTTTCAGCTAAGTGTTGGGTAACGGTATCGCCGAAAATTAATATGCGTGGTGGTTATCCTATTCTTAATAGCGCTATGCTGCGTGCTAATGAAATCAAGCATCCAATCGCGACGGAGCAACATGTTGACGACCTAAAAACACTGTTAGCGGATCACAAGATTAAAAACACGCCAATATATTTACAGCCCATTAGTCAAAAACCCAGAGCCACTGAATTAGCCATCGAAACCTGTATTGCCAATAATTGGCGGTTATCAGTGCAGGTGCATAAATATTTGGGCATAGAGTAAGTTAAGAATGAAATATGCACCACAGAGGAGTAGAGGTCACCGCACTCCACCGAGCATAAGAAAACCTCTGTGTCGGCTAGAAAAGCCTTCTGCGGTATATCGCGGCTTAGTGGTGAGCCGTTACATTTTTAGCTTTTAAAAAATATACTTCTTGGGCACCCGTGCCGAAATTCTAGTGAGTAGCTCATAGTTGATGGTGTTCATATATTCTGCAACCGTTTCAATGGCCAGATTTTCTCCCCATAACTCAACGGTATCGCCTATTTTTACCTGTGCTAAGTCGGTGACATCAATGGTGATCATATCCATTGAAACTCGTCCTGCCATAGGGGCAAGTTGACCATTAATCCATACCGGAGTGCCATTTTTAGCATTTCTAGGGTAACCGTCAGCATAACCTATAGCGATGGTGGCAATCCGCGATGGACGCTTAGCTTGCCATATTTCACCATAACCAACGGACTCGCCAACACTTAACTCTCTTAACGCGATAATGGTTGATTGCAAGGTCATTACCGGTGTTAATTTTACTGGTGCTAATTTTACCTGTGAAGGTTTAGCGGGTATTGGTGTCGCGCCATATAAAGCGATGCCAAGTCGGTTGTAGTCACCATGGCTTGCGGGCCAATTAAGAATACCGGCAGAGTTAGCCAAACTTTTTTTATAACCGTGTTTTTGGTTGATACGTTCAAATTGTTTTATTTGTAATAGCGTTTTAGGGTTATCTATTTCTTCAGAGCTAGAAAAGTGCGTACAAAGCACCAAGCTTTGTAATTGTTCGTTTGTCAATTTAGCTAAAATAATATCCACTTCGTCTGGCATTATTCCTAAACGATTCATGCCAGTATCAACTTTAAGCCATAACTTACCCGTATAAGATGGGCTTTGTTGCCCCAACCAATCAACCTGCTCAGGTGTATGTAACATCAGCCAAAAGTTTTGCTGTAATGCGACAGAAAAATCTTCATAAGATAATGGCCCCTCCGTAATAAGAATTGGCAGAGTAATGCCAGCCTTTCTCAATTCTATAGCTTCATCAATAAAAGCCACGCCTAAAGCGGGCGCATGAGAGCTTAAAATTTTTGCTACTTCAATGGCGCCATGACCATAAGCATTAGCTTTAATAATAGCAATAGTTTCACTTTGCGGTGCTAAATTAGCAATATGATGATAATTACTTACTAATGCTGGTAAGTTGATAATTGAATAGGTTTTTCTTGAGTGATAGGTCATTTAGAATAGTACATAAATATAGTTCATTTGCGAGCAGCACAATGCTTTATTTCAGTGTATCATGTTTTTACATAAATGGGGTTTTAGCAAAAAAAAGTCCAAGCTATTTTATAGTTATTTATATATCCATTTAAAATAGGAATAAGCGAGTAAATTAAAGAGCTAAGTATGAAAACATTATCGAGTAAAAAGTCGAGTAAAAAGCAGTCGCAGCTGATTAATGAATTAACACAAATATCTACCGAGAATCAGAATCAAGATACTTTAGATATTGACTTACTTGATGCGCAAGGAATACTAGAAAAAATAAATAATGAAGATCAAAAAGTCGCAGGCGTTGTTAAGGGTATAATCCCGCAAATTGCCCAAGCAGTCGATAAAATTGTTACCGCCTTTGCCCATGGTGGTCGATTAATTTATATCGGTGCTGGTACTAGTGGTCGTTTAGGTATTTTAGATGCCGTTGAATGCCCACCAACTTTTAGTGTTTCAGACAAGCAAGTGCTAGGTATTATTGCTGGAGGTGATAAGGCTATTTATAAAGCGGTAGAAGGCGCTGAAGATAACCAGCTCTTGGCGGTTGATGATTTGAAATCAGCGAAATTGTCTAGTAACGATGTACTAGTTGGTATTGCTGCTAGTGGCCGTACGCCTTATGTTATTTCAGCGATGAATTATGGTCAATCTATCGGCGCAACCGTTGTCGGAGTCAGCTGTAGTTATAATGAAAAATTTACTCAGGCCAATGATATTAATATTTGTGCTGTTGTTGGCGCTGAAGTATTAACAGGTTCAACCCGAATGAAGTCGGGCACAGCGCAAAAGTTAATTTTAAATATGCTCAGTACCGCGAGTATGATCCGCTCAGGCAAAAGCTATAAAAACTTAATGATAGATGTTAAGGCCAGTAATGAAAAACTCTATGCTCGTGCGGTGCGCATTGTTATGCAGGCCACAGACTGTGATTATGATTGTGCAAAACAGGCGTTAGAGCAAGCTGAAAATAACGCCAAACTCGCAACATTAATGGTATTAACAGGGTTGAGTATTGAGCAAGCAAGAAGCTCTTTAGTGAAAAATAATGGTTTTTTACGCAAAGCGGCTGAGTAAACGAGAGCAAACTAAAAATTAACTAAAAGATTTTATTATGCCTTTCATTTTTCAAGAATTGTTAACTCGTTGTACTGCCGTTATATTGGCTACTGTATTACTATGTGCTTGCACATCAACAGGGTATGCCAATAAATCCTCATCGGAACAACATTTTGAGCTTTCAACAAAGAAAATTATAGTGGGAGCGGAGCAAACTTCTTACTATTTGCCAATGTTGCACAATAAACGCGTCGGTTTAGTGGTCAATCAAACATCAATGGTGGGCGATAAGCACTTAGTTGATGAACTTATTGCCAGCCATATTGATGTTCAAGCTATTTTTGCTCCTGAGCATGGTTTTCGTGGCGACCATGATGCAGGTGAAAAGTTTAGCTCTAGCCTTGATAAAAAAACAGGCGTGCCATTGGTGTCAATCTACGGGAAAAATCGCAAACCTTCAGCTGAGGTATTAGCAAACCTTGATGTCATTATTTTTGATATTCAAGATGTGGGTGTGCGTTTCTATACTTATATCAGCTCAATGCATTATATGATGGAGGCAGCTGCTGATGCAGGTATCACTTTTATTGTGTTAGATAGACCTAACCCTAACGGGGCTTTTGTTGATGGACCCGTATTAGCACCAGAATTAAGCTCTTTTGTGGGCATGCACAAAATACCATTGCTACATGGTATGACCGTAGGTGAGTTGGCTTTGATGATAAAAGGTGAAGGTTGGCTTAATAGCCAAGCAGCGTTAAAGTTAAAGGTAGTCAGTGTTAAAAACTACCAGCGTACTATGCTTTACTCATTGCCGGTAAAACCGAGTCCTAATCTGCCTAATGATATTGCCATAAACTTATATCCATCGTTAGGATTTTTTGAAGCAACACCGGTGAGTATTGGCCGAGGCACAGCTTTTCCTTTTCAGGTGATTGGCCATGATAAAGTATCTCTGGGCAGCTTTGCTTTTACCCCCATATCGACCCCTGGCGCCGCTTCGCACCCTAAATTAATGAATAAAGCATTACAGGGGCAAGATTTACGACATAGCCAAGTACGGGGTTTAGATCTTAGCTTTATCATTAATTGGCATCAGCAATTTAAAACACAAGGTAGAGCGTTTTTTACTCATGCAGGTTTTATGGACAAACTCAGTGGTACTGACACATTACGAAAAGCCATTGTTGCAGGAAAATCAGCAGAAGCAATTAAGCAAGGTTGGCAGCAAGAGTTGAATCACTTTAAAACATTAAGAAAACCTTATTTATTATATCCATATTAATATCCAGATTAATACCCAGACTGATAATCAGTTATAAATAACGATAAACAGGTAAAGTAAATATTATATGAGCCTATTAGCCATTCATACTTTAAAAATAATAACCACTTTAGCCGTTGCTTTCATGCTAACGAGTTGTACGTTGAGCACCTTGCCTGTAGAAATCATCCATGTTGAAACTCCCGTTGTGATAGCTAAAACAGGTCAAATAGATCAAATTTTTCCTCAAAAAGATCGTAGTAACAGAGAGCTAGTTAACGATCGCGCTATTTTTAAAAGCTATCAAGAGCGTGGTGACATTATTATTAATAACCAAGACGCCGTGTCGGCCGATATCTATATCAACGGTGAAAAAATTAGTATCGCTGAACCGCTGCAAGCCTATAACAGTTATCAATACAGTTTAAAAAAACGTACTAAAAATGGTGATAACACTTTTAGAATTGAAAATATTTTACCCGAAGGTGCCCAGTTAAATATCACCATTTCCTACCCAAGTTTAAAAGATGCAAGTAAAAAACCTCAGCAAAACTTTAGCAACGTAGACGCCTTAATCAATGACGATATTGCACAAGGCTTTCCCGGTGCGGTTTTGGTGGTAATAAAAGATGGTGAAGTCATCAAAAACACCGCTTATGGCTATAAAAGAAAATTTTCTGATGGCGGCGAACCATTAGCCGCGCCAGTAAAAATGAGCACGGATACGCTATTTGATCTTGCTTCAAATACTAAAATGTTTGCTACTAACTTTGCCTTGATGAAATTAGTGAGCGAAGGCAAGCTTGATGTCAGCAAACCAATAAATCATTATTTACCTAACTATTGTGGTTCAGGGCGCGATTTACGTACGGTAAAAGATATCCTCACTCATCACGCGGGTTATGCACCCGAAGTAAAGTTTTTCACCAGAGAAAATAAATTAGGGGCTGATTTTTTTTCGCAAGAGAGTAAACGAACCAAAGCCTTGATATTGACTAAGGTGCCGTATGTTGTGGAGCGCAATAGCAAGCGTATGTATAGCGATACGGATTACATGTTATTAGGTATGATCATTGAAAAAATCACCAATATGCCGCTTGATGTCTATACCGAATATAGTATTTATCAGCCTTTAGGTTTAAAAAATACTTTATTTAATCCACTGCAAAAAAGCTTTAGAAAAAACCAAGTGGCGGCGACAGAAATTCGCGGCACAACACGGGGGAATAGAGTAAATTTTGACAATATTCGCACTTATGTATTGCAAGGAGAAGTACACGATGAAAAAGCTTACCACTCTTTTGGCGGCGTAGCAGGCCATGCCGGCTTGTTTTCTACCGGTAAAGACTTAGCGGTATTAGCACAAGTGTTATTAAACCGAGGTGGTTATGGCAATAAGTCGTTGTTTTCAGGCAAGGTGATTGACCAATTTATTAAACCCGATGATGGCAATGGCACTTATGGTTTAGGCTGGCGGCGTGCAAATAATGGTGATAGAAAATGGCACTTTGGCCCTTATGCTAGCGCTTCGGCTTATGGTCACACAGGCTGGACAGGCACAGTGACCGTTATTGACCCAGAGCATGACCTAGCCATTATTTTACTCACTAATGCTCGCCATAGCGAAATTGAAGGCGATGACAAAAATTATCATTTTAAAGGTAAAGAATTTGAAACGGGTAAGTATGGCAGTGTTATTTCCCTTGTTTACGAGGCGGTTTTAGATAATTCTTTATGAATCAGTTATAGATAACTATATGGATCGTCATAAATGATGACCCTGTAACAAAATCTGCGTCACTGAATGAGAACATTGAACATATTAACTGCGTTTATGCCTATCCCTAGTTTTTAAAATTAGCTTCAAGTATGATCACTAATGTCACTAATGTCATTAATGTCACAAAGTAGTCTTAATTTAGGCGTGAATTTATCACTATAAATAGACCGCTTTGCCACCATATAGTCTTTCACATAATCGTTAAGCATCATTTTTTAGTGCGCAAAGTTAAAGGGAGTTAGTACAATATTTCGCATTTGGCTTGTGACAAGTTCTACCACTTTACGGAACTATCTAGAGGGCTATAGGCTCTACAAATTTGGCCTTTTAGCGTTCGACCGATGGTTCAGTAACAGTTTTTGATGAAAGAACCCGCGCTTTACTTTTAGCTCTTTTTTTTCTTTGTTCTTTTTTGCTCGCTAAAACTACTGTATTAATAAACTCTGCTGATTTGTTGGTGGGATTATAAGCGACCTTAATAATTTTACCGTTATATTCGATAATATCGCCGCTTCGAATTTTTTTACGCTTTTGAACTACAACTTCATTATTTACTAAAACATTACCTTCACTGATCATGGTTTTAGCTTCGCCGCCACCGCCAACCATATTGGCTATTTTAAGTAATTTACAAAGTTCTATAGGTTCAACACAAATGTCGATAATTGAGTGTTCAGACATGAAATACGCCTAATGATTTTAAATAATAATATTGTTAAATTCTAACATATATAAGGATACTTTATAATGGTGAACTTGCAGGAGGATACGTATCAGTTCTGATTGTTACTCAACTTGACTGGCTTCTGCGCCACTATTGTGGCCAGTCACTTCAAAGTCGCATTGGCATGACTTCAAAGTGCGCAGAACGGACAATACAGTTCTAACTTTCGGGATATATTTTCTAGTGAGTATTTTCTTTCATGTCACTGAAACGTTTCAGTAACAGACTATGTAAAAATAAAGTTTACTTCAAACTAATTGATTTTTTATATAAATGACACTATTTTTATTAAGGATGAGTCTAAGTAATATCTTGCCTCACATAAATGTTTTATTTCAATTGTTTCTAGTGCTTTGAAATGTTGGGTGTTGGTAAACAATTATTATATCAATACCTTAAGCTACTAAATATAGTTATCACTCATAATATGGAGTTATCAAATGAAAAAAATAATTTTTTTCATTACTGTTGTTTTGATAAGTGGGTGTACAAGTTCAGGAGTAATCAAAATGGGTCCTGATACATATTCAATATCTACATACCATGATTATAGCTCCACAGGCGCAAAACAGATGGCCTATAAAGAAGCAAATCAGCAGTGCTTAAAATTGGGAAAGGAAATAATGACCGTTCGGACTAATCAGTCAAGTCAAAGAGTTGTTGGTATACCAACATCTAATTTTGATTTGGAGTTTAGGTGTTTATCTAAAGGTGATCCAGATTTATATAGACCGACACTCAAAAAAGAAGCTGATATAGTCATTGATAATAGATAGTGATTAAGCCAATGAAGTCTGACTCATAACCGTTAGTTTTACAAGCTCAATCCTTGCCACAAAACGTCAGTTCAGCAAGCTAACTTTTAATGTTAGCGAAAATTCTATTTATATTCAAACCTTTAAATTTTGCTATACTTTTGCTAACGCCAAGTATTAGGCAGAGGGAATAATTTGGAGAATCTGAATGAAATATCTACTTTTAATAACTTCACTGTTAAGTTTGGCTATGCCTTCAATGGCAGATAATTTAGATTACAAAATTAAGAATGACAGGTTTATAACATCTGAAGGTGATATACCTAATGGTTGCTTTGGTCAATTGATGACTGAGTTAAATGGCGATAACTCCATTGCAGCCATATACATTAATCGAGCAGATCTTAGAGGGTGTGTTACCGCTAATTATCCATTTCCTGATGGGGAAAGTAATGAGATTAGCTACCAAATAATTGAGAGACTCAAGAATGACTCTTATAAATTAGAAGTGTGCGAAGTAGTTCATGGAAGTATGGGGGCTTCATGTGATAACATATTAGTAAAATTTGTTAATCGTGACTATTTAATCGATGGAAAAATAAAGCAGGTATTGTCACTTGAAAAATTAGGCCAATTTTAGTTTTGCTTTATTATTGCACTTAGCTCTTCTGGGTTGAGCCATTCAGGTATTTTCTCATTTGGGAAATTTTTGGTAAAAGTCTTAATGATATTGTCAGTCTTACTTATTACTTTGTCACACAGCTTAAGTGTTATGCTTGCCCATTTTGTTTTGTCATTTCTGATCGCGGATGTAAATTGAGGATATTGTCTCATCATTATTCCAGTGTTGTTTCTTCCTAACGCTGTTGCACTAACTAACAAAAATGAAAATTGTAAGTTTGATATTTGATTTTTGAGAGAGCGATGCTTTTCATTGCACAGATCCAACATACTCATTATTTTAATTGAATCTGTGATCATTTTTGTGACGTTAGGTCCTGAACCAATCTGATTTTGAGCAGCTACAACGTTTAATGAAAAACTTGTAATTGCATATATTAGGATAATAAAATTTTTTATATTCATAAAAATAATTCCCTATTTACAAATGGTATCAATTTTTATCATTATAGGACATTCCCGCTTGATCACCTCAAAAAGTATGCTTAATTACATATCATTGGAAATTTATTGTTAAATTTTCTTATGGCGTGACGCGTTTCTCATTATTTATGAAGCTCCACAAATACAACATCTAACCCGAATCAACTTCAACCGTTTATTATGATCCCTTTGAGGAAAAAGTGAAGCTAAACCAGCTATCTCATTTTTAATTAACTCAATTGTTCGTTAATATAATTTTTATGAATAAATACAGTTTCTCCGTCTTCTCCTGCAAAATTTAAAATTTCATCATTTTCAATAAACACCTTCATTCTTGTAAGAAATCCACTCTCGACAGCCTTAGTGTTATATGTATAATTGCTGATTATAAATGCAGTAATCTCTGAAAGGTTTACCCTTTCACCTTTCCTAAGGCCATTTACGAGGCAGTCATTTGCTATCTGCTCTCCTATTAAACACCATTCTTTTGAGCGACCCATCATTTTTTGAAATGAGCTATCTTCGCTGTAGTCATTATAATCACTCATTTTTAGCACCAGAAAAATTAACTTTGCAATTAATTATAGCTAACCATTAGAAAAAGATCGGTTCATAACAAAATTACCAGTAAAAAATATAACCTGAATAAGTATTACAGTAGAAATGGTTAACGTCCGCAATTTAGTCGGATAACTTGTCGCTAGATAAGCCAAGGCTAATGTCTGCTTTCGTATCTAAGTGAACATAAAGTTGCCTAATTTTGAAGACTAATTTAGGTCAGCAAAGTGGTATCAGTTAGCGTTATGAGATGGACTCTCACAGGCATAATGAGCTTGAAGCTGCCGTTGGCCATATCTACCTCTCGTTTGGCACACGTAGCTGTCTTTATTTTCTAGCGATTTGTGAAGTTTTCATTGTTTTCTTACGTCTTTTGAAGAAAAATATTCAGTTGTTTATTCAAATCTAGCTACAGTCAAGTAAACAACTAACAAGAGTTTTCACCTTCCTTGAAGAGCCACAATTGATCAGGTATTCCTATCATATAACCTTGCGCTATAGCACAGCGAAGTTTTAGACATTTTCTTTTGACCAAAAACGTAAGAAGATGAGTTTTTACAACGTCTAACAACAGTCCTATAAAAGGGTACCGCCATGAATACTTTAGTGCAAAAGAATGAAGATAGCTTGTTAATGACACCTTCGGTCACAGCTTCAACAATGACACCTTTAACAGTCACACCTTTAACAGTCACACCTTTAACGATCATAGAAAGTAACACCACAAAAAACATCAGTAAAGAAGCAGCAAAGAAAGTAGCAGTACCATTGATGAGATATTTCGATTTACTTGATGATGTCTCACCAAATTATGTATTAGGGTATAACTAATAAAGCTAATATAAGTTAACAGGCGTTAACTTATTAGACTAACGAAAAATATTCATATCCTTTATTTCACTTTATACCTATTAGGCTCAAGTATATTTCACCATGTTTAAATATGCTTGAGCCTTTTTTAACTTTTTTTGAGTAAATATTTAAGCAATTATTTAGGTTGTGCTGTAAGCCACTTATTGCACAAATTTACCTGCTAAAACATCTTGATACTGTCCATTTTTAATCACTAACATGCCATTGATAACAACCTGCTCAACGCCCTCTGAATACTTATTCCATTGGCTAAAATCAGCTTTAGGTGAGTAGTTTTTAGGATCAAAAACTATAATGTCAGCTTGATAGTTTTTCTTCAACACCCCACGTTTTTCAAGCCCTAGCAGTTTAGCGGTTTGCGCTGAACTTCTATTGATAAAATCAGCTAAACTAAGCAATTGTTTATTGACGACATAGTTTTGGTATTTTCTTGGGAAACTCGCGTATTTACGGGGATGACCATTGGTACCATCAGACGACGTCACTACCCAAGGTTGCACCATAAAGTTTTCTACATCTTTAGGTGACATGTTAAATGATGCCACGCGAACTTCACCTGTTTGTACCAATTGCATGGCCGTATCAACAATAGATAGATTTTTTACTTGGGCAACCTGCAATAAGTTTAAGCCCACTAAAGTATTATCTTCAAATTCAGTAATATATAAAGAATCAGCACCACCACGTCGGCGAATATTTTCTGTTATTTCAAGGTTTAGCTGCTCTGCTAAGTCTTGCTGATTTAACCTTTGATGAAAGGCTTGTTGGGAGTCGGCCATGACCCATTTAGGCATAACGGCGCTACGCAGTTTCGTTCCCGATGCTAGCCAAGGATACTGATCCGCCGAAATTGAAACGCCATTTTGTTGCGCTTGCTCTATTTTAGTAATGGCGGCTTCACTTTGTCCCCAAACATCAACACCTAAGGCTTTGATATGAGCCAAATGTAAGTGTATATCAGCGGCTTTGGCAATATTAATAGCTTCATCTAAGGCATGGGTAAAACCAATGTTAAAGGTACTTTCATCACGTAAATGCGTGTCATATATGCCATTATATTTACTGGCAATTTTAGCTAGGCTTATCACTTCTTCGGTATTGGCATAACTGCCGGGGACATAGTAAAGGCCAGTAGATAAACCAATGGCACCCGCTTGCATGGCACTCGTTAGCAATGTTGACATTTTAAGCAACTCTTCTGGCGTGGAGTAACGCTCAGCGCGCCCCATAACTTCTTCCCTTAAACTACCATGGCCAACAAATAAAGCGGTATTGGTACCAATACCATTGGCTTCAAGCTTAGCCGCAACAGCCTTTATATCGACAGGTCCACCGCCATCATTGCCATTAACAACGGTTGTCACCCCTTGAGTTAAATAGTTGAGATTGTGATTTTTGTCCTGACTCAATAATTCAGCAAGGCTGTGGGTATGCGGGTCAATAAACCCTGGGCTAACAATTTTTTCTGAAGCATCTATAACTTGTATCGCTTTAATCTGTTTACTTTTATTGGGGTAAAGACCACATATAACTTGACCACAAATAGCAACATCTAATGATTGGCCTTGAGCGCTTTCACCCGTGTAAACCGTGCCATTGGTAATTAATATATCGGCAACATAGTCTGTTTTGGGCTGTTTTTTCGATTCATTTTTTTGCTCTGAGCATGATGATATGACCAAAATACTTATCGCAGCAGTGAGTAGGTGGGTTTTAAATAATTTCATTATAAATCCTATTCTTTATTATGATCTGCATCAGATAGCATGGTTATCATCAATAAATTAGCCGATTTAAAAGCAACTCGTTTTATTTCAGAGCGATCTGTATTGTCACCCATTTCATAAGTAATGGCGTGTACACCAAATTTATCAGAAAAATATTGTTTCGATACCCCTAAATTCGGGTTGTTTCCAGGTTTTAGTTTCACTTTGAAATTTGGCATTTGACGATCAAGAGCTCCTAACCAATGACGCACTAAATAAGCTTCCTCAACGCCATAATCAACAGGCATGGTATAAAAAACATCGTCTTTGGTTGAATGAAAATCAATAGCAAATTTTATTTTATGTCCTTGAGAGGTTAACGCTTGTAAATAGCTATCGATTTGTTGAGTTTCTACTTGGGAAAACTTGATCCAATCTCTATTTAAGTCTAAGCCATTGGCGTTATGCCGCCAATTTCCTGCATGTACACCATCGGGGTTAATATTTGGAATAACTAAAATATTATATTTATCTCGATAACTTTGCCCTAATTCGCTACTAGCTAATAGCGTTTCTACAAAAGGAAACAGCGCAAGAGCACCGGTAATTTCGGGAGGATGTTGTCTCCCTAAAATAACAATCCACTCCTTGCTTTTTTTATTTCTGCTTTCAATTTTATAAATGGCTCTGCCTTGGGTCGACAACCCTAAAACACTATGCTCAATTTTGGTCGATTTTTTGAGTTTATTAGCCCAATCAACATAATATTGGTTATTGATAATCTCTTGTGCGGCAATAATTAACGGTTGTTTTGAAGCCGTTAGCTTCATTATCAAGCGATCACCCTTTATACGATATTTTTGTAATTGCCAAGCACCGCCGTTAACACTCACTTTAGGCGGATATCTATGTGTATCACCGCGAACTTTCATGACAATAGTAATATCAGTTGGTTTATCTGCCTGTACTTTAAAGGCATACCAAGGACTTGAATTGATAGGCGTATTCTCAGGAATTAAGGTAATTAAATATTCGTTTTTTGACACCTGATGGCATTCATCCATGCGGGCGGTAGAAAAATTGGCGGTTAAGCGAACATTCCCTGTATTACATGGCTGCTTGTTTGCGTCTTTATTAATATGATGACTATTAGCAAGAGCACTTTCAACAATAATGCTTTTATTAGCCGTAGTGTTTATAACACCTTCTTTTGAAGCCTTAGCTGTTGAGTGAGAACTAGATGCACATGAAGAGAGTAGAATACAAATGCATAACCCGAAGAGCGTGGTTAATAAATTTTTCATAACATTATCTTTATCGGTTAGGGAGAAAATATGGCTCGACTAGGGAACTAGCTGAGCCATTTAGAGCTGTTTCATTAAATATAATTAAATACTAGTAACTTGTTCACCACCGAGCCGCTACGCTCCACAAAGGGCTCTTCGAGCCTACACAGAGGCTTTGTCATGCTCGGTGTTCGGTGATCTCTGTGGTAAATCTTTTTAAGATGAATAAATACCAATATAATTTAAAAAGATTTGCTGATATCCATATAGAAATAACGGCCACGGTTACTGTGCAATGAACCAAAATAACCATGAGCAAGCTCATCGGCTAGCGGTGGCTCTTCATCAGCAATATTACGAATGCCTAGGCTTACTTTCATGCCTTGCAACATATCACCGTCGTCAAATCGATAAGAACCATAAACATTGACGGTAGTAAAACTATCAACGGGTAATGTTATAACTTCACCATCAATAGTTGCTGTAGTACTTGTGTCAACCACTTCACTGGTATAGTTAGCATTGATACCAGCTCCCCAGCCATTAAGTTTCCAGTTTAATGATGTTCTTGCACGCCATTCAGGGTTACCATTTTGCTTGATTAAATCACCGACATTGGCAATCGTTCTATCTGCGGGGACCGCTGGGTTGCCGGCTTCTTGAGCGGCAACTAACTGTGCTGATATTGGATCGGCAACTTGCTCAAACTTGGTTAAATGTGCGGCATTGGCGGTAAATTCAAATTCACCAATAGCTGTTTCAAAATCATACACTAAACCAATATCGACTCCTGAAATCTCTCTAGAATCTAAATTCTCATAAACGTTATTTATTTGAATAACCTCTTGGCTAGCTGCATCACGAATTACAGCAGGGTTACTTGAGCCTTCACTGCGTAATAATGAATCATAAAGTAAATGTGAGTTACCCGCTAAAATGCCTACTAAGTCATCTTGTTCAAGTTTCCAAAAATCAACATTAAGGGTTAAATTTTCTGTGGGCTCTATGATGATACCGATAGAAGTGTTGACATCATCTTCTGGTTTTAGGTCGTCGCTTGGCTTGCGAATATCAATAATAGCATAGCTATCATCAAGCACCGGGTCGTATAAACTATTACTACGTACTGCTGTAGCAGAGGTTTGCGCTAAGCCAGGGGCTCTAAAACCACCCGCATACGATGCACGTAAACTTAACCATTCAAGCGGTTGCCAGAATAAGGCTATTTTAGGTTTTAATGCACTGCCAACATCCGAAAAGTTTTCATAACGTGCGGCAAGTTGAATTTCAGCATATTGATCGCCAGAATCAATAAGCGGTACGATAACTTCTGCAAAAGCAGAAGCGACATTGCGGCTCGCTTTAGAATCTTCGGTTGGGCTACTACCCATGACATCACTACCCGATAAAGTAACACCGGTAATCGCATCAACAAAAGGATTACTGCCATCGAGTAAAGCGTCGCGATCATCTTCAAAGCCTTCATGGCGAAATTCAACGCCGACAGCAAGGCCTACATCACCGGCGGGCACTTCAAATAACTCACTGTTGCTGGCTTTAAAATCAATAGAGGCAAGGCTCGTTTTTGAATCTCGGTGTACATCAACCATAAATTGATCAAGTATTGCTTGCGATACCAGCGGAATATCACCTGAAGTATTAGGGTTATTAACATCACCACCAGCAAAAACATTATAAGCCGTGCTTATGTCAGTGCTATTGATAGCGGCTTGAAAGGCACTGGCTTGAACACGGTTGGCAACATCATTAGTTTCGGCTTCACTGTAAAAAGCGGCAGTTTCCCATTCCCAGTCACCAAAATAACCTTGCAGCCCAGCTAGTAATCGATAACTGGTGTCGTCAACTTCAACGTTACGAACGCCGGTATTGATTGGGCGAGTTTTACGAAGCGTTACTTCTTCACCGAAAGGGTTATAAGCGGCATCAGCAGAAATTCTAAAGCGTTGAGCCGTTAGGTTGTGAGTTTGCTCACGAGTACGCTCAGCTTTGGCACTATAATAAATAATTTCAGAGAAAAATTCTAAATCATCATTAATTTCATGAGTTAAATGAGTATAAAGGTTAAATCTATTGACATCAGACACTAATGAGCGGGTTGTGCCGCGATCAAAACGTATATCTCGGCCAGTGCTGCCTTGATCAACACAAACACCATCAACGCTAAGTGGTGAGTCAACACAGCCATCCATTGTCTCAGGTTGAAGATGAAAAGTACCTAAGGTGTCAGTACTAAATTCACCCCACGGCGTGCTGGTACTTCTATTATCTAATTGTGTATCACCAATAAATTCTTCTGGTAGGGTTGGATATTCGCGTAAATCATGACTAGCAGAGTAGGGTCTTTCTGATGCCATCATGCCATCACGTAGATAAGCGGTAAATGAGCCGGTAATGTGAGTTTTACCATCATTAAATTCTAGGCCGCCTAAATAGCTAAACGTTGTTTCATTGAGCGGAGTACCCTGAGACTCGCCGTATCTAAGACTTACCTTATTGCCAACAAAGTCGCTATCAAGCGCATAGTTAACCACACCAGCAACGGCATCAGAGCCGTAAATAGCGGCAGCACCATCGCGAAGTACTTCTAAAGAGCGCAATCCTGAAACAGGTAAAGTATTGGTATTAACTGTGGTAACAGGCACAAAGTTTTCTGATTGTGTACCAGGGTGATTGACTAAACGGCGACCATTAAGCAAGGTTAGTGTGTTACCTGAACCAACGCCACGTAAGTTAACTGAACCAACATCACCTCGGGCATCATTAACGCCACCATTGCCGGTTGAGGCACCAAAATTTACCGCACCCATTTGAGGAATAGAGCGAATCAATTCATCACCCGTCATAGCCCCTGTGTTGGCAATGTCTTCAGCTGACAGAGAGGTTACCGGTAAGGTGCTAATATCTGTTGCGCGTTTGATATTACTACCAATAATGGCGATACGTTCAACCTCTGCTTCTTTTTCTACTTGTTGAGCTTCTGCTGCGTGCAGTAATTGCGGCGATAGGGCAGTTAATAAGCATAAACTAAGGTGGGTTAATTTATGTTTGGCGATAAATTTATTTTTCATGATGTTCACCGTTGTAGTTTTCAAGTTATTTATAATGTAATAGGTATATTTTTACCTTCTCATTTCTCTCCTGCTAACCATGAACCGAAACTATTATTTAAACAATTAACGCTTTGTGGCATAACTATAACCTTGGGTTATAGGTTCATTTTTATGGTGAAATACATTGGCTATTGTTTTTTTGATCGCACCAGCCGTTAAAAATTCGCATTAACGGCTTGCGAATAGTCGCTTGCTCCTATTCATTAGCATAGTTTATCAATGCCATTTAATGAGCACATAACCCTAGGTTATATAGCAGCTAAGATTAACTAATGTCGTTTTTTACCGAGCTAGCTTATCTTAGAGCTATTCAGAAAATATGATTGCTAATGTCAGCAGTGGCATTTTCCGGTAATCAAATTAACACTAAGATCCCCATAATATGCAGAAAACAATGAGCAGAAAACAACAAATAGTTAATAGTGCAATCAATGCAAATATCATTGACGATAGCTTAACTGTTATTGGTATCATGGACTTAGATGGTTTACAAAAAACTGTGCAGAGGGCTTATGCGGCTTTCCCTGACAATTTTTTTCACACCTTTGCGGTAAAAGCTAATGCCTTAGTTAAGGTGTTAGCATCGCTGCGCAAATATGGCATGGGTGCTGAAGTCGCTAGCCCAGGAGAATTGCTGATTGCTCGCTCGGCAGGTTTTGAGGCTAAAGATATTATTTTTGATTCACCAGCCAAAACCATGGCGGATTTACGCACCTGCATAAAACATGATATTTCAATTAATATTGATAACTTGCAAGAGTTAGCACGCATTGACAACATTATTAAAGAGTTTCCTGATACTCAATCTATTATTGGTTTTCGTGTTAATCCCCAAATTGGCAGTGGCCAAATAGCCTCCACGAGTACTGCTACAGCCACCTCTAAATTTGGTTATGCTTTAGCGGATGGTGATAACCGTCAGCAACTGATGAACATTTATAAACAGCGTCCATGGCTTAAAAGTATTCATACACATACGGGCTCACAAGGTTGTGAATTAGCATTAATGGCAAGTGGCGTAAAAGTTATCACCGACTTGGCAGAAGAAATTAATGCTGTTATTGGCCAGCAACAAGTCGTTCGTTTGGATATTGGTGGTGGTTTACCCGTCAACTTTGCTTCTGAAGAAGTCACTCCCAGCTTTCAAGAATATGCTGATATTTTAAAGGCGACGGTGCCCTTATTATTTACTGATAAATACCAAGTTAAAACAGAATTTGGTCGAGCTATTGTCGCTAAAAATGGCGTGATTATTACCCGAGTTGAATACACCAAAAACTCAGGTGGTCGCCATATCGCTATCACTCATGCTGGTGCTCAAGTACTTACTCGCACCGCTTTTTTACCTAAATCTTGGCCACTGCGAGTCACGGGATATTTGCCAACAGGGGAGGAGCGCACTGCTGATAATTCTGAGTTAGTGGCTACCGATGTTGCCGGACCTTGTTGTTTTGCGGGTGATTTAATTTGTGTCAATCAAACACTGCCCAAACTGGCTGAAAATGATTATGTGATGGTACATGATACTGGCGGTTATTATTTTAGTAATCACTTTGATTACAATAGCTTACCTAGGGTTGCTGTGTACACTGTTTGTGGTGAAGATGAAGCCTTACAAATAGAATGTATTCGCCAAGCTGACACCATAGCAGATGTGCTGAGGAAAATGTAAAAGGAGTGTTTTAACCGAAAAACTATAAAGTTATTAACTGTTTACCACCGAGGCGCAATGCTCCACAGAGGGCTCTTCGAGCCAAGACAGAGGTTTTGTTATTCTCGGTGTAGTGCGGTGTCGTGCAGAGACTTCGGTGCTCTCTGTGGTAAAGCTTTCTAACTGAGTAAAGACGAAAATATAATAATATGGGATAGCAAAACATGAATATAGAAATAAATGCAGTAGAAACATTGCTAATTGCACTATTTATCCTATTTGTCGGATATTTTTGTAACAACAAAATAGCCTTTTTAAGCAATAATAATATTCCAGAACCCGTGGTTGGCGGTATCGTTTTCTCACTTTTTGCCGCGCTAATGCATAGCCTTTTTTCAATACATTTTCAATTTGATATGAGCTTTAAAAACCCTTTAATGACAATGTTTTTTACCACGGTAGGCTTAGGTGCTAGCTATACCTTGTTACTTAAAGGTGGTCCGAAAGTGGTGCTTTTTTTAGCTGTGGCGACCGTGTATTTACTCGCCCAAAATGCCTTAGGCATTTCTGTCGCAATGGCCACAGGTCTGGATCCATTAATGGGGCTTATTGGTGGTTCAGTAACGTTATCGGGTGGTCATGGCAATGGCGCAACGTATGCCGATTTATTTATTAGCGAGTATAATATGCCGTCAAGTGTTTTTGAATTAGCCATGGCGGCCGCAACACTAGGGTTAGTATTAGGAGGATTAGTTGGCGGGCCAGTGAGTAAGCGATTGATTAAACGTTATAATTTAAAGGCTGATGAGTATCATGAAGCGCTAGATGACACTATCACCTTTAACCCCGAAGATCATGATTTGGTTACCCCTAAAAAAATGATGGAAACCTTGTTTGTTATTTTATTATGTATTGTGGTTGGTCGCTTTTTCTATATGCATTTAAAGTCAATCGATGTGGTTTTACCGGCCTTTTTAATGCCGCTATTATTTGGCGTGTTAGCCACTAATTTATGTGAATTTTCTAAACGCTATACCGTCAGTAGAGCCTGTATCGATTTATGGGGCACCATGTCGCTTTCTATCTTTCTTGCCATGGCATTAATGTCGCTAAAAGTGTGGGAACTCGCCAATTTAGCTGGACCAATGGTGGTTATTATTCTAATTCAAACCATGATGTTAATGATGTTTGCCTATTTTATTACCTTTAGAGTGATGGGTAAAAACTACAATGCGGCCATTATTGCGGGTGGTCATTGTGGTTTTGGCTTAGGAGCTACACCTACCGCGGTTGCCAATATGGAGTCGCTGGTTGCTCGCCATGGGCCATCTCCGCAAGCCTTTTTAGTGGTGCCTTTAGTAGGGGCGTTTTTTATTGATATTACCAATGCCTTAGTCATTCAACTGTATTTAAGCCTGCCATTTGTTACCAACTAACGATACTCCACAGAGGATTTATCATTATCGTGTAGTGCATAGCATCTCGGTGCGCTCTGTGGTAATTTTTATGATTACTACCGTCTTACCGCCAGTGAGCATTCGAATAACCCAGTAGCTAAATACCCCAAAACACCTTTATCTACGCCAGCCTATAACCTAAAGTTATAGGTAAAGCTTAAATACAAAGCAGTCATTAACTTAGCTTGCTGTTATTTTAATAATCAAATCGATAAATAAACCATAAGAATATTAGAGGAATAACAATATGCGCCTAAGACACATTGAAATTTTTCACGCTATTTATACTACGGGATCAATTACCAATGCCGCTAAAATTTTGCATGTTTCACAACCTTCGGTTAGCAAGGTATTATCGCACGCAGAAATGCAATTAGGCTTTAATTTATTTGAACGGGTGAAAGGGCGCTTAATACCCACTGATGAAGCCGAAATGTTGTTTGATGAAGTCGATAAAATTTATCAGCAAATGCGTTCAATTAAAAATACCGCTGAGAATATTAAAAAATCTGAATATGGTCATATAAACTTGGGACTTACGCCGGCATTAGGCTTTGATGCCATTCCCAATGCCATTGCAAAATATCACCATATACATGATAAAGTTAACTTTAATGTGCAAACAGTGCACAACGACTCGGTGATGCAAGCATTACTTGAGCATAAATGTGATTTAGCGATATTGTTTTCACCCAATGTTATACCGGGGGTAACCTCTATTGAGTTTGCTCAATCAGAGTTAGTTATTGTCTATCCGAAGGCAAGCTTTCCTGATTGCCCCGACAAACTTACCTTAAGCCAATTACAAGATTTTGAATACATAGACATTAGTGACAGTGGTCCGTTAGGTGATTTATTATGGACACGGATGATGAAAGAGCACATTACCCTCGAGTCGCCCATTAAGGTACAAACCTATTTTGTCGCCGCAAGGCTAGTGGCACAAGGGGCAGGTGTGTGCATAGTGGATAAATTCACCGCCCAAGGAAATTTGTCTGATAACATTGCTATGGCGTCTTTTGAGCCACCTTTACATTTTAGCGTTAATGCTTTGTATCTGGAAAACAGAAGCTTATCTAAAGTTACCGAAGCGTTTATTCCTTTTTTAGATAAGGAGATATCGAAAAATTAAGCTAGCTGTGCACCACAGAGCCACTGAAATGCGTTCTGTGGTAAAGCTTTTTCAGCGGAATAAATTAAGTTTATTTATCAATAACTAAGTATTACAGCTTTATCTGTTTTTTTGTTCAAACCAATAAAGGCAGGATGTTGGCTTTTTATGGTAAAGAAGTGTGGTTTGGCGCTTGAGCTAAAATTACTTTGCCATTCTATCAGTGAAAAATCATCGACATCAATTTGTCCTGCACTTTCATTTTTATTGTCGTTCACTAATTCAAAATCAACCAGTACTCGATAACTTTTATAACCAATTCTTGGTGAATTAAAGTCAACTTCAACATTTTGCCATTCACCGTTGCCAGTCAATTTAGCGGAATGTATTAAATGTTTTTTACTGTTGTTAAAAGCATCAAATAACTTTTGTCGCTTTTTTCGGCCTTGCCAGTAATAACTTACTTTCACGCTATTATTGGTTTTAAATTTAGCTTTAATGGTCATTTGACTACTTGGGCTGAATACACGCTTGAAGCTTTGCATACCAAAAGTGCTTATGTGTTGGTTTTGTAATGAAAGGGCAAGGCTTTTGTTACCGCTAACGCCATAGGAATTTAATGAGGTTGATTGACGGTCATATAACCAACCACGTTCAGAGCCGCTAAAAAAATCAAAGCTTTCAAAGTCGCTACCGTTAATTAAGTTTGTGCCTAGACGGTATTTTACGGCCGGCTCTGGTAGCTCAGGTAATGACACTTGCCTTATTTGTGCATGCCAGGGCGTGTGGTATAGGCTGGTAACTTTTTCATCTTTGCTAAATGACAAGGCAACTTGTTTGGTTTTATTGATGAGCGCTTTACTTATTGATGTTTTACTTGCAATCGTCGCTTTATTTTCTGAGGTAATAACACCATGGCCGCCTGATTGGCTGATATAAGTATTACGCGTTTTTGATAGCTCGGTTAATCGCTTCATTACCGTGTAACGATGCATACCTGTAGCAGGCGTTGGTTTATAGCCTTTGACATATAAAGGCACAATTTCAGCGCGGTGGAACACACCTTCATCTAACCACACATAAAGTATAAAACTATGCTGAGTGGCACTGAAGTTTTGATCAAAAATAAAATTTCCCATTGAATAAGCGATTAACTTACCCTCATATAGCTCAAGCCCTTGGCTAACATGAGGATGATGAGCAATAGCAAGTGCTGCGCCATTATCTAAGGCTGATTTTAACCTTTGCTCAGTAACACCGGTTGGGTTATTGGCATACTCTTGGCTACCATGGTATTGCACTATGGTTGTTCTATTTTGATTAACTTCTTGTGTTACTGACTTAATAATATTGTTCATAGAGCCAAATGCTGCGCCGCCATGTTGTTGATTTGCTGTTTGAGTTGGGTTGGCACTGCCTTCCCAGCCCACATAAGCTAGCATGGAGAACTCACTGTCATTGATCGTTTCTTGGTGTGCTTTTAGTGCCTGTTTTTCGTTAAAACCAGCCCCAGAAAAATCTAGAGAGCTATTTTCTAAGAAGGCTAAAGTCGATTTAAGCCCTGAGTCCATATAATCGTAGGTATGATTATTTCCCAGCGAAACGTAATCAATACCTGCCCACGTCAGCGCATCGAGTATTTCTGGTTGAGAGTAAAAAGTTACTGATTTAGGTGCCCGTTCGTTAGGTAATGAGCTAGCCACTTGCGTTTCTAGATTAACCGCTGCGTAGTCGGCTATGCTCATATAAGGTTTTATATGCTTAACCACGGCTTTACTATCTTGCAGTTTACTTTCTGGGTGAATCAATATGGCATCACCAAAATAAGGTTGATAAAAACGGCGTCCCATCATGCTGTCACCACCAAAAGCGAGCATTACTCGCGACTTCTTTTTAGCAACTAGGCTGATATCGGCTAATTGACCATAATTTTGCTTATTCGTATTTAGCTCAAAGTGGCTAAAAGTTTGCACGCTATTGAAGTAATTTTGCTTAGCAAAGTTAACTTGGTATAAATCACTTACCGGCACTTTAATAGTAAAGAGCCCAGCTTTGTCAGTGAGTACCTGTTGCTCACCAACGTTTACGCTTACTTGTGCAATAGCGCTATTATCTCCAGCTAAAATCCGACCTTTAATAGTAAATGTTTCATTAGCATAAACACTGGTTACGAAGAATAAGTTAAAGAATAAAAAAGCGACTAACATTAGGCGAGACATATATTTTCCATTTAAAAGTTGATTACAATTAAGTCTAGTGATTAATTTTTGCCAGCGTTGCTAACAAATTTACTGACGCTGGCTTGATGTATAAGTATATGAGTATATAAGAACCAACCCGGCCTTCTTATTCAATTTGTTAGAAAGGGTATAACCTTAGGTAAATAAAAATCAAACAACACTCAATAGCCTTTGGTTAATGATTTTGTAAATGCTCATCAATAACGACAAAAATAACTTGTTTGAAATAGCCAAAAAAATAATTTGACATCATTTGACATAATACTGACAACAGAAATTTTCAAAGCTATACTGCTGACTTTATTAACATATTTATTTGAATGTATTTAACTATGATCAAATCATTTATCCTTACACTTAGCATACTTTATTTTGCGCCATACTCCTTTTTACAGGCGCAATCGTTTGATGAACGCTTTCAAGATTGTTTATTTAAAATAATTAAAACCGCTGACAAAAATAAAACCTTGCAGCAACTAGAAGATGACTGTGAAGAAAAAATAGCTAAAGAAGCGCTTGGCACTGAACAACTTGGCGTTATCTCTAAACGTATGATTAAAGAAAGGCAGACAGCCTTTGATCCTTATGTTATTACCCCACATAAAATGAACTACATTTTACCTGTGACCCTGACCGATAATATTAATCAAGAAGCCTATGACAGTTTCTCAAATTGGGCTGAACACCTTAGTGATGCGGAAGCAAAATTTCAAATAAGCCTGAAAGTGCCCTTAACCACAGGCAATGTTTTCAACAAGGGCGATCAACTCTTTTTTGGTTTTACACTTGAGTCATGGTGGCAACTTTATACAGAAAGTATTTCACGACCCTTTAGAGAAACTAATTATCAACCTGAAGTTTTTTACTTTACACCAATGGATTGGCACCCATTTGACACTAACTCTGGCGTTTCCTTTGGCTTTGAGCATCAATCTAATGGTCGCTCACAACTCATTTCTCGCAGCTGGAATAGAATATACGCTAACTTTCTTTTTGAGAAAAACAACTTTGCCTTATCGTTTCGCCCTTGGTATCGAATACCCGAAGGAGATAAAGCTACCACACTTAGTGCTACAGGGGATGATAACCCCGACATAGATGACTATATGGGACACTTTGAGCTAGGTTTAGCTTATGATTGGCGTGAAAGTTATGAAATATCTATGAAACTACGCGAAAATTTTGCTCGGCACCACGGCGCCATAGAACTTGGCTTTACCTTTCCTTTATGGGGTAAATTAAGAGGTTACGCGCAATACTTTAATGGTTACGGTGAAAGCTTAATTGACTATAACCATAAACAACAACGCATTGGTATTGGCTTTGCTTTAACCGATATTCTTTAAGTTTAGAGCATAGTTCTACCGCTCCTTAGGGCTGTAGTTAGGGCATAGTTATGCCCTAACTACAGTCACTAGTAATAAAATAGTATTAATATTTCATTACTAGTATTAATCCACCGCTAAAAAATTAATTCTGTCATGATATACTGATGTTAATTCATCATTTTTTATAGAAAAATTCATGTTACCTCGTATTGATCACCAAACCCATCTGCCCGCTATTTTTGAAAACTTTTCTAGCGCATTAAAAGCTAAAAATTTTACTGGTGATATCAGTGCCAAATACAGTGCCCGTTTAGCGGTTGCCACTGACAACAGTATCTATCAGCAATTACCACAGTTAGTGATTAACCCTCGTAGTCAGCAAGATATTATTCTATTAGCTCAAACGGCGAGTGAAGAGAAATATAATGAGATAAAATTTAGCGCGCGAGGCGGCGGTACCGGCACCAATGGTCAAAGCTTAACGCCAGGCATTATTGTTGATTTATCTAAGTACATGAATAAGGTTTTAGAAATTAATGTCGAAGAAAAATGGGTTAAGGTTGAAGCGGGTGTGGTTAAAGATCAACTCAATGATTTTTTACGTCCGCATGGTTTTTTCTTTGCTCCCGATTTATCAACCTCAAACCGAGCCACTATTGGTGGCATGATCAATACCGATGCTTCTGGGCAGGGCTCATTAGTGTACGGTAAAACCTCAAACCATGTTTTAGCACTTGAGTCAGTATTAGCCAATGGTGAGGTGTTAAATACTGAGCCGATGACACTTGCTCAGGCACAAAACTTGGCTAAAGAAGAGAGCAGTTATGGTCAAATTATTAAACAAGTGCTTGCTTCTTGTCTTGATAACCGCCAACTTGTTTTAGATAAATTCCCACGTTTAAATCGTTTTTTAACCGGTTATGATTTAGAAAATGTTTTGCAAGCCCAAGGTGGTGAAAATACTGAGCTTAATACCTTTGATCTGAGCCGTTTGATCACCGGCTCTGAAGGCTCGTTGGCTTTTGTTTGTCAGGCGAAACTTAATATCACCCCCATTAGCCCAGCTAAAACGTTGATCAATATAAAATATGATAGTTTTGACTCGGCGCTGCGCCATTCGCCCTTTTTAGTCAATGCTAAAGCGACTTCCGTTGAAACCATTGACAGCAAAGTATTAAACCTCGCTAAGCAAGATATTGTTTGGCATAGCGTTAGTGACTTAATTACTGATGTGCCTAATAAAGTAATGGATGGCATTAATATTGTTGAGTTTAATGGTACTAGTGTTGCAGCGTTAGCCGAGCAAGTAGCCATGTTAACAAAAGGCTTAGATGAAACGATAGCAGGTGGTAATAGTAACGGCGTTATTGGTTATCAAGTAACCTCAGACTTAAGCAGCATTAATAAACTCTATGCTATGCGTAAAAAAGCGGTGGGCTTACTCGGCAATACCGACGGTAGCCAAAAGCCATTAGCCTTTGCTGAAGATACCGCCGTACCGCCAGAAAATTTAGCCGATTTTATCGTGGAATTTAGAGCCTTACTCGATAGTTACAATTTGCATTACGGTATGTTCGGTCATGTCGATGCCGGTGTTCTCCATGTTCGTCCAGCTCTTGATATGTGCGATCCTGAACAAGAAAAATTGCTACGCACCTTATCCGATAAAGTGGTAAAACTTACCGCTAAATATGGCGGGCTAATGTGGGGTGAGCATGGTAAAGGTTATCGCAGTGAATACGGAGCTGAGTTTTTTGGTGAAACGCTCTTTACCGAATTAAGAAAAATCAAAGCAGTGTTCGATCCGTTAAATAAGATGAATCCGGGAAAAATTTGTACGCCGATTGACTCAAGTGAACAATTAGTGAGTGTTGATGATACCAAGCGCGGTTTTTATGACAGGCAAATTCCTGTCAAGGTTAAAGATTCATTTAACGCGGCGATGGACTGTAATGGCAATGGTCTATGTTTTAATTATGATGTAGATAGCCCGATGTGCCCATCAAGCAAAGTGACTAAAGACCGACGTCATTCACCTAAAGGCCGCGCAGGGTTAATGCGCGAATGGCTACGGTTGTTAGAAAAACAAGGTGTTGATGTTTTAGGGCTAGAGCAAGACATTAACAATTGGTCAGTGAAAACGTTACTTGATAGCAGTATCGCAAAATTTAAAATAGCTTTTTTTAATAAAGATGCCAATAAAGATGATTTTTCTCACGAAGTCATGGAAGCTATGCAGGGCTGTTTAGCCTGTAAAGCGTGTGCCAGCCAATGTCCCATTAAAGTGGATGTGCCAGACTTTAGAAGTCGCTTCATTAATCTTTATCATTCACGCTATCCTCGACCGTTAAAAGATCATTTAGTGGCCAATGTAGAAATATTAGCACCATTAATGGCAAAAGCGCCAAAGTTGGTTAACAGCATTTTAAGTTTAAAAGCTTATGATAAGTTGTCTGCAAGCACTATTGGTTATGTAAATACGCCGTTGTTAAGTGTGCCTACGTTACAAAAACAAGTTAAGAAAGCGGGCTATTCAGGTTTTGATCTCGCTAAGTTAAAAGCATTAACCACAGAGCAACGCCAAGGTTATGTACTGATAGTACAAGACCCATTTACCTCATTTTATGATGCGAAAACAGTGCAGAGCATGATGGCGCTGATAAAAACATTAGGTTTAGAGCCTATTTTATTACCGTTTAAACCCAATGGTAAGGCACAACATGTTAAAGGCTTTTTAGCGCGCTTTGCCAAAACAGCTAAATCTGCCAGTGAATTTTTAAATGAATTAGCGTCTTTAAATATGCCTATGTTAGGTATGGATGCGTCCATGGTACTTTGTTATCGTGATGAATATGAAAAAACCTTGGGAGCTGAGCGTGGTAGCTTTACCGTGCAATTAGCGCATGAATGGTTACTGTCATTTATCAAGCAAGATCAAACTTTTAAGCTTAATATTAAAGACTCTCAACAAGCGTTTAAGCTATTTTCACATTGCACTGAAAAAACCGCTTTAGTGAACAGTGAAAATGAATGGTTAACAATATTTAATCATTTCGGCTTAACGTTAGAAAAAGTGAGTGTCGGTTGTTGCGGTATGGCGGGTACTTATGGCCATGAAAAATCGAATTTAAGCAACTCAAAAAGTTTGTTTGATTTAAGCTGGCAACCAAAGCTTGATACCTTAGCAGCAGAGCAAATATTAGCGACCGGGTTTTCGTGTCGCTCGCAGGTAAAACGTTTTACCGAATTGAAAGCTAGACACCCTGTTGAGGCCTTAGTGGCGGCGTTGCAATAATCATGATGTAGCGCAAAGTCTAGCAATGGCAATAGCCTTGTAGTTTTCTCTATTGCACTATTTAAGAGCTTACCTTTAGGGTATTGCTTTTAGGAGTTTGTCTTTAGGAAGTTACGTCGTTATGTCAGAGCTACAATTAGTTAAGTTATTGAAAATATCCATAGGCATAGGTTTGTGTTTGCTCTTACTCGGTATTTACCTGCATAACTTTAGCGACTACATGGAGTCGTTAGGTGTTACCGGCATTATTATTAGTGCCGTTTGCATCGCTTTTGGTTTGATATTTTCTTTGCCGACCAAAATGTATTTAACTTTCCTTTTGATGAAGCGCGAGGCCGAACAACAATCATCAACAAAAGAAAAAGACTAGCGCTTAACTTAACAGCAGACTGAAGAATGGCTCCATCTCGAAAAACTTCCCCTAAAAGCACTATTTACTCTACCTAAATCTTTATTTTCATGTAAAATTATCTCCATTTTTTAAGTCTATTTATTGAACGGCAATTTTGCCTTTTACCAAGGCTGTTTTTTAGTCCCGTTTTAGAGGAAATCATGAGTTTAGACACAATCACCATAGATGGCATTGTAGCGCAGGCGATAAGTGCTATTAGTGAAGCTAGCGACCCTAATGCACTTGATCAAGTGCGCGTTAATTTTTTAGGTAAAAAAGGTTTATTTACAGAGCAAATGAAAGGCTTAAGTAAATTACCCAAAGAAGAAAAGCCTAAAATGGGTCAAATTATCAATATTGCCAAGCAAAAAGTGCAAAAATTATTGAATGAACGTGGCGAATTATTGCGTGCTGAAGAAATTGCTCAAAAGCTTGCCGCAGAGTCTATTGATGTTACGTTACCCGGTCGTGGTACAAAATTGGGTGGCTTACATCCGGTATCTCGCACCATTGCTCGTATCGAAAGTTTTTTTGGTGATTTAGGTTTTGAAGTAAAAGCAGGACCTGAAGTTGAAGATGATTATCATAATTTTGATGCCTTAAATATTCCTGAACATCATCCCGCACGCCAAGATCATGATACTTTTTATTTTAATCCTAAATTAGTGTTGCGTACGCAAACCTCAGGTGTACAAATTCGCACCATGGAAGTGGAAAAACCACCGCTGAGAATTATTTCTCCGGGTAAGGTTTATCGTAATGATTACGACCAAACCCATACGCCCATGTTCCATCAAGTGGAAGGTTTGATGGTTGATAAAGATGTTAGCTTTACCCACCTTAAAGGTATTTTGCATGACTTCTTACATCATTTTTTCGAAGAAGAAGTCGAAATTCGTTTCCGCCCTTCATATTTCCCCTTCACTGAGCCTTCGGCTGAAGTGGATATTATGGGTAAAAATGGTAAATGGTTAGAAGTATTAGGGTGCGGAATGGTGCATCCTAATGTGCTTAAAAGTGTCGGTATCGACCCAGAAATTTACACAGGTTTTGCTTTTGGCATGGGCGTAGAGCGCTTAACTATGCTGCGTTATGGCGTAAATGATTTACGTGCATTCTTTGAAAACGATCTTCGCTTCTTAAAACAGTTCAAGTAGGAAACCATCAATGAAATTTAGTGAATCTTGGTTACGTGAGTGGGTAAATCCTGCACTTTCATCTGATGAATTAGCTCATCAAATTACTATGGCTGGTCTTGAAGTAGACGGCGTAGACCCTGTTGCCGGTGAGTTTACGGGCGTTATTATTGGTGAAGTGATTGAATGTGGTCCGCATCCTGATGCAGATAAACTACAAGTCACCAAAATAAGCCTCGGCAGCTTTAGTGCTGATGGCGAGTTGGTTGATATCGTTTGTGGCGCAAAAAATTGTCGTCAAGGCTTAAAAGTAGCGGTAGCGACTGTCGGCGCCGTATTGCCCGGTAACTTTAAAATTAAAAAAGCTAAACTGCGCGGCGTACCTTCATTTGGCATGTTATGCAGCGAATCTGAAATTGGTCTAGCTGATGATTCAGATGGAATAATGGAATTAGCGCAAGACGCACCTGTAGGTACTTGTGTTCGTGAATATTTAGACTTAAACGATGTTACTATCGATGTTGATTTAACCGCCAACCGTGGTGATTGTTTAGGCATTAAAGGTTTAGCACGCGAAGTGGGTGTTTTGAACTCACAAGCGGTTAATAATGTTGAAATTACTGCCGTTATACCTTCTATTGATGATGTTCGTGACATCACTATTGAAGCAGGGGAAGCTTGTCCTCGTTATTTAGGTCGTGTCATTAAAAACATTAACCCTGACGCTCAAACACCGCTATGGATGGTAGAAAAGCTTCGCCGTTGCGGTACTCGCGCTATTGACCCCGTAGTTGATGTTACTAACTATGTTTTATTAGAGTTAGGGCATCCCATGCATGCTTTTGATTTAGCTAAAATTGAAGGTGGCATCAAAGTACGTTTTGCTAATAAAGACGAAAAATTAACTTTATTAGATGAAAACGAAGTTACTTTAAAAGAAAAAACCTTAGTGATTGCCGATGCTCCTGCTCAGGGTAACGGTAAAGCATTAGCCATTGCCGGTATTTTCGGTGGCCTTGCATCAGGTGTAACTAGTGCATCAACTGATATTTTCTTAGAAAGTGCTTTTTTTGCACCACTTGCTATTTTAGGGAAAGCGCGTCAGTACGGCTTACATACCGATGCATCGCATCGTTATGAGCGTGGTATCGACCCAACATTACAACATGATGCCATGGAACGTGCGACGCAATTGTTGTTAGACATTGTTGGCGGTCAAGCGGGTCCTATTGTTGAAGCTCAATCAGCTGAGCATATTCCGCAAACTAAAGATGTTAGTTTGCGCCGTGAAAAACTAGATAGCCGTATTGGTCATTTTATTGAAGATGAAAAAGTCACCGAAATATTAACGCGCCTTGGTTTTACGGTTAATGAAGAAGGTGAGGGGAGTGCTAAAGTATGGCAAGTGGTGGTATCTGCTTACCGTTTTGATATTAAAATTGAAGTCGATTTAATTGAAGAAGTCGCTCGCATCTACGGTTATAACAATATTCCTAATATTTCGCCCAAAGCCACCTTGAAAATGGTCGCACAAAAAGAAGCGGATATTTCATTAGCTAAATTAAAGCAAACACTGGTTAATCGTGAATATCAAGAAGCCATTACTTATAGTTTTGTTGATCCGAAAGTACAATCGTTGATTCATCCTGAGCAAGAGGTGATGACATTACCACATCCTATTTCTTCAGAAATGTCGGTAATGCGTTTAAGCTTGTTAACCGGTTTGTTGCAATCAGTGGTTTATAACCAAAACCGTCAGCAAGGTCGAGTACGCTTGTTTGAAACTGGTTTACGTTTTATTCCTGATGAAGCCGCTGAAAATGGTGTTCGCCAACAAAACATGATTGCCGGCGTTATTAGCGGCAACCGTGTTGATGAACATTGGGATATGGAAAAGGCAGCGACAGACTTTTATGATATTAAAGGTGATGTTGAAGCATTATTATCGTTAACTGGCGATGTTGAGGGTTATGAATTTTCAAAAGCAGAGGTTGCCGCTTTGCACCCCGGCCAAACTGCACAAATCACCAAAAATGGTCAGTTAGTAGGTTTCGTTGGCGCCTTACATCCTGAATTAACTAGAAAATTAGGATTAAACGGTCAAACATTTATTTTTGAACTATTGTTGAGCCAAGTATTAGTTCAGAAAATACCTGAAGCCTGTGCTGTCTCTCGCTTTCCTGCTAACCGCCGTGACTTAGCTATAGTGGTTAAAGACGATATTGATGCAAAAAAAGTGTTACAACTTATTGAAAAGGTTGGCGGAAATTATTTAATTGATCTAAACTTGTTTGATGTATACCAAGGACAAGGCATTGAAGACGGCTTTAAGAGCCTTGCTATCTCCTTAGTATTACAAGACAACGAGAAAACACTTGAAGAAAAAGACATCACAGATGTTATTGATCGAGTTGTTGAAACCTTAAAAACTGAGTTAAATGCATCACTGAGGGACTAAGCAATGGCGCTTACCAAAGCAGAAGTAGCAGAACATTTATTTGAAAAAGTTGGGCTGAGCAAGCGCGACGCAAAAGATATGGTTGAAATCTTTTTTGAAGAAATACGCGAAACCTTAGAAAGCGGTGAGCAAGTTAAGCTTTCTGGTTTTGGCAATTTCGACTTGCGTGTGAAAAGCGAACGTCCGGGGCGTAACCCTAAAACCGGTGAAGATATTCCAATTTCTGCCCGTAAAGTGGTCACTTTCAGACCGGGTCAAAAATTGAAAAGCCGTGTAGAAGATGGTAATAGTGACTAGCAGTTTATTACTTTGTTTTAGAGCATAGTTGCTGTAAGCTTTTTCTTTGAATAATTAAAACCACATTATCTTTATGTTAATGTGGTTTTTTTGTAGGTGTAACTTTAATCGCGCTGTTTTGTTTGTTACTGACTCTTATCTTAATTTTTAAGCTGTACTTTTTTGAGTATCAAGACCAGTGTTTTGATTATGTTATCCTAGCTAATAAAGGCAGTTTTATGCATGGCGATGCCTTAATGAAAATAGTGAAACTGTAAATTCTGCAACGAGTTTGCATGATACAATAATAATTCCGTTAATAGCGCAATTAGATAAGCTGTTAATACGACAGTGATAATAAAGCTCTTAGCGTACTGCACGAGATGAAATCCAAACCTTTCTATCGTAGAACCTTAATAATAGATAAAACAACAGATAAAATAATAGATAAATTATGCGCCGTTCAAGCTACCCTGACAATGAAGTAACCTCGATAAACTGGCAAGCTTTTAAGCTTATTTTACCTTACCTATTTGAATTTAAAAACCGCATTGCTTTTGCCATGCTGTGCTTAGTTTTTACTAAGATCGCCAGTGTTTACCTGCCTTTTATCTTAAAAGATATTGTTGATAGTTTAGACGCGAAAGTGCCTGAAAATATGCAAGCTTTAGTCGCGCCCTTTGGCTTGGTGATGGCTTATGGCCTAGTGCGTCTGTCTATTGTGGTGTTTGCTGAAATTCGCGATACTTTATTTGGCCGGGTGACTGAGCGGGCCATACGCCGCATTGGCTTGAAAGTATTTCGACATTTACATCAGCTTGATTTAGATTTTCATTTAAATCGTCAAACAGGGGGCTTGTCACGTGATATCGACCGAGGCACTACGGGTATTAGTTTTTTAATGCGCTTTATGGTTTTTAATATTGTGCCAACTTTACTCGAAATAGTGATGGTGGTGACTATTTTATATGTCAATTATGGTATTTGGTTTGCGTTTATCACCTTAGGTTCTATTTTAACTTATATTGCTTACTCTGTTTATGCCACCGAATTACGTACCCGTTATGTTCGAGAAGCGAATGTCGCCGACTCTTCAAGCAATACTCGTGCTATTGATAGCCTGCTTAATTATGAAACCGTTAAATATTTCACCAATGAAGATTATGAATCTCAGGCTTATGATAAACAGTTAGCGACATGGGAGCAGGCAAAAATTAAAAATCGTTTATCATTGTTTGCTTTAAATGGTGGTCAGG
>MAAB01001181.1_pt1 | contig 177545 bp, 176 predicted proteins | sample 1115991 | NCBI WGS metagenome assembly MAAB01 (sample SAMN04961124, study PRJNA320927) | seawater metagenome | isolation source: sample BD02T18 sea water enriched with oil for 18 days | place: USA:Gulf of Mexico | collected 2013-07-27 | reverse complement strand
CCCATCGCCTGCTCAGCACCATTGTTCCATTGGGTGACCGTACCCTCAATATTAACGCCGATAATAATTGACGGCATTGAATCAATGATATTCGACAGGTAACTTCTGAGTTTCCCAACTTCCATTTCAGCCTGTTTAAGTTCGGTAATATCGATAATGACACCATCAAGGCGGTAAAGATCACCATTACTATCAAATCCTCCTCGCCCTTTTTCATATACCCACTTAATTTCATTATCAATAGTAAAAAGTCGGTATTCAATCGCATAAGGCCGTTTTTTTTCTACTTGTCCCTGTATTGCATCATCCACAAGTTGCACGTCATCGGGATGAATGATGGATGCATAAGTACGTATTTGATTAGCGATAAAGTCAGATGCTGGATAACCAGTAATACTGTCAACTTCATCACTGATAAATTCCATCGTCCAGTGTTCATCGCAGGCACAGCGGTAGGATGCACCGGGAATATTTTCAACTAAGGTTCGAAATTTATCTTCACTCTCCTTCATTGAAGCTAGTTTCTCGGTTATGGATTTACTCATGTTTGAAAAACTATCGGCAAGGAGTCCAACTTCATAGGAATGTGCTGTGGGGATATGGGTGGCTAGATTGCCATTAGCCAGATTAGTTGCGGCTTTGCTGAGTTCTGAAATCGGCTGCGTTACGAAACGTCTGAGCAGGATACTAATAAGGATGGAAGAGAGCAGCAGGAAAATAAAATACAAGATACCGGCGTATTTAATCGTATCGATGATCTTGAGATCCACGGCCTGTCGTGAGAATCCTATATAAATTACGGCCACCGGAGAGGGACGTCCTGCTTTGTAGACAGGAATAAGGGTTTCATAGGAATTTGAAGCGATGAAGGTCAAGGGCGTAGGTCCGTCATGGATATCTTTTACCCTATTCTCGAATTCGATTTTTCCCAAGCGCCATGAATCAGTGCTGGCAATGGTTTTTCCGTCCATACCGATGACGCCAATATGTACCACTCCTTTTTCGATATTTTCATTTAACAGATACTGGCTGTCGATATTGAGTCCCAGCGTGCGTTGCATCTCAGGGGGATATCCGCTCAAGTCTGAGGCACGTTTTTGCAACTGCTGTGAGAGTGTTAGGGAATGCCATCCAACCGTATTTAAATATTCATTCCGTACTTCCTGGATATATAGGAGCGTTGCTAAGATAAACAGAGGAATTTGAACGAGTGCGACACTAAGAACAACTTTTGTCCAGAGTTTGGGCATCCATCTGAATTTTGTCATTTTCTTAATCAACAGAAGACCTCTTAGCTTTGGGCTGTGAGTTATCAGGATATGCGGGAATAAGGATCTCTTCATTGGCTTTGTGAGCAGCTGCGCGCATTACCTCCGCGACAGGTGCACCATATTTCAGGGCCGAATGAAAGGCAGTATAAAAAACTTTACTGACGGCGGGATATTCAGGAATATTCGGACGGTAACGTCCCGTCTTCATTCCGACCCTTATCGGCTCCAGATACGGAAACTTGGCAATCGCATCCTTGGAAAAATGCGAGTTGCGGAAAGGGCGCCCCCCCTTGTCAATGTATTCATGTCCAATATTTTTCCCAGTCAGGAACTGAAGGACTAGATACGCCTCTCGTGGATGTTTGCTGTGACTATTGATTGCAAGACTGTGAGCCCCCAGTCCCGCTTGAGGCGGTATTATGGTGCCATCTGCTTTTATTAGTCTCGGAAGGGTCGTGTAGCTAATCTTGCCAACCACCTTCGAAACGGCGGGATCATCCATCGGAAGTCCGACTCCTTCAGCAGGCATAATGCCCATGGCAACCTCACCGCTCTGAAAAGCCTTGATGTAGCGTTCGTGATCGAATTCAAGTGTGTCAGGAGGGGTAAGTCCTTCCGTATAGAGCGAAGCGTAAAATTCCAATGCAGCGATTCCTTCGGAAGTATCCCAAGCAGCACGAAACATGGGCTTGTTCGAAAGGTTAACGTCAGCGCCATTGATGAGTCCTGCTCCCCAAGACCACAAGAATGGCGCAACATCGGCGGTGATATATTCTCCTTCATGGGCGAACAGAGCCACACCGTATAGTTCGGGTGGGGAATTAACCTTTTGGGCCGTCGCCTTAAAATCGGCAAATGACATCGGTGGCTCTAATCCAGCGGCACTGAGGACATCGGTTCGGTAAGCCAGCAAGGAACCATAGCTGCCCATCGGAATAGCATAAAGTTTTCCATCCCACTCACCGCATGCCTTACGCAAAATGGGGACTAGGTCATCAATCGTGAGTGAAGGGAGTGAAGCGTCCTCGATAAATTCATCGAGAGGTCGCACCCAGCCTTGGGTGACATAGTGGCCAAGGGAAGGTTGGTCTATTGAAACCAAGTCATAGCGCCCTTCATCTGTCGCCAAATCGAGTTCGTGGGCCCGGACCATAGGCTCGAATTCGAGAAGAGTTACCTCGACGTTGATACCCGTCTGCTCTTCGAAGTCAGAATCCTTGAGTAATTTTAAGGCGACCTTCAAACTGTGGTCGTTTAAAGCAGCTATGCTGATTGTCGTCTGCGAGGGCTCATGTACCGGAGCTGAGATGACCTGCTTGGCGGCTGAGCGTGTCTTATTCTCAGTAGAGAAGAAGTAGACCATGACAGAAAATAACAGGAGCCCAACGACCGATAAGATCGCCAAAATAAATCGTATTTTCTTTGATCTAGCAGTTATCATTTAGTTCAGCTCTAATGGTATCTCTTATATCGACATACGGGAAAAAATTGATTGACTACGATGAGACTTTAAAACAAGCTTTTCACAAATCGGTCGATAGATCAATAATGCTCCCGTTTTTAGAAAACGGAGTGTTCAATTCTTGCTTCGCACCTAAGAAAAGGCAAGAGCTGACAGCCATGTCATCAAGCAAAGTATAGTGAGATAATCAGTGGCAGATTCAGACAAATAAAAGCGAAAGATATGGTCAATAACAGTATTCGGTACGGTATGAAACAGAACATAGCAGCCATTTTGGCTCTGCTGACAGCGCCAATCGAGCTGCTGGTTGAAAGCAAACTCCTATCCTTAACTTTGGTTTCCCCAGCATGAAGTTGATCGGTCGCTACCACAATGCGGGTTTTGAAGCTGTTGCAGATGGCGTTATGGACTTCTTTGAGCGGCGCGAGGATCTGCAGCGGCCGGGCGTGGCCTTCGGTGCCGGCGCGGAGCCAGCCAAGGTCTCGACGGACATCAGCCTCGTGGCGATCAATCGTTCTGATCCCGAGGCGTTCGCACTTGCCGATGTGATCGTGCGGGCTGTTTCAGCAGGCCTAGAGCACTACCTGCAAGAGCGGCCTCTATTCCAAAAGGTGTGTCCGGATCAAGAATTGTTTGTGATGCCGATATTCAACTTGCAGCGTTACGCTCCCGGCGAAGGCTTCCGGCAATGGCACTGCGACTGGACGATAAGCGATGAAGCGACTGAACCAGTGAACCGCGTGCTAGCTTGGATCCTCTACTGTGACTCTGTGGAAGAGGCCGGTACAGAATTCCACTGGCAGCAACATCACGAGTTGGCGGAGCGGGGCAAGCTGATAATCTTTCCGGCTTCTCCCTCTCACATCCATCGTGGCCGGGTGAATAACGAGCTCAGCAAGACGATCGCCACTGGCTGGATCAATGCTGGTTCGCGAGAAGATTTCTTAAGGCGTCTGGCTAGTTCTTAGGAAAATGCAGTGGAGGAATGATTAAAGGGAAGCGCCCCCTTTATTCGCAACTAGGTTTAATAGCTATATTACGCATCATAAAAACCTTAATTTCAGTTAAGAAAAATGCCATAGTTTAAGTAGGGTAGATACCTGCTGCTCAGCCCAAACATTAAATAAATGTTGAACTAGTACCTAAGTACAATATGCCTGAGTAATAAATCAGGTATTATCAGGCCTACAATAATAATAAACTGCCGACCTTGGTGTGAACTAAGCACGGAAAGTTACAGGCCTGAAAGACCTATCTTCAGGTGGCTGAGCCATATACCAGAGAGAGAGTTATGTTCAGTCATATCAAAGCCGCGACAGTAGCTAAAACACTATTTATTTGCACCATTTTATTAGTGTCACTATCAGTAAATGCAGCTTCCTTATCCGGTACTAATTCGACGCCAACCACTCTGTCTGGTTCTGATTACATCCATTTTACCAATGCATATATAAATGACAGTGAACTGACCAACACGGGCGACTTGACCAACGGCGGTGGCACGCTGACCAATAATCTTAATGCCACGCTGACCAACAACGGCACGCTGCTCAACGGCGGCACGCTGGACAACGACGGCACACTGGCCAACAACAACAGGCTGACCAATGATCGTAGTGGCACGCTGACCAACAACGGCACGCTGGACAACGATGGTTCGCTGGGCAACTACGGCACGCTGACCAACAACGGCGCGCTGAACAATAATCATAAAAGCTCACTGTACAATGACAGCGACGGCACGCTGACCAATAACCTTGATGCCACGCTGACCAACGACGGCACGCTGACCAACGACGGCACGCTGAACAACGACGGCGAACTGGCCAACAACGTCACGCTGACCAACGACGGCACGCTGACCAACACCTATACGCTAGTCAACAGAGGCACGCTGACCAATAACGGCACGCTGAACAATAACCGTCGGGGTCTGCTGTTCAACGACGGCACACTGACCAACAACGGTACGCTGGCCAACAACGGCGCGCTGCTTAACAACGGCACGCTGAACAATAGTCTTAATGGCTCGCTGTACAATCACTCTCAGCTGGACAACGAAAACACGCTGACCAACGACGGCACGCTGACCAACGATGGCACGCTGACCAACAACGGCCTGCTGACCAACAACAACACACTGACCAACAACAACATACTGACCAACAACAACACACTGACCAACAACGTCACGCTGGCCAACAACGGCACGCTGAACAACAAACGCAGGCTGGAAAATGACGGCACGCTGAACAATAATCTTAAAGGCACGCTAAACAACAGCGACACGCTGAACAACAACGGCACGCTGACCAACGACGGCACGCTGACCAACGACGGCCTGCTGGGCAACAACGACACGCTGGCCAATAACGGCACGCTGACCAATAACATCGACGGCACGCTGAGGAACGACGGCACGCTGAACAATACCAAGAACGGCACGCTGACCAATAATCACCAGCGCCTGCTGAACAACGACGGCCTGCTGGACAACGACGGCCTGCTGGACAACTACGGCACGCTGAACAATACCAACAGCGGCACGCTGACCAACAACGACAGGCTGGACAACTACGGTACACTGGCCAACAACGGCACGCTGATCAACAACGGCACGCTGAACAATAAACGTCACAGCACGCTGGATAACTACGGTACGCTGACCAACAAGGGCACGCTGTCCAACAACGAGATACTGACCAACTACAGCACGCTGACCAACAATGGCCTGCTGATCAACTACTGGACGTTAGTCAATAAGGGCACGCTGACCAACAACGGCACGCTATCGAGCCTTGGCGAACTGTACAGCAGCGGCATGCTGATCAACAACGGCACGCTGAGCAATTACATACTGGGCAACAGCGGCACCTTCATCAGTAATGCAGGTAGCATGATGACTGGCAATACTTATATACAAAGTCATGGTACAACCACCATAAATGGCACCATGGCCCAAAGGCTGGTTAATATTAATGGTGGCGAGTTAAATGGTAGCGGTACAATTACCAGCAATGTCACGGTGAATGGTACCAGTGCTTCGAATCTGGCAACCATCGCACCGGGTAACTCCATCGACACCCTTACTATTAATGGTAACTACACCCAAGGCGAATTTGGTTTAATGGCCATTGAGTTTGATGAAACGAGTATTGATTGGTTAGATATCTCTGGCATTGCTCGTTTAGATGGCATTTTAGATTTTACCTTTACGGGTACAGACATCAACATCGGTACCTTTAACTTCTTAACCTTTGCAAGTGTCATTGGTAGTTTTGACAGCATTCTATTGCCAAGCTTTGCAGGCTTTAATTTCGACGTGGTATTTGGTGATACCTTTGCGAACTTAGTGATTAGTCAATCAGTGAGTGAAGTACCCGTACCGGCTGCATTATTCTTATTTGGCCCTGCGTTATTAGGCTTTATGGGTTTACGCCGAAGAGCAAAAATGGCGGCTTAAAAGGCGTTAACAGTCCAAGCTAATTAGCACGCTTATAACGGCTCCTTCGGGAGCCGTTATTGTTTGTGTTCTTGAGTGAGCGAAAAGCAAAGTCACTATGCTGAGTTTGGGTTTGATAAATGCGATGCCTACAATTATTGAGACTCTTTCTTACTGAAGTTTAATAATCTGACTGTCCGGTGTGGGCCGACAGCGAACTGATTACTTTTAGTTAATGGTGATTTATGATGCTAACGCACCAGATTTTACTAACTGATTCAGTTCTGTAAAACCACCGATAGCTTCACCATCAATGAAAACCTGAGGCATGGTGCGTTGGTTTGCTTGTGAGAGTAATTCACGTGCTTGTTCAGATTGGCGGACGACATGCACTTCTTCAAAGTCTAATGATTGAGTGGTTAATAAGCTTTTAGCGGCAACACAATAGCTGCAGGCGTCTTTAGTCACAATTTTAATCGTTTGCATTTGTTTGCTCCTAGTTTGTTTATTAAGTAATTTTTGCCGAAGTGTTTATAACAACGGCGATCTTGGAATGAGTATAAATAGTCGGCTAAACAGTCACTATGCTGAAAGTGCTTTGTTTTATGTCATTTCGTCCAAGGCTTATCGTTCCCAACGGTGCTCTCGTTGTTCTTCTGAAATAATTACATCATTAATGCTGGCGATGCGTCTTTGCATTAAGCCGTTGGCTGCAAATTCCCACAGCTCATTTCCGTAAGAACGGTGCCATTGATCTGAATCATCGTGCCATTCATAGTTAAAGGTCACAGCAATGCGATTATCGTCATAACACCACAGTTCTTTTTTTAGACGGTAGTCCAATTCTCTTTGCCATTTTTTGCTGAGAAATTCGATGATTTTTTCTCTACCGGAGAATATGTCGGATCGGTTTCGCCAGTGACTATTTTGGGTATACGCCAAGGCCACTTTTTCTGGGTCACGTGAGTTCCAACCATTTTCTGCAAGCTGTACTTTTTCTAATGCTGTTTCATTATTGAAGGGGGGGAGTGGTGGTCTGCTGTCCATGATATATCCTCTAATTGTTATAAATGGTTAATTATTAAACTAACTATTGCAGAGGATGTGCCAAGTTTTATTTAGCACATTGTTTTTAATATAAACAACATGATAGGAGGCACTGTTAATCTTGATTGTATTTCATTCTTGTCACGGTAATAACGAAATATCGTAAATGTATGATATAACTAGCAGCCAGAATGATGAGGTGTAAGGGGATAAGTCTTGAATAATGATGAGCTGATACAACAGCGTTATGAGTCAATTTTAAATGCTGCTGGTGAAGGCATTTATGGTCTTGATGCTGAAGGTAAAACAACATTTGTTAATCCTGCAGCGGTGAGATTAACCGGCTGGAGCCCTGAAGATGTATTAGGTAAAAAATTACATGATCATCATCATCACACTAAGGCGGATGGCAGCCCTTATCCTCAAATTGAATGTCCTATTTTTGCATCATTAAAAGATGGTGAAATTCATCGGGTGCATGATGAAGTTTTTTGGCGTAAAGATGGCACAAGTTTCCCTGTGTATTACACCAGCACACCGATGATTGAAAACGATACGATTATTGGTGCGGTTATTGTTTTTCAAGATGTATCCGAGTTAAAACAAGCCGAACAACAATTAACCATTGCCTTTAATGAAATACAAGCCTTAAAAGATCTCGCTCAGGCTGAAAATAGTTACTTGCAAGAAGAGATTAAACATAACAATAACTTTGAAGAGATTTTAGGTCAGAGCATCAAGCTTAAAGCGATATTTCACCAAGTCGAGCAAGTTGCACCCACTATGTCATCGGTGTTGATCTTAGGCGAGACGGGTACGGGTAAGGAGCTGTTTGCACGATCTATTCATAACTTAAGTGATCGTAAGGCCAGAGCATTGGTAAAAGTGAACTGTGCTGCCTTACCCGCCAACCTAATCGAAAGTGAATTGTTTGGTCATGAAAAGGGCAGCTTTACCGGGGCGACATCACGTCGTATCGGTCGGTTTGAATTAGCCTGTGGTGGTAGCATATTTTTAGATGAAATCGGTGAGTTAACCTTAGATCTTCAAGCTAAGTTATTACGGGTATTGCAAGAAGGTGAAATTGAGCGGGTAGGCGGAAGCTCGACGATTAAGGTTAATGTCAGGGTGATTGCTGCAACGCATCGAGATTTACGTGCCATGGTTGAAAATGGCGAGTTTCGTGAAGATTTGTTCTATCGCTTGAATGTATTTCCAATTAACCTGCCAGCGTTACGCGAACGCGCTGAAGATATCCCTGTGTTAGTACGTTCTTTTGTTAATCGTTTTGCCGGCATGCTGGGCAAAAATATCGATACGATTCCCAATAAAACGATGGATAAACTGGTTAACTATGATTGGCAGGGAAATGTACGTGAGCTAGAAAATGTTATTGAACGTGGTGTTATTCTCAGCCATGACAATGTTTTGCATATTCAAGATGCATTAGTTAACAGTAAGGGAAAAGTTGAGCAAGACGAAAGCCTTATTCCTCTTGCCGAGATGGAGAGAACTCATATCATCCGTGTTTTAGAATTTACCGAGTGGCGAATTTCAGGGGAGGAGGGAGCAGCAAATATTCTGGAAATGCATCCCAATACCTTACGATCACGCATGTCCAAGCTTGGCATTCGACGTTCCAATTTGAGCCGGTAGGACTTGTTTAGTTATTTTTAGCACGCCTTACTGCACCGGGGCCGATATTCATATGTTGTTTAAAGGCTTTACTGAATGAAGCTTCTGATTGATAGTTGAACTGTTCTGCTATTTGGGCAACGGATTGATTGGTCGTGGATAACAATTCATAGGCTTTTTGCATACGCCAGTGAGCGAGGTAATGCATGGGCGAACTCCCCATTACACTATTAAAGCGTTTGGCAAAGGCAGAACGAGACATTTGTGCTTTTTGAGCTAATGATTCAACTGTCCACATGCCACTTGGTTCTTGATGAATATATTGTAATGCTGAGCTGATTTTAGGATCAGCCAATGCGGCTAAAAATCCCTTGTCCGATGTTTTTTTGTTGATCCAACAACGAATGATTTGCACAAACAGTACATCAGATAATTTATCGATGACTGCTTTAGAACCTAGTGCATTCATTTCTGTTTCTCGGCAGATCTGACTAAGCAGTGACTCTAGCCAGATAGCATTATCTGGATCGTCATTTTTAATGTGCACAACATCAGGTAGGGCATTGAGGACAGGGTTAATTAAATTACTTTCAAACTCGAAATAACCACACACCACTCTCGTCGTTGGGCCTTCTTTATCACCGGCAACGACACCTGGCTCAACAAGCGTTTGTTTTTGATTTGAGTCAGATATCATGTGACGAATATTGCGTGGAAAGAACAAAAGGTCTCCACTACGTAGTGTTATCGGCTCTTGCTCTTCACCAACATGCAACCAGCAAGTGCCACGTTCAATAATATGAAAGCTTGCCTTATTATGCTCTGGCGTTGATATCGTCCAAGCCGAACAGAAGTCAGCATCAAAATAGACACTAGCATTCAGTCGTAACAGTTTTAATACATCACTTAATACATCCATACGCCACCAATAAAGATTTTAAGACATAAATCTAAGATATTACCACATAGATAATCTTTTTCAAGAATCTATACTGGTCACCAATCGCTGATTTAGTGATTTACATTAACTAACAATTAAATGAGGTGACACCATGAACATTAAACATATCTTAGCAAGTGTATTTTTTGGGGCGACTGTTTTATTAACAGGTATTTCTTTGGCTGATGTGCCCACGACTGAAAATGGGGTAACAACGATACACCTTAGTGAATATAACGGTTACTTTGCAGCTGATGAAACGTTGGCTGGCCTAAAACCAGGTGAGTATGAATTCATCGTAGAAAACAAAGCAGGAAAACTGGTTGGTTTTTGGTTACAAGATGCCAAAACTCATGAGTTTCTTGAGCAAACACCGATCGAGGTGGGAGAGACTATAACGACTCGAGTAACGATTACTGAAAATGGCTTTCGTTATAAATGCCCAATTAACCCAACACCTTGGTATGACGTTGGTGTAAGTAAATAATTGATTAATCACGATGGCGATGGTCGAGCCAATATCAGGTTTCGACTATCGCCATTAAAGGAGATAAGACAATGAACGCAGAATATCAATTAAGCTTGGCGAGTAAAACGGTTGAGCAGGCAGAAGAACAGGTAAAACCATTATTGACTGGCGCACAGCAGAAGTTTGGTTTTATTCCAAATATGTATTCGAAGATGGCTAATTCCTACGGGCTCTTAGACTCCTATTTACATGGCTATGAGTTATTTAGAAACGAAACTGATTTCTCATCGGTAGAACAAGAAGTCATCTTATTAACCATTAGTCATGAGAATGGTTGTGAATATTGTGTATCGGCACATAGTTTCATCGCTGATGCGATGTCAAAAGTACCGACTGAAGTGACCGATGCGATTCGTAATAATGTCACTATTGGTGATAGTCAATTAGCTGCCTTGAGTGAGTTTAGTCGAACCTTAGTCCAAAAAAGAGGCTTGCCTAGTCGTGATGACGTTGAACGTTTTTTATCAGCGGGTTATCAACAACATCACATCTTGGAAATTATTTTGGCGATCTCGGTTAAGACGATCAGTAATTACGCCAACCATCTATTTCATACCGAACTTGATGAGGTATTCAAACCTAGGTAATGGCCTGAAGCGTGAGTCATATTATTTGAGGAGCTGACAGTGTGAGGTTGCAGCTCCTCTCTTATTTCAATGTTAAGTATTTAACAACTCGATCCAATGTTTGACGGGGGTGTTTGTGCCTTTTTGAATGTGCATCAAACAACCAATATTTGCAGTGACAATGATCTCAGGGTTGGAGCTGGTTAAATTTTCTACTTTGTTATCACGCAATTGTTTAGACAACGTTGGCTGAAAAATTGAATAGGTACCGGCTGAACCACAACATAAATGTGAATCTTTTATCGGTGAGATGTCATAGCCGAGTTTTGCTAACAAACTTTCAACTAAGCCCGGTAATTTTTGTCCATGCTGCAAGGTACAAGGGACCTGCACTGAAATGTTGGCTTCTTTAACCGCGATGGCTGATAAGTCTTGTTCGATCAAATATTCAGCGATGTCTTTGGTATTTTTAGCCACAGTCATAGCTTTGTGAAAATAGGGGTCGTCTACGTCAAAATAATGCGCGTAGTCTTTGACCATCACACCACAACCACTGGCTGTAGAAATGATGCAATCAAGTCCAGTGGCGAGTAATGTTGACCATAGATCAATGTTTTGTTTAATTTTAATTAAGGCAATATCATCTGCTGCTAGGTGTTGATCGATGGCACCACAACATTCCTTTTGCTCGGTTTCGATGACCTCAACACCTAATCGCGTTAATACATTTTTAGTCGCGTGATTAATGTTTGGGGCGAGTGTTGGTTGCACACAGCCCGTTAACAGTAATACCCGTGAAGTCGCCGTTTTTTGTTCAACAACGGGTGTTTGTATAGCAGAGTGACGAAAGAAGGAGCCGACGGTGTTAAATAACCGTGGTGAGGTCAAAATTTTACGAATAGATGTGCGGTAGACTTTTTGCCATAAAGGTCGTTTGGGTTCAATAAAGCTGCGGCCTATCTCCAATAGCTCACCATATTCAACACCAGATGGGCAGGTAGTTTCACATGCACGACAGGTTAGGCATCGATCTAAATGAGTAATGCTGTCTTGACCAAATGGTTCACCTTCTAGCGCTGACTTAATGAGATAAATTCGCCCTCTAGGAGAGTCCAATTCATCACCTAATAGTTGATAAGTCGGGCAGGTAGCTAAGCAGAAGCCACAATGTACGCAGGAACGAAGGATGGCATCTGCTTTTTTCCCTTCGGGACTGTCAATGACCTGTTGTGGTAGTTTGGTTTGCATTATATGAATACTGCTTTGGGGTCGAAAACATGTTTCAAACCCTGTTCAATCCTAAGTCTAAGCTGGGATTGTTGTGTGGTGATTGCTTCAGCTGAAGAAGTTAAATCTAGAACTGGCGTAGTTATATAGGCTTTCGGTAATACTTTAAAACTGATCTCGCATATCGCTGCTAATTGGCCTTTTGAACCGACCAGTAATCGGGTTACATCGTAGCCAGCCACATTTTTCATTACCTGTCCGCCAAAGTTAAGTATACGACCTTGGCCATCCACTATTTTGATACCCAGTACCGCATCTCTAAGCTCGGCACCGCCCATCGCATACGCACCACCGATAGTGGTATTAGCAACAGTGAAGGGCAGGGCTTGATTATTAACCGCCAATATTTCTTCAATGTGTTTAATGGTGGTGCCAGCCTTGACCGTTAACATCAATTCTTCTGGGTGATAATCAACCACACCTTGGTGAAGTGACATGTCTAAGCTGTTGGCATGGTGAGATTTTAGCTGACTGCCGCTGCCAATGATTTGTATGGTCTTAGCGGCTAAGATTTGTTGTTGTATTTGTTCAATATTCATCGGTCGAATTAAAACCTTTCCAATTCAGGATGAGGCAACTGACCATTATGCACGTGCATGCCACCCAATTCGGCACAGCGATGTAAGGTTGGCACTGCCTTGCCAGGGTTCAGCAAAGATTGAGGATCAAAAACGGCTTTGATTTGATGAAAAATCTCCAGTTCATCAGACTCAAATTGATGACACATGGCATCCAGCTTTTCTATGCCAACGCCATGTTCACCGGTAATGCTGCCACCGACATCAACACATAATTTTAGAATATCAGTACCAAAGGCTTCGGTTCTTTCCAGCTCTCCCGCTTTATTCGCATCGTAAAGAATCAACGGGTGTAAGTTACCGTCACCGGCATGGAATACATTGGCAACTCTAAGATCATAGTTGATTGATAATTCACTAATCTTTTCTAAAACATCAGCTAAATGACGTCTGGGAATGGTGCCGTCCATACAGTAATAATCAGGTGATAAGCGGCCGACAGCAGGGAATGCAGATTTACGTCCTTGCCATAAAGACTGTCGATGTTGTTCATCTTTAGCAACGGTTAAGCTAGATGCATCAGCCAAAATTTCGAGCACAGTATCGAGTTCTTGTTTAACTGCGTCGTGCTCACCATCAAGTTCACATAATAATAATGCCTGAGCCTCTTTGGGATAACCTGCATGAGCAAAGTCTTCAGCTGCTTCAATAGCAAATTTATCCATCATCTCTAAACCGGCAGGAATAATGCCGGCTTGAATAATGTTGGTCACCGCATTGGCACAATCTCTTACGCTGTCATATCCGGCAACCACGAGTTGTACTTGAGCAGGTTTGTCCGTTAGCTTGACGGTGACTTCAATAATTATGCCCAGTAGACCTTCTGAGCCATTCATTAAGGCTAATAGCCCTAAACCGTCGTCATCACGATTCAGTATTAATTCTTCGCCATCAATGGTGAGTATTTTGACTGCAACAACATTGTGAACCGTTAGGCCATATTTTAAACAATGTACGCCGCCGGAGTTTTCGGCCACATTGCCACCGATGGTGCAGGCAATTTGTGACGATGGATCGGGGGCGTAGTAAAGATCAAATTCGGCAACGGCTTCGCTGATGGATATATTTCTTACGCCAGGTTCGACAACCGCTATTTTCTCTTCTGGATGAATCGCTTTAACTTTACTAAGTTTAGATAAACCTAAGACCACACTGTTTTCCAGCGGTAATGCACCGCCGGCAAGACCTGTTCCTGCACCACGAGTCACCACCGGTGTGTTGTGCTGTTTGCAAATTTTCAATACCTGCTTAACTTGCGCAATATTTTCAGGCAAAACAACTGCTAAGGGTTTTTGTCGATATACACTTAAGCCATCACACTCATACGGGCGAGTATTTTCATGACCTTGAATAACAATATGCTTAGGGAGCTGACGCAGTAAATCTTGAGTAATGGACATGAGTGAAATTATAATGGCTTCTTAATTTCATAACCAATAATAAATATAACTATGCAATCATTTAATCCACCTGTTCGTACTTTAATGGGCCCAGGCCCGGCTGATGTTCATCCTCGAATCCTTCAAGCGATGGCGCGTCCAACCATTGGCCACCTAGATCCCGCTTTTATCGGCATGATGGATGAGATTAAAGATGCACTTAAATATGCATTTAAAACTGAAAATGAACTGACGATGCCAGTATCAGCTCCGGGTTCTGCAGGCATGGAAACGTGTTTTGCTAACTTGGTTGAGCCAGGCGACAAAGTCATTGTTTGTATAAATGGTGTGTTTGGTAACCGCATGAAAGAGAATGTGGTTCGTTTTGGCGGTGAAGCTGTTGTTGTTGAAGATAACTGGGGCGAAGCGGTTTCTGCAGATAAACTTGAAGAAGCACTTAAAGCTAATCCAGATGCCAAAATAGTGGCCTTTGTTCATGCTGAAACATCAACGGGTGCGCAATCTGATGCTAAAACATTATGTAAGCTTGCCCATGACCATGACTGTATTACTATTGTCGATGCAGTGACATCACTAGGTGGTTCAGAATTACGTGTTGATGAATGGGAAATTGATGCGATTTATTCAGGTACGCAAAAATGTTTGTCAGCGATGCCAGGTATTTCACCAATAAGCTTTGGTGATCGTGCTATCAAAAAACTATCAAATCGCAGCACACCCGTATCAAGTTGGTTTTTAGATCTTAACTTGGTCATGGCCTATTGGGGCAAAGGTGCTAAACGTGCCTACCACCACACGGCACCAGTTAATACCTTGTACGGCTTACACGAATCTTTGGTGATGCTGACCGAAGAAGGTTTGGAAAATGCGTGGGCCAGACATACAAATAATCATGAATACCTTAAAGCTGGTTTAGAAGCCTTAGGCATTAAGTTTGTGGTGAAAGAGGGCGACCGTCTGCCTCAACTTAATACCGTTTGGATCCCAGAAGGTGTTGATGATGCGATGGTTCGTACTACCTTATTAAATGACTACAATCTCGAATTGGGTGCTGGTCTAGGTGTGTTAGCTGGAAAAGTATGGCGTATCGGTTTGATGGGTTTCTCATCACGAAAAGAAAATATTATCTTGTGCACCTCTGCACTTAAAGAAATATTAGAGTCAGCATAAGTTACGAAAGATCTGTGTATAGAACGCTAGACTGTTCCCGGTTTAGCGTTCTAAGACCGTCTTCTTCTAAATAATGGCTTTGGCTCTGTTACAGAGTTTGCGTACGCAACACTGATACCTGCCAAACCTTTTAATGCATCAGCGGGCTCTTTATCTTCGCTGATAGCAAAACTATTAAAACCACAACGATACATATGACTTAGTTGGTCACGTAAAACATGGCCTTTCGCACGAATCTGACCTTGCCAACCTAAATGTCGCCTTATTTCTACTGCTTGGGAATAGGCCCGACCATCCGTAAAAAGTGGAAAATCCAAAACAATAAGTGAAATCGAATTTAGCCACGGTTTGAGCAAAGTGACATCGGTCGTATTTTCAACACTAAATGCATTAATACCATCGATGGAGCAGGTCTTCGCATCAGTGTTATACACCTCTAACCATTGCTCAAATGGAATAATTAAGTTCTTTGCCGAGAGACTATCTTCATATAAAGAACTTATGTTTAACTCATCATTAGCGTTTGGCATGAGCTGCCATTTATCATCGTCGATAATGATAGCTTCAGTTGTGCCTACTAAACTGATTATATTTTTCATGCTGTTGTATCCTCAACGTGATAAATCTTCTCTTTGAAAGGCGTTAAGCCAATGCGGTGAACGGTTTCACTAAAACCTTCATCGAGTTCACGGTAGAGTAGATAGACGTGTGTTAACTTTTCAATCACGTCAGGAATAGCTTCGGCTTTAAATGATGGGCCAATCACTTTACCAATTTGAGCATCTTTACCTTGTTTGCCTCCAATGGTGACTTGATACCATTCAGTGCCTTTTTTATCGACACCTAATATGCCGATGTTAGCAATGTGGTGATGAGCACATGCATTCATACAGCCTGAAATGTTTAAGCTCAGAGTGCCAATATCATGCAAAAAGTCTAAGTCATCAAATCGTTGCTGAATTTGTGCGGCTATTGGTATTGATTTGGCATTTGCTAAGGCGCAATAGTCCCCACCCGGACAAGTAATCATGTCAGTTAACAAACCAACTGTGGGGGAAGCGAGTTGTTGCGTTTTTAATATTGTCCACAGATCAAACAATCTATTCTTTAGCACGTCTGGCAGTACTACGTTTTGTTCATGGGTAACGCGTATTTCATTGAATCCATAATCATCAGCTAAATTTGCCACGAGACGCATTTGAATAGATGACATATCACCTGGCGGGTTGGTTGGCCCCGGTTTAGTTGAAATGACAACTGATGAATAATTATGATGTTTATGTTCATGAGTGTTCGTTTTAACCCATTGTGCAAATTCATGATCATCAGCTAAGGCGAGTGCATAAGCATCGTTATCCGAATTCTCTAATTCTTCACCCATAAAAAACTCTGCGACACGGTCATACTCGACTTGAGTAAGCTCCGTAGGACCTGACTTTAATAGTTGCCACTCTTCGTTAATTTCTTTAGAAAATGATTCTATACCGACTGATTTAACTAATATTTTAATGCGTGCTTTATAGCGGTTATCACGACGACCATGACGATTGTAAACGCGAAGAACGGCTTCTAAATAAGACAGTAAATGTTGCCAAGGTAAGTCGTCCTTTAAGGTTTGACTGATAATGGGTGTACGGCCAAGTCCGCCACCAACCATCACTTTTACCATCAGTTCATTATTATCGTTTTTATACAAATATAAACCGATATCATGTGTTCTAACGGCAGCACGATCTTCCTTGGTCGAAGAAACAGCTATTTTGAATTTACGGGGTAGGAACAAAAACTCTGGGTTTATCGTTGACCATTGACGTAATATTTCAGCAATGGGTCTTGGATCAATAACTTCATCAGCAGAGACACCGGCAAATGCTTCTGTGGTTACATTTCGAATGCAATTACCTGAAGTTTGAATGGCATGCATTTCTACTTCAGCTAATCGACTTAAGATCTCTGGCACTCGTTCGAGATCAACCCAGTTGAACTGAATGTTTTGTCGAGTAGTAAAGTGACCGTAGCCTTTATCAAACTCATCTGCCACATCAGCCAGTGCTGATAGTTGCTTCGATGATAGTGTGCCATAAGGAATTGCAACTCGGAGCATATACGCATGTTTTTGCATATATAAACCATTTTGTAACCTTAAAGGTAAAAATTCCTCTTCACTTAGCTCGCCATTCAAGCGTCTTTTAACCTGATCTGCAAACTGTTTCACACGTTCATCTACTAAGGATTTATCATAAAAATCATATTGATACATAAGAAACCTATTTCATTTTATCGAGTTATTACGGACGAATAAATACGGTGGTATATTCAGTCTTAATCGAGTCATCATTAATATCTGTCACAACGAATTTAAATTTTTGTAACGTGGTCTTAGTTGCCGTCGGTGCGACTTTGACCAACACTGTAATAGGGACAATTTTGCCCGGCTTCACGTGAAAGATGCCATCAAGACCTCTCACTTGTGCAGTTGGCAAACCTACAAGTGTGTATTTAACGTCTAATGGTATTTTGGTTTTATTAAGTAATTTGAGGGTATATTTATTTTGAATTTCACCATCACTCATTTTTACAAAGAGTGGTTGTCTCTCATGAACGACTTTAAACTCAGTGGGTGAAAAATGAGTGAAACCATAAATAATGCCTGCTATAGAGAGCAGCATGATTAGGCTATAAATAAGAACACGTGGACGCTTGAAGAACGAGATTCTAGCTACGCCTTTATAAAGCTCCTTATACGAGGCATAGCGGATCAAGCCACGCGGCTGTTTAATTTTATCCATTATGCTGTCACACGCATCAATACATAGACCACAGGTGATACAACCTTCCTGCTGACCTTTTCTAATATCAATGCCAGTGGGGCAGACCGCCACACATAAATTGCAATCTATGCAACTGCCTTGGTTATCCTCAGTTTGTTTGGAATACTTTGTTCTAGGCTCACCACGTGATGCATCATAGGCAGGAAGAACAGTATCTTGGTCATACATTACACCCTGTAAACGGGCGTACGGACATAACCAAAAACAGACTTGTTCACGCATGAAACCTGCTAGCCAGTATGTAAAGAAAGTAAATATTCCTAAAGCGACCCACACCGGCTTTGGTGCTGTAAATGACAAAATTTGATCCCATAATTGGAATGCATCCATAAACCAAGCGGAGAAAGAGATGCCGGTTAATATGGCGATGCTCAACCATAGAAAGTGTTTAGATAATTTTCGGGAGATTTTGCTAAAAGTCCATGGCGCCGCTTTAAATTTGCGTGCCTTTTGAGGTGTATTACCCTCAAGCTTACCTTCGATATAGCTATATGCATCAGTCCAAACAGTTTGAAAACAAAAATAACCACAAAAGACACGCCCTGCAACCCCCGTCATTGCAGCGAGTAATATTGCGAGAAACAATAGGGCTAAGGACAATACCCAAATGTCTTGAGGGAAGAGCGTCATATCGAACAAATGGAATTGTTGTTTAGGGATATCTAACAAAACAGCTTGCTCGCCATTCCAACGTAGATAAGGGCCTAGAAAGTAAATTAACCACACTGACATGGTCAGGTTCTTCAGAGAACGAAACTTACCTTTGATACGTCTTGCAGTGATTTTTTCACCTGTTCCGGTATGCACTTCCCATTCGGAAAGTTCATCATACAGTTCGACTTTTACTGGAATATCGACGAGTTTATTCATCACAGATTCTCCTGTGCTTGTATTAGCTTGAAATAATTAGGGGGGTTTAGACGATGGATTTAGACCTGACATGATTTGCTTTATGCAATTCAGCCAGTAATAACAGCCCCATTTTTAACGAGGCATGATCAGTCACAATCCCTAGTGACACCCGAGCAGCTTGGATACGACTGCGTGCCGTAACAAAAGCGGTTGAAGGAACAATGGATACACCACTTCGACTTGCTTGCTCAGTGAAGTCGAGTGCGCGATGAGCTTTTGATAGTTTTAACCATAAATGTGGGCCTGCAGGATGAGCCCAAATAGTGCTGTCAGGAAAAATTGATGAAGCAATTTGTTGTCTTTGTATATTTTCAGTCTTAATTTCAGCGGTGATTTCATCAATCTGACCTGAACGTATCCAATATGAAGCTACGGCAGCCATCAGAGGGGGCGCCATTAAATTACATATTCTCATGTCTTCAGCTAATGCCAGCGACTCATCTGCATTTGGTGCAACAACGTAGGCTACTCGTAATGCAGGAGATATACATTTAGATAGTGTGGCAATGTGCCATGTTTGTTGTGGCAATAAACTATAAAATGACGCAATCGGTTCATCTAAGAAACAAGCATAGGGATCGTCTTCAATAATCGTTAAGCCATGTGTTTCTGCTAGCTCCACAATTTTCTTACGACGATTGCTTGGTATCGTCGTCGTGGTAGGGTTATCAACGTTGGGTATGAGGTAGAGCGCTTCAGGCTTATGTTTATCACACACCTGTTCTAAATGTTCAGGAATGATGCCGTCCTGATCCATTTCAATTCCATAAACATCTAAGCCTAAATAATCAGCAATTGAACGTAGTCCAGGATAAGAAAAGTCGGGTGCTGCAATAGCCTTTATTCCAGATCTTTTTAAATAACTTATGATTGAAAATAAAGCACTGTGTGCACCGCTTGCTATTAGTACCGAATCCGAATCTATGTTTGGTATTTTATGAGACAGCCATAATTTTCCTGCGGCTCTATCATCCGGATTGCCAGCCGTTTCTTGATAATTGAGATGCTTGAGCGGTGTTGAGTTGTCTGGGTTAAGGCTAGCAAGAGCTGTTGCGATTTCTTGTTCTAATTTAAAGGATGAAGGGTGGGGTGGATTATTCATGCTTAAATCCAAGGTTTTACCTTCAGTTAAACGTACGGAGTTGTAATGAGTAAATGCCGTTTGGGCAACAAAACACCCACTACCAGGTTGAGTTTCAACAAAACCACGCTTAGCAGCTTCATTAATTGCTCGTGTGACCGTTGTTAAATCCACATTAAGTGATTCAGCTATATACCGTTGAGTCGGTAGCTTATCGCCTGGTTTTAAAATTCTGTCTTTGATATCACTTTCGATAGCTTCAACGATACCAACGTACTTTACTCGCGAGTTATCTTGAATTCTTGGCGCCCATACAGTCATGGCTCTTATACCTGCTTGAAAACATACAATTTGTAAATAATCGTATGCTTACATAGGACTGTATGCAATAAAAACATACAAAAAAACAGCTTATTGCTAATTGTATGGCTCGGTAGGTTGGTATTTGCATACAAAATCGTTGTTTTGGTAATAAAATCAAAGAGCTAAAATAGTCGAGTGCGCAAATATTGAACATATTTAAAATAAATCTGTTTTTTAGCTTTATCTCGCTAGCAACGTTGAGAAGAGAATGTTTGCATGATCTAAATGAGCAGCCTACAGCATAGTCTATGCATATAACTTCTTAGACCTTGTAAGAATCGAATGAAAAGACATTCAATAAGACGAACGAGTACAGGTCTCAAAATATGTACCTTATAAGAATTAATCACATTTAGGTACGAAAACGCTCTGATTAGACGTTGATAGATTAAAAACCTTGCGCATCGATGTCCAAATAGGGACATTTTTGCAAGGATATTACTGATAAACCATTAGCCCGTCGGCCTTACGGCTATTTATGTTATAGCAGCATACTTATCTCCGGTTAATTTAACCGTGAAAATCCACATAGAGAGAGAGCTATGACAGAGAAAAGAACAGATAAGCTGAAGCTGTACGCTAAGAAAATTGCCTTGACGGCAATGGTAGCGCAATCAGTATTTGTCGGTTCTGAGGTAATGGCAGCGGAAGATCCAAAGTTGGTCGTGATGATCACTATAGATCAACTCCGCGGTGATATGCCCCAGAAATACTATGACCGTTTTGGAGAAGGCGGTTTTAAATATTTGATGGATAAAGGAACTATCTACAATAATGCACATTATCAACATTCAACCACATTTACTGCTGTTGGGCATGCAACATTAGCAACCGGCGGTAGCGCTTTGCAACATGGTTTAGCGGGTAATGATTGGATGGACTCTGCAACGGGTGAACGTATTTACTGCGTTGAAGATCCAAGTCATTCCATTATTGGTAAAGAATACAAAGATAATAAAGGCACTTCGCCGCTTAACCTAACCTCTAGCACAATAGGTGATGAGTTGTACTTGTCTTCAGGTCAACGTTCACGTGTTTATTCAGTATCCATTAAAGATCGTGGTGCTATCTTGCCTGGTGGACACTTAGGTAAAGCATTCTGGTATTCAAGTGGCAGCGGTAAGTTTGTTTCCAGTACTTATTACTATGATGAGTATCCACAGTGGGTTTCAGACTGGAATGCAGAGAAAAAAGCAGATAAATACATGGATCAGTCGTGGACATTATTAAATGACAAGTCTAGCTATACATTTGCTCACCAAGATGATCGTCCAGCAGAGAAATCTTATAAGCATCTAGGCCGTACTTTCCCTCATAAATTAGGGAATGAAAAGCCAAAGAGCTTTTATAAAGCCCTTCGATTTACCCCAATGGGCGATGAGTTGACGTTAGATTTTGCTAAAACCTTGATGGAAAAAGAACAAATTGGTCATGGTGAAGCAACCGATATGCTCGCAGTAAGTTTGTCTGCTACTGATTATATTGGCCATGCTTTTGGCCCATATTCATTAGAAGCTGAAGATAATATTCTTCGCACGGATAGAATGCTAGCGGATTTCTTTAGTTACATTGATAAGAAAGTGGGTTTAGAAAATACGATGATTTTCTTATCTTCTGATCATGGTACTGATGAAATTGCTGAATATCGACGTAATTTAGCGGGTGATCATCATGGTGGTCGTCACTACCCGAAAAAGTTTGTTAGCCAAGTGAATGAAGCATTACAGCAGCGTTACAACACAACTGAACAGCTTGTTTCTTCGTTTTGGAATCCAAGCATCTACTTGAACTTACCTACTATTGAAAAATTAGGCTTGAATGTAGAAGAAGTGGAGCGTGTGTTAGCAGAAGAAATTCTGAAAGTGCCTGGTATTGCCTTTGCTTTAACGCGAACAGAACTTCTAAAAGGTAATGTTACTTCAAACCCAACGATTGCTAAGGTTCAACGTGCTTTCCACCCAAAACGTTCAGGTAATGTTCTGATTGTTCAAGATCAGTTTTGGTATTTATATCCAAATGCAGATCAATTCGCAGCAATGCATGGTTCGCCATATAGCTACGATACTCATGTGCCAATTATGTTTGTTGGGCCAGGTATCAAAGCACAATCAATTAATCGTCAAGTTGGTCCAGAAGATATTGCAGGCACGGTTGCTAATTACTTGGGAACAGCTAAGCCTTCAGGTTCTATTGGTGAACCGCTATACGAAGTATTGAATTAATAAAAAGAGATGGAAATTATGAAACTTAAAAAAACGATATTATTAGGAGCGGGGCTATTATCCGTAGCCTCATTAATGAGCGCGCCGGCATTAGCAGATGATGCCGCCATGCTGAAATTAATCCGTGTTTTAGAGCATAACGGCACACTTAACGCTGAAGCTGCCACTGCATTAAGAGACACGGTAACTGTTCAAGAAACGGCTCAAGCTGAAAAAACAAAAAAGGCTATTGAGGAGGCAACTAAAGATAACTTAAAAATTACTACAAAAGGTAAGTTAGCAATTGAATCACCAGATGGTGACTTTAAGTTTAAATTTAATGGTCGGATTATGGGGGATGCTACATTTGTAAATTCAGATGAAACAAACCTATCCAGTGGAACGGAGTTACGTCGTGCCCGTTTTGGTTTTGGCGGTACGATATTTAAAGTCTGGGATTTCCAGTTAACACCTGATTTTGGTCAAGGTTCTGCAAGTGTCACCGATGCTTATATCCGATATAAAGGATTTGAAAACAATAAGATCACAGTCGGTAATCACCATGCACCTTTTGCGATGGAATTGGCTGATAGCTCTAAATACATGACCTTTATTGAACGTTCAATTGGTTCAGAGTTAATTCAAGGGTCTAGTGGTCCTGGTAACCGTCGTATGGGACTTTCTTCATTCCATAACGGTGATAATTGGACGGCGCAATATGGTGTGTTTGGCAAAGGTGTGAATGGTAATAGTGGCACTGGTGATGATCGTGTGACTTATTCTGCACGGGCGACGTTTGCTCCGATTCATGAAAAAACACATGCCTTACACTTTGGTGCTGGTTATGCATATCAAGACTTTGATAAAGATGGCCTTGATGTTCGCCTTAGATCTCGACCTGGTACCCACACTGGTATTAGATGGATAGATTCAACAGTGACTGCAGATGGTGCTGAGTTCCTGACATTGGATGCGGCTTATGTAAATGGTCCATTCTCTGTTCAGGCTGAATATGACCGCGCTATGATTGATGCGGAAACAGGAAGCGATGTTGATGTTGATTCATACTTTGTACAGGCGGATTGGTTCCTTACCGGTGAGTCTCGCAAATATAAAGCAAAAAGTGGTCACTTTAGTTCTGTAAAACCGAAAGGTGAAGTAGGAAAAGGTGGCATTGGTGCATGGCAAATCGGGGCACGTTTTGCTTCAGCTGATATGAATGATGGTACTCATGTTGGTGGTGAACTTGACGTGTTAACGTTAGGTTTAAACTGGTATGCAACTAAGAACGTTCGTTTTATGGCTAACTATAATGAAGTTTTGGATGTTAAAGATAGCTCAACAGTTTCAGATGGTGATGAACCGAGTTCATTTGTATTACGTAGCCAAGTTTTTTGGTAAACCGAAGCTAGAAGTCTAAATAAAGCCTCCATTTCGTCCTGAAATGGAGGCCTTTTAGTTAGCTGAATCATAACCATGTTAGTCTTAGTCTTTTACGTTTAGTCAATAAGTTAGTGTAGGTATGGTGAGGCAATGAAAGCTTTAATATCGTTAATGTTAATCAGTTTATTACTGTTACCTAGTGCCCAAGCTGAAGAGTATAAATTTGGAGTAACACCTTGGCAGCGCGGCCAAACAGAAGATGATATTCATCGCTTATATAAACCGATGTTGGATTGGTTATCACAAGAAACAGGTCATGACTTTATTATTGTCAGCACAAAAGATTATCGACAAATGATTAATTATTTAGCCGATGGTACTCTGCAGATTGTCAGTATCTCTCCTGCTCCTTATATCTTGGCGAAAAGAAAAAACCCGCATTTAAATGTTTTAGTGACTGAAGTTAGCTCAAGTGTGGAAAGAACGACCAGTTCGGATGCTTATTTTAGCTATATCCTTGCTCGAAAAGACAATGCAACCGTTAATTCGCTGGATGACTTACAAAATAAGATATTCGGTTTTGTTCGACGAGAATCAACCAGTGGTTTTATATATCCAGTTCATATGTTTAATCGAAGTGAAATTAATTATCAAAAATATTTCAAAAAATTCTATTTCCTAGGGAGTCATCCTAGCGTGACGGATGCGATTGCGGCTGGCAGTCTTGATGCCGGAGCAACGTGGAGTTTTAATTGGAATAAAGCAAAAGAAAAGCATGGTGATATTTTTAAATCGATTTGGAAAAGCCCACCAATTCCCAATTTAAGCATTGTGGCACATCCCTATATGCCTAAAGCCTTACAAGATAGGTTAAAGACATTATTGTTATCAGTTGACCCTGAGTTATTAACAGGCCTTTCTGCAAGAGGGTATGTCAGTCGAGATGATGGCTTCTATAATGGCGTAAGAACGATTATGGATACGATTCAATAATCGTTCATTGTTTCTTATGATTAGTATCCGAACTAAATTACTTGTACCCGTGAGTATTATTTCGCTGTTGATGATGGCCATTACAGCCATTTTTATCGTATCGCGTTACCATGCCTATGAAGTCGATATTAATACTACAACTGAGCAGCGAGTCACGCGCCTTAAAAATGCACTCAACGATATTTTCATACATACCTCAGGTTTGGTAGAAAACATTGGCACTAATCGCCTCATTATTGATAGCTTATTAGTTAATAATCAGTACGATATTATTGAAAACCTCTCTCCTTATATTGAGTTGGAAAATTTAGATAAATTAGTTATTTATACTAAAGAGGGTGAGGTATTTGCTCAGGTGGATGCTCCTAGTCAGTTCGGCCATACAGATGATTTATATCCGTGGCTGTTAGGCTTTGGAAGTAATACTGAAACGCAGTGTATTTCTGATCGAGTGAATAAGCAGCATACCGTGTTGTGTGGTGCACCCATTGATTCGATTAACGGCGTGATTGGTTATGCTGTTGCGGGGTATTATTTAAATCAAAGCTTTGTTGAGTGGCTGCAAGAATTGACCTTTTCGCAGATTAGTGTGAATGATTACCCGTTGATTCCAAGTAGTAATGACGACAAAATTACGAATTTAAATTTATTTGAACAAGGTTTGATAGAACATCAGCATCACCCTTTTTATTTGACCTTAACTGAGAATTTAGCCGATAAAAATAAAGAACGTGATCAATGGATGCTTTATTCCATCATTATTATCGCTCTTAATGTGATTGTAATTAGTTTCTTATTTGTGTTTTTTGGTGTTATTTCTAAAGCGATATTAGGTTTAAATAAATATGCGCGACACGTTGAAGAACGTGACTTTAGTTATAGTTATGAACCTAAACGGTTACCTAAGGATGAGATTGGCCAAATTGTTGAAAGTTTTCATCATATTGCTGAATCATATGAAGACTTTGCTGAAATTTGTGAATCTATCGCAATAGGTGATACTGACCGAAATATTGAAATTACTCATGCTCAGGATAATCTAGGGATTGCTGTCAATACCATGATTTCATGTTTGCGTGAGAAAACGGCTGATAATGTCAAAGCACTAGCAGAACTGAGCACGCTAAATGAACAATTGCATGTTGCGAAGCAAAAATCGGAACGAGCAAGTGAAGAAAAGTCTACTTTCTTGGCGATGATGAGCCATGAAATTCGTACCCCACTCAATGGCATTGTTGGAATGGTACATCAACTCGGCAAAGGCCAATTAGATAAAAATCAGTCGCAACAATTAGAGATTCTTAAGACGTGTAGCAACCACCTGTTAGCCATTATTGACGACATCTTAGACTTTTCCAAAATTGAAGCGGGTAAAATGGACTTAGATCTAGATAATGTCGATATTCGTTTATTATTAGAAAGTTTGGTCGGTGTGTTTATTAATAATGCACGAGAAGCCAAGATCGACTTGTTATATCAGGTTGCTCCTGACGTTCCGGACATTATTCATGCTGATCCAACACGGTTACGTCAAGTGTTGACCAACTTGTTGGGCAATGCATTCAAGTTTACAAAAACAGGTGAGATCTTTGTTAAGGTTAGTCTACAAAAAGCATCACTTAATAAGCTGCAACTGTTGTTCATGGTGAGGGATACCGGAATTGGTATAGCCGAAGATAAACGCTCGTTATTATTTGAACCCTTTACCCAAGCCGACACGTCGATGTCTCGACGGTTTGGTGGAACAGGCTTAGGGCTTACTATTTGTTCCCGCTTGGTAAATTTAATGGGTGGCAATATTTGGCTAGCTGAACAATCACAGTCAGGTGCGACGTTTAATTTTACCGTAGAGGTTAATCGCTTTACAGAACAACAGGCTAGTCAATTACGAGTGATTGAGCCTGTATTGTTGGAACGAAAAATAGTAGTCGTAATAGACAAGAACATCTCTTGTGGTCAGGTATTGCATCAGCGTTTAACAGAGTTGGGAATGGCCGTTGCTGCAATTGAAACATCAGAACAGGCATTGAGTTCCGAGTCCGTAATTTCGGTAGTTGATGTGGTTTTGCTAGCCTTAGATCGAAACTATAATGAAGCTTGGCAATATATTTCTATGCTACGCAAGCAGCATCATGACCGTCCTGTGCCGGTCATAAATTTTGTCAACCACAGTGACAGTTTATTAAGGCGAACTGATACGGAATTATGTGTGCATTTGCAAAAACCACTACTGCATGAGCAACTGGTTGAGACGTTAGTATCAATTTTCTCTAAACAACCTGTGCAACAGCCCTTAATTCATGAGGTTCGCGGTAGAAAGGGTTATCAGCCTAGTATTTTGGTTGTTGATGATAACTTAATAAATCAGCATGTTATTTTGCACTTATTGCAGGAGACAACATGTAAAGTAAATACCAGTTCTAACGGGCGTGAAGCTTTAGAGATTCTCAGTCACTCTCACTACGATATTATTTTTGTCGATATTCACATGCCAGAGATGGATGGACTAACACTAGCTAGAAAAATTCATGCTCAATTTTCGGATAATTTCCAGCCGTGGTTGATTGCTATGACGGCTGATTCTAGTGATGATATTCAACAAAAAAGTATCAACGCGGGCATGCAAGACATTCTGTTCAAACCTGTCTTGTTAGAAAAGTTAGAAAAAATCATCATCGATTGGCAAAATCAATATGACGGAAATGATATCCCTGCTAAAGATTGTCATCTTTTAAATACAGATACACTTGATACCTACCGTTTAGTGACATTGGAGGAACTTTGTGAGCTGTTTAGTAAAAGCGGAGCAGACTATATTGATAAGCTAAAAGTGTTATATGACAACAAAGATATAGATGGCATTAGCCAAGCCGCTCATATGTTTAAAGGTTCGGCATTGACGATGGGGGCAAGCCATTTGTATGGTTTATGTGCGGAATTACAAATAATAAGCGATCAACACCAAATTGAAGGAATAGAGTCGATAATTGATAAAATTGATCAGTGTTTTAGTTCGACGGTAATTGAGTTGGATCGATGGGTCAAAATAAAAAAACATGGACTAAATTATCGATAAGCGAGGATCTTATTAGGGTGGGTTTTATGATTAAAATCATGATAGTAGATGATGACATTATTGTGCGTAAAGGGATATCAGGTATCCTAGAAAACATTATAGGTGTGAGTGTCGTCGCAGAAGCAGAGTCGGGAGAAGAGGCGTTAACGCTTGCTCGTGGACAGGCCTTAGATATTGTATTTGTTGATATTCAAATGCCAGGTATTGGTGGCTATGAAACGATGCAAAGACTTTTGCATCATTATCCAAAATTAAAGGTTGTCGTCCTATCTGTATTTTCTAGTGGTTTATATCCCCGACGTTTTTTAAGTTCAGGCGCTTCTGGTTATCTTACCAAGGGAGCTTCAAGCGATGAGCTTGAAAAAGCCATTAAAAAGATACATGCGGGGGGGGGTATATATTACGCAGCAAGTAGCACAGGATATCATCATGTCAGACTTCGATGACGAATCTCCGAATAAGTTGAATAAACGTGAACTACAGGTGTTACACCTTATTGCATCTGGATGTAGTAATGATGAAATGGCTGATAATTTGAAAGTATCTAAAAAAACTATTTCCAGACATCGACAAATGTTATTTACTAAATTAGACGTAACAAACGATGTACAACTTGCTCGAATCGCAATCAGTCACGGTATTTGTGAGCTAGAGTCGACTTCCATCGATAAAACTATTTAGAGTGTTAACCTGAAAGTATTTCCTTCATCATTTTTCAGAGTTTATCGAATTGGCTTATGAACATAGAGTGCTACTAAAACGCCAGTTTTCATTTTTTGGCACTAAGTGGTCTGTAAGCTATACTAAAATAGTGTTTATAACGTAATAGATTTGTTGGAGCTAGTGTCGCTTATGGATATTCAAATAATTACAAATTTCTTTATGTGGTGCACCATTATCAATGGCGGCATTTTACTATTTTGGTCGGTATTTGTTTTGGGCGCACCGGACTGGGTATATCAAACTCAATCAAAGTGGATCCTTATATCAAGAGAAACGTTTGATGTGGCCATTTATGCCTTTATTGGCATTTTTAAAGTTTTCTTTTTAATGTTCAATCTTGTGCCTTACCTTGCTCTTTTACTCATAGGATGAGATATGAACACTGGTTTTAAAATTGTTGTTATAGGTTTTATTAGCCTATTTGGCTTTAGTATTTTGCCAGTAACTGCTGAAGACCATGACGGTGTAGAAACAATTATTAACAGTGAACATCGTGCGGAATCAAATCGAGCACGAGATAAATATCGACACCCCAAAGAGACACTGAAATTCTTTGGCATTGAACCCAGCATGACGGTAGTTGAAATATGGCCAGGTAAGGGTTGGTATACCGAAATTCTAGCGCCTTGGTTAAAACAAGGTGGGGGTGAGTTTATCGCTGCAGGTTTTCCGCAATATGCTGGGCCACTTTGGCGACAAGAAATGCAACAAGAATATCAAGATTGGTTATATGTTTCGCCAGAGTATTATGACGAGGTTAATATTGTTGAAATAGGGCCACCTGATTTGTGGACCTTAGGCCGAGATGAAAGTGTTGATGCGGTGCTGACATTTAGAAATGTGCATAACTGGGTCAAAGGTGGTTATGACAAGGAAATGTTTACCGCGATTTATCAAGTGTTGAAATCGGGTGGCATTTTAGGGGTGGTGGATCATCGAGCAAAAAAAGACACCGATCTTGAAACGATGAAACGTAGTGGTTATTTGACTGAAGCATTGATTATCAACATTGCTGAACAAGCAGGTTTTAGACTAAAGAAGAAAACTGAACTTAACGCCAACCCCTTAGATGATCGGGAACACCCAAAAGGGGTTTGGACCTTACCTCCAACCTTACGTCTTGGCGATGAAAATAAAGAACAGTATCTCGCTATTGGCGAAAGTAATAGGTTTACCTTTCTATTTATAAAACAATAGAATGAAGCCGGAAGTTGAGGCTGAATCAATTACCTATTAATAGGACGGCTGTAGTACTTAAAGGCATATCGGTTTTACTATATGATCAACATTAAAACATTTCTAAACTGTATTTTTTTATACAGTGCTAGTGAGGAAAAATGCCCTTACATTTATGTTTATAGCAAGCTCAGTAGCGGTTTATTTATTGACGCATTCCCTACCTTTGATACTATCTATATGTAACGGCTTTAACTACCTCAAGATGTAAGTTCACTTATAGCTGGAGTGTCAATCATGTCAATCATTACGACTCTCATAAGCAAACACGGCGCTACGGTTTATTTTCGTATATTTATTGCGGTGTTTTTATTTTCCTTTTTCTCTCAAACACTTTTTGCAGTCAGTACGGTTGGTAGTGTGTCGTTTGTAAAAGGTAACGTTACTGCCCAGCATGAGCTAGCACAAGCTCGTCTCCTGCTTAAAGGTGCCGTCATATTTGAAGGCGATAATATTCAAACATTAGAACGTAGTTTTGTAATCGTTAACTTTATCGATGGAACCAAGGTAACGGTTCGGCCTAAGAGTAAATTTTCAGTCAGTCAGTATGGACAGCAATCAGCAAAACTTGAGTTGCATGATGGTGCCTTATTAACTCGTACTGGTGACATCGCAAAAGAAAGTCCAAATAACTTCCAAATTAAAACATCGGATACGACTGTCAATGCCCAGCAAGGTGATTTTTCAGTTCGAGTGTGTAAACAAGATTGTCAGCAAGAAGATGATAAATTGCATAAAGGTGAATCAAAGCAAGCACAAGTCGTTGTGGCTCGCATTGTTGAAGTTGAAGGTTCAGTTGTCGCAATTAATGCCAAAGAACTTGAACAAGAAACTCGGCCACTTGCTGTAGGTGCGCCATTATACAGTGCTGATATTGTCGAAAGTGACAAAGGCGCTTATGCAGTTTTGGTCTTTAAAGATGAAGGTCGGATATCAGTTGAGGCTGCGTCTAATTTTGAAATCAGTAGCTATCAGTTCAGTGACTCCGCTACACAAAATAAGACTTCTTATGATTTAGTAAAAGGCGGCATGCGGCTATTAACAGGCATCATTGCTAGCGAAAATAAAGAAGCGTTTGTCGTTAATACTCCCGTAGCAACAATCGGAATTCGAGGCACAGGTTTTGATGTGGTCTATCGAGAAGGCAAACTTTATTCTTATACGTGGCAGGGTGTAATTAGCCAACAGAATGACTCTGGCACTACGGAATTAGCTGAACCTGATGCTACTGTAATTGAGAGTAGCCAAGCTGAACCGCAGGCTATTTCGGCTAAAGATATACCTCGAGCAACGCCTCTCGCTCCAAGACCAGATAAGGTTTCTGTTAGTAATGAGGCTGAACTCTTTAGTATTGTTACCTTAGAAGATGCAGACGTTGGCACTTATGTTGACGTAAAAAAAGGCCATATACGCGTCAAGGATAGTGACGGTACACCCTTTGATTTAGGTCGCAGTGAAAGTACCTATACTGGTACCGATGGAAAAACACAACGGGTTGTTAGGGAAAGCCAAGATGGCGAGGGAGAGCAGTGTCCTGTTAACTGACACCAGTAGACAATTATACACCCAATTTCTAATAACATAAATAGTACCAAAGTGCAATAGTCTTTATTTTTAAGCAGGCGTATAGTCGTTGCTATGTCCTTAATATTCTTCTTAGGGTATGGATATGGCTACACAAGTTGGTGTTATAACAACACTACTAGGTACCGCAAGCTCAACGTCAGAGAATGGGGCGCAACGCTCCCTGCAGCTTGGAGATGACGTATTCCACAATGAGTTAATTTCGACCGGTCTCGAGAGTGCTCTTGAAATCGAGTTCAATGATGGCAGCGTCATGGACATGGGACGATGTATGCAGACGGTCCTAGATGCTGAAGTATTTGATTTAGCTGCGTCTGGATTTTATTTTGGTTCAGATGATTCTGATGTTGAAGCCATACAACAAGCATTACTGGAAGGTGCAGACCCAAGTCAAATTGGTGAGGCCACAGCCGCAGGTGCAGGTAGTGGTACAGGTGGCAACGAAGGTCATGAACCCATCTATATAAGGCATGAATCTCAATCAGTTATCGTCACTTCAGGTTTTGATACTACGGGCATTAGCATTGCCTTTGATGACATTGAAGAAGAAATCCCTATACCACTTGAAGAAGAGTCTTCAGAAGAAGAGACGGTCATACCCATTATTCCAAATGTGAGTATCGCTGATGCAGAGCCTGTCACTGAACCGAATGTTAGTGATCAGTCTGGTGTGTTTTCTGTATTTCTAGTGACATTAAGTGAGCCAAGCAATGTAGCGGTTACCGTTAGCTTTATGACAGCTGATGGCACGGCAATAGCAGGAGGCATAGCTGTAGATGAAATGGATTACGGTGCCCAGACGGGGTCGGTAACGTTTGCACCTGGCCAAACAGAAGCATTGATAACAGTTGAGATCTTTGATGACTATGTTGCTGAAGGTGAAGAAAGCATCATGGTGATATTAACGGATGCAAGCAATGCCATCATTGTAGATCCTCAAGCTGAAGGCACGATATTGGATGAGTCTGATCCAGATCTGCAGGATACTACCTCAGTCGATTTAACGGCTACGCCAGACTTTGATGAAGATGGCGTTACGCTTACTTATACCGTGACCTTAAGTAATCCAGTTAGTGATCTCAGTGATCCCGTTGTTATTACTTTTGATGATCTATTAGGTAATGCTCAAACTATCATCATTAGCAGTGGAACTACCGGTACCGTTAATGTCGATATTGCCGAATCTGAATTTGAAGATGTCTATCAAGAAGATCCTGTCGACTTACTTGCTGCAACAAACGTGCTGGCAACTGGAGGTGGCTTTGAGTTATTAGATATACCAACAGTCGGTACGGTTCAATTAGTTGATACTATTGACCCGACCTCTGTCACCCTATCTGTGGCAGATGCTGAACCTGATGGTATTAATGGCTTTCTTCAAGTTATAAGTGCTGATCCCGAAGGTATTGATGAAGATACTGCGAGCATTGTGTTCACAGCAACATTAAGTAATCCAGCACAAACTGACGCTATTCTTGAGACGACAATTGGTGATATACCTATAGCTGCAGGTGAGTTAACGGGCACGATTATAATTGATATCCGTGATAGCGATGTTTATGCCGATGAGTTTTCTATTATTGCAACGGTGACAGCAGTTAATGGTGGTAATTTCGAAGCAGTAGATTTATCACAAGCCTCGCTTACAGTAGTTATTCCGGATAGTCCTGACGTTACAACAATAGAATTACTCGCTACGCCTGACTTCGATGAGGATGGTATTACGCTGACCTATACCGCGACATTAAGTAATGCTGTTCGCACGATTGATGCACCTCTTGAAGTCAACTTTGATGATCTCTTAGGTAACCCACAAACCATTACGATAACCAGTGGCACTACTGGTACGGTTGCTATTTTCATTGCCGAGTCTGTCTATGAAGATGTTTACCAAGAAGATCCTGTCGACTTACTTTCAGCATCAAATGTGGCTTTGTCTGGCGGTGGTTTTGAAGTATTAGATACTCCAACAGTGGGCAATGTTCAACTCGTCGATACCATCGATACGGTCACTGCCACCTTATCAACAACGACAACAGAAATTCCAGAAACCGGTGGCGATATTGTATATACCATTATCTTAAGTGGTGGCCCGGGCAGTATTGATCCAGATGATCCTTTAACGTTTACCTTAAGTAATTCAGATGGCAACGGCGATCCTATAACAGTTGTTATTGATGCCGGTGCGACACAAGGCCAAACCACGGTCAGTTATTCAGATAGTCAGGTAACAACTCAGACATCATTTGATAACTCGATAAATTCATTGCTCACAATTGGCGGAACCGAGTATGAAGATCTAGCCACAGCAGGCTTTACTTCAGTAGATGTTGATTATGATGTGACTATTACAGGACTAACACCTGATGGCAGTGATTACGATCTTATTGTGGATGAAGATGATTTATTTGGAGGAACAGATACTACTCCTGAACCTACGATGTTTGAGGATACATTCACCATCACATCACCAGATGGCATTGCCAGTCTGACGGTTGGTGGCGTGATAGTTATAACTAATGATGTCTTTACTGCTCAAGCTATTCCGACATCATTTAGCAATACCACATTAAGCATTACTAACTTTAATGCAGTTACGGGCGAAGTTACTTATCAATACATGCTAACTGGCAGCGAAACTCAACCCACAGCCGGTGGTGAAAATGACTTAACAGAAAGTTTCCTCGTGACATTGATTGATCATGATTTGGATTCGGTAAACTCGACGTTGTCTGTTCAAATAATTGATGATATTCCTATTGCTGTTGTCGTTGCTGATGAAACGACGGCCCTGCCTTTATCGACTAGTGATGATGATTTACCTCAAGATGGAATTTCTTTTCAAGAAGCTGACTTCCCGTTTGCTCCACTGTTTGAAGGCAGTTCAAATACCATGGTTACCTATGGTGCAGATGGTGCTGGTACGACTAATTGGACATACTCTCTCAGCCTAACAGCTGCGGCTACTTTGTTTGATTCGGGCATAAATAGTGGTGGTAACAATGTCTATCTTTATGCGATTAACGATGTGATTTATGGCTCGACTTCCACGACTGAACCTAATGTCGGAGATGCTTCAATCGTATTTGATATCTCAGTTATTGCCACTAATACCGATGCAGGTACTGTCACGCTAACGCAATATCAAGCGATAGATCATGGTACGGGAGCGGACGATGATGTCGTTGCACTGCAAAATGGTCTAGTTTTGTTAACAGGAGCAGTGAGCGTGCTTGATGCTGATGGTGATGAGGCCTTAGGTTTTGACAGCATTGATCTGGGTGGAAATATAGAATTTAATGATGATGGCCCGAGTGTCAGTTTTGCCGATGCTGAAGTCTATAACGTGCTGAATGACGTAGATACGAGTGAGGCATTAGTCGACATAGGTGCTGATACAGCAGGGGCGACAGACCTTAATTTAATCGGTACCAATTTACCAACGGGTTACAGTCTTGTTAATACCGGCACCAATGAATGGACTGCGGTTTCATCAGATGGCGATCCTGATCTATTTTTAATCTCAGTTGATCCTAATACCAGTGAATACACCTTTACATTATTAAGTCCGAGTGTGTTGGTCGACACGATGATTGATGTTGATGCATCTCTACTCACTGGTGAGTCGTTTGATCAAAATGGTGATCCTTCAACAACCAATGTTTATACCGTTATTAGTCCACAAACTGGTGACTCGCCGTACCAAATGACGGCGACGGCCACGGAGAATGGCGTTGCCGCCGAGCTTTCATATCAGAATGAAACGATTGGTGTTGGTGGTGATGACGTCATTCATGAAAGTCCAAATTCAGATGATAAATTTATCCTGACTTTTGATAATGTCACAGGACAAAAGAGTCAATTAACTACGATGTCGTTGATCATTGATTCATTTAATGCGAATCACGATGTATTTAAGATCACTGTAGAAGGTTTTGATCTTAATGGCGATCCGATAACGATAGAGTTCTTCAGTGATGATCCTAGTACAACCACGATAACACCTACCGGAATTAATGATGATTTGGTTGTGTTTTCTGTTGACGGCATAGGTGAAATATCAACGATTACTTTAGACAGTGAAGTAAGCAATATTAAAGTAGTGGATTTCTCCATAGGTTTGAGTGTTGAACAAAATGTAGGTGACTACGCTTATGACTTCGAGGCTTCCATCATTGATGGTGATGGCGATATTGCAAGCGATACATTCACGGTTGATGTGCTCGCAGGTACAGCTGGCGATGACAACATTGTTACAGGTAATCTTGATGATACTGTTTCAGGTGGAGAGGGTAACGATGTGATCAGTACTCTAGGGGGCAATGACATACTTAGTGGTGGCATTGGTAATGATGTTTTATCTGGCGGTGCGGGTGATGATCTATTCTTTGATGGTCTTGGCGATGACACACTTACCGGCGGCTTCGGTATGGATGTCTTTACTATACAAGGTGGCAGTGACTCTATCGTTGACTTTAATACTACAGAAGGTGATGTGCTGGATCTGAGCGAATTATTTACTATAGACTTTAATAATACGATAGCTGATTATTTATCGATTGGTGATGATGGTCATGGCCATGTAGAAGTATCGATTATGGATGGCAATGGGAATGCAACCGGTGATTCAGTCAGCCTTGAAACTTTCGATTTAGCTGACTTGAGTGGAGCAACAAATGCAGCCTTGGTTGCTGATCTGGAAAGTCAAATAAACCTTACGGTAGATCAAGCATAAATCAGCGGGTGCAGCGAAGTTTTGTGACTGCCGCTTGCCTAGTTTATTTATTGACTTGAAGGTTGATAACAGCTCCAACAAAATTCAAATGACGCATCATTATGTTCATTACAGTGACTGCAGATCCATCCTTGATTATCAGGTTTACTGAATGAAGATTCGAGAATAAGCGAAGCTTTTTTAAAGTCTTCGTCTGCAACCCAAACTTCTAACCATGTTTCGTGAGGCACGAGATCGCCAGCACCACCACCAGCAAATTCATTTTTTAAGTTGATAGCAATGCCTGCACCTTCGACAAGGTTTAATACATTATTAACGAGTAAACGGTTTTCATGGGTATAGAGTAGTTTCATATCGGCTTTATCTTATCAGACACCTGAATCTTACCATCAATTAAGATCTGCGCTCTCAAGCCTGCCTTGTTCACCATATGCTCCAGAACCTCAGGGCCTAATAAACCTGACAAATAGGCACAAGGTTCACACAGACGTATGCCTTTTAGCCGTATAGCCCCAACAGTAAACTCCTTACCTTCAAGTTGATTAAGATCGATTCCGGACGTCACTACATTTCGACGAAAATCAGCAGCTGAATAATCAAAGCCGGTTTGCTGATTAAACGCATCTATCTGTTCTTGTTCAATTAGCGTGATTTCAAAATCGGGTTCATCATCTAGTGCTTCTGAAAAGGTGCCTTGGGCAGAGTAATAACGGTCACCGACTATGCCTTTGCCTGCTTGTAATTGCACAGAGGTATTAGATTTTAATGTTAGCCCAGATTTTTCAGCAGTTAATATATCTTTTACCGTACCTTCCATAGTGTGGCCTCGTTATTTTTCATCATTAAAATAAGATTTAAACATCGCTAGCATTTTATCCTTTCCCATTTCTTTTAACAGGGCGATATTTCGTTCAGGAATACCATCTGCATCTGGGTAACCGGCAATGGCGAGTTCTAAGGTTGCTTCTCTAATGATATGTAATAGAGGATAGGGCGAACGATTGCTAAAGTTTTCAGCATCGTCATAGTCGGTTTCTGCAAACTGATAATCAGGATGAAAACTGGCGATCTGATAGATGCCCTCTAAGTCCATCTCGATTAATAAACCATCAGCCACATCGAGAAATTCATTGTAATCATAAAAATTCTGTAACACGCCCGGGTGAATAAGTAAGGTGGTTTCTATCGAGTCATCTTTGTTAAGCAGTTCCAGCTCAGTAATTAAACTAGATAATAATTGTTCTTCACTGGTCGCATCACTCATCGAAAATCGCACACGACCGTTATCAAATTCACGCTTCGCGAAGGGGCATAAATTTAAACCAATGACCGCTTCTTCTAACCAGTGACGTACCGAATTGATGATATTGTTGTTATTCACTTATTTACCTATCAGCAAATTAGTTTTCGGCTTCTAGCTCTTGTAAGCGCTCTATTCGTCGTTCTTCGTCAGCCAAAATCGATTTTATTTCCAACATAACACCATCAACATCAGCATCATGTGAGTCTTGTTCAAACTGTCCGGTCAAAACTGTATCAGGTGTTAATTGACCATCCTCATATAAAGCCCAGATTTCATCAGGGTAATTACTGTTTAATATTTCAGGCGCATATTGTGAATAATATCGCGTCATATTGTTAATGTCTCGTTCTAACATGGCTCGAGCATTATTGTTAGCAGCAGCATCTACGGCTTGGGGCAAATCAATAATAACCGGGCCGTATTCATCAACCAGCACATTAAACTCGGATAGATCGCCATGGACTACACCAGCGCACAACATGCGAATGATGTAGATCATCATCACGGCATGATCTTCAATGGCTTGTTCAGCCGTCATGCTTATTTCGCTCAAACGAGGAGCAACATCACCATCCTCATCGGTGACTAATTCCATCAATAATACGCCATTCACACAATCATAGGGCTGAGGAACACGTACATTAGCACTCGCTAATTTATACAATGCATCGACCTCGGCATTTTGCCAGGTTTCCTCTTGCTGCTTGCGACCGTATTTTGAGCCTTTTTCTATCGCTCTGGCTCGACGGCTATTACGTACTTTTCGACCTTCTTGATATTTAACAGCTTGCTTAAAGCCACGTTTAGCGGCTTCTTTATAAACCTTAGCACAGCGAATATCTGAACCGCAGCGCACAACGTACACATCGGCTTCTTTGCCGCTCATTAGTCGGCTGATAACCTCGTCGATTAAACCATCATCAACTAAGGGTTGGATTCGTTTTGGGATCTTCATATTATTTTATTACAAGCAATAAGCTATCGATTTGACCGTCGTATTCTACGCGGAAACCGTTAGGCGGTATATATTCGCATTATTCCGATACTTTGCCTCGCAAAGCTTTAGTCTGGCCGCGTTGTGTTTTTTTATCCATACGCCGGCGTTGAGAACCTTTGGTGGCTTTAGTGGGCCGCCTAGATTTTTGCACCGTCGTCACCGTTTCAATGATCAACTGTAAACGAGCTAATGCATCAGCACGGTTTTTATCTTGAGTCCGAAATTTTTGTGCCTTAATCACCAGCACACCGTCTTTACTGATACGACGATCTTTTAATGCTAATAAGCGTTGTTTGTAATAGTCGGGCAGCGACGATTTATTAATATCAAAACGAAGGTGAATCGCTGACGAGACTTTATTAACATTTTGACCGCCGGAACCTTGTGAGCGAATAGCTGAAAGCTCGATTTCATCATCGGGTATTGATACATTCAGTGAGATAGTTAACATTTGGGTGATTTAAAATTCAAGATATTTCTGCCCATGTTAATACAAATGGGTTATTCCTTCCCGGTTAGTCTCAGCACAGTCCATGCCGGGTGGATAGAATGCGCTCAAGACTAAATAGATTTAGAATTTTTCTAGAGGATAGAAAACTTTGAGAAGTGGTTATAAAAGTGCATATAATTAAGACGCTCTCCTTGCTTTGTTCTGCAATTTACTGATGACGTTAAAAAGGTGATTAGATGAATGGTGATGATATATGGAAATTAGATGCTGCAGCTATTGAATGGTTGGTTCTCATTATTATATTGCTCCTTCTGGCTGTCGTAGCAGCGGTAGTTACACGTCATATAGCGAGAGTATTCAAAAAGCAAAATACTCAGTCAGTTATACAGGTTTCAAAGGCAGAAGCGTGGCATGCGGAAAGCACAGAAATAGCCTTTGAATCACTTCAGTCGACAGCAGACGGACTCTCAAAAGACGAAGTTGACAATAGGCTTGCTAAATATGGGCCTAATCGACTTCCTGAGCCGAGAGTACGTGGTCCATTGGTGCGGTTTTTATACCAATTCCATAATGTATTGATTTATGTGTTGATGGCCGCAGGTGCCGTCACAGCCTTGCTAGAGCACTGGGTGGATGCCAGTGTGATCCTTGGTGTGGTAATCATCAATGCCGCGATCGGGTTTGTTCAAGAGGGCAAGGCTGAGGATGCCTTGAGAGCAATACGACAAATGCTTTCTCCGAATGCAATGGTGATGCGTGATGGGCGACAAGTGGAAGTTAGAGCTGAAGAGTTGGTGCGCGGTGATATCGTTTTGTTGCAATCGGGTGATAAGGTGCCGGCAGATCTGCGGATGTTTCGTGTCAAAGGTTTACAAATACAGGAGTCAGTATTGACAGGGGAGTCGATGGCGGTCGAAAAGTCCACAGACTCTGTCGCACAGGAGAGCGTAATTGGTGACCGTCTCTGCATGGCCTATTCGGGTACCCTTGTTACCCATGGTCAAGGAAGAGGACTGGTGATTGCGACCGGAGTACAAACCGAGATTGGTCGCATCAGTACATTGGTGTCGGAAGTACAGTCAGTGACTACCCCATTGTTACGTCAAATGGACCAGTTTGGCCGCTGGCTTACATTAGCCATTATTGTGCTTGCCATTATTACCTTCGTGTTTGGTTCGCTAGTTCGAGATTATGCGCCTGCTGAAATGTTTCTTGCAGCAATAAGCCTAGCAGTGGCTGCTATTCCGGAAGGGTTACCTGCAATTATGACCATCACGCTAGCTCTAGGTGTACAGCGTATGGCCAAGCGTAATGCCATTATCCGAAAACTACCTGCTGTCGAAACCCTAGGAGCAGTATCAGTTATTTGTTCAGATAAAACCGGCACCCTGACCCGCAATGAAATGACCGTGCGTACCATTGCTACTACAGGACAGCTGTTTGAATTTGGCGGCACTGGGTACGACCCCCACGGTTCGGTATCGTTATCGAACAGGGATGTGCTTCCTGAAGACAGCCCGCTACTTCAGGAGATTGCTCGTGCCGCAATGCTTTGCAATGATGCGTCACTAGAGCAACAAAACACGGACTGGGTTGTCCATGGTGATCCAATGGAAGGCGCCTTGCTGGTAGCAAGTTTAAAGGCTGGTCTGGACATTGATGCGCAGAATAAACAGTATCCGCGAAATGACCTTATACCTTTTGAATCAGAGCATCGTTTTATGGCTACGCTCCATCATAGTCATACCGGTGGCGCTTTCATCTATCTCAAAGGCGCCCCTGAACGAGTATTGGAAATGTGTGCTTATCAGAGGGGTTTAAATGGTGATCAGTCTATAGATAATGCTTACTGGCTGTCACGTATTGAAGAAATAGCAAAACAAGGGCAACGAGTATTGGCAATTGCCGTAAAGCCGACAAGCAATGATCACCTAGAACTTAGGTTCAGCGATGTAGAAAATGACCTGGTTATGCTGGGTATGTTTGGCATAATTGATCCCCCCCGTGAGGAAGCTATTGAGGCGGTACAAGCCTGTGACAGAGCAGGGATCAGGGTGAAGATGATTACAGGTGACCACGCCGCCACCGCCAGCGCCATCGCCCGGCAATTGAAACTTGTTAATACCGATGAGGTGCTCACCGGGCAGGACCTTGAACGATTGAGTGAGGATGTGTTGCGGCAACGCGTGCAAGATGTTGATGTGTACGCGCGCGTGAACCCTGAACATAAGCTGCTCTTAGTCAGACTTATGCAAGAGCAGGGTTTGACCGTAGCGATGACAGGCGATGGTGTAAACGATGCGCCAGCATTGAAACGTGCCGACGTAGGCACTGCCATGGGACATAATGGAACGGAAGCAGCTAAGGAAGCTTCAGAAATGGTACTGGCCGATGATAATTTTGCCTCAATCACTCATGCTGTCGAAGAGGGGAGAACAGTTTACGATAATCTCAAAAAGTCTATCCTCTTTATTCTGCCGACCAACGGCGGAGAGGCACTGATTATTCTTGCCGCAATCTTGTTTGGTTTTCGTGAGCTACCGCTAACGCCGGTGCAAATACTTTGGGTGAACATGGTGACCGCTGTTACTTTAGCACTGTCGTTGGCATTTGAACCGCCCGAAAAGAAGGTAATGAGACGACCTCCACGCGATACCCACGAGCCGATGCTTACCCCCCTTCTTATTTGGCGCGTTGCGTTTGTCTCAATTATTCTGATGTGTGGAACATTTGGGCTTTTTTTATGGGAGATGGAACAGGGCGCAAGTATCGATCGTGCTAGAACCGTAGCTGTGAACACGTTGGTCATGTTTGAGATATTTTATCTGTTTAATTCTCGTTATATCACCGCCTCAGTGTTTAGTTGGGCTGGGTTTACCGGCAACCGATATGTGCTGATTGCCATTGGCTTACTCATTATATTTCAGCTAGCTTTTACCTACCTTGCACCAATGCAATTCTTATTTGGGACCACAGCAATCGGCTTCGATATATGGATGCGTATCCTGCTTGTCGCATCTTCCGTATTATTTCTCGTTGAGTTGGAAAAGTATTTTGTGCGACGCATGGAGCGAAGTCGATAGTGGAGGACAATAACATGCAAAGATATTCTGGTATTGCGGGCCCTGACTCTGCCTGGGTATAAATGAAAAATGGCTGAAGATTAAGAAAAAACAAAGAACTGAAAGTCAAAAGGGAGACCTTTAGATCTCCCTTTTCTGGTGTACTTCGTTTTATCAGAAAATGTCACCGCTCGATTGAATTGGTGAGCATATTTAGCAACAAGATTTTGTTGCCTTGTCTCTTTCATTTTTTTCTTAGCCATTTAATAATCCTTCTATGCTATTCAGCCTGTTAAATAATCAGGCCGGACACATTCTAACCAAAGCTAAGTTATGATAAAAGTGTGCTCTCAAGGTGTATTGTTGAAATCTGGCTAGCCATTGATTAGAAAGTACACCCAGATACTCGCCGCATAACCTAAGGCTATCGCGGGTGTCCATTTCAGGTGACTAAAGAAAGTATATTGCCGCGTGCTTGGCCCATCAATGCAACGCCTGCCGCAGAACCTATTGACAACAAACTATCACCAACACCAGCGGTAAGTGTGACTAATATCCACTGTGCTTCACTCATTATGTTGCGAGATTGCGCAAAGCCCGAATTTTAAAGTGCTAAGCGATGACTAAGTTGCTTAACTTTTAACCAGATCAAGAAAAAAATCACACTTAATACAGGAATATTCTCCTGACAAAACTTACTTATTTTCTTTTTATCTAGAATTGACTTTAAGTTGAAATAAACAGTGACCATACTTCTCTCAAAAGAAATTTTAAGTTTTATCTATAAGGGAGTATCACCATGAAAAAAATCATTCTTTCTATCGCCTTGTTTGCAATAAACGCCAGTGTAACTACAGCAAATGCCGCTGTTGAAAATACGTTTTCACAACAATTGGCACAACAAAAAACACAGTTACGTCCACAAGAATTTAACTTCTTTAGTGATCGTTACAAGCAAGTGCAAGCACATAATATTAATACGACAACTGTAAGTTTTAAGCAGCAGCTCTTAAAACAAAAAACACAGTTACGTCCACAAGAGTTTAATTTCTTCAGTGACCGTTACAAACAAGTCACAGCACAAACAAAAACTGCGATCAGACCTTTAGCTGTTGTTAATTTGAGTTTTAAGGACCAATTACTTCAACAAAAATCACAACTGCGTTCACAAGAATTTAATTTCTTTAGTGATCGTTATAAGCAAGTCAACGCACATGCGAATTAAAAAAACGGCTTGAAGTTGAGCTACATAGAAATGGCGACAGTCTTATGGCTATCGCCGTTTTTTTATGTTTTAAATAAAGATAATTAACAAGGATTGATAGCAATTCAAAGTCACGTTATAGTCCATGATAGAAAAATAGAATTATCGAGATTGGAGTTGTAACCACATGGCAGAACATCCGGAAAAAATTGACCTAGATACACATTACGAAGTAAGTGGTTTTAGAAGTAACCTCGCTTTTGGATTTGTAAAGGTATTACGTTTTTTTGCAGATACATTTTTTGCAAAACGCTATGGGCATAGAGCGGTAGTATTAGAAACGGTGGCTGCTGTACCTGGCATGGTAGGTGGGTTGTTATTACATTTAAAATGTCTACGCTACATTCAAGAAGATGATGGCTGGATAAGAATTTTGCTAGATGAAGCTGAAAATGAACGCATGCATTTAATGACGTTTATTGAAATTGCCCAACCTTCATTATTTGAACGTATCGTGGTGATGGGCACACAAATGGTGTTCTATAACTTTTACTTCTTTTTGTATTTATTCTCGCCCAAAACCGCCCACCGGGTGGTGGGTTATTTTGAAGAAGAAGCAGTAACAAGTTATACACTTTATCTAGCAGAGCTGGATGCAGGTAAGATCGAAAATGTACCGGCACCACAAATTGCTATTGATTACTGGAAGCTAGCTGAAGATGCGACTCTTAGAGACGTCATCATTGTTGTGCGAGCCGATGAGGCTGAGCACCGAGATGTAAATCACCAATACGCGGATTCTATTTAACACCAGCAAAGATCTTTAATTACTTGTTTGCATACTGTTAGTTAATGATGGTGGTCATCATGGCCATCTGAACTATCGATGTTGTCGTTAGATTCAGTTTCTGTAGTTATATCATCATGACCATGTGAACCACCGCTGTTCTTGTTAGATTCAGTTTCTGTAGTATTGCTATGGTCGTCGGTGTGTTCAGCCATTATAGGTTGAGTGGTACCCTCGGTATCATTGTCGGTCATGGTCTCATGGCTGTGATCGTGACCATCAGCACCCGACTCAACGGTTGGCAAAGATAGGACACCTATTCCATATCGATAAACAGACTCGGCTCCTAGCCAAGCAGTAGTGAGTAACATAATGGTGGCAACGGCTGAAACGGATAGAAATAAAAAGCCTGGTTTTGACTGTTTCCTGGCTAAAGATATCGCAGCTATACCGATGAAGATAAACAAGATAGCTGTGGGTATGGCCCAGTTACGGTGCAGGGTCATCGCAGCATGAGAGATACTGTCATGACTAACACTGTTAAAGGCAAACCAACCTGCTGCTACCGTCAATAAAGTAAATGCACAGCCTGACCATAAACTCCAGTTAGCCATATGTGACCATTGTTGTTTCCATTGATGGCCAATGGGCAACAATCTTTGTGCGAAATAAAATAGAACTGAAACACTAAGTAGACCAACAGTGAAATGAACCAAGATTGGATGCCAGTTTGGAATAATAGAAATCATGTTTTTCCTCGTTATGATTGAGTTCGATGTTTTAACTGTAATACAAAGCTATAGACAATGGGGAGAACAATTAAGCTAAGCAGGGTCACGGTAATCATACCGCCTACCATCGGCGCAGCAATACGTTGCATCACTTCTGAACCGGTACCGCTGCCCCACATGATCGGTAATAAACCAGCAATAGTGGCAGCGGAGGTCATGACAATTGGACGCACGCGTTCAGCAGTACCAGATTGCACTGCAGTGATAATGTCTTGCTGGCTTAACGATTTTTTTGTTTGCTGTATCGCAGCGATCTTTTGATCAATAAATGTCAACACTAAAACCCCAATTTCTGCTGATACGCCGGCCAAAGCAATAAAACCTACAACGACAGCGACCGATAGGTTAAAGCCCAGCAAATACACCAGCCAGATCCCTCCACTGAGGGCAAAAGGTACCGTCAACATAACAACAAGTGGTGCACTGATATTTCTGAAATTGAGATATAACAGCAAAAAGATACTCAGCAAGGTAATTGGGATAATAACTTTTAGGCGCTCAGCAGCACGCTCCATATATTCAAATTGCCCCGACCATGACAAGCTGTAACCCACAGGTATCTTAATTTGAGCAGCCACAAGTTCTTTGGCTTTAGCAACATAGCCTCCAATATCATCGGTCTTGATATCGATGTAGACCCAGGCATTAGGCCGAGAATCTTCGGTTTTAATGACAGGAGCACCACGACGTAACTGCATTGTAGCTAATTGAGCCAGCGGGATTTGAGCACCGGTAGGGCTGGGGATAAGGATCCGTTGTAATTCATCGAGATTGTCACGCAACTCGCGTGGATAGCGTAAATTGACTGGATAACGTTCCAAGCCCTCTACGGTTTGAGTAACATTTATCCCGCCAATCGCTGTTTGAATGACATCTTGTACATCAGCGATGTGTAAACCATATCGTCCTAGTTCTTCTCGGTTAATATCAAAATCGATGTAATAACCACCGGCAGCTTTATCACCAAAAGCAGATAAGGTTTCAGGCATTTGTTTAATAACTTGTTCTATATTACCCGCCACTTGTTCTAGCACAGTAAGGCTAGGGCCACTCACTTTGATACCTATCGGTGTTTTTATACCCGTTGATAACATATCAATACGTGTTTTGATCGGCATCGTCCAAGCGTTAGCTAGCCCTGGAAATTGAATGGCCTTATCCATTTCAGCCATTAATTGCTTAGTAGTTTTGTTGGGATCAGGCCAATCCATTTTGTCCTTAAGTGTAATCGTGGTTTCAAACATAGATAAAGGAGCAGGATCAGTGGCTGTATCGGCACGTCCTGATTTACCAAAAACATGATGCACCTCTGGAAAACGCATCAAAATCTTATCTGTTTGTTGCAATAACTCACGTGCTTTGCTGATAGAAATACCGGGGTAAGTAATGGGCATATACAAAATATCACCCTCGTCGAGTGGCGGCATAAACTCACTACCCAATTTAGCCAGAGGATTGAGAGTGATAATAATTAAACCGCTCACCGCTAATAAGGTTGACCAGCGAAAACGCATCAACAATGACAACACGGGCCGGTGAACAGCGTGCAATAGACGATTGATCGGGTTTTTTGCTTCTGCCAAGAGTTTCCCGCGAATAAGGTATCCCATTAAGACGGGCACTAAGGTTAAAGCTAGCATTGCTGCAGCAACCATAGAGTATGTTTTGGTGAAGGCCAACGGTGCAAATAGCCGACCTTCTTGTGCCTGTAATGTAAATACCGGTAGAAAAGACACGGTAATAATCATCAAAGAGAAAAATAACGCGGGGCCAACTTCCCTTGCTGCAGTTGAAATGGTTTGCCAATGCTCTTGTCGCGTTAGTTCAGCCATTTTTTCTTTTGTTGCTAGCTCTAAATGTTTATGTGTGTTTTCTATCATCACAATGGCGCCATCGACCATGACACCAATGGCGATAGCAATGCCTCCTAAGGACATGATGTTGGCATTAATACCTTGCCAATGCATGATAATGAAAGCGATTAAAATACCAATGGGCAGACTGATCACGGCGACCAGTGCCGAACGAATGTGCAGCAGAAATAAAATACAGATGAGGCTAACAATAATCGATTCTTCGATTAAGGTATTAAGCAGGTTGTCGACGGCACGATTAATCAATTTGCTACGGTCATAAACAGGCACAATCTCGACACCTGCTGGCAGGCCTTTCTCCAGCTCAGCTAATTTAGCTTTTACATTTTCGATCGTCGTTAATGCATTTTCACCATAACGCATAACAACAATGCCACCAGCCACTTCCCCTTCACCGTTAAGATCGGTCAAACCACGTCTTAACTCTGGTCCGAAATGAATGTCAGCTACATCTTCTAAACGAATAGGCGTGCCATTGTCACTCACACTGACAGCAATAGATTTTAAATCTTCCAGTGACTGAATATAGCCAAGACCACGGACCATATATTCTGTTTCAGCCATTTCAATTAATTTGCCGCCCACATCGCGGTTAGAGCGTTGAATCGCATTTTTCACTTTTGATAGAGGAATGTTGTAGCGCAGCAGCACATTAGGATCGACTTCTACCTGATACTGTTTTACGAAACCACCAATGGAGGCTACTTCAGCAACACCATCTACGGTTTGTAAGGGATAACGTATATACCAGTCTTGAATAGAACGTAGTTGAGCCAGATCATGTTTGCCAGTTTTATCAACTAAGGCATATTCGTATACCCAACCGACACCCGTGGCATCTGGGCCTAATTTAGGATTAACCTCTTTGGGGAGGCGACCACTGGCATAGTTCAGGTATTCCAGTACTCGGGAACGAGCCCAGTACATATCGGTATCATCTTCAAAGATAATGTAGACAAATGACAAGCCAAAGAATGAATAACCACGTACTGTTTTGGCTTTAGGCACGGCTAACATTGCCGTGGTGAGCGGATAGGTCACTTGATCCTCAACAACTTGAGGCGCTTGACCTGGATAGTCGGTCAACACAATAACCTGCACATCGGATAAATCAGGAATAGCATCAAGCGCCGTATTTTTTAACGCCCAGATACCAGCGATAACAATAAATACGGTGATCATTAAAACTTGAAATTTATCGCGTAAAGACGCACTGATAATACGATTAATCATGTGTGGCGACTCCCGCTGTAGAAGCCGCTATAAAGGCCTCTAGTTGAGCAGGAATAGACACATTGTCCATGTCTTTCATTTTCGGCTTATCTGTTTTAGTATCCGATGCATTGCTTTTCATCGCTTCAAGCATTTTAGCGGTGGACTCACGTAATTTAGATTCAGAATCAATTAAAAACTGGCTCGAACTGACAACTTCTTCACCAGCAGAAATACCGGTTAAGATTTGAGTTAAGCCATTTGAAGATAAACCGGTTGTGACTATTCTAGGTTCAAATTTCCCTTGCTCACGCACCACAAATACTTGTGTGCGCTCACCGGAACGGACAATGGCTTCAGCAGGAACAGTGATGGCTTGTGCTTGCCGTAGTGTGTTGATCGTGACATTAGCAAACATGTCTGGTTTAAGTAATAAGTCAGCATTATCGAATTCCAGTCTGACTTTGATGGTGCGTGTTTTGGCTTCAGCATACGGGTAGATATAGGCTAAGGTTCCAGTAAACACTTTGCCTGGAATACCAATCAACGTCATTTCTACACGATCACCTTCATTGACCCACGGTAATTCGGATTCGTAGACATCGGCAAATACCCAGACTTTAGATAAGTCAGCCAACATATAAAGCTCGGTTTGAGCGTTGATATATTGTCCTTCACGCGCACCAATATTGATGACCGTGCCATTAAACGGTGAATGTATATGCAGGGCATTATTTATTTCACCGTCTTGTTCTATTTGAATGATCTGATGTTCAGGTACATCCAGTAACTCTAAGCGCTCACGTGCAATTTTAGCCATTTGTTCAGCGCCAATACGTATATCGTCAAAAGGACTATCTTTTAACGTTTTTACACTCTTTAATGCCAGCAAATATTCCTGTGCACTGGTGACCAGTTGAGGCGAATAGACACTTAATAACATGGTGCCTTTTTTTACATAGGTCCCTGTTTTATCGATGAACAGTTGTTTTATCCAGCCCTCAGTTTTGGGATGTAAGCGAGTAATATGTTCTTCGTCATAGGTGACGCGGCCGACAGTGCGAATATCATGTGATAGCGCCGTGACTTTTGCGATAGCAGTACGCACGCCAATATTTTGCACCGTCACCGGATCAATTTTAACCATGCCAGTAGAGTCGGAATCAGTAGCTACATCCTCGGCGTACACCGCGATATAGTCCATGCCCATTTCACCTTTAGCAGGAACAGGAGAGATTACTTCTGGGTTCATCGGGTGACGATAAAACAGAACCTCGGGTTTACCTGTGGCGGTTATCGATTTGGGTTTATCTTCATACACCGCGATGTAATCCATGCCCATATAATCTTTAGCTGGAACGGGTGATGTGATTTCTGCATTCATCGGGTTTCGATAAAACAAGGGTTTTTGTTGTTGCTGTGCTTGACCTGTTAATACAGATGTTGGTTGAGCATAGTGTTGGCTGAACCAAAATGTACTCACTGCACCCAAGGCAAGGCCGGTTGTTAAGGTCAATGCGACCAAGACGGGCTTATTCATAAATAGTCTCCTGACCTACAGTGGCAATCAACTTAGCCAATGCAGATTGGCCCTCGCTGATGGTTTGCCATAAATTTGTTTCATAGTTGTATAGCGTGATTTGGGCACGAACAAGGTTGAGGAAATCAACTTTGTTAACTTGATAACCTGCGAGCATAGAAGCCACTGTTTGACGGGCTTGAGGAATAACGCCTGTTTTGAACAATGAGACTTGCTGCCGAGTTCTATCGTAATCTGCGATGGTTGATGTAATATCGGCTTGTATCGCTAACCACTGATCTTGCAATGCGTATTGTTGCTGTTTAACTTCGCTGTGACGTTGTGAAATAGCCATTCTTTGTTTTCTGTCAGCAAAGATGGGCATATTGACGGCCACTTTTACTGTCAGTAGATCCGAGCGGCTGTTACCTGTCGGGTCATTGCCTTGACGAAAACCATAAGAGGCACCAACCGTAAAATCTGGCAATAAGTCCCGTTTAGCCAGTTGCTGTCGTGCCGTGGCCGCATCAATTAATAACCGTTGTTCAGCGAGTGCTGGCCGATTATCCTGAGTCTGTTGTAAGATTTCTGATGCGGTTTGCAATGCAGGTAAAGCAACATCAATTTCCGTTAATGCCGGCAATTGGATAGCTTTATCAGTAGGTAGGTTGAGCAATGCATTTAGCCGAGCGCTACCTTGTTTTCTTGTGCTTACCAATTGGATCTTGCGGTCTATCAACTTTGATAACTCTAATTGAGCTAACAAAACATCCTGTTGCAAACCCTGACCTACTTTATATTTGGTCTGTGCAATTTCAATAAACTGTCGAAGTAATGTTTTATTGATCTCGACGACATCGATAGAACGATCGATGAAAAACAAACGCCACCATAAAGTTTTAACATCACGAATAAGCTGTAGTCGCGTTTCGTCAACACTGCTATTGGCCGCATTGGCGATATGTGCAGCTATGCTTTCTTTTAACGCTAACTTTCCCGGATAGGGTATTTGTTGGCTGATGCCAAATTGCAGCTGTGTCATCGCTTCCTGATCGACATCAAAGGTATCTGTCGGTAAGTTGAGCGTATTAAAACTGACAATGGGATCAGGCAAGCTGCCCACTTGTGACGGGATTGCGGCCATGGCTTCAGCTCGGGCCTGCATTTCTGCTAGACCAGGATTTTCAGCTTGAACCCGTGCCAAGGCGTGATTTAACGTTAATACTTCACTTGTGATGACATCTTGCTCATCTGCTTGTTCAGGGAGTGATAAATCCAATGAACCAGCATGGCTGAGCGAAGCTAAACATAACAATGAAGCAAATAATAAGTTGTTGCTATATAAGACAACGAGAAGTTTCCACATGATTAAACACCTAGGTTGGCGTTGTTAACAGCGGCATCATAACGATGGCGCGCAATGCGGCAAACGTTAGCGTGGATGAAAGTTGTTGTTATTTCCGTTTAACAATGAAATAACAAACCCTTCATTCGCTAATGAAAGCGCGTATTGTAATCAGATGGAAATAGGGGGACGGAGGAGAGGGGTAGAACGTTGGAAAAGAGTACTGTCATGGAATGTTAAGTACAACGCTTTAGCATCTTGGCTGTTATTAAATTCATGAGTGCGCGATACGAGGCTGACGCTAGTCGAACAGGCGCTCGTAGCATTGTTGCAGTTGAATTGATCGGTGCAGTGCTCACAATCGTTACTGGTGTTGTTTTGTTGGTTATGGCAGTCTTTCATGCCCATATCTGCCATGGCTTGTGTTTGTTCAGCAACAGAAATAGTAGGCATAGCATAAGCCATCGTCATCGGCAGGTAGGCCATGATGATGAAAAAAACAAACAATAGTCGTTTAGTGATGCGAGTCATAGTTTTCTTGTGTTGTCAGTAGCGTGATCTGTGACACAGTTAAGTCGAGTATAGTTCATACGGATAAGTTTTTTAGAAAAATCGTACCGTAATGATTGACTATCAGGTCAGAGTGACAAGCTGTAGTTGTAATGTATCAACAAACCATTGGCTGATATCAGCAATTTGTTCTTGGCAAAGAGAATGTTCCATTCGGTATGTTTTTAATTCTACTGGGTAACCTTTGGCTGACAATAATTCAGAGCTGACAGTGCTTAATGTTATTGGCACAATAGGATCATAATCACCATGATGAATGGCAATGGGTAAGTGTTGATTTGCCGAGTTAAATTCAACACTGTCTTTGGTGGCAAAATAGGTCGATAAGGCTAATAAACCAGCCAGTTTTTGAGGGGAGGAGAGGGCGACTTCAAAGGCAACAGCGCCACCTTGGGAAAATCCAGCAATAACAATACGCTCACTGCTAATGCCTCGTGCTATTTCATTATTAATAAAATCGTTAATGGCAACAGCTGATTTTTTAAGTTGTGTTTCATCAACTTCACGTTCAATGCTCATTTCTAAAATATCGTACCAAGCTGGCATCACTGCGCCACCGTTAATAGTCACCGGCAAAGAAGGTGCATGTGGAAAGATAAAGCGTATTGCTGCATCTTTAGGTAAAGCAAGTTGGTCGACAATGGGTTCGAAGTCATGGCCATCGGCACCCAAACCATGTAACCAAATGATGGATGCATCAGGGTGAGTGTTCGTCTCGATTTCAACATGAGGTAATAACTGGGTCATTTTTTCTGCTCAAAGGGGTAAGATGATGTTTGCTGATAGTTTAACGAATGAGGCCCATAAAATGCAGCATAAAATCATGGTTATTTTAGTCTTAGCTTTTGCCTTACCAATTAATGCTGAAGAAATTGAACGTTCCACCATTACCAGCTGTGCTTATCAGGCGGGCACGGCACGTGAAATTCAAACTATTCGTCAAACAGAAGGTGATGATTGGCAGCAGTTTGAACAGAAGATAATGAAGATTTATGGTGATAGTCAAGGACGTAGTGATTTGCTTGCCATAGGTAAACGTGTTTATTTTCAGCCTACAACAACGCCACCTGACGAGGTGTACGGTGATATTTTTAAAGCATGTAATGAAAGGGCAAGTGGGACGGAGTCGGTGTATTAACCTAAGGGTTCTAATCCCACAAACATATGAACCAGTTTTTAATGTATTAACGAAGGAGATATATGGTTTCAGTGAGATTCGTAATAATTAAATGGACGGTCACACAATTTCACCACAATGAAAACCTAGTATTTATTAACCGTTTCATATATTATTTTGGTGCGCACGAAAGTGTACAAGGAATGTTAGGTTAGTAACAAATAAATGGAATTAAACTCTGCTAAATAGTTTTCCCAAAACTAAGTAAAAATTATTCTCTTAATTTGATGAACGCAAGATATCTGAACGATTCATACGTATTTGTTACGTATATTCGTAACAAAGGTACTCGGGCTATTTCTATTCTAAATTCTATTTTAAATTATCTATTTTTAATGGACGAATACAATGAAAAAACTATTTTTATTATCTTTAGTAATGCTTTTTTTAGTTGGTTGCGCAGGTAAACCTCAACCCCCGATTCACATTGATCAAAGCTACTGGGAAGGACAGGAACGAACAGTTGGTATAGTAATGACAGATTTACCGGAAACAGACGTTCATATTTATGGTGCTGGTTGTCTTCTATGTCTTTTAGTTGCAGAGGCAGCTAATTCTAATTTATCAACACATACTGAAACTCTCAGTGATGAAAACCTAACTGAATTGAAAGGTAAAATTGCTAAAGACCTCGAAGAAGGTGGAATCAAGACTTCTATAATTAATGAAGCGATTACTCTAAAATCTTTACCAAAAAATAAATCATCGATTGAAAACGCTTCAAAGTTTGATTTTTCTTCGTATAAAAATACTCATAACATAAGTCACCTTTTAGTAATTGAAATTAACCAGCTAGGTATGACACGAGGGTACTCATCATACGTACCTATCACAGACCCTAGAGCTATTTTTAAAGCCAAAAGTTATTTAGTCGATCTTGAAACTAATATTTACGATTCATACTATTCGATTGATATTGAACAAAATGCTCATGAAAACTGGGATGAATCACCTACGTTTCCAGCCTTAACTAATGCTTACTATCAAGCATTAGCAAAAGGAAAAGACAGCATAATTGATTCTGTACCAGTACCAAATTAAAGAGAGTAAAGCAGATGAGAACCTTTACCCTTTTTAGTCTCTATTTTCTTTTGCTAGGTTGTACAGCACCAAAAACTGTCCCTTATACTCAATATGTTTCTGACGATTCTGTTTTTCAAACAGGTTCAGCCCTCAATTTAAAAATAACGGAGTCAGAATCGCCTGAGGTCAGATATCGTGGAGATGTCGACTACAATGGAACTGGAATAGGTAGCATGAATATGCTCTATCCGGCGGGCTCTCCGGAAGTCTTTATAGGTGCGGTTCTTGCTCATTTCTTTACAGCTGAATCTATAAAAAACTCACAAAAACAGTCCTTACAGGATGAAGCTGATAAAGTTCTCAATCCGTACAATGAAGATATTGAAAACTTTTCAAATACTGCCTTACTTGAAACGTCATTATCTAAAGTAAAGGTGCGAAACCTTGTCCATATAGATGGAACAACAACAGAATGGATCATGGAAAGTACACCCGTGTTCTTTATGTCTCAAGATGAAAGTACATTAAGATTAAATAATTTTTTAAAAGTCTATTCAGAGTCAACAAAAGACGAGCCTATATATACTAATTTAATTGAGATTGTATCTTTACCATTTGATAGGGATTCTCGCGATTACTGGAATCAAGAGGTAGGGGGAGAATTAAAATTATTTAGTGTAAGTTCTGATTTGTTTGCAGACTCGATAGACATTGCAATTTTTGATTTAGAAAATGTTATGGTAAATGATGATAGTCAGGAACAGACGATTAAGTATTATTTAGCAGGGAGTGAACAATATGAAAGAGGGACGCTCATTTCTGAGTCTTGTCAGCGTTTGACTATTAGGACACTGCGGGGCTGGATAAAGTCCGTACCTGTATGGCCTGAAGATATAGCCGCAAGTAATTTAAAAGGTTGTGCCTGACGGGGCTATCAGAGCGCCGTTGAGCTCGATGATGAAAAATCAAGCATGCTATGAATAGCATTTAAAGCTGAAGCAACCCTGAGTAGGGTTGCTTCATACTTAGTTTGAATGTGCTTAACGTAATGTTCGGCCAAACAAGTTCAAGGCTAACTGGTAGCCTAATTGAGCTGTTTGAGCGTCATAACGGCCACCATCACCTTCATCACGCATAAAGGCATGTTCAGCGTTAAACTCATGCCATGTGAATCGGATGTCAGTCTCATTTAATTCAGTGTAAATCTTAGCTAGACCTTCTTTAGGTACGTGGTTATCTTGCTTTCCCCAAATCATCAATAACTCGCCTTTGATGTCGTCGAGACGTTCCATGCTGTGTTGGCCAGGCTTATTAGGAATGTTTTGAATATGCAAGTCAGTAGCATAAAAACAAGCTGTGCCTTTCACTTCTGGCTGTAATGCAGCGCGAAATGCCAAATGACCACCGATACAATAGCCCATCGCACCGATATGACCATTGCTCCATGATTGTTGTTTAGCAAACTCGATTAATGCGACATTGTCAGAGTCATAACTTTGCACGTCTTTGTTTTCTTTATCGGCATTACCTTTCTCACGACCAGCATCGTCATAACCTAATACGGTGCCGATAGGGTTCAACTCATGAAAAACTTCAGGCACTAACACTGCGTAACCGTGACTAGCGATAATTTTTGCTGCACGTTCAATAGGGCCAGTTTGTTGGAAAATTTCTGAATAAAATAAAACAGTAGGGAAACTGCCTTCACCAACAGGACGGTGAATATAAGTACGCATCACGCCTGTAGGAGTGTCAAGATCAGCAATATGGCTTTGAGTTTTCATGATTTGCTCGTTAAGTTGGTAGGTTAATTAAAGGGCGTTATTGTACAACGGTTTGAGCCATTCTTCATTGCCCGAACCGGTACAGATTATGATTACATTTTTATCTTATGGAAAAAACTTGTTGGTTTTATCAAGCCGCACCTTTTTCGATAATAAAGATCAGCTCTTTTTCTGATTCAGTTGTCTCAATCAATGGGTTTTCCGACATTGCACAATAAACAGGTATATCTATAAAGGCACCGCGATCAGTCGCAATCACCCGTAATCGTTCTCCTACCTGCATGGTGGAGATTACTTTTTTTGTTTTTAACAAAGGGAGAGGACAGTTAAGACCTGATGTATCAAGTTCGGTATCAAAGTGGGACATCGTGCAATTAAGTGCTTCTATTAAGTTTGGAAAGACAGTATTTTATACTAGTATGTCCCCTTGGTTTTCTAGTAATATTTTTCTGTGGCGATATGGCCGGGTTCACGACGGGTATGGCGGTGCAGGCCTCTGGTCTCAAGATGCTGTGTGACCTCATCCAACATTTGTGCAACACCACATAACATCAGATGACTCAACTCCGGTGCTAGCGTTAACCCCACATGTTTTTCTAGTTCACCACTTTTAAGATAGGTAGTGATCCGAGCGTTAATGGTGTCAGCTGATTTTTCACGCGTCACAAAGGGCACAAAACAGAATTGGTCTGGGTACTGCGAAAGCATCGCTTCAATATCGTCACGGTATGCCATGTTTTCAACGGTCTTTGCCGAGTAACACAAAATGATTTTTTCAAAACGCTGCCACGGTTCTGCTGTTTTAAGAATGGATAAAAAGGGCCCAATACCGGTACCGGTGGCAAATAACCATAAATGAGGCACATCAGGCACCTGATCTAAGGTGAGTAAGCCGTTCAGACGATCAGAGATTTGAATGGAATCACCGGTGACTAAGCCGGCAAGTTTGGACGTTAAAAAGCTCTTTTGAAAGGTATTAAAGTGAACTTCCAGCAATGATTCATCTGGTGTATTAACCAGGGAATACGGCCGGTGAACTAATTTATCATCAATCTCAAGCCCTACAAGGGCAAACTGACCCGCTTTAAAACTTAATGGGTCGGTCTTGATTTTTAGTGAGAACAGATCGGGACACCATTGCTTGTTTTCAACTATTTCCCCTTGGATCCATGTCGGCATAGCTTTATATCCTGTAATTATTTGAAAGGAACTGACTTCTTTTGCTCAGCTTTTATTATGACTGCCATCACACAATGGTTGAGATGCGGTGGCTTTGCAACCGCAGAAAAATACATTTTTTGATTCAGTGGCCTCATATTGCACAGGTGTGAAATCTGAGCCACGATGAGAACCATCGCAAAAAGGTTGATTAGTACTTAGGCCACAGGCACACCAAAAGTATGTTTGGCCCGCTTCAACTTCAATAATAAAGGGGGTATCAGCTGCTCTTACAGGATCACTCATGTTATCTCTCCGTATAGTTCAGTTACTTTTCTGGAAGTCGGAACACCCAATATGAAACAGGTACAAAGACAAATTCTAAAATAATATAGATCACTAATACTGGCGACGGTTGGCCATCGACAACAACACTAATAAGCCGACCCGATACCAGACCACCGGCAAAAATCATCGTGGTCAATACCGCCATATTTCTATATTTGTCGCGAAACGCAGCCCATAACCAAAATAGGCCCAGTGCAAGATAAAGCCCCATAATGGAACGAAGAATATGAGCAAACTCGATGCTGACGTCATTGATACCAAGAAATAGTCGGGCAAACCAGTGAGGTGCTACGCCATACAGTAGGGCGATAATGACAACCGTGAAGCCGGCAATAAGTAAAAAAACCTTTTTGATGATCATAGATAGCCTCTCGGTTTAAGAGTGATTGAACAACAATCTTTGCATCCTTCCATTAGCTTAAACAGTCTCTATCAATGACTCAATTATCGACAGGCAGCATGGTGCGACAACGGGGAAAGTTTGAACATCCCCAAAAGTGTTTGCCTTTGTGGTCACCTATCTTAGTCTGACGCAGCACCATATTATTGCCACACAAAGGGCAGGGCTTGCGTGATTCTTTGTCAGCAACAATTTGTTGTACATGGCTGATCTGTTCTCGATTAGTTTTAAATGACGTAGTTAAGCGTCCATTTTCAATCGCAGCAATGATTTGGTCTTTTTCTTTAGGCGTAATCAGTAATTCAGTTTTGGACTTGATATAACGAATATAAGCCATGCCATGGGTGATGTTTTCAGGCTGAGGTGTGTTGAACTCACTTTTACCAACAAACACGATAACGGAATGTACTTGTTCATCATTGAGGTATAACAAGGCTTGCAAGGTTTTAATATGTTCATGGTTCTGGTGCAGTGGGTTTTGAAATTGAAATTTGTATTTAGAGACTTGCTGAGTCCAGACCTTTTGCTGAGGCTGACCAACTATTAGGCCATGAATATTCTTGGTTGCCACCACAAAAACACCATAAACAGACACAACGATCTGATCAATTTGGGTGGTGCCGCTTTCAGTGGGGATAGTCACGTTTTTCAAAAGGTAATAAACAGCTGGATCAAGTTGGAAGCGAGCCAGTAGGTTAACGATAAACTCACCCATCGTGCCTTTGAACCATGCTGACTGATAAAGGGTGATACCGATAAAACCGGGGACTAAATACCAAAGAGTGGCAAAAAGTTGATTAAATTCCGGTGAAAAGTCCATCTATTCCGAATCCTCGTTAATACAAAATCAATCGAGTCTTACCTTGAACTTATAAATCTGTCGCTAAACGTTTTATTCTTGCATCACCATTAAAGCACTTTATTGTCGGTTTGAAACCTTGTTTAACTGCTTATCGTGATAGTTGGCCAGCAATAGCATTGAAGTCATTGCACCTAACAACGCCATGCCCATATCGGACTGGGTGTCCCAGACATAACCTTGTGTGCCCAAAAATGCCTCGGCATCTTCACCACTCGTTAAGGCTACCCACCATTCAATCAATTCATAAAAAGCACTAAAGGCGAGGGTGATAGAAACAATGATGACAGCTAACCAATACCGACCATTAACAACTTGTTTACGTATTAAGATTTCTCTGGCAAGCAGAGCGGGCACAAAGCCTTGGAAAAAGTGACCGACTTTGTCGTAGTTATTGCGTTCAGCGCCAAACAAACCATCAAACAAAGGTACCCCGGCATAGGTATAGTGACCGCCGATCATTAAGACAATGCAGTGAGCCAAAATTAAGCTATAGATTAGGGGTGTTAAGCGAAAACTGTTATAGCTATAGAGCATAATTCCTGCCCCGATAATGGCAGGAGCAACTTCTAATAACCAAGTGAATTGATCTTTGGGGTGTATTCCTGACCAGATTAAGACAAGGCTAAAAATTATAATCCATAGTGCTTTAATAATCTGTCCTCAAGATAAAGGGAAGCGCCCCCTTAATTTGGAAACGCTCCTTTGATTTAATTATTTTTGTGTGTAGTCATCGAAGTGTGAAATGTATTCTTCAAAGTTTTGCTCCAACATATCGCTGTAGCGTTGCGTGAAGTACTTCATCATTTCTTGTTTATCTGCTTCTAATTTCTCAACAGTGTCAAATTGACGCGATGTACTAAATACATTAAATCGCGCGGCAGAGAATAGAATGGCTGAATTCACATTTTCTACTTCGGTTTCATTATTTTGCTGGTTAGCAACGGCAATAAACTCATCAGCTCGTTCCTGAAATGTTTTTTCAGCAGGTACATTTTCACTCATTATTTCTCTCTCAATATCGTTATTAGTTTAAATTTTTATAGATTCAGCCCAATGCATTATGTTGTTCTAGCATATAGCTGATAACAGCTGCTTTCTTATTAGCTGCGTGGATTTTTACTCTTTACGCTCTAGTTTTCGTCCCCTTCAGTTCCCTGATTCGTATTCTCAGCCTCTAATGCCAGCTTTTCTCTTTCAGCTTTTGAGATGTACTTCTCTTTCTTACTATTTTGCAGGCGTTTTTCAGGGTTTCTTAGCCTTTTTTTTTGCAGTTGAACTAACTTTTTTTGACGGTTCATAGGGCTTGCATATCGTTGAATGGAGGTTGATAAGTCTAATTTATATTCGTAAATTAAAAAAGGGAAGCGTCCCCTCTAATTTAATTGTTTACGTTACTAAATCAAGCTGGCTGACCCCTTGATTTTTAGATGACATGTTATTTTCCACGCGAAATTTCAGCATCCATTCTAAACCTAAACTAGTAAGCTGGGTCCCATCTTGTGTGCTTTCAATCAAACCCTTGTCTTCAAGTCCGTTTCCAGCCTTTTTAGCATCGTTTATGTTCAAGTCGTCAGGTGGCCCAAAGACGCCTTCTTGATCGATAAAACTTAACAATATAGTTTCTTTGTCAGTAAGAACTATTTGCTCAACTAAAAGTGGCGTTGCTTTATTGTATATTAATTGGTTGCCACTACCTTTACCCTTAATTGAAATATTAATAAAGTCTCCTCGTTCTACATATTTCCTTAGTCTTTTACCTAATGATTGCTTATTCGATGTGTTCAATTCCGGCCATCCATCACCGAATAGGTTAGCCAGTTGGAAGTCACCTTCTGGCAGGGACTGTATTTGTTTTTCTATATAGCGATCAAGTTCTTCATTGTCTGCACCAACAATATTGATTAATTTGTTTGAGTTATTATTCTCAGCTGCAGATATCACTTCAGTAAGACTCTTAATTTGTTTTCTATAACCCTCTGTGTCTTCATCTATTTTAACTTCAAGCAAAGCTATTTTTTTTCGGAGCTCTCTAGACTCTTCAATGCTTAAAAGTCGGTTGTTTTCCTCTTTCTGTTTTACCTTTCTTAATTCTTGCTGTTTCTTAAGACTATGTTCATAAACAGGTACTGCTAAAAGTGGATATAAATAAATGTACAACATGGTTGCTACAATAGGAATAATGACCCCATGAAACAGTTCGCCATAGATTGAAAGTGGATGATTTAATATAGTGAATGTGAGTGGTTCGTACAGCTTATCAATAGCTGAAAATTTCTTATCAATATTCTCACCAGATAACAGGATAGTGATGGATCTATAATTCCACACAGACCAAGCAACGACATAAGCACCAAATAAAGGGCTTGCTGTTCTTTCGTAAAGAAATGCCTTTATTGATTTAAGTATGTCATCCATTGCTATCGCCAATTGTTAATAGGTAACCTCTTAATTCTGACAATATATTCATCCCTTTAATGTAAGTGTTCAATAAACTTAACTATTATTCCATCATATTTTGCTGTTTCAGAATTATAAGGTCAGCGACCTTCGTCTTTTATTCCAAAGAAAAAAGTTCATGAGCTTTAGGTTAACTCGCCAGACATATGGTGCAGATGGTCATCCCATAGTTCTATTTTGTCGCCATTTAAAAAGCCCCAAATAGAGTTGTTTTTTTGGCCAAGATCGAATTTATTTCCCTGTAATTCGCCGTTGATTTTGACTTTGTCGTTGACTGTTAATTCGACTTTATTATCATCGGTTAATACACCCCAGATATGGTGATTGGCTTCGTCGTCCCAAAGTTCTATGTTTTTTGTCATTGTGCGTTCTCCTAAATCCTATTCGTTATAAAAAAGATATGGTTGAATTTTACGTTTGACACCATGTTCATTTGTTCTTAACGTTTAGCGCGACAAATCCTTATGTTTATTTTTCTTATCTCAGTTCACCCACTAGGTGATGATGGTGTTCGTCCCAGAGCTCGATTTTGTTGCCGGTTAGGCTGCCCCAGACGCGGGTATTGGTTTTGTACCAAAGATTGAATTTGTTGTTGATCAGTTCACCCCAGATGTAATCATTGTTGTTATCCCAGAGTTCAACTTTGTGGTTATCTGTGAGTTTTCCCCAGATGTAGTTTTTGTTTTCATCCCACAGTTCAATATTCTTTGGCATCACTTTTTCCTCTTAATCACTATTGTGTCGTTGAGAAATCATTGTTTATTGTTACTGTCTTTTTTGGTCTAAAAATCTCTATTTATATGCATAAAAAAAGCCAGAACGAAACTCGCTCTGGCTTAATGTTTAATCCCACTTAAGGCCGCCACCTGTTTGATACTCGGTGACTTTGGTTTCGAAGAAGTTTTTCTCTTTCCTCATATTAGCCTGTTCATCTAGCCATGGCAGGGTCGCTTCTGCACCTGGGAACGGTTCGGCAAAGCCAAGTTGTTTGGCTCGGCGATTGGCAATAAAGCGGAACTGGCCGTGATGGGCTTCTTTTGAATAACCTAAGATTGGGTCACGTAAGATGTAACTCCCATAGATTTCTTCAGCCGCATCGGCTTCTTCAAACATTTGTTGAATTTTGCGTGGGTCGAGTTTGACGTTTTCTTCTTTAATGATTTGCTTGACCACGCGAATACCGAATGAGGCATGTAAGACTTCATCACGCATGATGTACTGCAATTGTTCAGCAGTACCTTTCATCAAACCACGACGTTGCAAGGCAAAGATCGGGCTAAAGCCATTGTAGAACCAGCAACCTTCAAAAATGCCGCCAAAGAAGGCATAGGCCATAACGAAGTTTTCTAATTCATCACGGTCAGTTAAGTCGATGTCGCTACGCATAATTGAGCTTAGGCGATTATTGGCCAGTTGAATCTTTTGATTGATCTCTGGCACCACACGATAGCGGTTATAGATTTCACTTTGGTCTAGACCAATGGTTTCAATACAGTGTTGGTATGTCCATGTGTGTAGCGCTTCTTCATACACTTGGCGCGCTTGATAAATTTGCAGTTCAGGCGCGGTCATTTTTTCCATCACCGCTAAGCCAATATTACGCATGGCTAAGATGTCGGAGGTGGTTAAGTAGGACAATACATTTTCATAAACATGACGTTCTTCCATGGTCAGGTTATGACGGTAATCATGTACGTCTTGTGCCATGTTGATATCAAGCGGTGTCCAGTGATTCTTGTTGGCATTAAGGAAGTATTCCCATGCCCAAGGGTATTTGAACGGTGCCAATTGGTTGATATCGGTCATGCCATTGATGACGCGTTTATCTTCTGGATTAATCGGAGCAACATTGGCGGATGGCATCATGTTCGGCCGAGGCTGAACTTTTGGCGCTACTGCAGCAGCCGGTGTTGATTCTGGAGTCGGCGCTACAACCGCTTCATTTGCCGCGGGTGCAACTTCTGCTGCTGTTTCAACGTTGGCAGCAGGTGCTGTCGCAAGTGGATCATCCCAGTTCATCATTATTGGCAAGCCTCACAGTCTGGTTCTAAAATTGAACACGCTTGTGGTGCTTCTACACCTTCACCTAAGACAAGTTCATCACTTGCTGCGGCAGATGATGCGATTGCTGCAGGTTTTGATGGCACCACGGCAACAGGCGGCGGAGTAGGGGCTGCACTACTTGTTTTCTCAGCATGGGTGGCACCCAACGAGCGAAGGTAATAGGTGGTTTTAAGACCACGTACCCATGCGAGCTTGTATAAGTTGTCCATCGTTTTACCTGATGGTTCAGCCATATATAAGTTCAAGCTTTGTGCTTGGTCTAACCATTTCTGGCGACGAGAAGCGGCTTCTATTAACCAACGTGCATCCATTTCAAATGCGGTGGTGTATAACGCTTTTAGTTCAGCTGGAATACGGTCGATAGATTGCAAACTGCCATCGTAGTATTTCAGATCGTTAACCATTACTTCATCCCACAAGCCACGTTCTTTTAAGTCATCAACCATGTATGGGTTGATAACGGTGAACTCACCCGATAGATTCGATTTAACAAATAAGTTTTGATACGTCGGTTCAATCGATTGGCTAACACCACAAATATTAGAGATAGTCGCTGTTGGAGCAATCGCCATGGTATTGGAGTTACGCATACCTTGTGCTTTGACTTTATTACGCAGGCTATCCCAATCTAAGGTTTGGCTTTCATCTTGTTGCAGGTATTCACCACGTGCTTCTTTCAAGATCTTGATAGAGTCGATTGGCAAGATGCCTTGGCTCCATAAGCTGCCTTCGTAGGATTTATAAACGCCACGTTCTTCAGCTAGGTTTGATGAAGCTTCGATGGTGTAGTAGCTCACTGCTTCCATCGAGGTATCAGCAAATGTCACTGCTTCTTCGGTGCTGTATGGCATACGCATTTTATATAAGGCATCTTGGAAACCCATAATGCCTAGACCAACTGGGCGATGTTGTAAGTTAGAGTGGCGAGCTTGTGGCACGCTGTAGTAATTGTATTCAATTACGTTATCTAACATACGCATGGCAGTGGTAATCGTGCGTTTTAGTTTTGCTAAGTCTAGCTTGCCATCAACAACATGTTGCGGCAGGTTGACGGAGCCGAGGTTACATACCGCAATTTCATCGTTTGATGTATTAAGCGTGATTTCAGTACATAGGTTTGAGCTATGTACGACACCAACATGTTGCTGTGGGCTACGTAGGTTACATGGATCTTTAAAGGTGACCCATGGATGACCTGTTTCAAACAACATGCCTAACATCTTGCGCCATAAGTCATTGGCCGGCAGTGTTTTGAAGTTACGAATCTCTCCACGTGCTGCTTTGGCTTCGTATTCAGCAAAGGCTTTTTCAAACGGTATACCGGTTAAGTCATGTAGGTCAGACACTTCTTCTGGTGAGAACAAAGTCCAATCTGCATTTTCAGCCACCCGTTTCATGAACAAATCCGGGATCCAGTTTGCTGTATTCATGTCATGGGTACGGCGACGATCATCACCGGTGTTTTTACGTAAATCTAGGAACTCTTCAACATCAATGTGCCATGTTTCTAAATAAGCACAGACTGCACCTTTACGTTTACCACCTTGGTTGACGGCAACAGCAGTGTCGTTGGCCACTTTTAAGAATGGCACCACACCTTGTGATTTACCGTTAGTACCTTTGATGTGAGCACCGAGACCACGAACACGTGTCCAGTCATTACCTAAACCACCGGCATACTTAGACAACAAGGCATTATCACGCATAGCGTTATAAATACCACTTAGGTCATCTGGCACTGTTGTTAGGTAACACGAAGATAATTGTGGACGTAATGTACCTGAGTTAAATAGAGTCGGGGTACTGCTCATAAAGTCAAACGATGACAGTAAGTTGTAGAACTCGATAGCACGTTCTTCACGATTAAGTTCATTCATCGCTAGACCCATTGCAACACGCATATAGAAGGCTTGCGGCAATTCAAAACGCGTGTCATCAAAATGAATGAAGTAACGATCGTATAACGTTTGTAGACCTAGGTAGGTGAACTTAAAGTCATTTTCAGGTTTAAGTGCTTTACCTAAAGTATCCAGGTCATATTGAGCGAGTTCTGGATCTAATAATTCATGGTCAATGGCACGTTGGATATAGTTTTTGAAATAATCTGGGTAGGCATCAACCATTTCGTGTTGTGAGGCATGGCGAGGCGTATCGTAGACATAACTTAATGCTTCACGACGGATGCTATCCATTAATAAACGCGAAGCAACCGTACTATAGGCTGGATCTCTTTCAATAAAGGTACGAGCTGCCATGACCAATGCTTTTTCAACATCGGCTTCAGCCACACCGTCGAACAGATTATATTGAGTATCTTTTAGGATGGCGGCGCTATCAACTTCATCGATACCATCACAGGCTTCAATAATTAAGTTTTCTAGACGTTGAAGATCTAATGGGCTTTTTGAGCCATCTTCAGCAGTAACATAAATGGAATTTTCGGTAACAGCAGTAGGGTGTTTTTGTTCTTCTTCGGCACGTTTTTGTGATTGTGATTCTCGATACAATACATAAGCACGAGCAACTTTATATTCACCTTCACGCATCAAGGCTAGCTCAACTTGATCTTGAATATCTTCGATGTGGACGGTGCCACCATCTTCAAGGCGACGCGTTAAATTACCGGTAATTTGTTCGGTAATCTTGGCAACAATTTCATGAATGCGACTACTGTTTTTAGCGGAGTCACCTTCAACAGCGAGAAATGCTTTGGTAATCGCCACAGCGATTTTACTATTATCAAAGCTGGTTACTTGACCATTACGGCGGATGACCTGATATTGACTCTGAGTCGAAGAGTTTGGGGGTATTTCTGCTGTAGCTTCACTTGCCATAATGCGTGTATCCTGCGTTGATCTAGCGTAATTGAGTAAAACCTAAAAACCACAAGCTGTAGTGGTTTGGAATCGGCCTAACCACAAGATAGTGTGTTTTTTGAAAAATGGCAAGTGGATACTTTGTTGATTTCTTGTGGGTAAAATGTGGATAACTTTACCTAAAAAAGCCTCAGCCAAGACAGGCCAAGGCTTGCTGTGTTTTTAGTGATAAAACGTCAGTTAAAAACTTTTTTTTCGAGGGGGTACTGTTATAGGTTTTCGAGTGCGTCGAGCACTTGTTGAAGATGGTCTTTCACTTTTACATTGCGCCATTCTTGTTTTAATACACCGTTAGCATCAATTAAAAAGGTGCTGCGCACGATGCCCATATATTCGCGGCCATAATTTTTTTTCAGATGTAATACATCAAAAAGTTTACACGCCAATTCTTCTGCATCAGAAAGTAATTCAAAGGGGAATGTTTGTTTTTTCTTGAAGTTTTCATGCACCCGAACACTGTCACGAGATACACCCAATATAATGGTATTGTGTTGGTTAAATATTTCGATGTTATCCCTAAAGTTTTGACCTTCTAATGTACAACCCGGTGTATTGTCTTTTGGGTAGAAATAGATAAGGATATTTTTTCCTAAATGCTCGGATAAACGGAAAATTTTATCGCCAGTACTTGGAAGTTCGAAGTCTGGTACGGCTTGATCAAGTTGAACTTTGCTCATGAATAGTCCTGAATTACTTAAATTTTGTTAAAAATATACCTTACACAATGGCAGCTAACCTTGTCATCTTGTAGCTGGCAAAGTACCATTGCCGTTTATTTTTAGGAGTCTTGCAAAGATGTTTAGCGGCAGTATGGTAGCACTGGTAACACCCATGCGGGCGGATGGCTCGCTAGATAGTGACTGCCTAAAAAAACTGGTTGAGTTTCATATCAGCGAAGGAACTGATGCCATTGTTGCCGTGGGAACAACTGGAGAATCCGCAACATTAACGGTTGAAGAGCACTGTGAAGTGATTCGACTGGTGGTTGAGCAAGTTAATGGTCGTATTCCTGTTATTGCGGGTACCGGCGCTAATTCAACCAGTGAAGCGATTGAGCTGACACAACATGCCAAAGACTTAGGCGTCGATGCGGCGTTGTTGGTGACACCCTATTATAATAAGCCGACTCAAGAAGGTTTGTATCTTCACCATAAAGCAATTGCTGAAGCAGTTGATATTCCGCAAATCTTATACAATGTACCTGGACGTACGGCCTGTGACATGTTGCCAGAAACGGTAGCTAGACTTGCTGATATTTCAAATATCATCGGCATTAAAGAAGCCACAGGTGATCTTTCAAGAGCAGAACAAATTAAAACACTTTGTGGCGATAAAATTGAACTTTATACGGGCGAAGATGCCAATACTGTAGAGTTCATTTTAGCTGGAGGTGTAGGAACAATTTCGGTAACAGCTAATGTTGCCCCTGCTGCTTTGCACAATATGTGTGTCGCAGCCTTAGCTGGTGATGGCGAAAAAGCACATCAGATAAATAAAGATTTAGTGCTTTTGCATGAGAATTTATTCTTGGAAGCCAACCCAATTCCTGTCAAATGGGCTTTAACCCAGATGGATTTAATTCCTCAAGGTATTCGTTTGCCAATGACGGTTTTATCAGAACAATATCATCAACCGGTGCGTGATGCGTTAATGACTGCCGGTGTATTGAAATAACAACTGAGTGAACTTAACTACATGAACTTCATACGTTTTAAACATACTTCTATAGCCGTACTGCTGACCGCAGTAATCAGTGGCTGTGGCTCTTTGCCTGCCTTGGATGAAGTGGTACCCGATAATAGTCAGAAATATCGTAAAGCGGAAACGATGCCGCCGTTGGATGTACCTCCTGATTTAAGTACGGCTCGTATTAATGATGAAATTGCCAGCAATCAAAACTCAACAGCGACTTATTCTGAGTTTGAAGAGGCGGCTACTAATCCTTTAGCCACTAAATACAACATCACACCTGACTCTAAACCTGCCTTATCGGGTGAAGGTGATAAACGTCATTTAGTGATACCAGGTGATCGAGAAGTGACTTGGCAGCGATTGCAAAACTTCTGGGTTCAAAAAGGTTATGAAATTAAACGTATCGATCAACGCATAGGTTTGATGGATACCGATGGTGGCACCGATAATTATCCCTTCCGTCTGCGTATGGAACGTGGTGATACTTCAAAACATGCTGAAGTATTTGTTTCTGGTCGTGGTGATGATGATAATGCCCAGAAAGATGAAGCGATGCTACGTCAGCTAGCTGATTTCGTTGGTGTGTTATATCAAGAAGATAAAAAAGAAATTGAAGCGGTTAAAGCTAGTCAACCACAAATAGCATCAGTTAAAACTGTATTGTTAGATGAAACGGGTGGTCACCAAGCTTTAATGGTTGAACAAGGTTTCTCTGACGTATGGAAACGAGTAGGTCGAGTATTAGATAGCAAAGGGTTTGCTGTTGAAGAGCGTGATCGTTCACGTGGTATCTATTTTGTTCGTTATATTGACCCGTTTAACCAAGTTGAAAAAGAAGATGAAGGTTGGCTAGATAAAATTAGCTTCTGGGAAGATGACGTTGATCAATCACCGGAAGAATTTTTCTTTATTAAGCTAGTTTCTGATGCGGATCAAACTAAGATCGTTATTTTAGATGCGGAAGAAATTCGTATCTCTTCGGATACGGCTAAACGTTTATTAGGATTGATACAAGAGCAATTGTCGCAGTAATGCGTTTTGCTTCTATCGGAAGCGGTAGCCGTGGTAATGCAACGCTAATTTCGCACAAAGACACCACATTGTTAGTTGATTGTGGTTTCTCTGCGCGTGAAACTGAAAAACGATTGCAGCGTTTAAAGTTTGAGCCGAATAAGTTGTCGGCCATTTTGGTGACTCACGAACATGCCGATCATATTAATGGTGTACGTGTCTTAGCCAGAAAATATAACTTGCCAGTCTACGCAACGGCAGGTACCGCGGCTCACCTTGCCGCCGACGTGATGGGGTTAGTGACTGAGTTTAGTAGTCATGAAGCATTTTCAGTGGGTGATATTGAAATTCAGCCTTTCCCGGTGCCACATGATGCGCGTGAACCCAGTCAATTTGTTTTTCATGACGGTCAACACAAGTTGGGATTGCTGACTGATGTTGGCTCGATTACACCTGTGATTGAAGAACATTTAACCGGATGTGATGCCTTATTATTAGAAGCAAATCATGATAGGGATATGCTGGATCAGGGGGAATATCCTGAACATTTGAAATATCGTGTGTCTGGTCGATTGGGCCATTTAAATAACGTACAATCAGCAAAACTACTGGAAAAAATAGATACCTCGCGCTTGCAGCATATTGTTGCAATGCACTTAAGTGAAAAGAATAATTCGCCAAACATTGTCCGTCCTTTATTTGCCCAAGCATTAGACTGTGATCAGAGTTGGATCGCGATTGCAGAGCAGGAAACAGGCTTTGATTGGCGAGAGTTGAATAACGGTTAAAGAGTAAATCGTATGGAAAAAAGACAAGAATTATATGCAGGCAAAGCGAAAAGTGTTTATTTAACGGATGATGAAGATTTTGTCATCTTAAGCTTTCGTGATGATACCTCAGCCTTTGATGGCGAAAAAGTAGAGCAACTGAGCCGTAAGGGTGAAGTAAACAATAAATTTAATGCCTTTATCATGGATTACCTGCAAAAATCAGGCATTCCTACGCACTTTGAAAAGCTGCTGAGTGCCAATGACGCATTAGTTAAAAACATGCAAATGATGCCGGTAGAATGCGTAGTACGTAATGTTGCTGCGGGCAGCTTATGTCGTCGTTTAGGTGTTGAAGATGGTATGGAACTGAATCCACCATTATTTGAGTTTTTCCTGAAAAACGATGCATTGCACGATCCAATGATCAATGAATATCACATTGAAACATTTGGTTGGGCATCTGCTGAATCTGTTGCAAAAATGAAAGCGTTAACCTTTAAAATTAATGACCTATTGAGCAAGTTATTTGCTGATGCCGGCATGATATTGGTTGATTACAAACTTGAGTTTGGTTTGTTTAAAGGTGAAGTAGTCTTAGGTGATGAGTTTAGTCCAGACGGTTGCCGATTGTGGGATGCTGAAACACGTAAAAAATTAGATAAAGATCGTTTCCGCCAAGGTTTAGGTGGGGTGATTGAAGCTTATGAAGAAGTAGCCCGTCGAATTGGTGTGCCTTTGTAAAATAGCGTGATATGAAAATAAAAAGCCCGGTAATCGAAGGATTACCGGGCTTTTTTATGGTGTTAAGCAGATGTTGTGTTTATTTAATGCATGCTTAACTAACCACCTGCCAGTGGATAGTTTGACCAGCACGCATTGGGATTAAGTCTTGACCTGAAAAATCATAACTTTCGGGTACTTCCCATGGTTGTTTTATCAACGTGATGGTAGATGTATTGCGTGGCAGTTGATAAAAATCAGCCCCAAAGTGGCTGGCAAAGCCTTCTAATTTATCTAATGCATCAGCCATGTCGAAGGCTTCTGCATATAGTTCAATTGCAGCGTGGGCACTGTATATGCCTGCACAGCCACAGGATGTTTCTTTTGCTGCTTGTGCATGTGGTGCGCTATCTGTACCTAAGAAAAACTTAGCATTACCACTGGTGGCTGCTTTGATTAATGCGTGTTGATGAGTATTCCGTTTTAATACTGGTAAGCAATAGTTATGTGGATGTATGCCGCCAACTAACAAATCATTACGATTTAATAGTAAATGATGGGGCGTGATCGTGGCGACTACATGTGCGTCTTGTGCTGATACAAAATCAACAGCATCAGCAGTAGTGATATGTTCAAATGCCACTTTTAATTCTGGTAAGTCGTTTATTAAGGGGTGTAAGACTTGATCAATAAATACTTTTTCACGATCAAAGACGTCAATTTCAGGGCTAGTAACTTCACCGTGAACCAATAAAGGCATGCCAAGTTTTTGCATCGCTTCTAATGCTGAATAGCATAATTTCAGATCAGTGACCCCAGCATCAGAATTAGTAGTGGCACCTGCAGGGTAGAGTTTAACTGCATGAACAATACCACTGTCGTGAGCGCGGTGAATTTCTTCTGCTGTTGTATTGTCAGTTAAATACAAGGTCATTAACGGTTCAAAGTTATTGTTGTCAGGGCGAGCTTGCAATATACGGTTGCGATAAGCTATCGCCATCTCAGTATGGGTCACTGGAGGTCGTAAATTTGGCATAACAACAGCTCGGCCAAAGTAGCGTGCAGTATCAACTACGGTTCTGTTTAAGGCTTGATCATCCCGCAAATGTAGGTGCCAGTCGTCGGGTTGGGTAATTATAAGTTCAGTATTTAGTATTTTTGTCATAGGCTGAATTATGCCATAGCTAAACAAATAAGCCGATATTTACAGTATTAAATCATGATTAATCAAAGGGTTTAAACCCTGTTTTACTTGACCTTACGCGACATTTTAAGTAAATTTAATCGTTTGTTATTTTTGTGCTTATCGCTGTGGCGATTGATTTGAGGGGAACTCGTGGAATTAAGCGGTGCTGACATTCTGGTTCGTTGTTTAAAAGACGAAGGCGTTGAATTTTTGTTTGGTTATCCAGGTGGCTCGGTGCTTCATATTTATGATGCATTGTACCAACAGGATGATGTCAAACATATTCTGGTTCGACATGAACAAGCAGCTACACATGCGGCTGATGGTTATGCGCGTGCGACAGGTAAACCTGGTGTTGTTCTTGTAACTTCAGGACCTGGCGCAACAAATGCGGTCACAGGTATTGCTACAGCCTATATGGATTCAATTCCTATGATTGTTATTACCGGCCAAGTACCTTCAGCGGTAATCGGCAGTGATGCGTTTCAAGAAGTTGATGCTGTGGGTATTACTCGCCCGTGTGTAAAACATAACTTTTTGGTTAAAGATGTAACCAAGCTTGCTGAAACGATTAAAAAAGCATTTTATGTTGCGACAACAGGCCGTCCAGGCCCTGTTGTGATTGATGTGCCTAAAGATATGACGGATCCTAATATCAAGATACCTTATCACTATCCTGAAACGATCAAATTACGTTCATATCAACCAACAGTTAAAGGTCACCCTGGTCAAATAAGACGAGCGGTGAAAATGCTCTTGTCTGCTAAAAAGCCGATGATTTATTCGGGTGGTGGTGTTGTATTAGGTAATGCATCTGAAGAGTTACGTACCTTTGTACGTAAGCTTGGTTACCCGATTACCAGTACATTAATGGGTTTAGGGGCATATCCTGCTAGTGATGAGCAGTTTGTAGGAATGTTAGGCATGCATGGAACCTACGAAGCCAATATGGCGATGCATGGTTGTGACGTGTTGATTGCCGTAGGTGCTCGTTTTGATGACCGCGTAACCGGTAAAATAGCCGAGTTTTGCCCAGATGCTAAGATCATTCATATTGATATTGATCCATCATCTATTTCAAAAACGATAATTGTAGATGTGCCTATAGTTGGTGACGTTGCTGAAGTGCTTCAAGAAATAAATCAAGCGCTTGATTCCGATAAACATCAACCTGACGAAGGGGCAATTACAGAGTGGTGGGCTACGATCAATAACTGGCGCTCACAAAAGTGCATGACTTATGACAAACGCAGTGACAAGATTAAACCACAAGCTGCGGTAGAGTTATTACATGAAATTACCGGCGGTAATGCCTATGTGACATCTGATGTAGGTCAACATCAAATGTGGGCCGCACAATACTATGGTTTTGATAAACCAAATCGTTGGATCAATTCGGGTGGTCTTGGCACCATGGGATTTGGTTTGCCAGCGGCGATGGGTGTGCAGTTAGCTTACCCTGACGAAACCGTTGTATGTGTAACGGGTGAAGGCAGTATCCAAATGTGTATTCAGGAATTATCTACCTGTCTGCAATATGGCTTACCAATCAAAATTGTGGCGTTAAATAATCGCTATCTAGGCATGGTTCGTCAATGGCAGGAATTTTTCTACGATAATCGTTATTCACATTCGTACATGGAATCCTTGCCTGATTTTGTGAAGTTAGCAGAAAGTTACGGTCATGTAGGTATGCGTATTGAGCGTCCAGAAGATCTTAAACCAATGATGGAAAAAGCATTTGCGATGAAAGACCGATTGGTATTTTTGGATATTGTGACAGACCAGACTGAAAATGTTTATCCCATGATTGCGGCGGGCAAAGCACATAATGAAATGCATATGTCACCACATTGTGAATTACCTCAAGATCCACAGAGGGAGCTATCATAATGCGTCATATCATCTCTATCTTGATTGAAAATGAAGCGGGTGCCTTATCGCGCGTTGCTGGGTTGTTTTCTGCGCGTGGATACAATATTGAATCATTAACCGTAGCAGCAACCGAAGATCCATCATTGTCACGAATGACGATAGTGACAACCGGTACTGATCGCATTATTGAGCAAATTACCAAGCAATTAAACAAGCTGATCGATGTGGTTAAATTGCTTGAGTTAACAGATGGTTCTTATATCGAACGTGAAATGATGTTGATTAAAGTCAAATCGGCAACGATGGCTCAACGTGAAGATGTTAAACGCCTTTCCGATATATTTGGTGGCGATATTATCGACGTAACGTCAAGCACATTTACCATTGAGTTGACTTGTTCTGGTGACAAATTAGATTCGTTTATTGAGTCATTGGCTGAACATAAGATTATAGAAACAGTGCGTTCTGGTGTCTCTGGCATTGCACGCGGCGAAAAAAGTTTGCACGTTTAACGTGTAACAAAATTAGATTTTTGAAGTATTTAAGGAATTAAATCATGAGTTTGAATATTTATTACGATAAAGATTGTGACCTGTCTATCATTAAAGGCATGAAAGTTACAATCGTTGGTTATGGCTCACAAGGCCATGCCCATGCATGTAACCTGAAAGATTCAGGTGTTGATGTAACTGTCGCTTTGCGCGCAGGTTCATCATCAATTGCTAAAGCAGAAGCTGAAGGCTTGAAAGTTACTGATACAGCCACTGCGGTGTCTGGTGCTGACTTAGTTATGATTCTGACTCCAGATGAGTTCCAATCACAGCTATATAAAGAAGAAATTGAGCCAAACTTAAAACAAGGTGCTGTTTTAGCATTTGCACATGGTTTTGCAATTATCTACAAACAAGTAATGCCTCGTGCGGATTTAGACGTGATTATGATTGCACCTAAAGCACCAGGCCACACAGTACGTAGTGAATTTGTGAAAGGTGGTGGTATTCCTGATTTGATTGCTATTGAACAAGATGCATCAGGTAAAGCGAAAGAGATCGCATTATCTTATGCTTCTGGTGTTGGTGGTGGTCGTACCGGTATCATCGAAACAACGTTCCGTGATGAAACAGAAACGGATCTATTTGGTGAGCAAGCTGTTTTATGTGGTGGTGCGGTTGAATTGGTTAAAGCTGGTTTCGAAACATTAACAGAAGCGGGTTATGCTCCTGAAATGGCATACTTTGAATGTTTACATGAATTGAAATTGATTGTCGATCTTATGTATGAAGGCGGTATCGCCAACATGAACTACTCAATTTCTAATAATGCAGAATACGGTGAGTATGTTACAGGCCCTAAAATTATCAACGAAGAAAGTCGTTGGGCGATGCGCGAAGCATTGAAAAACATCCAAGAAGGTAAATACGCTAAACAATTTATCTTGGAAGGCCAATCAGGTTACCCAGAAATGACATCAATGCGTCATATCAATGCAGAGCATCCTATTGAGAAAACAGGTGCTAAATTGCGTGAAATGATGCCTTGGATTCAAAAAATTGTTGATAAGTCTAAAAACTAATCAATCATTTAGCTAAAAACCAAGCGGGGATGGGTGTGAAAACATCTGTCCCCGTTTTTGTTTCTGCTATGATAATTTGCATATTTATAGGCTAATGGAATTTAATTGAATGATGGATAGTGAAAAACACAAAAGTCGAGGCATATACTTACTGCCCAACTTATTTACTACGGCGGGTTTGTTTGCTGGTTTTTATGCCATTGTGTCAGCTATTCGTGGTGATTTTGAATCGGCGGCTATCGCAATTTTTGTGGCCATGGTGATGGATGGTTTGGATGGTCGTATTGCACGTATGACTAATACGCAAAGTGCCTTTGGTGCTGAGTACGATAGTTTGGCAGATATGGTGTCGTTTGGTTTAGCGCCAGCATTAGTGGTTTTTCAATGGTCATTATTGGATATGGGCAAGTTTGGCTGGATGGTTGCATTTGTCTATACAGCCTGTGCCGCCTTACGCTTAGCACGGTTTAATACTCAAATTGGTATTGAAGATAAACGTTATTTTCAGGGACTGCCTAGTCCGGCTGCCGCGGCGTGTCTTGCCGGTTGGGTTTGGTTGGGAACAACAAACAGCATTGATGCTTCAGTACTAACGGCTATTACCTTACCGCTTACCTTTGCATGTGGCATATTAATGGTGAGTACCGTGCGTTACCACAGTTTAAAAGAACTGGACTTGCGCGGTAAAGTTCCGTTTGTTGTCTTGCTGGTGATCGTGTTGATTATCGCATTGATAGCCAATGATCCGCCGATCGTCTTGTTCTCTGCATTTTTTATCTATGCCTTATCTGGCCCCGTTTTTACCTTGATAAAAATACGACAACATCGTTCAGATCGACAACAAGTTAAGTAAGAAACTTGGCAAGAATACAAATTCAGCCTAAAATTACCCGCTATGAACACGAAGTGCACAAAATTAACGTTTAAAACTGCTGAATTATCACAGCAGTGTTTTGTCGCTCCTACCTTTTGTTCATCACTCCTGCTACGACTGCCCTAGGGGCATACAGACTTAGCACAAACTTAATCAGTTTAAGACTGATAAATCCCTACTATATAAAATCTAGTCTGCGAATATGGAGCAGGAAAAATGAGTGAACAATTAATAATTTTTGATACAACCTTGAGAGATGGCGAACAGAGTCCTGGCGCATCAATGACCAAGGAAGAAAAAGTACGCATTGCCAAATCGTTGGAACGTATGCGCGTTGATGTGATCGAGGCGGGTTTCCCCATTGCCAGTGTCGGTGACTTTGAATCGGTTCAAGCCGTAGCAAATGCGGTTAAAGACAGTCGAATTTGTGCCTTGGCTCGCGCCTTAGATAAAGATATTGATCGTGCTGGTGAAGCATTAAAAGATGCGAATGCCTCACGTATACATACCTTTATTGCAACATCACCTATTCATATGAAGATGAAGCTTCGTATGGAACCTGAACAGGTGATAGAAAATGCTGTTAGAGCGGTAAAACGTGCACGTCAATATACTGATGATGTTGAGTTCTCACCAGAAGATGCCGGTCGTAGTGAGACTGGGTTTTTATGCCAAATTTTAGAGGCAGTCATTGACGCCGGTGCGACTACATTAAATATTCCTGATACAGTCGGTTATAATTTACCGCACCAATTTGGCCATTTGATTCATACCTTACGTGAACAAATTCCTAACTCGGATAAGGCTATTTTTTCAGTACATTGCCATAATGATTTAGGTTTGGCGGTAGCCAATTCTTTATCTGCGGTATTGAACGGTGCTCGTCAGGTTGAATGTACGATTAATGGTTTAGGTGAACGTGCAGGTAATGCATCCTTAGAAGAAGTCGTGATGGCTGTGCGTACACGTCAGGACATGTTTAGCTGTGATACCAATTTGGATGCCACACAAATTTTGACCGCATCTCGTTTGGTGTCAGGTATTACTGGGTTTACGGTCCAACCTAATAAAGCCATCGTCGGCGCTAATGCATTTGCACATGAATCGGGTATACATCAGGATGGTGTATTGAAAAATCGCGAGACTTACGAAATCATGCGTGCTGAAGATGTCGGTTGGAATACTAATCGCATGGTCTTAGGTAAACATTCTGGTCGTAATGCATTTCGCACACGTTTAGCAGAATTAAACATTGAATTTGACTCGGAAACCGAATTAAATTCTGCCTTTACTCGTTTTAAAGAGTTGGCAGATAAGAAGCATGAAATCTTTGATGAAGACTTGCAAGCATTAGTGAATGATACAACCTCAATGGAAAATGAGCGTGTACGGTTGATTTCTTTAAAGGTATGTAGTGAAACGGGCGAAACGCCGGTGGCGACTATTACCTTAGCGGTGGATGATGAAGAAGCTCAAGTTGAAATGAGTGGTAGTGGCCCTGTCGATGCCGCTTATAAGGCAATTGAGAGCATCGTTAAAAGTAATACTGAACTTGAGTTATATTCAGTGAATAACATCACTAGTGGTACGGATTCTCAAGGTGAAGTAAATGTTCGCCTTGAAAAGGGGGGCCGCATTGTCAGTGGTCAAGGTGCAGATACCGACATTGTGATTGCATCTGCAAAAGCATATATCAATGCGCTCAATAAGATTTTAGTGCCTGTTGATCGCGAGCACCCGCAAGTTTAATGCAATTAGAACCCAGACAGTTATCCACGCTTGACGAGATGGGGATTCCTGTCTGGGAATTGCGGAATACAGCGAGCAATTTGCCGATAGCAGAACCGGTCGTGCTTAATGAGCAACAATTATCAGCCGATTGGCTGATTGTTCATGGCAGTGAAAATCACACTCAAGCAAAACAGCAATTATTAAGCGCTATTTTGAAAGCGATAGGCGTAGAAATAAGTGACGTTGCAGTGATTAACCAACAGCAGTTGCCATCCTTAAGCACACAAAGCTTAGCGAACAAAACAGTTTTGGTGTTTGGAAATCAATTTTTGTCGGAATTACTTCCTGAACATGCAAATTCGGATGACGCTTTTGCCGAGGTTCATAGATTGAATAATGCTGGACTGAATATGATTGTAACCCATGATTTGTCTGATCTAATTCAGCAGCCTGAAAAGAAACGTGATACATGGCAAGCTTTAAAGCTAGCGCAACGGACAGTTAAGCAGCCCAACTAAATGTCGATGATACCCAAGTTGATGCAACCGCAAGATCTTGCTGAAGTTGTTGCTATTGAGCAAGCAGCTAATCAATTTCCCTGGAACCTAAAGAATTTTCAAGACTCGTTGAAGGCCAAACATCAAGCTTGGATTTTTCGTGGTACACAAAATGAACTTCAAGGCTATGTAATTACACAATCAGTTGTTGATGAACTTCATATATTGAATATTTGTGTTAGACCAGAAATGCAAGGTCAGGGCTTAGGACGGACTATTTTAAATCATGTTGTTAACTTTGCCGAAACGAATTCTGCCGCGGTTATTTTGCTGGAAGTAAGAAGCTCTAATCATCGCGCTCAGCAATTATACTTGCAATCAGGGTTTAATGAGATGTCCGTTCGAGAAGGATATTACCCAGCTGAAAATGGGCGTGAAGACGCAGTACTGATGGCGAAGGATTTGTCGATGCTCGCATTGTTTACTGAGAGTTAACGATTTTATAGCGAATGTGATGGTGTTTTATTTTATAGATATTGATTTATAAGGGTTTTGCTTACCAAGCTATAACATTATAGAATGTAGTGTTTAGTATATGGCAGTTTTGTAAAAAACTGCCTTTTTTATTTTTTTAGTCGGGTTTTTGGACTCGAATTTAGCGCTTTGCCATTTACTTACTAAATGGGGCTTAGGAGTTACAACCATGACGAACACAGTCATGCCAACATACGGACGTCTTGATATTGCTTTTACTGAGGGTAAAGGTGTGTGGTTAACAGACACGAATGGGGAGCAATACCTTGATGCTTTAGCTGGTATTGCGGTATGTAATTTAGGTCATGCTCATCCTGCAATAACAGCGGCAATTACCGATCAGGCTGCTAAATTAATCCATACATCTAATGTCTATAACATTCCGTTACAGCAGCAATTAGCCGACAAACTGACTCAACTGTCGGGCATGGATCAAGTGTTTTTTTGCAATTCTGGTGCGGAAGCGAATGAAGCTGCCATCAAGATTGCACGTAAGTATGGTCATAGTCGGGCTATAGATAAACCCGTTATTATTGTTATGGATGGGAGTTTTCATGGCAGAACAATGGCAACTTTATCAGCAACGGGCAACCCTAAAGTGCACGAGGGCTTTGAGCCCTTAGTATCAGGTTTTGTTCGTGTGCCATATAACGACATTGACGCATTGAGAATGGCGGTAGGACACTGGCCTGAAGCTGTGGCCGTAATGTTGGAACCTATACAAGGTGAAGGTGGCGTAAAAGTCCCCGATGCTGATTATTTAGCTGAAGTTAGAGCAATATGCACACAACGTAAACTATTAATGATGGTTGATGAAGTTCAAACTGGAATTGGTCGTACTGGCGAGTGGTTTGCTTTTCAACATAACGAAGACTTATTGCCTGACGTTATGATGTTGGCTAAAGGACTAGGTAATGGCATGCCGATTGGTGCCTGTCTGGTTGCCGGTACAGCGGTGGGTATATTGCAAGCTGGAAATCATGGTTCTACCTTTGGCGGTAACCCGTTAGCTTGTCGTGTTGCGCTGACAGTATTAGAAACCATAGAAACACATGCGCTACTTGGTCATGTTAATCAGTTAAATGAGCAGATCGTTACTAGATTTAAACAAAAACTAGCCGATATTGAAGGCGTTAAGAATGTCAGATCTGCTGGTTTTATGTTTGGTATTGAACTCACAAAACCGTGTACAGAATTAGTCAAAAAAGCGTTGGATAAACAGATTTTGATTAATGTTACGGCAGACAATGTTATTCGATTGTTGCCACCACTAGTTTTAAATGTAGAAGAAGCAAATGAAATGGTAGAACGGGTAGGTGATCTGGTGATCGATTTTCTTGCCAACCAAACAACGAAGAGTGTTGCCTAAAATGAGACATTTTTTAACATTAAAAGACCTAACTTCAGCTGAATTACATAGTCTGGTTTTACGTGCAATTGAACTTAAGCGTATGCACAAAGCAGGCGAAATCTATCAACCGCTGAAAAATAAAGTGTTGGGTATGATCTTTGAAAAATCATCCACGCGGACACGCGTTTCATTTGAATCAGCAATGATACAGTTTGGTGGTGGTTCAATATTTTTATCACCTACCGATACTCAACTTGGTAGAGGTGAACCGGTAGAAGATTCTGCCCGTGTCATTTCAAGCATGGTTGATGCGGTCATGATTCGTACCTATGAACATTCTAAAGTTGAAACATTTGCAAAATTTTCGTCGGTACCTGTTATTAATGCCTTAACCGATGAATTTCATCCCTGTCAGCTTTTGGCAGATATGCAAACCTATGTTGAGCATCGCGGTTCAATCAAAGGTAAAACAGTCACCTGGGTGGGCGATGGCAACAATATGTGTCACTCTTATATTAATGCTGCCGAACAGTTTGGCTTTAATTTAAATATTGCGACACCGACAGGTTATGAACCTGATCAAGCCATCGTTAGTAATGCAAAAGCACAGATCAGTTTATTTACTGATACTGCGAGTGCCGTCACAGGCGTTGATCTGGTGGTAACCGATGTGTGGGCGAGTATGGGCCAGGAGGAAGAGCAGCGTAAACGCGAACTAGCCTTTGCTGATTTCCAAGTCAATAAGGCCGTGATGGCTTTAGCTAACGACGATGCGTTATTTATGCACTGCCTTCCCGCGCACAGAGATGAAGAAGTCACGGCCGAGGTTATCGATGGCAAGCAGAGTGTCGTTTGGGATGAAGCTGAAAACCGCCTTCATGCTCAAAAAGCATTATTAGAATTCTTGTTTAAGAATTAGGTTTCTAGTTGTGCATTAAGTTGTTGTAGTCGTTCAACCGTTCCTATGTCTGACCATTGGCCTTGATAGAGTTGGCCACTTATTTGCTGTTGTTCTATAGCCTGTAATAGAACCAGTTTAAGTGCTAAGCGATGCACTTTAAAACCTGAAAATAGCTTAGGGTGATAGATAGCAATGCCACTATAGGTATAACGTTGTTGTTCAGTCTGGTTAACTCTACCTAAGTTTAGAGCAAAATCTCCTTGTAAGTTGTGTTCAGGATTATTAACCAAGACTAAATGAGCGAAGGTATCAGGTGACAGAGTGAAATTTGTTAATTGTTCAAATGGGAAATCAGTCCATATATCACCATTGACGATTAAAAACGGTTCGTCTCCTAATAAAGCCAGAGCATTGATAATGCCTCCCGCCGTTTCTAAGCCACCTTGTTGTTCAGGCGAATAGGTGATCTTTGCATCGAATTGGCTGCCATCACCTAATGTTTTTGGAAACTGTTCTCCTAAATGAGCAGTATTGATCACTATTTCTGTAAAACCAGCCTTTACCAGAGATTGAATTAAATATTCAATAAGTCGGTATTTACCCGCCTTTAATAATGGTTTTGGCGTGTGATCGGTAAGAGGGCGAAGACGCTCACCTCGACCGGCCGATAAAATCATTGCTTTCATGAAACGGTCGTAATTTGCGGGTGTTGGCTAATGAAGTCAGATAACTCTTCAAATTCTGGATACTTTGCACTGATTTGCTGTACATAATGTAGCGTTAACGGCAAATCATTTAGGTAATTAGCTTTATTATCCCGGTAATTTAACCTAGAAAAAATACCTAAGACTTTAATATGTCGTTGTAATCCCATTAAGTCAAACCATTTAGTAAACTGTTTTATGGATATACCTGTGAGCAAGCCTAAGTGCTGGGCTTTGTTAAAGTAATATTGTATCCAGTCATCAATCGCGGTTTGTGGCCATGAAATGTAACAATCTCTTAAGAGAGAAACCAGATCATAGGTAATGGGTCCGACAACCGCATCTTGAAAATCAATAATGCCCGGTGAGTTGTCAGCGGTATGCATTAAATTTCGAGAATGATAATCTCGATGAACAATCACTTGAGGCTGCTCAAGTGCATTATTAATTAGCAACTCAAAGGTCTTGGGTAGAAAGTCTGGGATCGCAGCGTGTAGGTGTTTGCTTAAATACCAGTCGGGGAACAACATTAATTCACGTTGTAGCAAGCTTCGATCATAAGCGGGTAGGTTAATACCATTATTAATAGGGCACTGCTGTACCTTTAATAGACTATCAATAGCGGATTGATACAGAGTCTCTGCTGATGACTCATTGAGCTCATCTAGGTAAGCTTTGTGGCCAAAATCGGATAATAACAAAAAGCCTGATTCATGATTGATCGCATCGATTTTGGGTACGTGAATGTCGTGTTGATATAAAAATCTAGCAATAGTGATAAAAGGTTTTATATCTTCATGTGAGGGTGGAGCATCCATAACAATCCACGTTTTATCTTCAAAACGAACTCGAAAATAGCGCCTAAAACTTGCATCACTTGATGCCGAGTTAAGGGTGAAATCAGTGGTTCCTATGACGGTGGGTAACCACTCATTAATTAATTCAAGACGATGGTCGATATGCATGGTTATCTCGTATAAATAACATTAATTTATTTCAGTAACAGTTTAATATATATAGATATTAGTTTACTTATATTGCTGACAATAAACTTATTGCTGCGTTGTGTCGCCCAGCAAGTGTATAGTAATGTCACTTTCTGGGGATATTATTTCATTTCTGTATGTCCTAGTTTGACTAATTTTTTTAAATAGTGAGTGGAATAGTGATGAATAAAGTGGTTTTGTTGATGGCGGGTATTGCTCTATCTAGTTCTGTTATAGCTGAAGAAAATCTAATTACACCCGCCGATATGCCTGAAGCGGCACAAACAGAAATGTATAACGCCATTACTGGATTTAACAAATGCATGATGAAAAATAGACTGGAATATCACCAGCAAGGTATTAGGGTCGCCAATGTTGCTGATAAGACTTTACAAGCATGTGAGCCACACTTAGATACCTTGTCTGAAGTACTAACGGCGAACAATGTTAACGTAGGCTTGAACAAAAGCATGGTTCATTCGATGCGTTCACGTGCAGCTCGAAAGTTAATGGCAGCTGTCATGCAATCAGTGGCAGGTCAAGCCGCCGCTGCTGCGAATGCTAAGCCAACTGCTGAATAGTAACTTTTACTGCTGCGGCTGTAAGACATCGATGCCTTCGGCCGCAAGTAGTTGAATTAATTTGATAAGTGGTAAGCCAATTAAACTATTAGGGTCATCGCCCCTAAGTTTGGAAAACAAACTAATTCCGAAACCTTCGGACTTAAAGCTACCAGCACATTGATAGGGTTGTTCTTTGAGCAGATAAAACTCAATTTGCTCTATCGATAACTTGTTAAAACAGACTTCAAATGGTTCTATGAGAGAATGCATCTGCTGAGTCTGGCTGTTAAATAGGGCTAAGCCGGTTAAAAACCGAACTTTTTTGCCAGCTGAAGCGGTGAGTTGTTTGACTGCAGTCTCATGATCACCAGGCTTACCTAAAACCTGGCCATCAAGAACGGCCACCTGATCTGAGCCTATTATCAACGCATCAGTGTATTGAACCGCAATGGCCCGTGCTTTTTGTTCAGATAAACGTTTGACCAGTTGTTCCGGTGTTTCACCCAATTTTGGACTTTCATCAATGTCGGGGGAAGCGGTAATAAAAGGCAAGCCAAGTTTTGCTAACAGTTCGGCGCGGAAAGGGGAGCTAGACCCCAATATAAGTTGTTGCATGTAACTTTACCTTTAGGTGATAACTGTGGGCTGATTTCGGCCTGTGCGATGAGTGATCTCGGCAAGCTCATCTGCAAGCAAAATAAGATCAGATAAAGCAACTTGAGTATCTAGCTGATGTTTAGCGCTATCAGCTTCGTACCTTTCGATATATACCCTCAAGGTTGCACCATCAGTACCGGTGCCCGATAAACGGAATATTATACGTGCACCATCTTCAAATCCGATACGGATCCCTTGATTGTTCGAAATACTGTGATCGATAGGATCCAAATAGCTAAAGTTGTCAGCATAACTGACTTTGCGATTAGCAAGGTGTTTGCCAATGAGGCTAGGTAACTTCTGTTCCAAGTCAGTCATTAATGTTTTAGCCGTTTCAGCAGAAATGCCCTCATAATCATGACGGGTATAATAGTTGCGGCCAAACTTTTGCCAATGTTGCTGCACAATATCAGCAACAGATTGGCGTCGTTCAGCCAAAATATTTAACCAGAAAAGGACGGCCCACAAACCATCTTTTTCACGAATATGGTTTGAGCCAGTGCCAAAGCTTTCTTCACCACATAAGGTGGCACGGTTTGCATCCAGTAAGTTACCAAAAAACTTCCACCCCGTTGGTGTTTCATGACTTTCTATACCTAAGTGTTGTGCAACACGGTCAGGTGCTTGGCTGGTTGGCATCGACCGAGCTATGCCAGATAAACCTCGTTTATACGCAGGAATCAATGTCGCATTGGCCGCCAAAATAGCCAAGCTGTCTGAAGGCGTGACAAAGAAGTTGGCACCAAGGATCATATTGCGGTCACCATCGCCATCGGATGCCGCCCCTAATGTAGGCGCATGATTGGAAAACATTTCTTCCACTAGTTCTTTGGCATAGGTCAAGTTGGGGTCGGGATGGCCTTTGCCAAAGTCGGTTAATGGAGTGCCATTGATCACTGTTCCTGCGGGAGCACCGAGCTGATGTTCCAAAATCTCTTTAGCATACGGGCCGGTTATAGCATGCATCGCATCAAACCGAATGCTGAAATCATTGTTTTTAAATAAGTGTTTAATTGCTCCAAAATTAAATAGTTCAGCCATTAAATTCGCATAATCTTCGACGGGATCGATGATATCCACATTCATCTCTGCGAGTTTTTGCGTGCCGATCTTGGCTAAGGAAATATCTGCGATATCGAGGGTTTTATAATCGGTAATTTTTTGACTATAAGCAAAGATCGCGTCAGTAATGTTTTCTGGGGCCGGGCCGCCATTGCTAACGTTATATTTGATGCCAAAGTCACCATCCGGACCAGCTGGATTATGACTGGCTGATAATATGATGCCACCAAAAGCGTTATATTTTCTAATGACGCAGGAAGCTGCTGGTGTCGATAAAAGACCATTTTGACCAACAATAGCATGTCTGACTCCATTTGCTGCAGCCATTTTCAAGATGGTTTGGATTGCATGCTCATTAAAATATCGCCCATCACCACCAATGACTAATGTTTTGTCTTTTATTTCCGCTAAGGCATTAAATGTAGCTTGAACAAAATTTTCTAAATAATGTTGTTGTTGAAAAACGGTGACTTTTTTCCTTAAACCAGAGGTTCCTGGTCGTTGATCAGTAAATGGTGTTGTGTTTACGGAAATGACGGTCATAAGCTAAGCCTGTAAATTTCTATATAGGAAGAAACTATAATAGTTGCTACTATTTGGTTTCATTTTTCAACAAATATACCTATGTCATGACAAGTGCTCAACAAATAGATAAAGCGCGTTTAATGCGATTGGCTACATATGCATCAGTTGCAACAGCGTGTGTATTGATTGTCATCAAAGTTATTGCTTGGTTTATCACTGACTCGGTAAGCATACTGGCGACTTTAGTCGATTCTAGTCTTGATGTATTAGCTTCGTTATTAAATATGGTCGCTGTGTACCATGCCTTGCAACCAGCTGATCGTGAGCACCGGTTCGGCCATGGTAAAGCAGAAGCGCTGGCTGGATTGGGGCAGTCTATGTTTATCACCGGTTCTGCAGGCATATTACTGCTGCAGGGTTTTGGCCGTATTCTTCACCCACAAGATATCAGTGCGGGCTTGGAAATCGGGGTAGGGGTAATGTTATTTTCAATGGTAGCAACGATGGTGCTGATGACGTTTCAGCGCTATGTTATAAAACATACTGACTCTACAGCCATTAAAGCCGATGCTCTGCATTACAAAACAGATTTACTAGTTAATGCTAGTGTGATTGTTGCTTTATTTCTGACCTTCTATGGTTGGACTCATTTTGATGCGCTGTTCGCCATCGCCATCGCACTATTCATTTTGTATAGTGCATGGCACATTATCAGAGAGTCGATTGATTTGTTAATGGATCATGAATTACCCGATGAAGATAAACAAAAGATTAGAGCGGTGGTCATGCAGCATCCAAAAACAAAAGGCTTCCATGATTTAAGAACACGCAGATCTGGAACAACCGTGTTTATTCAACTACATCTGGAATTAGATTCATCATTATCATTGTTTAACGCACATGCGATAGCTGCTGACGTTGATTTACAGTTGGTAGCGTTATTCCCCGATGCGGAAGTAATTATTCACGAAGATCCGGTTGACGTGCGTTAACCAGGAAATGATGTGAATTTGCTCACAAAACTTAAGTAAATATCCGTATAATTTCGCACTTGATTATAAGTTAAGGTCGTACTGTTTTGTCACTGGATTTACCTATTGAACTTGTTTTAGTTCTATTCATTTTTCTATCAACCTTGATTGCTTTACTGTGGAAGAGACGTAAGCTCTCATCTGCGGCACAGATAGAATTGATTCTTACTTCATTCAAACGTGATGAAGTTAAGGCAATTATTATTCCTGATGGTATTGGAGGCTTGTTAGAAATTGAGCATTTAGTCTTAATGGAACAAGGCTTATTAATAGTTGAAACTTACCCAATTTCAGGCAATTTATTTGGTGCAGAACAAATTGATGATTGGACTCAAATTATAGATGGCCGGAGTTATAAATTTGCCAACCCATTACGTCGTATTCGCACTGCTCGCCAAGCATTAAAATTATTGGCGCCAAATGTTCCTATTTTCTGTAGAGTAGTATTCAATGCTGATTCTCACTTTCCAAAAGGAAAACCAGATGAGGTATCTATATTGGCGACCTTAGCTGAAGATATGCAAATGATAATGGAATCGCCGCTAATTTTAGATAAAGCGGAAAATGCTTGGCAACGATGTATGCGGATAGCACGAAAAAATGGCCAATCACTACTGCGAGATGGAGATAGCTAATCATGAATAAAAAGCCGCTAGTTGTTGCTATTTCCTCGCGGGCATTATTTGATCTGGATGAAAGTCATCAAATTTATGAGCAACAAGGTACACAGGCTTATTGTGATTATCAGATAGAACATGAAGATGTACCGCTACAACCTGGTACGGCCTATACCTTGGTTCGAAAGTTACTGGCTTTAAATGAAAGGAATGAAGCCAATCCTAGTGTCGAGATTATTTTGTTGTCACGTAATAGTGCGGATACTGGTTTAAGAGTTTTTAACTCTATTCAACATCACAAGTTAGATATAACACGTGCAGTATTTACCTCTGGTGATAGTCCTTATCGCTATGTGGCTCCTTTTGGTGCCAATCTATTCTTATCTACAAGTCCTGAAGATGTACGCATGGCATTAGACGCAGGAATAGCGGCTGCGACGATCTTACCCTCTGTTGTTGGCAAAAATAGTAAAACAGAACAGCTACGTATTGCCTTTGATGGGGATGCGGTTTTATTTTCAGATGAATCTGAGCGTATATATAAAGAACATGGCCTAAAAACCTTTACCGAAGTAGAACAACAAACGGCTAAAAATCCATTATCGGATGGTCCATTTAAGGACTTTTTAGTTACCCTAAATCATTTGCAGACGGAATATAATGATAAAGAGTCCCCCATCCGTACCGCATTAGTTACTGCTCGATCGGCGCCGGCACATGAACGAGTGATTCTTACGCTTCGAGCATGGGGAATACGGATTGATGAAGCTATCTTTCTTGGCGGCATGGATAAGGGGCCGTTTTTAGAATCATTCGGCGCGGATATATTTTTTGATGATCAACAGGGGCATTGTGATTCAGCCAGAGAACATGTAGCTACGGGTCATGTGCCTCATGGTATTGCAAATGAAAACCCCTAAAAGGATGTTAGTTTGGCGAGTAAAGCAAATAAAGAACTAGAGTCATGGATAAAACACCTCAGCGGTGAGGATATGCCTGTGTTCTCAGGCACGGTGGCCGATGTTACTGAATCGGTCAATAGTGAAGATAGTTCAGCTAGTGAAGTCGCGCAGACTATTCTAAGAGATGCGTCGTTAACCAGTCGCTTATTAAAAGTGGCTAACTCCTTTAACTACAATCCTAGTGGGAAAAAAATCAGTACGGTGTCAAGGGCGGTGATGGTTTTAGGCTTTGAGCAGGTTGGCGCATTAACCTTAACTTTAGCTCTCGTAGATTCATTATCGGAAGGTGTACAACGCCACAAATTAACAGAAGAAATGGCGCAATCTTTCCATGCGGCTATTCAGGCACAAGAGTTGGCAAAAAAAACAGGCTGTAAATCTCCTGAAGATATCTTCGTAGCAGCTTTACTTGCTCGTTTAGGAAACATGGCTTTTTGGGCCTTTTCTGGCCAAAAAGGGTCAGAAGTACTTAATTTAATTCAGTCTGAAAACTTGAGTGAGCAAGATGCTGAATCCAAAGTCCTTGGATTTAGATTGCATGATCTCACGGTAGGGTTAAGTAAGTCGTGGTCATTAGGTGAATTATTGGGAGACTTTTTAACTGGAAATCACTCTGATGATGAGCGGATCAATGTTATTTCAGTAGGTCAAGAATTAGCAGAAGCAGCAAAGCACGGCTGGGACAGTGACCAGGTCTCAATGATATATGAGCGGGCAGCAAAAAAACTCGATCTGTCAGTAGATGAAGTCGAGGAGTTAGCTCACCAAAATGCAAAACATGCCAAAGAAATAACGCGCATCTATGGTGTTACAGAGGCGAGCAAGCGCATTCCACAGCCAAATATTGATATGGGGATAATAGATGCAGATGCAGATGCAGCTGAAGTTGAGTCTGACGGCACGGATGAATCCTGTTCAATCATAACTGAAGATGGCGCCACTGCTGTTACGCCTAAATACCCAGAACCCGATAGCAATGTGCAATTAACGATTATGCAAGAAATATCTTCTGCAATAGAAGAGAAACCAAGTATTAATATTATTCTTGAGATGGTGTTAGAAGGTTTACATCGTGGTGTAGGCATGGATAGAGCTTTATTTGCAATTCTTTCACCAGACCATAGAACCTTAACGTGTAAATATGCGCTTGGCGAAGACAATGAGCGTTTATGTAAAGAACTTAGAATCGACCTATCAAATACTAATAATATCTTTCATCAGGTTATTGAGAATAAAAAGGCGATGCATGTGCCCTCAGATCCTAAAAAACTGACGGGTACTTTGACTCGAAGCATTCTTACATTACTAGGACCTCCGGCCTATTTAATTATGCCAGTTATCGTCAGAAGTAAGGTAATAGGCATATTTATGGCAGATAGAAATGCCAGTGGGCGTGACATCGAAGAGAAAGATTTCATTGCATTTCAACAGTTTTGCCAACAAGCCAATATGGGTTTAACTTTTTTAGCAATGTAAGGCTGGTTTTCTCGAAAAGACCTGTTTATAATAGCCGACTTCTTTGGATACATAGTTATCTGAGCAACGAACTTTGCGAGAGTGGCGGAATTGGTAGACGCGCTAGATTTAGGTTCTAGTGGGGTAACCTGTGAGAGTTCGAGTCTCTCCTCTCGTACCATATTGAAGTATGGTGGCTATATAAATAGCCACCATGACTTTACATTCATGTTTGAGGTTAAGAATGCAAGTTACTGTAGAAAAGGTTAACGAGCTCAGCCGCCGTATGACGGTGACAGTTGAAGATGCCAATATCGAGCAAGCAGTACAGGACAGGTTAAAAGCCATGCAGCCGACTGTGAAAATGTCTGGCTTTCGTCCTGGTAAAGTACCACTGAAAATGGTGGCACGTACTCATGGCTCAACTGCACGCGGTGAAGTTGTTGATAGTATTGTTCAAGACAGTATGCGTGAAGCTTTCAATCAGGAAGAAGTTAATCCTGCTGGCTCTCCTCACATCGAAACGATGAAAGAAGAAGGCAGTAATCTTGTCTACACAATGAATTATGAAGTTTTCCCCGATGTTAAGGAAATTAAACTTGATAATATCAGCATCGAAAAAACAATAGCTGAAGTTAAAGACGAAGACGTAGATACCATGTTGGAAACGTTGCGTGAACAACGCATGACATGGGAGCCGTTAAAACGCGCAGCTAAAGAAGAAGATGGCATAACCATTGATTTTGTCGGCAGTATTGATGGCGAAGAATTTGATGGTGGTAAAGGTAACGATGTTTTAGTCGTAATTGGTAATGGCAGCATGTTACCTGAATTTGAACAGCAGTTGATTGGCAAGAAAACGGGCCAAGAATCAACTATTACGATGACCTTCCCTGACGATTATCGCGCTGAACATCTGCAGGGTAAAGACGCTAGTTTTGAGATTGTAGTTAAATCTGTTGCCAAAAAGAAACTGCCTAAATTAGATAAAGCCTTTGCAGAATTATGTGGTGTTGACGCAGGTATGGCCGCACTTAAAAAAGAAGTGCGTGGCAATATGCAGCGAGAATTAACTACTGCATTAAATACTCAGAACAAACGCAAAGTAATGGATAGCTTAACTGATAATAATGAGCTGACATTACCAGAAGCACCGGTAGAACGTGAAGCACTCTATTTAATGGAGCAAGCTAAAGAAAATCTTCGTAAGCAAGGTGTTAATGTTGATGGTATTCCATTTGATGTTAATAACTTCAATGATTCTGCCAAGCGACGTGTGTCGTTAAGCTTATTGATTGGTAAAATCATTAATGATAATGAAATCAAGCCAGATGAAGATCGTATCAAGGCAGCGATTGATACCATCGCCACTAGCTATGAAGATCCAGAAGATGTCGTTAAGTTCTATATGAACGATCAAGAAAAACTATCAGAAATTCAAATGATGGTAGTTGAAGAGCAGGTTGTTGAATGGATCTACGACCATGTTAAAGTAGAAGAAAGCACATCGACATTCTCAGATGTAATGAATGCTAACACTGCAGCGTAACTCTTTACACTGATGCGGAATTGTAGCCCGTGCTCATTTATTTGGGCCCGGGCTATTTTTTTATTATGATGAACAAAATGAGATCACTATGACAAATCAATTCAATGCTAATGACGCTACAACTATTAGCAACGCCTTAGTGCCAATGGTCGTTGAGCAAACACCACGTGGCGAGCGTTCTTATGATATCTATTCGCGATTATTAAAAGAGCGTGTGATCTTTTTAGTTGGCCCAGTAGAAGATAATATGGCTAATCTAGTTGTTGCTCAGCTATTGTTCTTAGAGTCTGAGAATCCAGATAAAGATATACATTTGTATATTAACTCGCCTGGCGGCGCTGTGACTGCCGGTTTAGCTATCTACGATACCATGCAATTTATCAAACCTAATGTGAGTACGTTGTGTATAGGCCAAGCGGCCAGTATGGGTGCGGTATTATTAGCAGGTGGGGCCGAAGGCAAGCGCCATTGCTTGCCGAATTCGAGAGTAATGGTGCACCAGCCTTTAGGCGGTTTCCAAGGCCAAGCATCTGATATTGAGATTCATGCACGCGAAATTTTAACGATACGTGACCGTTTAAATGCAATTTTGGCCAAACACACTGGACAAGATATCAAGACAATTCAGCAAGATACGGATCGTGACAATTTTATGAATGGCGATCAGGCACTAGAATATGGTTTAATTGACTCTGTACTAAGTGAACGTGCTTCAGAAAACGCATAAAGACCCGATTAAAGATAGATAAGTAGGATAGAGCTGACTCATGAGTGACGATAAAAACAACGACGACGACAAATTACTGTATTGCTCATTTTGCGGCAAAAGTCAGCATGAAGTTAAAAAGCTGATTGCTGGACCTTCAGTGTTTGTGTGTGACGAATGCGTCGATTTATGTAATGACATTATTCGTGAAGAGATGCAGGAAGCTGTTTCTGATGACGCTGAGGCTAAATTGCCTACGCCACGTGAAATCAATGAAGCGTTGGATAGCTATGTGATTGGACAAGATAAGGCTAAGCGGGTCTTGTCTGTTGCCGTATATAATCACTATAAACGTTTACGGTTTGATAATGGTAACGACGATGTAGAGTTGTCAAAGAGTAATATTCTACTTATAGGTCCAACGGGTAGTGGTAAAACATTGTTAGCCGAGACGTTAGCGCGCCAACTTAATGTTCCATTCACATTGGCTGATGCTACAACATTAACCGAAGCAGGTTACGTTGGCGAAGACGTTGAAAACATCATTCAAAAGTTATTGCAGAAATGTGATTATGATGTGGAAAAAGCTGAAACAGGCATCGTTTATATTGATGAGATTGATAAGATTTCACGTAAATCTGATAATCCATCAATTACTCGAGATGTCTCTGGTGAAGGTGTACAGCAAGCGTTACTTAAATTAATTGAAGGCACAACGGCTTCTGTTCCACCACAAGGCGGTAGAAAGCATCCGCAACAGGAATTTTTACAAGTCGACACCAGTAAGATTTTGTTCATTTGTGGCGGTGCTTTTTCTGGCTTAGACAAAGTAATTCGTAATCGCTCACATAAAGGTGGCATTGGTTTCTCTGCTGAAGTACAGAGCAAAGATGAAGACAGCATAGTCTCAGATGTTTTAAAAACAGTAGAGCCTGAAGATTTGATTCAGTATGGTTTGATCCCAGAGTTTGTTGGCCGTTTACCTGTCGTTGCTACCTTAAATGAACTTGATGAAGAAGCGTTGGTTCAGATTCTAACTGAGCCTAAAAATTCACTTTCAAAACAGTATCAAAAACTGTTTGAAATGGAAGGTGCCAGCATCGAATTTAGAGATGATGCGTTGACTGCTATTGCACGTAAAGCGATGGCTCGTAAAACGGGTGCCCGTGGCTTGCGCTCAATTATTGAAAATGTACTTTTAGATACCATGTTTGATTTACCATCCAGCGATAATGTAGCGAAAGTGGTGATCGATGAAAGTGTTATTAACGGTGAGAATTCACCAATCCTGATCTACCAAGAGCAAACGACTGATATTGCTTCTGGCGAAAATTAAGAACGAGCAATACCAACAGTAAATTTAATGCGTTTTCGGCACTTGAAAGTGGTTTCGGCTGCTTGAAGTTTTACTGCTTGTCCCCATATTAAAGACATTATTGACAATAATGTCTTAAGTCACAATAGTTCCATCTCTCATGAGGTTAACCAAATGGAAAATGATAAAGAAATTACTACTCTTGATAATGCATTAGTAGTGGTGCCTGTTTTACCGCTACGAGATGTTGTTGTCTATCCTCACATGGTTATTCCTCTATTTGTAGGTCGTGAAAAATCTATCAAGGCATTGGAAGCTGCTACTGACGAAAATAAAGAAATTTTATTAATAGCTCAGAAAGATTCAACGGATGATGATCCTAGTACTGATGATTTATACGAGACGGGTACTTTAGCCAATATTCTACAATTACTAAAATTGCCTGATGGCACGGTAAAAGTATTGGTTGAAGGCAAACGACGAGCTAAAGTCGCTTATTTTGATACCAGTAAAGATTATTTTGATGCGGAAGTCGCAGCATTTATTGAACAACAGCCTGACGATCGTGAAGCAGATGTTTTAATGCGTACTTTAATGGGCCAGTTTGAACAGTACGTTAAGTTAAACAAAAAAATACCACCAGAAGTGATCGCTTCTTTGTCAGGTATTGATGATATCGCTCGCATGGCTGATACCGTCGCTGCACATATGGTGCTCAAACTAGAAGACAAACAGTTATTACTTGAAATGACCAATGTGAACGATCGCATTGAGAAATTAATGTCATTTCTTGAGGCTGAAATTGATATTCAGCACATTGAAAAACGTATTCGCGGCCGAGTTAAGAAACAGATGGAAAAAAGCCAGCGCGAATACTATCTGAATGAACAAATGAAAGCTGTCCAGAAAGAATTGGGCGAGCTGGATGATGCGGGTAATGAAATTGATGAACTTAGCGAAAAGATTTCAAAAGCCGGCATGTCAGTCGAAGCAAAAGACAAGGCCGAAGCTGAATTAAAAAAACTGAAAATGATGTCGCCAATGTCTGCCGAAGCAACAGTAGTCAGAAATTATATTGAAGCATTGTTGGAGGTGCCATGGAAGAAACGTTCGCGCGTGACGCTCGATCTTAACCATGCACAAAAAATATTAGATCAAGATCATTTTGGTTTAGAAAAAGTTAAAGAACGCATTGTTGAATATCTTGCGGTACAAAAACGCGTTAAAAAACTAAAAGGCCCAATATTATGTTTGGTTGGACCTCCAGGTGTGGGTAAAACATCGGTGGCACAGTCGATTGCTCGTGCTACAAATAGGAAATATACTAGAATGGCACTTGGTGGCGTTCGAGATGAGGCAGAAATTAGAGGTCATCGTCGAACATACATTGGCTCCATGTCAGGAAAAGTCATTCAAAACCTATCAAAAGTAGGGGTGAGAAACCCACTCTTCTTATTAGATGAAATTGATAAGATGGCGCAAGACTTTAGGGGTGACCCTGCTTCAGCATTGCTTGAAGTATTAGACCCTGAACAAAACTCTACGTTTTCCGATCATTATTTAGAGGTCGAATACGACTTATCGGATGTGATGTTTGTTTGTACGGCTAACACGTTAAACATACCTGATGCATTACGTGATCGGATGGAGATTATTCGTCTAGCAGGTTATACCGAAGACGAAAAACTCAGCATTGCAGAACAGTATTTACTGCCAAAAGCGTTAAAAGAAAATGGCTTGAAAAAAGGTGAAGTAGATATTGATGCTACGGCCATACAAGAGGTAATCCGCCGTTATACTCGTGAGGCTGGTGTACGTAACTTACAACGTGAAATATCAAAAATATGCCGTAAGTTAGTTAAGAAAATTATCCAAGAAAAGCTGACGGAACAATTAGTGGTAACTGCGGATAATCTTGAAGACTACCTAGGCGTTTACCACTATCAATATGGTGTGAAAGAAGAATATGACCAAGTAGGGCAGGTGACTGGTCTAGCATGGACAGAAGTAGGTGGCGAATTACTAACGATAGAAGTTGCCATCATGCCGGGCAAAGGAAAGTCTAACTATACCGGTAAGCTGGGCGATGTGATGCAAGAATCCATTCAAGCCGCAACAACCGTTATGCGTTCACGGGCTACTGATTGGGGGATTCCTGTTGATTTCATGCAAAATCATGATATTCATGTTCATGTTCCAGAAGGTGCAACGCCTAAAGATGGACCTAGTGCAGGTATTGGTATGTGCACGGCATTAGTCTCGGCTATTACTGGAATAGCGGTTAAAGCGAATGTCGCTATGACCGGTGAAATTACTTTACGTGGCGAAGTATTGGCGATTGGCGGTTTAAAAGAAAAACTATTAGCCGCGCATCGTGGTGGAATTGATACGGTATTAATCCCTATAGATAATGTGAAAGATTTGAAAGAAATTCCAGAGAATGTGAAGCAAGGCTTAAAAATCATCCCTGTTCGTTGGATAACAGAAGTATTGGACGTAGCTTTACAATCGATGCCTGAACCGAATGATAATGAAAATGTTATTACAAAAGATAAAACCAGTTATCATGAGGCCCAGACACAAAATAGGCATTGATTGAGGAAATATGATGACACTGATTGAACAACAACGACTCACGGGCGCTGTATTGTTATTGTTAATAATCAGTGTCGTTTCCTATTTCTTGATATCGGGTGCCAATACTGGAATAAGTGAAACTGAGGACGTTCAAATTGAGCCAATATTTACCTCGGTCGTACAACCACTCATTCAAGATGACGTTGAGGTTGTCGAGTATGCCGATGAAACTTTATTAGATCCTCAGGACCTTGGTTCGATAGTTGATACATCAGTGATGACTGTTGACGTAGAGCCTATTATTGAACAAGAAAAAAGTAGTGATCCCGCACCAACTGCAAATGCAGCTGATTTAGCGACACCAAAATGGATATTACAACTCGCCAGCTTTTCGGTAAAAACCAACGCCGAAGCACTTGCTGAACAGTTATCCAAACTAGGATACAAACCTTCAGTTGAAAGCAGTGCTACAGAGAAAGGTACGATTTATCGAGTACGCTTAGCACCGATGCAGAACAAAACAACTGCAGAAAACTTAGCGGTTGAACTCGCAAAAAAACTAAATCTAAAGCCACAGGTTTTGCAACAAAAATCTTAATACAATAATAATTTGTTATCTCAGATGAAATTCGTGAAAAACATTGGGTTCGATGTAGTCCTTCTGGTAAAATCTCTTCTTTGATTCGCTGAGTATTTATCGGGAAAATTATGCTTTGGGTTGACTATGTGATTATTGGAATTATCTTGATTTCTTCGGGGATAAGTATTGTCCGTGGTTTTATTAAAGAAGTACTTTCATTAATCAGTTGGATCTTAGCATTTTGGGTGGCGTTAATGTTTCATGCTCACCTAGCAACACTGTTAACGGATTACGTCTCAACCCCATCTATACGACTGTTTGCGGCATTTTTTACCTTATTTTTGGTAACGTTGGTTTTAGGTGCATTGGTCAATCATCTTATTTCCCAATTAGTCGAAAAGACTGGGCTAACCGGCACGGATAGATCATTAGGTGTCATTTTTGGTTTGTTACGTGGTGTGGCAATTGTCACCTTATTGGTACTACTAGCTGGCGCTACTCCTATGCCAGCAGACAGTTGGTGGCAGAACTCGTTATTGCTTGAGTATTTTGAGCAGATGGCAATTTGGGCAAGAAGCTTTTTGCCTAATGATATTGCCGAATATATAAACTTTAGCTAATCGCTTACAGGGCAAATTTATGTGTGGAATAATTGGTATCGTTAGTCAGTCAGAGGTTAATCAGGCCTTATATGATGGATTAACCGTCTTGCAACATCGTGGGCAGGATGCGGCAGGTATCATGACTTGTGATAATGAAGGACAATTCTACCTACGAAAAGCCAATGGATTGGTTAAGGATGTGTTTCACACACGTCATATGCTACAACTTACCGGCAATATGGGAATAGGTCATATTCGTTACCCAACAGCTGGGTGTTCAACGTCCGCTGAAGCTCAGCCATTTTATGTCAATTCACCATTTGGAATTTCATTGGCTCATAACGGCAACCTGACAAATACTAAGGTGTTAAAAGATGAGCTATTTCAAAGTGATCGTCGTCATTTAAACACAGACTCTGATTCTGAAGTATTACTCAATGTTTTAGCTCATGAGTTACAAAAAAGTGGTCAATTAACACCACAGCCGGAAGATATCTTTACTGCGGTAAAACAAGTGCATCGTCGCTGCAAAGGTGCTTATGCAGCTGTCGCAATGATTGCCGGTGTTGGCATTCTAGCTTTTCGTGATCCGCATGGTATTCGACCTGTCGTTATTGGTAAACGTGAAACTGCTGATGGTAATGAATATATGATTGCATCAGAGAGTGTCGCTATTGATTCATTAGGTTACCAATTAGAACGTGATATTGCGCCAGGAGAGTGTATTTTCATCGAAATGAATGGCACGATGCATGCAGAACAATGCGCTGACAATCCAGTGCAGTCTCCATGCATATTTGAGTATGTTTATTTTGCTCGCCCTGATTCGATGATTGATGGCATTTCAGTGCATAAAAGTCGTATGCGTATGGGTACAAAATTAGCGCAGAAAATTATGCGTGACTTTCCAGAACACGATATTGATGTTGTCATTCCTATTCCTGATACCAGTCGAAGTGCAGCGCTACAATTATCGTATGAACTCGGCATTGAGTATCAAGAAGGGTTTATTAAAAACCGCTATATAGGCAGAACATTTATTATGCCTGGCCAAGTTCAGCGTAAAAAATCTGTCCGCCAAAAACTGAATGCCATCGATTTGGAGTTCAGAGGTAAAAACGTATTACTTGTAGATGACTCTATTGTACGAGGCACAACATCACAACAAATTGTACAAATGGCGCGTGAAGCAGGTGCAAAAAAAGTTTATTTCGCTTCTGCAGCACCTCCCGTTAGATATCCCAATGTATATGGGATTGACATGCCTTCTGCTCATGAGTTTGTGGCTCATAACCGCAGTATCGATGAGATAGCTAAAGAGTTAGGCGTTGATAAACTAATTTATCAAGATCTTGAAGATCTCGTGGAAGCGACCAGTAAAAAGACCAATATAAAACATTTCGATACCTCTTGTTTTGATGGCAAATATATTACTGGTGATATTGATGAAGCTTACCTTAAATATATTGATGATTTGAGAAATGACGCCTCGAAACAAAGTACCGAAAAAAGTAATGCAGTGATAGAACTTCATAATAATTAACCAATTTGAAACGCTATCTCTTTAATAGAAACTAGATAATCAGTTCTCGATTGCGATTTAGTAGTATTTCTTATATAATTCCGGCGATTATGCATCAACAATTACCAAAAGAAATTGATCCGTTTAGATATGCTCAAAGTGGTTTGAAACTGGCCGGTGAGCTGTCGGTTTCAAATATGCCGCGTTTGACTAGCGCCCTTCAGAATGATGAAGGTGTTGTAAGCATAGATATGCATTTTGATGTGGATGAGACTGGTACGCCGTATCTACGGGGTATATTTACCTCATCCTTAACATTGGTTTGTGAGCGCTGCACGGAAGCAATGTTGTTAAGCGTAACAGCAGAGTGTTTATTAGCATTAATTCAAAATGAACATAAAGTTGAAGGTCTGGCTGAACAATATGAGCCATGGCTTATTGATAGTAACGAACCGGTTAAACTCAGTTCGGTAGTTGAAGATGAATTGATATTGGCACTGCCCTTGGTGCCGAGGCATGATTTTGATTGTCTACCTGCAGAAGCATGGCAGTCAGGGGAAGAAGAGGTTGAGGAGGAGGACGAAAAGCCCACCTCACCGTTTGCAGTGTTATCAGCGCTGAAATCAAAAGATTAAGTTATATTTATTTGGGTTAGGAGTTAAATCAAATGGCTGTTCAAAAAAGTAAAAAAAGTCCATCACGTCGTGGCATGCGTCGTTCACATGATGCATTAACAGAAACAACATTATCTGTTGATTCAACGTCAGGTGAATTACACCGTCGTCATAACGTTTCTGCTGACGGTTATTACCGTGGCCGCAAGGTTGTTGCTGATACCAGCGAATAAGGCAACAATAGATTGAGCTTAACAATATCTATTGATGCAATGGGCGGGGATCACGGACCTCATGTCGTGATCCCCGCTGCTATTTCAGCGCTTAAAGCCCATCCTGATGTAAACCTAGTCTTAGTAGGCAATCAGGAAGTAATCGAAGCAGAACTTCGAGAACATAGTGCTTTAAACGATGAACGCTTAAGCATAAAGCATGCGTCACAACAAGTTGCTATGGATGAATCACCTGCTCTTGCTTTAAGAGGGAAGAAAGATTCATCCATGCGCGTCGCGATCAATCTTGTCAAAGAAGGGCAAGCGGCTGCGTGTGTGAGTGCCGGTAATACTGGTGCCTTGATGGCGACGGCACGGTTTGTATTAAAAACATTGCCCGGTATAGAAAGACCAGCCATTGTTTCAGCATTGCCAACCATGAAAGGGCATACTTATGTGCTTGATTTGGGTGCCAATGTTGATTCCAGTGCTGAGCACTTAGTTCAATTTGCTGTGATGGGTTCAGTACTTGCTGAATCTGTAGATGGCATCACAAACCCAACGATAGGTTTGTTGAATATTGGCGCTGAAGAAATCAAAGGCAACGAGCGGGTTAAAGAAGCTGCTCGATTGCTAAGTGAGACCGATCTGAATTATTACGGTTTCGTTGAGGGTGACGATCTATATGAAGGTGTCGTTGACGTGGTTGTATGTGATGGCTTTGTCGGCAATGTTGCCTTAAAAGCCAGTGAAGGTGTCATACATATGATTCGTCACTTTTTACGTCAATCATTTGGTCGCAACATTTTTACTAAAATTGCAGGTTTAATTGCCGCACCAGTATTAAAGCGTTTTAGAGATGAGCTTGATCCTCGTGTTTATAACGGTGCTAACTTTATTGGCTTGCAAGGTATTGTGATTAAAAGTCATGGTGGTGCTGATGTATTTGCCTTTACTAATGCGATTAACATTGCCATCGTTGAAGCAGAGAAAGATGTGCCTAAAAATATCAGTAAACACTTAGAAGCCTTGCTGGAAGGTCAAGTTTAGTGATCTATTCAAAAATAGCCGGTACCGGTAGTTATTTACCTGAAAAGGTACTATCCAATAAAGATTTAGAAGCCATGGTTGAAACCAGCGATCAATGGATAACCGATCGCACCGGCATCAAAAAACGTCATATCGTTGGCGACGAGCAAACAACAACTGACTTGGCCTTTCTTGCAGCTGAAAAAGCAATTGAAGCCGCAGGGATCAGCAATGAAGATATCGATCTTATTATTGTTGCTACCACCACCCCGACACGAATTTTCCCCAGCACGGCTTCATTAGTACAAGAAAAACTTAACATTGGTGGTTGTCCAGCCTTTGACTTGCAGGCGGTATGTACCGGTTTTATCTACGGACTTACTGTCGCAGATAAGTTTATCAAATCAGGTAGTGTTAAAAATGCACTGGTCATTGGGGCTGAGAGTTTATCTCGCATCGTCGACTGGACAGATCGTAATACCTGCATATTATTCGGTGATGGTGCAGGCGCGGTGGTACTACAAGCTTCCGAAGAACCCGGTATTTTATCGACACATATCCATTGTGATGGGAAATATAACCAGTTATTAACGGTTCCAACTGGCCCAGGTTCTCTCAAAAGTGAAGCTGCTGAATTTATCGAAATGCAAGGCAATGATGTATTTAAAGTTGCGGTAAGAACCTTAAGCAGCATTGTCGATGAAACATTAGCGGCTAATAATCTAACTAAAAGTGATGTTGACTGGCTAATTCCACATCAAGCAAATATTCGTATTATTGCTGCTACGGCTAAAAAATTAAGCATGCCGATGGACCATGTTGTCGTCACCGTTGATGAGCATGGCAACACCTCTGCAGCCTCTATCCCATTAGCATTAGATACAGCTGTTCGTGATGGCCGAATTAAACGTGGCGAAACATTATTACTAGAAGCTTTTGGTGGCGGGTTCACCTGGGGTTCAGCACTGCTTAAATATTAATTTTTGAGGTTTAATACATGAGTTTAGCCTTCGTTTTTCCTGGACAGGGTTCACAATCTGTAGGCATGTTGACGGAACTCGCTGCTGAGTTCCCTCAAGTAGAACAAGTTTTCGCTGAAGCATCTGCCGTATTAGGTTATGACTTGTGGCAATTAGTCAGCTCAGGCTCTGCAGAAGATCTTAATCAGACGGATCGGACCCAACCAGCCATGTTGGCGGCAGGCGTTGCTGTATGGCGTTGCTGGCAGTCACAAACAGATATTAAACCTGATTATTTCGCCGGACATAGTCTTGGCGAATATACCGCCTTGGTTGCCTCTGGTGCTTTAGACTTTAAAGATGCCATTAAGCTGGTTGCCCAGCGTGGCCAATTTATGCAACAGGCTGTGCCAGCAGGCGAGGGCGCTATGGCGGCCATCCTTGGTTTAGACGATGATATCGTTAAATCTTTGTGTGATGAAGCTGCAGCCGTCGGCATAGTCGAAGCCGTTAACTTCAACTCTCCTGGCCAAGTAGTCATAGCGGGAGCCGCTGAGGCAATAAATCAAGCGATTATTCTGGCCAAAGACAAAGGGGCAAAGCGTGCCCTATTATTACCTGTGAGTGTGCCATCTCATTGTGCATTGATGAAACCTGCAGCAGAAAACTTAAGTTTGGCGTTAACAGATATTGACATTCAATCGCCACAAACACCTGTTATTCACAATACGAGTGTCACAGCAACAACAGATGCGGATGAAATTAAGCGTTTATTAGCTGATCAGCTTCACAATCCTGTTCGTTGGGTAGAAACCGTGCAATGGTTTGCTCAGCAAGGAGTCACCACCGTTGTTGAATGTGGTCCGGGCAAAGTATTGGCTGGATTGACTAAGCGCATAGACAAGTCATTAACGGCATTGCCTGTTTTTAACCAGACAACATTAGAAAAAGCAATTACATCGTTAGGAGAAGGATAATGAGTTTAGAAGGTAAAGTAGCGTTAGTTACCGGCGCAACCCGTGGTATTGGGCGTGCAATTGCTCTAAGTCTAGGTGAACAAGGTGCCACGGTTATTGGTACAGCCACATCTGAATCAGGTGCCGATACGATCAGCGGATTTTTAAATGATGCCGGTGTAAAAGGCACAGGCATGGTATTAAATGTTACCGATGCCGACGCTATCGAATCAGTTGTTTCTGCTATTGAAGCCGACTTTGGCGCACCATCAATCTTAGTTAATAATGCGGGCATTACCCGCGATAATTTATTAATGCGTATGAAAGATGACGAGTGGAATGACATCATTGATACTAATCTAACGCCAATCTTTAAAATGAGTAAACGTTGTTTGCGTGCAATGACTAAAGCCCGTTGGGGACGCATTATCACAATTACTTCGGTAGTAGGTGTTATGGGCAATGCTGGTCAAACAAACTATGCTGCCTCAAAAGCAGGCGTTATTGGTTTTAGTAAATCCTTGGCGCGTGAAGTTGGCACTCGAGGTATTACGGTGAATACTGTTGCACCAGGCTTTATCGATACCGATATGACAAGCTCATTATCAGACGCACATAAAACAACGTTATTAGAACAAGTTCCCGTTAAACGTCTAGGTGAACCAGAAGAAATTGCCGCCGCAGTTACTTTCCTAGCCGGACAAAACGCAGGTTACATTAGTGGTGAAACACTTAACGTGAATGGCGGCATGTATATGAATTAATTGCCTAATTCTGTAAAATGTTAGGTCTTTTTAAGTCGAGATTAGTCTGAGTTAGATGATTTGGCTTGTCTCCAGTGTGCTTGCACTATAAAATGCCTGCACATTTTGTGTGTTCAACTATTCTAAGGAAACATAAGTTATGAGTGATATCGAAGCTCGCGTAAAAGATATTGTTGTAGAACAATTGGGTGTAAATGCTGATGAAGTGACAACTGAAGCGTCATTTATTGACGATTTAGGTGCTGACTCTCTAGATACAGTTGAACTTGTTATGGCACTAGAAGAAGCATTTGAATGTGAGATTCCAGACGAAGAAGCTGAGAAAATCACTACAGTTAAAGAAGCGGTAACGTATATTAATTCTGTTCAGTCTTAATATTACAAATCGCTTTATAATAGCCGTCTAGTGTGCGTTGCATACTAGACGGCTATGTTGTTTTAAGAACTATTAAATTCGAAGGGGACGTCTGATGTCGAAACGACGAGTTGTGATAACAGGTCTTGGTGCTGTGACACCAGTAGGTTTATCTGTTAAAGAAACCTGGGGCAATATTCTTGCCGGTAAGAGTGGTGTAGGCCCCTTATCTCACTTCGATGTATCAGATTTTTCCGTGCGGTTTGGTGCGAGCATTAAAGATTTTGATATCACTACGATCATTCCTCGCAAAGATGCAAAAAAAATGGATACCTTCATTCATTATGGTATCGCCGCAGCAAAAGAAGCCATTGAAGATTCAGGCATAGAAATCAACGATGAAAATGCAGAACGCATCGGTGTTGCCATTGGTGCTGGTATCGGTGGTTTACCGGGTATAGAAGCGGGTTACGACTCATACTTAAAAGGTGGACCTCGAAAAATATCCCCATTTTTTGTACCGAGCAATATCATCAATATGATTGCTGGTAATTTATCGATAATGTTTGGCTTGAAAGGGCCTAGCACGGCTATTGCAACAGCCTGTTCTAGTGGTACTCACAATATATCTTCTGCTGGACGAATGATTCAGTATGGTGATGCAGATGTGATGGTTGCCGGCGGTGCCGAAATGTCGACCTCAAAAACAGGCCTAGGTGGCTTTGCTGCAGCACGCGCCTTATCAACTAGAAATGATGATCCTGAAGCAGCGAGTCGCCCGTGGGATAAAGACCGTGATGGGTTTGTATTGGGTGATGGAGCGGGTATTGTTGTACTTGAAGAGTATGAGCATGCCGTTAAGCGTGGCGCCACGATCTATGCTGAACTTGTTGGTTCAGGCATGAGTTCTGATGCGTATCATATGACGACGCCATCAGAAGGTGGTGATGGTGCTGCTCGTTGTATGAAAAATGCAATGGCTGATGCTGGACTTGCACGTGACCAGATTGATTACATCAATGCGCACGGCACATCGACTCCAGCAGGAGATAAAGCTGAAACACAAGCGATTAAAGCGGCATTGGGTGCGGATGCTAGCAGCACAGCAGTGAGCTCAACAAAATCAATGATAGGCCATTTATTAGGTGCTGCAGGCGGTGTTGAAGCTGTATTTTGTGCCTTAGCTATTCGTGATCAAGCTGCGCCACCGACGATTAACCTAGATAATCCAGATCCTGACTGTGACTTGGATTACATACCACACACTGCTCGTGATATGAACATCGAGGTAGCGATGTCGAACTCATTCGGCTTTGGTGGTACCAACGGTACAATAATCCTTAAGAAGTTAAGTTAAAGCGCAGAACCTGATGATTCTGGTCAATGGACAACCGGAAAATAGCATTCATGTATTGGACCGTGGTCTGCAATATGGCGACGGCCTTTTTGAAACCCTTGCATTTCGTCATGGTCAGCTTGAGTTTCTCAACGCACACTTGTCACGTCTTTACCGTGGCTGTGACCGATTAAAAATTGGCACTCAACAATTAGATAGTTTATTAACAGCAGAAATTGAACAGATCTGTAATGACTTAGTTGAAGATAGTGTAATAAAAATAATTATTACACGAGGCCAAGGTTCTCGAGGCTATCGTATTCAAGCAGATAGCCCTGCAAGTCGAATTATTTCAACTCATGCTATGCCTAACTATCCACAAAAAAATCAGCAAGGTATTCGTGTCAGGTTATGCCAACAAACATTGTCAGAAAATACCAGTCTTGCAGGAATCAAACACCTTAATCGTTTAGAGCAAGTTTTAGCTCGTTCAGAGTGGGATGATGATGAAATCAGTGAAGGTCTGATGTTTAATACTCAACAGCAACTGATTGAAGGCACGATGAGTAATATTTTCATAGTTAAAGATGGCGAATTATTCACGCCGGAGTTAGCGCTATCTGGTGTTGCCGGTATTATGCGTGAGCAGATCATTCACTGTACTAAACAGGCAGGCATAGCCGTTGTTGAAACTGTATTGACTAAAAACGATCTGAAAAATGCTGATGAAATCTTTCTTTCCAATAGCATTATTGATATCTGGCCAATCATCGAGATAGATGGTTTTTCAACCTATATCTATGGGAATATCACTAAAAAAGTGCAAACACTCGTTGCTAACTTAACAAGGTAATAATGAAACTTTCCTTATCTTTCAAGATATTACTTCCATTACTTATTGTATTGTCTGTATCGATATTTTCATGGTTGGAATATCAACGCTTTATCATTACGCCTTTAGCTATTGATGAAGAAGGTTATAACTACCAGGTTAAAGCCGGCACAAACCTGAGTAAAGTAAGTAAAGAACTGTCGTCACTTAAATTGACCAATTTACCCCCAATTTATTTGGATATATTTGGCCGACTAGAAGGTCGTTCACATTTGATCAAAACCGGTGAGTTTCATATAAAATCTGGTACCACATTGCCAGAATTATTAGATCAACTAATAGCCGGCAAGGTAGTTCAACATGCCATTACATTAATCGAAGGCATGACCATACAACAAGTGATGAACATCATTGCTGTACATCCACACATCACACAAACATTGGCCAATAGCGATATGGCAACGGTGATGGCAAGTTTAGGAAAACCAGAGAGTCATGCTGAAGGCTGGTTTTACCCCGAGACCTATCATTTTCCGACGGGCACTACAGATATTGAGTTCTTAAAACGCGCGCATCAACAAATGGTGACAGCCTTAGATAGGGCTTGGCAAAATAAAGCAGAAAAGCTGCCATACAAAACGCCTTATGAAGCGTTAATCATGGCATCGATTATTGAAAAAGAGACAGGCATTGCTGAAGAGCGTGCTCAAATAGCCGGTGTATTTGTTAGACGATTACAAAAAGGTATGCGACTGCAGACGGATCCAACAGTTATTTATGGCCTCGGAGATAGCTTTGATGGTAACTTACGCCGCAAGGACTTAAAAACTGACACGGCTTACAATACCTATACACGGTTTGGTTTACCGCCAACACCGATAGCGTTAGCAAGCATTGAATCGCTAGAAGCTGCTTTACACCCAGCAGATGGAAAAAGCTTATATTTTGTTGCTACAGGCCAAGAAGGCCGTCATGTGTTTTCTTCTAACCTAAGGGATCATAATAATGCTGTAAGGCGTTATCAGTTAAAGAAATAATGAACGGAAAATTTATCAGCATTGAAGGCATTGAAGGCGCTGGGAAGTCAACCCAGTTAGCTTTTATTGAAAGTTACCTAAAGCGGCAAGGGAAAAATGTCGTCGTCACTCGGGAACCTGGCGGCACTATGCTGGGTGAACAAATACGTGAATTATTATTGGCTCCTAGAGATGAGGGCATGGCTGTCGATACCGAACTGTTATTAATGTTTGCAGCACGTGCAGAGCATATTGAGCAAGTCATTAAACCTGCCATTGAACGTGGAGACTGGGTTATCTCAGACCGTTTTGTTGATGCAACATTTGCCTATCAAGGTGGTGGCCGCGGTATCGCTGCTGAGCGTATCGAACAGATCTCAGCGTGGACATTAAATGGTCTACAAACGGATATAACCTTTTTATTCGATTTAACTGTCGAACTTGGCCAGCAACGGGTTATTAGTCGCAACGGTGTCGTTGATCGTTTCGAGCAGGAAAAAACGGCTTTCTTTCAAAAAATACGCGACTGTTATTTACAACGTTCGCAGCAAGAACCTAATAGAATCAAAGTCATTGATGCGAGTAAGACGATTAATGATATAGAACTCCAGTTAACGGCTGCTTTAGATACGTTGCTCTCCGTTTGATGAAGAACCTTTATCCGTGGCAAACCTCACTATGGCAGCAGTTTGCTGAGCTTAAACAACAACAACGGTTGCCTCATGCCTTATTACTAACGGGTGTTCAGGGATTAGGAAAAAATAGATTTACGCAAAACGTGGTCAAAAGCGTTCTGTGTTTATCCGTAAATACGGATGAACAAGCCTGTGAGCAGTGTCATAGTTGCCAGTTATTTGAAGCGGGAAGTCATCCCGATCATATTGAAATTAAACCGGAAGACGTTGGCAAACAAATTAAAATTGAACAAATTCGTCAACTTATAGAAAAACAACAACTGACACCCACCATCTCACACTGGAAAACGGTGGTAATTTCACCTGCCTACAGCATGAATGTGAATGCTAATAATAGTTTACTCAAACTATTAGAAGAGCCACAACAAAATACTCTGATCGTATTAGTGACATCAAAACTAGAAAAAATGCCGATAACCGTTAAAAGTCGTTGTCAGAATCTTCATATGGCAACGCCGAGTTTCAATCAATCTATGGATTGGATAACAGAGCATTCCACTCATCAGAACAATAAGACGACGGAGAAAATATTACAGTTGGCTAAAGGCGCACCGTTAGCTGCGATTGAAATGCTTGATGCACAAGGGGCAGACCAGTATCAACAAGTGGAGCAGGATTTCAATGACATACTAGTTGGTAAGGTTAACCCAATAAGCCTTGCGGCAACATGGCAACAATTTGATCTATCGCAGGTTATTAATCAGTTACAATACAACATGAAAGATCGTATTATCTCAAACCAGATGGCTACAAATGATAATTTAGCATCAACGGCGACAAATAAACTTTATTGGAAGATTTTGGATTGCATCATTGATACGACAAAGCTGCTATCCTCTCAAAACAACCTTAATAAAACCTTGTTAATAGAAGGCTTTATCGTCACTCTTATGCAGTTAACTGATAAAGACAACTTACAATAATAAAAGAATGAAGCGCGAGTAATAACATTATGGCAATGAATCCTAGGAAAGGTATTTTATCGGTTAAAATCACCGATCAAAACATGCTGTATCATGCTTTTATGCCATTTTTGCAAAATGGTGGTTTGTTTATACCTACCAATAAAACCTATAAATTAGGCGAAGAAGTTTTTATCTTGCTGACATTAATGGATGAACCTGAAAAAATTCCAGTAGCCGGTACAATAGCGTGGATCACCCCAAAAGGTGCACAAGGCAATCAGGCAAGTGGCATAGGTGTTCACTTTAGCGATATGGATGGTGCGGGACTAGTAGTAAAAGGGAAAATTGAAAACTTCCTTGTCGAAAAGCTGAAGTCGGACAAAGCTACTCACACGATGTAACTCTAAAATAGAAGTAATTCCATGTTTATTGATTCACACTGCCACCTAAATTTGTTGGCCGAAGAAGAAGGTGGTCTTGACGCTGTTATACAACAGGCACAAGAAAATAATGTCGATCACATTCTTTGTATTTCCATTGATAAAGAAAGCTGCCAGCAAGTTATGGCTATCGCCGAAAAATATCCTCATATAACAGCCAGTGTTGGCATTCATCCTAATGTTGATGAAGCAGAAAACTTCAGTGTTGAAGAACTCACCGACTTAGCGTCGCATGACAAAGTCATTGCGATTGGCGAAACAGGTCTGGATTACTTCCGTAGTGAAGGTGACCTGGAATGGCAACGTGATCGTTTTCGCACCCATATCTCAGCAGCAAAACAACTCAAAAAGCCACTTATTATTCATACGCGTGAAGCACGTGACGATACGATGGATATTTTAGAGCAAGAAAATGCAGAACAAGCCGGTGGCATTATTCACTGCTTCACCGAGAATTGGGAAACAGCACAACGTGCATTAGATATCGGTTTTTATATTTCACTCTCGGGCATCGTTACTTTCAAAAATGCTAAAGAGTTACAAGAAGTAGCAAAACAATTGCCGTTAGATAGAATACTCATCGAAACCGATGCGCCATACTTAGCGCCCGTTCCACATCGTGGCAAAACGAACAAACCGGCCTATGTGAAACATGTGGCCGAATTCTTAGCTGAGTTACGTGGTGATACTGTTGAGAATATTGCTAAAGTGACATCGGCCAACTTCAAGACTCTGTTTCCTACAGCCTAAGAATCATGAACACCATTGATAGAAATCACTTCAAAGTACTTTACGTTTTTATATGTTGTTTCTGTTTACTTGCCTGCTCGGACAATAATCCCAAACTAACGCAGCTGTCTGATGATGCCGTTATTTTAGCTTTTGGTGATAGCCTGACATTTGGTATGGGTGCGGATAATAGTCAAACGCAAAGTTACCCAGCCGTACTACAACAGCTCACCGGTCACACAGTGATTAACTCCGGCATACCGGGTGAAGTGTCTACTGAAGGGCTTACTCGTTTAGCTGAAGAGTTGGAAGAGTACCAACCTAATTTAGTTATCTTATGCCATGGTGGCAATGATCTGATTCGACGATTAAATAAAGACACGCTTCGTCATAACCTGGAACAAATGGTTACCTTGATACAAGATTCCGGTGCACAAGTTGTCTTAGTTGGCGTACCCAACTTCAATATCACCCTTGCTGTACCTGATTTATATGCCGAAATAGCGCAGCAGTTTAATGTGCCGATTGAAATGGAGATTATTCCAAGCGTTGAGCGTAATCCTAAATTAAAATCCGATACCATCCATCCTAATACAGCAGGCTACAAACAAGTTGCTCAAGATATTCACAGCCTGTTATTGGCTACTGGTGCATTGACCGTCAACTAAGCAGTTTCAACTCGATTAATAGTGTTTCCTGACGTTTATTTCATCATCAAAATGAGCTGTTTTTGGCAAAAAATGGCGCAAAAATGAGTGCCTAAGAAATGCAATAAGTCCGCTAATAGCAAAACAAATACGCCGATCCGCTGAGCCTATAAGGTTTTGTTTTACGCTCATTAAGCTGCCTTGTTATAGACCGTGTTCAAAAAAAACAGATGGGCGTATAGTTAAGATCTACCACTTAAGCGTGTGGAGGTCTCCCCATGAAACTCTTTTCTAAAAGAAATGGACTAGGACTTTTATTCACTAGCACGATGCTTCTAGCCTCTTTCGCAGCGGCTTCGCCCCCGTTTGTTAAAGGCCAAGTTGCGGTCTATGCCGCCCAGCATGAAATTGAAGGCTTAACAGTTGTTAAGTACCTACCACACTCAGGCATTAGCGTTCTTAGTATCCAGTCTGGCAAGGAGTGGGGACAAGTCCAAAAACTTCGTAAAAAGGGTTTAAAGGCGGGGCTAAACTATATCGCCCAAGCCTCAGTCTCTCCTAGTGATGGCCTCTATCAATATCAATGGCATTTTCCTCTGGTTCAAGCTGAACAAGCGTGGGACATTACCAAAGGAGCCGGCGTTAAAGTCGCCGTACTAGATACAGGGATTGTATTTAACGGTCCTGATGGTGTAAATCTTTGTACAAATGGGGCCTATGATGTCGTTAATGATGATAACAATCCTACCGATGGCAGCAGTTTAAGCCATGGCACCCATGTTTCAGGCACGATCGCCCAAATAACGAGTTTTGATGCTGTAACTCCAGCAGTTGGCACTGCAGGACTTGCATCACAAGCATGTGTCATGCCATTAAAAGTATTAGATGATACTGGCAGTGGCTCATTTGCTGATATTGCCGAAGGTGTTTATCGGGCGATTAATGCAGGGGCACAGGTTATTAATATGAGCCTAAGTATTAATGCTCGGTTTGGGGTAACCAGTGATCCTATTATGGATCCTGCTTTAGATGCTGCATATCAAGCTAATGTGACCGTAGTAGCTGCTTCAGGCAACGATAGCTATCGAAAAAATGTTGGCTATCCTGCTATTTATCCTAGCGTCATCGCAGTTGGGGCCACCGATGCCCGTAATGTTGTTACTCGTTATTCTAATAAAGGCACGGGGTTGGATCTTGTGGCCCCAGGAGGCGATACGGGCAGAAATGATAATGGTGATATTTACGTCGATGGGGTGTTACAAGAAACATTCTATCAAGGTAGTTGGGGCCATTATTTTCTGGATGGAACCTCAATGGCTTCACCTCATGTTGCAGCCATCGCCGCATTATTAATAGCAAATGGCACGACTACACCAGATGAGGTTTTTTTAGCACTTTCAAGCACCACCACAGACTTAGGCAGCGCCGGTTATGATTCCAAGTCTGGCCATGGTTTGGTTCAAGCATTTAATGCCTTAAGCTTTGATGATGGTGAAGAACCGTTAGCACCACCCGATCCAGCAAGTGATCCATCTCCAAGTGACAATGCAGTTGATGTCAGCACCAATACAACCCTATTAAGTTGGACGGCGGGCACGAATACCGATACGCATAAAGTGTATTTCGGAACTGATGCGCTAACATTGCAGGCCGAGCAGGCTGATAATAGCTTTGATCCCGGAGTCTTGGTTAACGATACGGTATATCAATGGCAAATTGTTGAGGTTAATGCACAGGGTGAAACTGCTGGATCAATTTGGTCCTTTACCACTGCAGACACAACGCAATGTATCGACAATGATGGTGATGGATTCTGTGTATCAGATGGCGATTGCAACGATAATCACTCACATGTATATCCAGGACATCAAGATACAAAAGGCCGATGGGGACGTGATGGTGTAGATAATGACTGTAATGGTATTAAGGATGGCTAAACATAAAACAGAGACATGTTAATAGGTAGGATAGGAACACTAAGCAACTCAACCTTCAGATAACCATTAGAGAAGAATAACTAATAAAGGAGCGTGGGTGCCTTTATCTGAATCGATACTTTTATTGGCTGCCTTGTTGTTTATAGGGGTAGTCGTTTCTGGCTTGGCCAAAAAATCACCCATTCCCTATACCGTGATATTGGTCGTTATCGGCATCATACTGAGTCAGCTATCACAGACTTGGCAACCGTTAACTGTTATCCAACACTTTAAGCTAACACCGGAGTTAGTTTTATTTGTTTTTTTACCTACATTGATATTTGAGTCTGGTCTTAAACTAGATGCCCGTCAGTTAATAAAAGATCTAGCGCCAGTATTAATGTTGGCCATTCCAGCTCTGCTTATATCAACGAGCATTATCGGTCTTGGGATCTGGTATTTCTTGTCTGTAGATTTGTTAATAGCATTGTTATTTGGAGCATTAATATCGGCAACCGATCCTGTCGCTGTCATAGCCATCTTTCAAGAACTCGGCACACCGCAACGTTTAACTACGCTGGTAGAAGGCGAGTCATTAATGAATGATGCATCAGCCATCGTACTGTTCTCAATTTTGTTAGGACTCGCAGTAGCAGGAGACAGTAGCAATTTTCAGCTAAGCACATCGATCGGCCAATTTATAACCGTTTTTGTCGGCGGTTTAGTCATAGGTGGAATCGTCGGCTTGATTGTTTGCACTCTGATTAATAGATTCGAATTTTCTACTGCAGCGATCATTACGCTTTCAATGGCTGCGGCCTATGCAAGCTTTATAGTCGTCGAACATACCATGCATTTATCAGGCGTCATGGCGGTTGTTGCCTGTGCGGTTATTTTTAGCCTGCTTGGCGCCCCCAAACTATCTCAAAGTGATCATCATGTCTTAACAGAAACCTGGGAGTTTCTGGTATTTATCTCAAATACCTTATTATTCTTACTCGTAGGGATCTCAATAAATTTAAGCCGCTTATTACAAAATATCGATGCCATTATTATTGCAATAGCATTAGTGCTTTCAGCGCGCGCCTTCGGAATATTCAGTTTTGTCCCTATCGCCGTTCATATATTTAAACTGCCTAAAATCTCATTAGGCGAACAATCTGTTATGTGGTGGGGCGGTTTAAAAGGTGGGCTAGCCATAGCAATCGTATTGTCTATTCCAGATTCACTTGCAGGCAAAGAACTATTACTTAATTTAACGCTGGGCGTGGTGATGTTTACCTTATTAGTCAATGCACCATCAATAAGGCCCTTATTAAATAAACTGGGCATTAATGCAATGGACGAGCAAGAACAAGCCGAGCTAAGCCATGGCATTGAAGTCGCAAAAGAACAGGCTCAGCAACTATTAACTGACTTTGTCACGGCAAATGTACTGTCAGCAGAAAGTTTTGACCAAGTCGCTGAGAACACCCAGCAGAGTTTTGATACTGCACTAACTAAAAAGTCCAAAGAAAATGACTTGCGCTTAATCAGACTGAACTTATTACAAGTCGAACACAAAATGCTTAACCGTCTGTATCACCAAGGCACAATGAAACAATATACTTTTCTCGATCTTCAAGGTGAGCTGAATAGAAAAAAAGAGCATTTACTCAAGTCGATAAGTTCAGGAAGTGACTCAATAAAAGAACGAAAAGCTAATTTATTTTTACGCTTTGAAGATGCTGTAGTTCGCTTATTAAGAGAACGTGACTTTGCTATATCAAGTCTTGTTCTATATCAAAATACCCGTATTTCTCAACACCTTATAAAGGATATCTGTAGCGTTTTCTTGAGTCGTTCAGCATTAACAGAACTAGAAAATATCGTGCATATTGATAACAAAGACCGTGACGATATTCGCCGGGCTTATCTACAGAGAATTGATATGCTTACCGATAGAATTGTCGATACCAAAAACACCTACCCCAACTTTTATAAACAGTTTGAACAACGATTATCACAGCGGACAGCCTTGACCGGCGCCCTATATCAAGTGGATAGTCAGCTACATAATAAAATTATTGGTGGCAAAGCCTATGCGCAGATAAAACACCTTATCCAGCAGCAATTAGCAAAAGTGCCGCCCCTCAACCAACCTGTGCAAGAAGCAAATAAAGCAAAATTAATCAGTCAAGCTGCCTTATTTGATGGGCTGCCACAAAGTGTTATCGAACAACTTAGCCAACAAGCGACCAGCATTACCTTTCTTGCTGACGATACCGTGATAGAGCAAGGCTCGACCGGCGATGCCTTATATATTATTGTGCATGGCCGTTTTGCTGTTTACCAGACACAAACAAATGGGGATGAAACTCAGATAGCTGAATTAACAGATGGTGATCTGTTTGGTGAAATTGGCTTGCTTCATAATGCGATAAGAACAGCGACGGTAAGAGCATTAGATGAAGCCAGCTTATTAAGGTTAACTAAAAAAACCATTCTTGAACTGGCCACACAGTTTAACTACCTGTATGACCGACTTGAACATGCCCATGAAGATAACCGAGATTAATCATTACTTTTTAGGGGGAGGGCTGATCATGAAGAAGTTTGGTGACTAAATGTCGAATCTTATTGGCTTCTACCGGTTTCATCAGATATTCAGCGCCGCCGCTGAAAAAAGCTCTGCCTTGATCTTCAGAAAAGTCTCGTCCTGTTACAAAAACAACAGGGATATGTTCCAAGCCTTCTTTTTGTTTGAGTGCTTCACACAGCTCATAACCATCCATTTCATCGAGTCCAATATCGATAATGGCAAGGTCTGGTTTGAGCGTATCTAGACTTTTCAATACTTCTGCTGAGCTATCAAAGAAGTGTAAGTCATATTCATCCTGAAAAATGTCGCGATAAGATCTAGACATATAACTTTCATCATCAACGGCAAAGATAACCTTCTTACTAGACATTAATATCTCCTCGTTCGTAACAAGAGTTTAACAATATATAGGCCGCTCGATCTAGGGGGGCAACCTTATCAGCAGCACCTAGTTCTGCTGCCGCTTTAGGCATTCCCCAGACAAGACTTGTAGCCTCATCTTGAACCATCGTAAAGCAGCCTTTTTGTTTCATCGCCAATAGACCAGCGGCACCATCTTTACCCATGCCCGTTAATAAAGCAGCACTGGCATTGCCATTCGTCATTTCCGCCACCGAGTTGAATAAAATATCAACCGAGGGTCGGTGATAACAAACACGATCAGCCTGGTGTAATTTACAATGATATTTTCCTGCTGTTTTTATGACTTCCAGATGATGATTGCCAGGGGCGAGATAAATACAACCGGCATTAATTGGCTGCCCGTCAGCAGCTAAATAAATATTGAGCTTGTATTTTTCATCCAGTCGTTTCACAAAGGTGTGAGCAAAATATTCGGGTATATGCTGCACCATGACGATAGGAGGACAATTTGTTGGTAAGTTTGCAATAACCTGCTCGATGGCCGGAACACCGCCGGTGGAGGCGCCGATGGCTATCAGCCGGTCTTTAATATATTTACCTGCAACCTCAAGTTGCGGCGTTTCTTGGTCATAAATACTGGCTGTATTTAATACATTTGCTTTAGCAGCAATAAGGATCTTGCTGACAATTTCATTGGCAATACTGTCAATATCGTTGAAATTTGGTTTGTGAATGCAATCGATCGCACCGAGGGAAAGCGCTTCAACGGACAGTGCCGAACCGAGTTCCGTTCGTGTTGAAATCATAATGGTTGGGATAGGGTGCAGACGCATCAAATTACGTAAAAAAGTAATGCCATCCATTTTGGGCATTTCAATATCTAAGGTAATGACATCCGGCTGCAACGTTTTGATCAGACTTCGAGCTTGATAAGCATCGGCAGCTTCGCCACAAACACTGATCTGTGGTGAAGCCTCTAAAATTGCTCGAAAAACAGCTCTTATAGAGGCTGAATCATCAACGATAAGTACTTTTATCACAAATAACTTTTCCGTCAGTTAGTCGTTTCTTAATGAGAGTAATGCACATCGTCTTTATTTACAATGGTTTAAATCTGAACAAAAAGTAGAACAATATGAATCACTATCTCGTTAAAAACAGTTGTATAGGTTTAAAGGATAAACGGGGTGAGACAGTGTGATCCCGATGATATTTGCGGACAACTGACGATTAGGGTAGATTGTTTTTAGGAGGAGATAATGACGATTGTAAAGGATGTCTATAGTTACCTTAGTCAATTACTGCAACCTTTAACGCAGGGTTGTCGCAACGTCGTTTACCGTAAGTTTGCCTTCACGGCACAAGTCATGCTCTTCAACACGCTAATAATCAATCAGCAACAGCGTCACTTTATCGCGTCACCCATCGAGCTAACAAACCTCCAACGTATTCTAAGAACAGTGAGCCCAGCGAGCGAGAAAACGCAGGGGCAGCCAAACATATTTGACCAGATAACCACGCAAGTTAACCTCTGCTCAAAGCAATTCATATTTCAATACAAAATATGCACTCATACTGTCAGAACCCTAATAACTAAAACGCTTTAAGGATAAAAAATCATTATGTTTAAGCCTGTTATAGAGTTGCTTAATAATCGTTTTAAAAACCTGAAAACACGTCAAAAGATTCTTTTTGGTTTTAGCGTGCCTTTATTGCTGATGGTGGCAATAGCCGGCGTGACCTATCAGAGCATACAAGAATCCGATGAAACATTAGAATGGGTTACACATACCCAAGAAGTGATTGCTGCTGGCAATGATTTAAAAAAACTGATGGTTGATATGGAGACCGGCGAGCGTGGTTTCTTAATCACAGGTAAAGATAAATTTTTAGAACCCTTTAACGATGCAAAAGGGGTGTGGAGTGACAAGGTAGTTGAATATAAAAATCTAGTTGCTGATAATCCAGAACAAGTAACAAAACTGGATGAAATCGATCAACTGCAACAGCAATGGCAACAACAAGCTGCAGAGATTGAAATTGCTCAACGCCGTAGCGTACCAGAATCAGATAAAAGCTTGACCCATATGCAGACGGTACTACGTAAGAAAGTGGGCAAGAGTATTTTGGATGAGGCTCGTCTCTTAATCGACGATCTTACTGCCAGTTTAGAGCTTGCTAATAATCAGCGTGCGGTTAATTTATTGCTGTCGCTATCCACGGACATCGTTGAGCAAGAAACGGGGCAGCGAGGTTACCTCATTACGGCTGAGGATTCATTCCTGCAACCATACAGGGAAGGTCAGGATGATTTTAATGCAAATATGATTGAGTTAAGGCGTTTAATCGAAGGGGGCATTGATCGACAACGGGTATTAACTCAGATAGATGAGGTTGAGACATTAACGCAGAAATGGCGAAACGAAGCGGCTGAACCTGAGATCACCTTGCGTGATGAAGTATTAAGCGGCACGGCTGATTATCACATTATTGAACAACGGCTAGCTGATGCCCATGGCAAGGGCATTCTTGATGACCTGCGTGAGTCCTTGTATCAGTTAGAACAACAGTTTATTAAAGCCGAAATTAAATCGGGACAAAGTTTGGTCATTGCTATTGCTAAGGATATGGTCGACCAAGAAACGGGCCAACGAGGCTATCTCATTACCGGTAAACAAGAATTCTTGCAGCCCTATGAAAACGGTAGCAAGAACTTAATCCGCCACTTCACTGAATTACGAGCATTGGTTAATAATGCGAGCGATAAAGAAAGCGTATTCAAACAACTTGATGTGTTACGTAGTAAGGTTAAGCTCTGGCATAACAAGGCGGCAAAACCTGAAATTAACTCGCGGCGTGAGATTTTCGAGACAGGCGCTTCGACGATAGAGTTTCTTCAAGCCACCCTTTCTCGCGGTGACGGCAAGGATTTGTTGGATGAGATGCGTGTCATCCTGACAAGGATAGAAACACGGTTTAATCAGGCCAATAAGCCGTATGGAAGCAACTTGGTCTTACGTATAGCCAAGGCCATGGTGGATCAAGAAACTGGAGAGCGCGGTTTTCTCATCACCGGTGAAGATGAGTTTTTACAACCGTATCATCAGGGACAAAAGGATTTTGATCAGGCAATACTTGACTTACGGATCTTATTGGAACGAAATCTTCCCGAAAATTCTCTTACTGAAAATGATATACGAGACTTAAGAGACGATGTGCTTGCGGTGCAAGCGCTTGGCAAACAATGGTTAGAGCAAGCTGCAAAACCCGAAATCGCCGCTAGGCGAAAAATCAATAGAGGCAGCGTGCAGACCCTTGAATACATTCAAAAAGTATTGGTACGGGGCGCAGGGAAAAATATACTTGATGAAATGAGGACAATGATTGTCGATCTCAATCAAACGTTTGTCGAGGCAAACCACTTAACTGCCTCACATCATGTGCTGGCATTAAAAAAAGCCATCGTCGATCAGGAAACAGGACAACGCGGTTTTTTAATTACTGGTGATGAGGAATTTTTGGAACCTTTTAATAGCGGTTTAGCCAGTTTTAGAAGTACAGTTCCCAAACTGAAATTGCTAATATCAAACTATTATACGTTTAGTGATGTGCATGCAGATATTAATGCAATTGAAACACTATCCATAAAGTGGCGACAAGAGGCGGCTGAGCCAGAAATTGAACTCCGCCGGCAAGTAAATGCTGGTGAACACGAAATCAGCATTATTGAAGAGCGCCTGAGTGTTGGTTTGGGCAAGGGCCTGCTTGATAAGCTTCGTCACAAACTCATCCGCCTAAATCAAGACTTTGTCTTAGCAGAGGCGGAGTTCGGCCAGCAATTGCTGACCGCAATCGCAAAAGATATGGTTGACCAAGAGACCGGCCAACGTGGTTTTTTAATCACCGGCAAAGATAATTTCCTGCAACCTTTTGTTGAAGGTAAGGAGAACTTAGATCTGCACTTACAACAATTGCGTGACTATGTGGATGCAGGCTTTGATAAGGCAGCGACTTTAAACAAAGTTGAACAGATATGGCGTAAAGCAGAGGAGTGGCAACAAGTTGCGGCCATACCGGAGATTGATATTCGACGGGATATTAATCAACGTGGTGCCAGCATGAATGATGTCACAGTCTTGATTGAAAACGAGACCGGTAAAAATCTGGTTGATGCGATAAGAGCTGAGTTGGCTACATTTATCGCTGTTGAACAGGGCTTATTAATAAGTCGAGAACAGCAAGCGAAGGCTGCAGCAACAAGAACGACTTATACGATCTTTATTGGAACGGGGCTTGCCATTTTAATTGCGTTAATTCTGGCCCTTATGGTGTCAAATACCTTAGTCAATAGACTCAAGCTGTTATTGGCCGGAACGCAGAAAGTCATAGATGGTCATTTTGATGAGACGTTGGACGTTGATAGTGAGGATGAGATTGGTCAGCTCACCGGCTCATTTAATGATATGACGAAGGCCTTAATGTTATCTAGCACTCAGATGAAAACGCTATTGGAGGAAGCTGAAAGCAACGCGGATTCTCTGAGAGCGCAACAGGACCTATTAGAACAATCAAACCAAGAGCTTGAAGAGCAAACTCAAGCCTTGAAGGCATCAGAAGAAGAACTAAAAGCACAAAGTGAAGAATTGCATCAGTCTAATGAAGAGTTAAGAGAAAAATCTAACTTTCTAGTACAACAAAAAATGGAGATTGAAAAACAAAATAGAGCGATAGAAGAATCGAGGCAGGATATTATCGTTAAGGCTCAGGAACTAGAAATCTCCAGCAAATATAAATCTGAATTCCTAGCCAATATGTCTCATGAACTCAGAACACCGCTCAACAGCTTATTGATCTTATCTAAATCGTTGGCGGATAACCGTCCGGGTAACCTAAATGATGACCAAATAGAGTCAGCAAGTACGGTCTATGAAGGTGGTCAGGAATTATTGTCACTGATTAATGACATCCTCGATTTATCGAAAGTCGAGGCGGGTAAATTGAGTATTCATATTGATAAAGTTAACCTGGATGAGATGAAAACAAGCCTGGGTAATAAATTCAAACCACTGATAGAACAAAAAAACTTAGAACTGATTTTGGATAGTGACGATGGTGTGCCTGAATTTATTACGACTGATAACCAACGGGCACAGCAGATCGTGAAAAACCTGTTATCCAATGCGAGCAAATTCACCACTAAAGGGTCGATCACAGTCAGCATCCATGCGCCTGCTAGTGATATTAACTTTAGTCACAGCGAGTTAACCGCCAGTGATGCCATTGGTATATCGGTTATCGATACTGGTATAGGTATTCCTGAAGATAAACAACGTGAAATATTTGAAGCCTTTCAACAAGCCGATGGTTCCACTAGTCGACGTTATGGTGGCACGGGACTGGGTTTAACGATTTCTCGAGAACTCGCTCGCTTGTTAGGCGGTGAGATCCAACTTCAAAGCGAAGAGGGTGTGGGTAGTACGTTTACCTTGTATTTGCCGCTAGACGGTCAAGCTATTATCGAGAAAATTCAGCAGGTGCCTGACCGACGTAAAAAACAAGTGATCCCTCATGTTGAGGATAAGCCAAAAGCGATGAAAACTAAGCCTGCTGAGGCTCAAACTGTGGCCGAGGTTGATACAATATTTTTGCCCGATGACCGAGACGTAATAAAACCCAATGATAAAATCTTATTAATCGTAGAAGATGACAAAGCCTTTGCCAAGATCTTGCTGCAATTGGGCCGCGACAAGGGCTATAAATGTTTGACTGCCGGTGATGGTTTTAGTGGTTTGTTTTTAGCCAATAAATTTCAACCTAGTGGCATCATCCTTGATTTGGGCTTGCCCGATATCGACGGGTTGGCGGTATTAGATCAATTAAAACACGAGCTGAATACTCGCCATATTCCAGTGCATGTTATGTCAGGGCGAGATGCTCGCAAAGCATCATTGCATGCTGGTGCCATGGAGTTTCTGCAAAAACCGATCAGCAGTGACAATATTTCAGACTCTTTGAACAAGATAGAACAACTGCTGACCAACGCGATTAAAAAGGTTTTAGTTGTCGAGGACGATGACAAAAACCGTAAAGCGGTGGTCAAATTGATTAAAAATAAACACATCAACGTCGATGCGGTTGCTGACGGGCAGTCAGCCATAGATACGCTTAGCTCAGAACAATTTGACTGTATTATCCTTGATCTTAATTTGCCTGATATGACGGGCTTTGAAGTATTGCAAGCGCTGGAAAAACAAAAAGATACCACTCTGCCACCGGTGATTATTCACACCGGCCGTGATTTAAGTGAGGATGAATATAAAAACTTGAATCAGTATACCGATAGCATCGTAATTAAAGGTGCGGCTTCGCCGGAGCGTTTATTCGATGAAGTGTCGCTGTTCCTACACAGTGTCACTGCCACTATGCCTGCAAAACAACAGGAATTGATTCAGATGCTGCATCAACCGGATCAAGCGTTACAGAACAAACGTATTTTGTTGGTTGATGATGATGTGCGTAATACCTTTGCATTATCCAAAGAATTACGTGAACGTGGCATGGAAGTAATCCTAGCTGATAATGGTCAAATGGCCTTAGAGCAGTTGGAGGCTAATGAAGGGGTGGATCTCGTGTTGATGGATATCATGATGCCAGTGATGGATGGCCATGAGGCGATGAAGAAAATCCGTGAACAAGATCAGTATAAAGACTTGCCTGTTATTGCCCTTACGGCTCTGGCTATGTCGGAAGACCGTGCTAAGTGCATAAAATCAGGTGCCAATGACTATTTAGCCAAACCGCTGGATATGGATAAATTACTGTCGATGATGCGTATTTGGTTGTTCAATAGTTTGGATAGTGATCGTCGAGCCGATGGGCGGCCATGGGATGATGACAATAACGAAACAGGGACCGCTGCTGATGATGATAAGTCATTAGCCGATTGATCACCTCTTAAATGAATAATAAGGCATTAGAGGAGCTGGAAATTGACTTGTTGCTCACAGCGATTGAGCGACGATATGGTTATAACTTTCATAATTATGCCCGTGCATCACTGAAAAGACGTGTTAAACACTGTATGCACGGAGGCAGTTTAGCAACGATTACCGACATGTTGTCTCGTATTGTGCATGACGAAGTGTTCTTTGACGGTTTTCTCACCGATATGTCGATCACGGTCACAGAAATGTTTCGTGATGCCAGTTTTTATTTGGCGGTACGCGAACAGGTTATTCCGCTGCTCAAAACCTATCCCTTTATCAAAATCTGGCATGCAGGTTGTGCAACGGGTGAAGAGGTTTATTCCATGGCCATTATATTAAAAGAGGCCGGCATTTATGATCGCTGCCAGATCTATGCAACTGACTACAATAAACGTTCTTTAGCGATAGCAGAAGAAGGTATATATAAGGCTAAACTAATCAAAGACTTCACCCATAATTATCACGAGTCGGGCGGTGATGAGCCCTTTTCTGATTATTATAGTGCTCACTATGAATCGGCAAAGATGGATAAAAAATTGAAAGAGAATATTACCTTTGCTCATCATAATATGGTGAGTGATGGTGTCTTTGGTGAAATGAACATGGTCGTGTGCAGGAATGTGATGATTTATTTTGATAAAACCTTGCAGAATCAAGTTTTGAACTTGTTTTTAGATAGCTTGTGTCATGGTGGTTTATTGTGTTTAGGCAACAAAGAAACGGTTGAATATAGTGATGTGGCAGATCAGTTTGACATGGTCTCGAAAATTGAAAAAATTTATAAAAAATCAATAGGCAAACTAGCAAAATGATTAAACAGCCTTTAGAGACTAAATCACAAAAAATGGATGATGCAGCGTTGTCACATCAGGCGGTGGTGATTGGTGTTTCTGCGGGAGGCATGGATGCTTTGGCAGCGATTGTGCCTGAATTACCGAAGGATTTTTCATTAGTGGTGGTGGTTGTTCAGCATTTGCGTCAAGATTCAGTGAGCACGCTGGCTGAGTTTTTGAATCGGAAATCAGCCATTGTTGTGACAGAAGCATTAGATAAAGAACCAATGAACAAGGGTACGGTCTATATTGCTCCGCCAGCGTATCATCTACAGATAGAAGAAAATCATAGCTTTAGCTTATCAGTGGATCCGGCGGTTAATTATGCAAGACCATCGATTGATGTTTTGTTTGACAGTGCTGCAGATGTTTATGAAGATCGATTGGTGGGCGTGCTCTTGACTGGCGCAAACAGTGATGGTGCGCTAGGTTTAAAAACGATAAAATCTAAGGGCGGGCTGACTATTTGTCAGGATCCTGCCACGGCAGAAGCGCCAGTCATGCCTCGTGCAGCCATGGAGTTATTTGAGGTTGACCTTGTTTTGCCCCTTGACCAAATTGGACCCTACCTGTCCAAGATAAATTCAGATGACAGCTACCATTCTTCTGAGGAGCTGATATGAATGATGATACTACTACTATGGCAGGCTTGCCCAAGGTCTTAATTGTTGATGATAAACCGGCAAACCTGCGCGTTTTACAAGAGCTATTAAGAGACTTTGAAGTAGAAGTGGTTGAGGCTACTTCAGGTGAGGAAACACTCAGTTTAGTCATGCGCCATCAGTTCGCTGTTATTTTGTTGGATGTGAAGATGCCTGGTATGAGTGGCATAGAGACAGCAAACCTGATGTTGGGCAATGAGGATACCATGCAGACGCCAGTGATATTTATTACTGGCTATGATATGGATGAATTGGATCAAATTGAGGGCTATTCTGCCGGTGCGGTCGATTACATAATCAAACCCATTATTCCACAGATATTATTAGGTAAAGTGAGGGTCTTTCTGCAACTCTATCAACAAGCCGAGGAACTTAAAAACAATAATGAATTACTCGAATGGTTAAATAACGATCGTCAGCAGCAGTACGTGCAAACACGGCGTCTGTTGAACATGAACCCAGATGGAATTTTAGTTGTTAATCCTGACAATAATATTCTTTACGCAAATACTGCTGCAGCCGTATTGTTTAACGATGAAAATGAGCAATTGGAAGGCACGGTATTTGGTTTTCCTACCAATGACGGTCAATCTAAAGAAATCTCTATTGGTGATCATATTGTTGAAATGAGTGTGACATCGCTGGTCTGGAATGGCGAAGATGTCTTTCTCGTTACCCTGCACGATATTACGACAATGAAACAGACCGAACTTAGGTTATTACAACTGGCTCGGTATGACCAGTTAACGGGGCTGGCAAATCGTCGATATTGTCTAGAATTTATAGCCATGGCATTGATCCGAGCGAAACGTCGCGACGGTTACATCGCTGTCATGTTTCTGGATTTAGATAAGTTTAAAGAAATTAATGACACTCTGGGCCATGAAGCGGGTGATGAAGTGCTTATCACCGTTGCCGAGCGTCTTAATAACAGTGTGCGCGAAGGCGATTTAGTCTCACGGTTTGGCGGCGATGAATTTTTAGTGGTGCTTGATGATATCTCCGACCCCAAGGACACCGATGTCATTGCTGAAAAAGTCCTCAAGGCAATGGCCCCGCCACATAGTCTCAGTGGCAAAGAAATCGTTGTTAATTGCAGTATCGGTATTGCCACCTCACCGCTTAGTGGAACCGAGCCGGACGCGTTGATTAAAGTAGCAGATGAACATATGTACAAGATCAAATCGAAAGGAGGCAATAGTTCTTCAACGAACCTCTTTTAATAGATCCTGAAATATTAATCAAAAGAGAGAAGTAGTCATAAAGATAAGTTTTTTAAGTTCACGGCCCTAACTCAGAGTGTATCTTTAACACCCAATTAGTACCGAAGTACAATACAGTCTCCTGTGATAATTCAATATAATCACCGAAACGTTGTCACCTTTTGTGGCTAGACCCTTCATCTCAATAGATTAAAATATGCACTTGCAAGAAAATTGTTTTACTTCATTTATAGCACCTACTGATAGTTCCTCCTTGCCTGAACGGTTTACTTTTCCTTTTTATTATCAACCTCATACCTTATGTTTGTTAGCTGCTAATGAACTTCAAAACCACCTTAAAATGCAAACGAAATGGCAACATAACTTTGGTCTTGATGGCGATGAAGCAACGGCTATCGGCAAGATGTTTGGTGTATTACTGGTACAAAATAATCAGAATGAAATTGGCTATTTAGCCGCTTTTTCAGGAAAAATTGCCGACAAAAATCACCTGCCAAAATTTGTTCCGCCCGTGTTTGATATGTTGGAAGATGATGGCTTTTTTATAGCGGGTCAGTCTGAACTTACTGCTATTAGTGATCGGATTAAGCACTTAGAAGCAAACCCAGAAATCCAAGTGCTTGAAACGGCTTTATCTGCTGAAATAGAAGAGTCTATTGTGAATATTCAAGCACATAGAGACAAAATGATCGCAGGGCGTAGAGCTAGAAAAGCACAGCGAGCATCTACGGAGGCAGTGCTAACACCTCAAGAATTTATTCAATTTAAAGAAGTGTTAGGCAAAGAAAGCATACGAGAGAAAAACCAGTTAAGAGACTTAAAGTTTTTTTGGGATGAGCGCATTAACACTGCTCAGCAGAACCTTGAGCAACTGACGGATGAAATCACGGCATTAAAAACACAACGTAAAGAATTATCGGCGTCGTTACAGCAAAAGCTATTTGAGCAATATCGCTTTCTGAATGTAAATGGTGTTGAAAAGGACTTGAATGATCTATTTAAAGATACGCCCAACCAGATCCCACCGGCTGGTTCAGGCGAATGTGCTGCGCCAAAGCTATTGCACTATGCCTTTAAATCTGGCCTGAAACCTTTGGCCATGGCTGAGTTCTGGTGGGGGGCTTCACCTAAATCAGAAATAAGACAACACCAAAACTTCTATGCTGCTTGTCAAAATAAGTGCCAGCCAATTTTAGAACATATGCTGGACGGCATGAATGTGGATGACAACCCGTTATTGAACAATCCTGCCGAAGGAAAAACCATCGATATTGTTTATCAAGACGATGACATGGTAGTGATTAATAAACCGGCGGATTTTTTATCTGTACCGGGGAAAAATATTGAAGATTCTGTCTATCACCGAATGAAGCTCAGTTTTCCTAAAGCAACCGGCCCGTTAATCGTACATCGACTCGATATGTCCACTTCTGGCTTGATGGTGATTGCCTTAACTAAAGAGGCGAACAAAAGGCTGCAAAAACAGTTTATTGATCGAACTGTTAACAAGCGTTATGTTGCATTATTAGATGGGGTCGTAGAACAAGAAGAAGGCAATATTAGCTTGCCGTTACGCGTTGACTTAGATGACAGACCAAGACAACTGGTTTGCTACCAGTATGGCCGAACTGCAGAAACAAAATGGCAAGTGATAGAGCGAAGCAACTCGCAAACAAAGGTTTATTTTTACCCTAAAACAGGCCGAACACATCAACTTCGGGTGCATTCAGCTCATATAAATGGTTTAAATATGCCCATTGTTGGCGATGATCTATATGGGAAAAAATCGAATCGCTTACACCTGCATGCTGAGTCGTTGACATTCAATCACCCACAAACAAAAGAATCAATGCATTTTCATGTTGATGCTGAATTTTAACTGTTCAAGCTTGTTTCGATAGAATAACTGTTAAATAAATGTCCAAGCCAATATTCGCGTAATTTTATTTCCCTGAGCCATTTCTATTTCGCGTATATCAGTCGCACCCAACTTACGAAGTAGTTTTGTAGCGGGTTTTACATTGTCGGTTTTCGAAATAAGACTGGTAAACCATCGACATTGAGTGGCAAAGTCTTGGCTTTCTTTGATCATCTTTTTAAGAAACAATTTTTCACCGCCATTACACCAAAGTTCAGCTTCTAAACCGCCAAAATTTAGTGTGGGAGACTCTGAGTTTTTTCGGCCTCGTGTTGTATTGACTTGCTCGCCACGGTTACGAGCAAGATTATCAACTTTGCGTTGACTACCCTTGATGGCTTCTTCGAGTGATGCATGAAAGGGTGGGTTGCAGACAGTAACATCAAAATACTCGCCTGCTTGAATGATGCCATTAAAAATATGATTTTTATCGGGTTGAAAACGCAGCTTAAACGTATTTTTAAGTGTTGAGTTACTTGCGATAACTGCTGCCACATTATCAAGTGACTGCTTATTAATATCGCTGCCAACACACTGCCAACCGTATATTTTACAGGCTAATAGTGGGTATATGCCATTTGCACCGGTACCAATATCAAGCAAGGTAATGTTTGATTTTGTTGATGATGAATTTGCCGTTGTATCGTCAATACCCAATAACTCGGCGATGTAGTGGATGTAATCAACTCTGCCCGGAATAGGAGGACAAAGTGCTCCCTCTGGGATATCCCAGTCAACAATATTGTAGTGGTATTTCAACAGTGCGGTATTGAGCGCTTTGACGGCCAAAGGGTTAGCAAAGTCGATGGAAAGCGTACCGTAGTCATTTGTTTTTACATAAGGTGAAAGAGCAGGGTAGCTACTGACAAGAGCAGGAAAATCATAACCGGCTTGATGTGAGTTTCTTGGATGCAGGCCTTTATGACGAGGGTTAGTTTGTTTGCTGTTGTGTCGTTGGCGTGTGGTCACAGTAGTGAGTCTAGGGCTTGAAATCGATAGTGCTATTATAACCTGAGTAACAAACGGCCAAGCTTGAAAATAAAAAGGGTAAGCCAGTGCTGGCTTACCCCTTTTTCAGTATTAATGATTTAGCTAATTGCTAACTCATCTTACGATACTTAATCCGTTCTGGCTGGTGATCTTTACCAAAACGTTCACGGTAATCTTCAGCATATTCGGTGTAGTTACCTTCAAAGAACGTCACACTAGATTCACCTTCATAGGCAATCATGTGTGTACAGATACGATCTAAGAACCAGCGATCATGTGAAATAACGACGGCTGAACCTGGGAAAGCTAAAATCGCTTCCTCGAGTGCACGTAAGGTTTCAATATCAAGATCATTGGTTGGCTCATCAAGTAGCAATACATTGCCACCTTCTTTTAACAGTTTTGCCATGTGCAAACGATTGCGTTCACCACCAGACAAATCTTTCACAAATTTTTGTTGGTCAGATCCTTTAAAGTTAAAGCGACCACAATACTTACGAGAAGGGGTCTGATACGTACCCACCGTAATAATTTCATTGCCCTCTGAAATTTCTTCATATACGGTGTTCTTGCCATTGAGTTCACGTGCTTGATTTACATAAGCGAGTTGAACACTACTTCCAAGTTCTATCGAACCTGAATCAGGTTGCTCTTCGCCAGCGATCATACGAAAGAGGGTAGATTTACCCGCGCCATTGGGCCCGATAATGCCCACAATAGCACCTGCAGGAATGGATAAACTCACGTTTTCAAGTAACAATTTATCATCATATGACTTCGTGACATTGTTTAATTCGATGACTTTATTGCCTAAACGTGGACCAGGTGGGATGTAGATTTCTTGAGTCTCATTCCGCTTTTGGAACTCACGTGAATTCATTTCTTCAAATGATTTCAAGCGTGATTTTGACTTAGATTGACGACCTTTAGCACCTTGTCGAACCCACTCTAATTCAGCTCGAATTGCTTTATTATGTGACGCTTCCGTTTTTGCTTCTTGTTGTAAACGGGCATCCTTTTGCTCTAACCAAGAAGAATAATTACCTTCATAAGGAATACCCCGTCCACGATCAAGCTCTAAAATCCAACCCGCCGCATTATCTAAGAAATATCTATCATGAGTAATCGCGACCACAGTACCGGGGAAATCTTTAAGAAAACGTTCAATCCAAGCAATGGATTCAGCATCAAGATGGTTAGTCGGCTCATCCAGCAATAACATATCAGGGTTATCAAGCAATAAGCGACACAGTGCGACACGACGACGTTCACCACCAGATAATACCGCAACATTGGTATCCCATTCTGGAAGACGTAAAGCATCTGCAGCACGTTCAAGCGCATTGTCTAAATTGTGGCCATCTTTCGCTTGAATTAAGTTTTCTAACTCAGCTTGTTTTTTAGCCAAGGCATCAAAATCAGCATCGGGCTCAGCATAAGCGGTATAGACAGCCTCTAAGTCATCGATTGCCTGTTTCACATCAGATACCGATTCTTCAACAATTTGGCGGACAGTTTTCGAATCATCAAGCTCAGGTTCTTGTGCTAAATAACCGACCTTAATATTTGGCATGGGGATAGCTTCACCAATATAGTCATTATCAAGGCCAGCCATGATTTTAAGTAAAGTCGATTTACCAGAACCATTTAAGCCAAGTACACCAATTTTTGCACCTGGGAAAAATGACAGCGAAATGTCTTTAAGGATTTCACGTTTTGGCGGCACAATTTTGCCAACGCGATTCATGCTATATACGTACTGGGCCATAGTAGAACTCAAGGTATTAAAAGAACTGATTTTACCTACGATAAAACTATTTAGCTAATTGATTTAAGCTGTTCAAGATAAATAAATTACCGTTTAAGAACTTGAATGTAACCGGACATCACGTCGCTTAAGATTGTAGTGAAATTCACTGAATAATAAAGCTATATGATATGCTGGGATTGTTGCTTTCAACACCATACCTAACTGACAGCCTTGAATGTGACTATTGGAACTTTTCGATAATTAGCAGCGTCGAAATATGACTGTATCATCCCAGAGCTTGAATGGAAGTAATCGAGACCATTAATAGGAGAATTATCATGTTTAACCGTATGATTACTTTTATTGTTATCGGCGTAACCCTCTCATTTCTCACAGTAACGGCACATGCTGAAACACCAAAAGAACCTTTGTGGCCAATCCTTAAAGAAATTCACTTTGAAGGAAAGGTTATTCGTGAAGCTGCCAACGACTTATTAGTCATTGAAGCACCAATTCGTGCTGAAGATGCTGCTATTGTTCCAATTGCAGTTAAATCTCTAGTTGCTCAAACGCCAGATAAATATATCAAGCACATTCACATTGTCATCGATAATAACCCTGAGCCATATTCAGCTAATTTTACGCTTTCTCCAGACTTAGGCATGGTTGATATTTCTACTCGAATGAGAGTTGATCAATATACGATGGTGCGAGCAATTGCCGAAATGAACGATGGCTCTCTGCACATGGTATCGCGCTTTGTTAAAGCCTCAGGTGGTTGTAGTGCGCCAGCAGGTAAAGATGCAGCAGCAGCATTAGCGCGACTTGGTAAGATGCAAATCCGAATGAGAAATCCAACCGTCGGTGAACAAGTGCAAGCTCAAGTAATCGTTAGTCACCCCAACTATACGGGCTTACAATTTGACCAAAAAGCACGTAAATACATACCTTCTCATTACGTTAATAGCATTGTCATCAGTTATAACGACGCGAACCTAATTACGCTTGATGCTGGTATATCGGTCAGTGAAGATCCAAGTATTCGTTTTATCTTCACCCCCAAAGTCGCTGGTGTGATAAAAGTCGATGCTGTTGATACAAAAGAGAAAGCATTTACTTACCAGAAAAACATTGAGTCTTAACATAGCGGAATAACACTATTTCACCACCAGAATATCTATCAAATCATTCAGAGGATAGGGTGATTGAAAAAATTGCTCTATGGATAAGGTCTATTTAACAAACCTTAGAGCCCTTCCAAAAACCTATTCATCCCTAGTCATCAATGTATGGCAATGACTTCATTAAAGGGCAATGCTGATACAAGGTATAGATATGTACTGTTATCTTGCTGATTTAGCGGAGCTAGTAAGGACTGCTCAATAGAGGAGGCCAACCATATTCCAGGTACAGCTTGATAATTTACTGGCACAGCTTCATTTGACTCATTAGCTATGCTGACAGCAGTGACATAGAGCCCGCCACGGTTCCAGCTAAAAGTGGGGGTCGCTATAATTCGATGATCGTCGAAAAGCTTCGATGGACGTCGATCCACCCAAACAGGTCGATACTGCTTGTTTTTTACTCGTTCAACTTCTGGCAGTCTCATCATGTCAGCTGCAAATTGACTCATATCCAGATAAAGTTGCTGACGGGCGTCTGTTTTTTGAACCGATGGTTGTATATTCTTCGGCGTTGTAATTTTCTTGCTTTCAACTTGACCCTGCTTAGATTTAATAAACTTGTTTGGAAATTGTTCTGGATCGGGAAAATCATTATTGAATGATTTGTAGTATGGATTATCAGTATTACGAATCTTTTCACTTTCACCTGGATTGGTTAAAATTCGAGGAGTGATAAGTAATACGGTTTCAGTGTCTTCTTCAGTTTCAATGTCACTGCGGAACAAGCGACCTAAGACAGGAATTTCACCAAGGATAGGTACTTTTTTCTGAATGATTGATTTGCTATTGCGAATTAAGCCACCGACAGCAACAGTTAATCCATCTTTGGCAACCACCACACCACTAAGACGAGAGGTATTTACCGTATCAATTGCTAGATTAACTACACCTCCTGCACCGTCAGTAACGGGCACAGTGGCGCCACCAACATTTATCGTTGATGTTTCTTGTTCAAGATCTATCGTGACCGTTCTATCAGCATTAATCCGTGGCGTGAGGCGTAACGTAATCCCGATATCTTGTAACTCAGTTTCAGTTTCGATAAACGAGGGTGAAATAACGATACCGTTATCGATTGTTGCAGGGTTAAAAGTAAAGCCTCTTGTTAATAAGCTTTCTTCACCTATAAACAGTTCTGCTTCACGGTGATTAGAAGCTAATACCATTGGGTTAGACAATACTTTGATACGTCTATTTTCTTCTAGGAATTCGATATTGGCTTTTAAACGACTATTTAAAAACTCATAAACAAAAGAACCACTATTTAATAGCGCGTTATTGCCAATCAATATAGGTCGTGTCGAATCATTGCCGCCACTAGGTTGTGTTATTTCAAAGTTAAAAATTGAATTAAAATCATCACCTAAAGTAACGCCCAATACTTTCATTTCGAGCATAACTTGAGGAATAGGTAAGTCCATCTCTTTAACTAAACCATCAATGGCTTTAAGTACCTTGCGATCATCTGTACGTACGATGATCATATTGTGTTCATTATTAACAGTGATGTAGATAGGTTGAGCTTGCAAAGTAATTTGCTGAACAGTTTGAGCATTTAGAGGCCCAGTTTGACCAGCAAAGCTTTCAGCCAAGCGCTCAATTTGGTCGATAGATAAGTCTTGACTGTTAACTTGAGAGCCGATCACATTTGCATTAGATGATGAGCCGCCACGACTAGAGTTGGAACGATTGGAACTTGAGCTTCGATTAGAATTTCGACCGCTGGAGCTTCTACTTGAAGAACCAGAACTGCCGTTGGACGAAGTACTCTGTCCTGGCTCAATACCTAATGATAGTTGTACGCGATCGCCAAACAGATCTTCTATCGCTTGAGCGACAATTTTGACATTAGCATTAAGTAACTTAAAGACTTCGATGTGGTCACTTTCTTGAACGACTAAATCTTTACCGTATTCTTCCTGAGTCATGATGCGGTAGGTATTGGTATCTTCATCATGACGATACCAAAGACCACTGATCCGACTGATAGACTTAATTGCATCAACGACCGTTACATTTTTAAGATGAATGGTTACTTTTTGTTGTGTCGCTTCTGGTGTAGCAATAATATTGCTGTCAGCCAGTTCAGATAAAGTACGAATTACGTCCTTAAAATCTGAGTCAATGAATTCAATTTCACTAATTTTTGTTTCAGCAACGGCTGATAGACTCAGTAAAAATGGGATAAGGAAGCTAAAACTATAAATCGATTTTTTCATTGTCATCTTTATCTTAAAACACGTATTGAGCCAAGCGTACCGGTTTCGACGGTGACACTAAGGCGGGTTATTTTACTAATGCGAATAGCTTGACGAGGTTGAGAAGGGTCAATATTAATTTCATCACCTTCACGCACCATAAATGTGCCAGCCCCTTGAATTTCAAGCAAAGCAAGAGGCTTGTCATTTTCCTTATCAATAAAGCCTCGTAGTTTCATTTTTGGAATTTTCACACCCTGCAATGTGGGCACAAATCCATAAGCACCATTGGCGAGGCCAGACTGTGAACCAACAATTTCATACATCAAACGACTTGGCGTGAAGGGATCTCGTACAACGGAGGGTTCAGGATAGCCATTGAGAGCGGTTTGATAAGCCGGTTGTGAAAATTGAATATCGGCAGCAGCAATAGGTAGTGCGACTATCAGGAGATAGCTGCAGCTCATGTAACGTAATTTCATTATTAATTCCTTAACCGCCAACCAAAGAGAATAACGCTTGGAAAAAGGCGTAATAAACAAAACCGACCATGCCACCAATAATTAAGATCATGGCTGGTTCGATCATTGCTGATAGACGTTTGATGGCATTTTCTAGAAGTGTTTCGAAATACGTACCAAGCTCTTGTAAAACCTGATCTAAGCTACCGGTGTTCTCCCCAATAGCAATCATCTGCAATACAAGAGGTGGCATTTTCTTATGTTCAATACTGGTCGCCATATCGCGGCCACTTAATATCTGGTCTGACGCTTCGATTAATTTATCGGAGTAGACACGGTTAGTGAGCAAATTGCCGACAATTTTCAAAGCATCAAATACCGTGACACCGCTACGTAATAAAATAGATAAGGCCCAGGTCATTTGAGCCATTGTTCCGGTGACAAGTAGGTTTCCTATAACAGGCATTCGCAGTAGTACATTGTCTAAGATCAAACGGCCTTTCTTAGTTTGATAAAACGCTAAGATGGCAACTACTATTGCAATTGCAACTGCAATAATAATGAGCCCATTAGATCGGATAGCATCAGACAAATCGATCAACATTTGAGTAGATGGAGGCAGTGCTTTACCTTGAGCTAATAAAAACGTAGCAAATTTAGGAATGATCTTAATGGCCATAAAGGCAGCAACACCGATGGCGACGATAACAACAATAATGGGATAAATCATCGCATTGACCATTTGGGCGCGTAAGGCTGCTTTCTTTTCTAAATGCAAAGCAAGCCTTTCCATGATGGTGTCTAAATCACCAGTACTTTCACCTGCAACGACAAGGTTGATGACCATATCGGGAAAGACATCTTTATGTTTCTTTAATGCTTCTGACAAAGCTTGACCAGCTTCAATGTCTTTTAACATCAGACGTATGACGAGATTGAGCCTCGGGCTAGAAACTTGTTTTGTAGATAATTCAAATGCTTGAGCAATGGGCAAACCTGCTCGCAACATAAAAGCCATTTGTCTAAAGAAAAATATCAACGCTGAAGGCGAAACAGAGCGTTGAGATGCATACCAATCAGCAAAGTTTGCTTGGCCTAAAAATCCAGCTTTAGCGCGTGTTTGTTTGACTTCAAGAACACGTAGACCACGCTGACGTAACTCCTGTGCTGCCGACGTCATATCAGCAGCTTGATGACGACCAGACAATTCGACACCAGAATTATCTAGGGCTGTGTAGGCAAAGGAAGGCATTAACTTACCCCAACCGTTTCACGTGTTTTAGGAAGAGCTACATCACGCACTTCATCTAGGGTTGTCATGCCAGATAAGACCTTATTACAACCGTCCTCCCACATGAACTGTAGGTTGTTGGCAGTTGCCGCTACAGATTCAATTTCTTCTTCATCAGCACCGCGAGCAACTAGCCGTGATAAACGTTCATCAAACCAAAGTGTTTCAAATAAACCGATACGACCATTAAAACCACTACCTTGGCACACCGCACAACCAACAGAATCATATAAATCGACGTCATCATGAATAGCTAATTCTTGTTTATCTTCTTCAGTCGCGGGCCGAGCTTTACGGCAGTGTTGGCATAAACGTCGTACTAGGCGCTGTGCAATTACAGCGGTCATGGTTGAGCCAATTAAAAAAGGTTCACACCCAATATCAATCAATCTAGTTACTGCACTCACCGCATTATTAGTATGCAAGGTTGAGAACACCATATGACCGGTCATCGCTGATTTAACCGCCACATCAGCAGTCTCTTGATCGCGAATCTCACCCACCATCAACACATCAGGATCATGGCGTAACAGTGAACGTAAGGCATCCGCGAAACTGATCTTAGGCCCCGTTTGGATTTGAGAAACACCATCCATCACATATTCAATTGGGTTTTCTACCGTCATGATATTAAGTTCTGGTGAGTTAATTTCTTGCAAGGCAGCAAAGAGGGTAGTGGACTTACCGCTACCCGTCGGGCCAGTAAGCAAAATCATGCCGTAAGGATTACGGATGGCTTTATTAAAACGCTCCAGATCCTTACCCATCATGCCTAAGTCTTCGAGCGAAATTCCGCTGGCTTCTTGACCCAGTAAACGCATGGTAATTCGCTCACCAAGACGAGTAGGGGCTGTGGCTACACGAATATTAAATTCACGGTCGATCGGTGGGGCTAAATGATAGGAAAAACCACCATCTTGTGGCATACGTTGCTCGGCAATATCCAGACCTGATAATACTTTTACACGGGACACTAAACCTGCAGCCGTATTAGCATCAGCCATTAGCGGATAGTCACTTAAACGACCATCAACACGTAATCTAACTCTCAACCCAGCTTCTTCAGTAACAAGGTGAATATCAGAAGAGCGATTTAAAAAAGCTTCACTCAAAATCGAATCTAATAAGGACACTAAATCGGTGTCGTCATTACTCGTTTCTTTCTGCTTATTAGGAAGCGTTTGTTCAATTTTATGTTGTATGGCTTGTTGATCAGTCATAACAATCGGTAAAGCATGACCGATTAAGCGAAAGATGGAGTCTATCGAAGCCCGATCATCAGGATCGGATACCGCTAATCTAGTGGAACCGTCAACGGTGATAGGTAACAGCTGTTTACGACGAATGAGCGTAACCGGAATTTTTTTAAGCACATCTTCAGCAACAGGTGCATGTGTGAGATTAATAAAATCGAGATTACGATCTTCGGCTACAGCACGATATAAAGCAGATCTTGGAAAACGGCTTTCCGCAATAATCATATTAAGCAAAGGTAAACGTTGTCGCCGAGATTCAAGGCGGACGCGTTCAAGCAAGTTATAGTTTATTAAACCTGTCCGCACACCGGCGTCGATTAAATGTTGGTCTGTTAATGCCATTTATTACAACCTTTACAACGCTAATACTAATTCAGCAGACAGCGGTTGTGGATAACCAGCAGGGACTGAAGTAGGTAACTGATCAAGGCGTAATCTGATCACCGTCACTTGCCAAGGCAAACCTTCAAGGCCATGAATGAATTGGCGAAGAGATTGATAACTACCTTCCAACTCTAAACGCTGCATAGGGCGGTAAAAGAGTGTGTTAGGTGACATCCTAGCTATCCAACTACTTGATGCTGGCAAAATCACATTGCTTGCAGGAATGGCTGCTGTAACTTTTTTCTTCTTCTTTTTTTTCTTTTTCTTAGCAAGTTGTGCGGCTGATTGAGGTTGCGTTCTTAGTACTTCATTGGTTTTAATTCTCACCTTATTAGCAGTCGCTAATTGTGAAATACGAACTTTCAACTCTTGTGAGTCAAAAGATGCAAGCCGGTTTTGCATGGACTCAGCACTGGTTCTAATCAAAGCGATCGCTTGTTCTTGATCATTCAACTGCTCGATAAGATCATCTAGATCTTCAGTTGGCTCATCCGGTAGGCGATTGCGTAATAGTTTTCGTTCTGTTTTATCTGCTTTTTTAGCCAGCGAAGCAATGGACTTTTGTTCGGGTATAAACCTGAAAAGGCTGTAACTGCCTAATACCATCACAATCATAACGAGGCCGATGAGTAATTGTTCGCGCGTATTAATATTTGCTAGTTTCATCGTTTTGCCACCTGTGTCGCGTGTGTTTCATTAAGTGGCTCTAGCTTTACAACACGTAATACCACAGCAAAACCGGATAAATTTAACGGCCCGAGCCTAGCGACCACTTGAGGATCACGTATTTCAAGGTTCCAAGGTGCTAAACCATGTTTGAGTTCTTGAATAAAACTTTGAGCTGCACTTTCACTTATGGCCCATGCTTTTAGATTGAAGTTTTCAATTTCTACACGTAGGTCGGTATTGGGAAGGACAGGAGCAACCGGTTTGAATGTCGCACGCTTTCCAAACTCATCAAGACTATTGATGATCACCGCATCAGAAACAGTATTTTGTAAAACACCAAGCACCGTCTGAACCAAGGCAACGCGATTAGGGATATCTCGACTATAAAAATCGACTAATGATTGTGTCTTTAGTTGATCTTCGTGCTGAACTTTTATCAGGTTTTTACGCGCGTCAATTTTTGTGATTTTGTCAGTAATTCGTTTTTTTACATCAGCGATAACTTTCCAACGTGCATCTACTTCTTGTTTGTGAGCTAACGTTTTATTTTCCCAAACCAATAAACCCACTTCTGCACCAGAAATTAAAACAAACATACACAGCATCAATGCTGCGGCTCTTGTAGTAGGTCGTTGCCAAGTAGGGAGCAGAGGACCACCAAATCTAACGTCGACACAACGAGTAGAACCCGCGAAATGTAAGCATGTGATGCTGCGCCTAACATGCCTAAACTTACAACTTTATTATCGTAAGAGTTCGTTAATAAACTTACTTTTTCAGCAAGAACATGTTCAAACTCCTCAGCAACTTTTGATGGTGATTCTTGCCAACTTGCCAATTCAACCGTTGTTGATGAATTTAGGTTTAGCGCGTGATAACTTTCAAGACATCTCTCAACGGCTGATTTTTCAGGGTTAACATATTGATATTGAGCTTGAATATTGCCCTGAGAAAAGCGAGTGATAAAGGCCATGCCATTATGTGATTCAATAACGGCGCTGTCTTTATCATTATGTTTACTTAATGTGTTGCTGCACCCCGTTAATGGATACATAGCCTGTAGCGCTATGCCCTGGCTATTAAAGGCGGTATGCCAACGCGTTAATAACTCCTTATTAACACACGAGACCAGCCACCCAAACATGCCTGGCACATCAGCCACTTCACCTTGAGCAGACCAACCACAATCAATGGTCTCATCATCAGACTTTAACCATTCTTGACCAGCAAGGCAGGCATTAAGCTGACTACGACGAATGTAGCCCAGCTCTTCAGCTAACTCACCAAAACGACGAAGTGATAATTTATCAGTAAGCTCCAATTCACCGGTTGGATTCGCCTTACCTTGTTGCATATCCATAACAGTTTGAGCTTGTTCAGCTGTCATATAAGCTTGACCAACCAACAAATGTCCAACCGTCCAGCGACGGTGGTATGTTGCATGAGCAAAGGCTCAACTTCCCAACGAATCAGTTCCTGCATTTGCTGAAGTGAACGTGGTTTTTTTGGATCAACAGGCAACTCAACCAAAGTCGACAACACAGCAGGGGACAGCAAAATAGCCTTTCCACCTTGCCAGCCATCCGCTTTGATGGCTGATACCACTTCTTTTACCGCCTCCGCCATATCAGACAATTGAGATTGTGCCGTTTGATGCACTTCGACATTTTGGCCATTACGTTTTAAAACGGCTGCACGTAACGAAAAACCATCGGTTTCACAAACGAGTAAATCGGACTTCTTACCGAATGAAAGTATATTGTTCAGGGTCATTGGATAGTCCAATCAAGTGTCGAGTTTTGTCTAGGAGCAACAAAAAAAGTGTATATATCATTATTAGTAGGGACTGAATTTGTAGGGTCACAGTCACCATCGAAAAGGACGTAATTTGTTGATGGGCCTGAAGGTGTTTCATGGCACACTATTGTGTAGGCCCTGTTGCCTGTCGGAATAGCAGTTGAGCTATCAAATAAGAATGTAAAGCTACGAGAACCTCCAGCAGAGATAGCACTAGAAGCTGAAACAGTTAATGCTGAAGTAGCTCCATCGTCGCCTGATAGAAAGTTGTTTGTCGAGTCTGTATAAACTCTTAAATTGAGGTTTACATCAGTTGATGGCCGAGCATCACTTGCATTTAGGTTTGTAAAGCGCACAGGTATTGAGGTGATTTCCCAATCTGAACTTACAACTAGTTGATTAGACGAAATATCATCTGAAGGCTGAATATCGAATCCTTCACTTTCGAGGTTAATTGTTGAATTAGAAACGGTATAAGTTTTCCATCCGGAATTTTCTGCACCGGAAACATCAGGGTTACTGTAGCCGTCGCGAAACCGTAACTCACCTGAGTTTTCAGGGGTAACTTGAATGTATGGACCTCTCCAACCCGAACTGATGCCAGTGCTACTATCTGTATGCCACACTGTTATCGTTATAGCATTGTTACAAACGGACTCATAGGTTTTGGGGTCTGTCACAGGCGACTTTTCATCACCTAACTCTAATAGTTCAGCGAGACAAAGTGGTAGTCGTCCCATATCAGCAGCAAAACCACTGATTTCAGTTTGTCCGTTTAGTTTGCGGGTTGGGTCACCAACAATTGCTTGTCGAATAATATCCATCCGACGTTTAGTTTCATCATATTTGGCTTGGTCTTCTACATTTTCGGTAAGGAATAAGGTGGCTGATGCCATCAAGCTGATTAGAAATAAAACCAACACCATTTCTAATAAGGTGAAACCTTTTTGATATAGAGGCATGGATTGAAGATGTTTATTGAAATTCATAATGAATGCCTTACTTCAATAAACACAAAATCGAGTCAAGAGGGAAACCGTCACTGCCTACATTTTGTTCACAATCATCATCACCGTTGTAGTCATGATCAGCATTTAAACTGGTAATACGAGCAACACTGGTATCTAAGTCAAATAGAAAATAGGGCGTACCAAACTTTTCATAATCAGGCTCACTGGTAGCTGGTCGCCATGAATAATAGGCATTGGCGCCAATTGGAGTCGTGTTAAATGGGCTAGCTACACCCCAAAGATTAGCAATCACAGCACCAATATTGAGACTACCGGTACCATTAGGGTTTATGTTTTCACTAACATCAACGTACCCCGTTTTCCGTTGTAGATAGGGACCATTCCAACCACGCCGAGTATCGATGTTCCAACCTGAACCAAATGGGTCTTGAAATAACATCCAGAAGTTAGTGGGATGTTGGCACCATGCAATTATTTCGGCATCGTTTACACCTGCTTCACTTGGAAATGTCATCAATGAGTTTTGAACTGTTGAATTACCGCCGTTGAAGTCATCAGTGCAGTCATATTGACCTTGAGTTGGGAACGCATTAGCACCACTATCACGCCGAAATTTTAATAAGGCTTTACGAATTTCAGCCATTTCAAAGCGAGCGACATCATAACGGCCTTGGTCTTGAATTCCTTCGTAACCTAGTAAGGCAGCACTCGCCAATACAGCAAGCAGGGTAATAACTACGAGTAATTCTAATAACGTAAAGCCAGCCGATGCTGTAGGTGATTGTTTAGCAATCACGGGTGAGCAAAGCTTAGATTGAATTTGTAATTGTGTTGATGTGCAGCGTGTATAAATCATCTTAATGTCGGTTAAACAATAAACCCCTTATTTACTTGTTTCCGATTGTTACGGTAAACACCGTTAGAAACGATGCTTACGGTAAAAAACGAACCGATGATGTTGTGAAAAAAATGAAGCGGGATAAGAAAAGCTTATCCCGCTTCATTAGTTTTTACTAATTAATCAAAAAGGTTAGTCATCATCTGAAGCAGCAGTTGCTGCTGCAACAACTTGATCAATGGTGCGACCTTCAGGGTCAACCAATGCAATTAAACGTGCTTTTGGTAATATTTCTGCCGCTGAAATTGTTCCATCTTCAGTTGTTTCATCAAAACCATCTTGTCCTACAAGAAATAAGGCAATTGCACGAGCATAATTATCTCTCGGATTAATGTTATTGGTTCCGACTGTTGGCACTTGACCAATTTCTACAGCTTTACCTAGTGTTGCACCAGGGACTTCCTTACCAACACCTACAGCAACAACCAAGTTACACTGATCTGAATCAAGTGCATCACTGATAAGATTTAACCTTTTATTGTCAGTAAGAGCTGAACCAGTAAATGGTGTTGAGATATCTGCTGTTGCATAAACTTGGCAACTAGAGGCTGTACCACTGTTATCCCAACCTGTTGGCACGATTGATATTGCAGTGTTACCAGAAGCAATAGCTAAGCCGTCAAATCTTATTGCACCTTCAGCATCGGCTTTTGGAAACTCAAGCTCTGAACCTGAAATAGCACCACTAGCTACTTCGGAGTAACTTTCATTCATTGCTAGGTTAGGAACGAAACCTTTATTCCATGTTGTTGTTCCTACAATGGCTTGGAGCTCTTCTAGCCCTGCATTTCTTAATGAATCACCGATTGCATGCGTCACTGTGCTACCGCTTGTATTATTAGCATTAGCTGCAGTAATGGATAATTGACCAAAAAAGGCCTCAGTTTCACCTGCCATCAACTGCATCATGCCACCACTGGCAGATACTGCAACGGCATCGGCATTAGCCAAGCTATCAAATTGCTCAGGGTATTCACCTTCGATAACTCGGTAGTTACGCAATGTACCTTCTAATGTTGTTAGTGCTGTTGCAGCAGAAGCATCACGTGCATTTTCACCAATACCATCATAAGCAACCAAAGCAGCTGTTGCTAAAGTAGCTAATAGAGTAATTACAACTAATAGTTCTAAAAGGGTGAAACCACCTTGTTTAGCTTGTAATTTTTGTGCTTTAGCACGTGTTGCATCATCTTTGATGATTGATACGTCAGCGGAGCGGAATTTGCTGATAGCATTTTTAATTTGTTTAACGTTCATAACTCTCTCTCTTTAGTTAGTCCCTCAACTGCCTCACGCAATCTATCGGTGTGAAATAGTGTGTTTTCGTTTTTATCGATGCAAACTCACTTTGCTATCGTTTGTTACTGCTTGTAGTGAAGGGCTGTCCACTACAAAGCGATATTGCTTACCACAATGAAGAATTATTTCTTTTTGTTTACGTTTAAGAATTTTCATCTCTACGCGAATTTCGCCAAAACCATCATGAGTTAAAACTTCATCAATATAGTGCGAGTAGTTTTTCTTTGGCCATGTAATGTTGGTTGTTGTTTTCGTTACTCATGTTTTATTTCTGTTTTGGTGAACTCGTGGATTCGAATATTAGGTTGAAGTGATTTGTGAGGGTTATAGGAGAAAATCCTGTAATGTGAACTTGTTCACACTTTTGTGGGTGTTTCGCGGGTTAAAAGGCCAAAAAAACATTAATTCTATTTATTGGAAGTAACTTTATCCCCATGAAAATAAAGATTAAAAGTTGGTTTGATCTGGTTTTTGTTGTTAACAATGTAGGAATAAATCCTGAACTTCCAGATCGACTAGTAAACGTATTTTTGATCTGTATGATTTCTGACAACGAAAAATATTACTGCGGATATCGGTCGAAATAGATACTGCAATAAGCATGAAAGTAATCACAAAGGTGTTTAGAAATAATGAAAGTATTGTTAGTAGATGATCATGCAGTTGTACGTGCTGGTTTTCAGATGTTGTTATCAGCCCAACCATTTATAGATGAAATTATTGGCATTGATCGCGGTGAGCTAGTTTCCCATGAGTATGAACGCATACAACCAGATGTGGTTGTGATGGATCTATCTATGCCAGGTATTGGCGGCTTAGAAGCAATTCGCCGTCTTATCAAGCAGGATAAAGATGCCATTGTGTTGGTCTATAGTATTCATGAAGAAGATATCTATGTAGAACGAGCAATGAAGGCGGGGGCAAGGGGATATGTCAGTAAAAACAGTGCACCTGAAATTTTATCTGATGCTGTGCAAGCGGTAGTCGAAGGTAAAAGATATATTGAGTTCGATTATGAGGAAGATGCTGAGCAAAGTTTAGAGCAGAGTAATGAAGAACAATATCGCGAGGTCGTAAATCTATTATCACCCCGTGAATTTGATGTGTTTTGCCTCGTTGCTAAAGGTTTGACTGCTCATGCTGCTGCAGAACAATTACATTTAAGCTATAAAACAGTGGCTAATTATAATACGCAAGTAAAACATAAGCTGGGTGTAAGCACCGCGGCAGAACTAGCTCATATTGCCATTATGTTAGGCATTATCAAGCACTAAACAAATAGGTATAAACAAAGTTTTCAATCAAGATGCTAACGAGTTTCAAAGTACACTTTCAGAACTTATATATAAACGGCCTAGTAATTAATCCCATTTGTTTAATCTGGCTTCAGCTTTAATTGGTAACTGATGTTTGGATGTGATTCTTGGCTGTGTGTCTAAGTGGAACCATTAGCGTAATTATTTATCCTTATTTCAGTTCAAGTAAAACTGACGATAAAACCTGAGATCCATCAATTCAAACACATGCTGGTAATAGATGACTGTTATTTCTATCTTAACCACTTAGGCTGTTTTCAGAATTTAAATGTAATCGACAACACGCCGGTCAAGTGTAGTGAATTTCAAATTCTGGATCTGATGATCAAAACGATATGTTGGGGGTGAAGATCCCAACATCATGCAAAACTGACGGCCTTGAAAATTCAAACTGGACGAAACACATACCTGCTATTTCCGCGCGGCCAAGGGTTCGCATAATGTATATTATGTTAAATTGTATTTTAATAGTAAAGGCCCACTACCAGCATAAGTACTGGTATATCAAGAAACCGACAAAGACCCTATAAACGGTGGCACATATGTTGTTAGAAGATTTCCTTTCTACACGGATGATAGAAAGTTGACAGAATTTACTGATGCACGACACCGTGCCAAAATGACACGTGAGCAAGTTATGGAATACTTCGCCATTTCAAAACGTACATTTCAACGCTACGAATCACAAGAAAAGGCGCCAAAAGCTATTCTTGAATGTTTGCGTATGATGGGTGGCAAGCTTCCAAGCTTTAATACTCGAAACGATTTTACCGGCTGGTCATGTGGTCAAGGATTCCTATTTTCGCCTGAAGGAGACAAATTTACATCCGGTGATGTTAGAGCTGGAAAACTAGCACTGCTGGAAACGAACCGATTGCACCGGATTGAAGTTAGAGATCGTAAGAAGTCTACAGTGAAGGAATCAGCTAAGATTTATTACTTCCCATTAAGACGGCGAGAATCAGACCGACGATATAATTAGGGATCTGGGGCGTATGGATTCGGGTGTGTCCTCTACCATGGTGAGAATTTCAAAAGTGATCTTAGTTGTCTATGTCCGGATCTTTATACCTTTGAGCATCTCCCTCTTTCAAGGTACGGAGTGTTTTCATTGTTGTCCTCGCCTGTCCAGTACCCGACCAGGTGAGATTTTAGATATCTTCCCGTGTCAGGAGAAAAACGGATTTCATATAGCGATTCACAATGAAACATGCCATATGCGTAGCTACATCCGCTTGTAACGAAACTATTTCCTAATGTTGCATAACCGTGAGAATACTCATCCGAGTACCTATCCTTCTCAGTTTCGTTTAGTGGCCGTATTATAAATTTCTCTTCTTGAACGTTGAATGTTGAACTACCCCACTTGCCATTTTCAAAGAAGAACCCTGTCGCCTCATCTGCAGAACACAAGTACGAATCAGTATTCCCCTCACTCAGTGCTGCTGTAGCAGATAAGGTCAGTAGTAAAGTAATAGCTATTTTGTTGAACGACATTGTTATATCCATTTCGTTTATTGTCACGGGAAAAGTTAACACTGAACTACTTGGAGCATTCTTAGGTTCTGGTGGTCGAGACTGGGATGCATCGGTACGGAACACAATACTCTGCATCTTTATTCAAATCCATCTCGCTTATCTTCAAGATGATGAGTATAGGCCTGAAAGAAATAATCAGTGCTATGCATTAGATCAAATAACCAAACTGTTGCATTACGACATTGCTGCACTTGCGCAGATGAAACAGTCTGACTTTCAAGGCTGTTAGGGTGAGTTAGTGCATGCCTAATTTTGATTACAGCACATAAGTCTTCCCACTTACTGTTGTATTTCACAGACGGTTGTGGCCCACCAAGTGTTGAAATTAACTTAAAAAAACACTTAATATCTTTAGGTAAAGGAGTATTAAAAGATCGCTCTTTTAGTTCCCCATTATTATCCGGAGAATAGCTTATATTCATAAGGTAAGAGTAAGATCTAGGTTCTACAAAAAGCTTGTGTTCTCTAGAGTGTTCTAGATATGTTTGTTTAAGCAAAAAAATTGATGCTTCAAAGAGGGACACGGCAGTTCTAATATATGTTCTAGCCCAAAAATCGAAGTTGACGCTGCCTTCTGAATCTATAAAACCATCTATGATTTGCAGATCACGCAAATGGACTCGTGCAGTTTGAGCCAATAATGTCGTACTTTCTGTCATAACTTATCCCTGTAAACTTCGACTTTAACTATACAAAGTTCTGTTATTGTTTTTATTAAGGCGCAAATATAACATTGTCAACATGGGGATGCCGAACAATGTTGTTAAGTTAATTTAAAACGTTAAATTCAGTAGACGCATGATAGGTCTGGAGCTGGGGCGTATGGATTCGGGTACACCCTCTTCCATTGACGTTAATTATAAAAATGGGGGCATTTTATAATTGATAATTTAAATGTCGCATACATGACTCATAGTGAGCAAAGAAATCATTTCTATATTTTCTGGATAATCGCCTTAGAGCCAAAACGGACACTTATTTGTTATCCATTTTTAATATATTAATGACAAGTGATAAATTTAACCCCGTTATTGTACCCAGCATGCCACCACGTAACTCACCAATGGACCCATTAATTACACCGTAGTTATTTTCATAAGCAAGAATATATTGATTGCACTGTTCAATACTTATGTCGCGTATATATGCGGTTTCAATATCTGGATCACCTTGACGTATGAGAGGTGTGTTAAACCAAATATTGCCTGTGACTTCACTAAAAGCTTCTTGAGCGGTATTTAATTTACTCATAACACCCCAAGATGATGCAAATATTACTGAGTATTTTGCTTCAAAACGATGAACTTCAATAGCTTGTTTTTGAAGCTCTGCTCGCAGCACATTATATTTATCAGTCTCTCTAATTACGTGTTGTAAATTAAACTCTATGGTAGCCGCATCAGAACCATTATTAATATGGTTTGCGACCTCAATTAGATATTTTGCATATATGTTTGCAGAAGTCATGTTTCTAGCTGCTTGGTTAAAAAAAACTTCTATATCGTTAGATGCCTCGACTCTCATTTGTGACATTAAGTGTTGTTTTTGAATAGTTGAATTAATGCTAAAGGCAATAAGAAAGCCAGTTATTGTGATAATTGATGTTAAAACTGCAGTTTTTGAGTTTTCAGATAACTGATCAAGCCACAGCATTAACTCTGAAAAATTATATGGCTGACCGAACCCTAATGAGTATGAAAAATTATATAAGATAATAGATAAAATTAGAATACCAACTGGCTTAGCCACTAGTGATTGCACTATATACAATAAACTTATACATAACTTTACAAATAATCTTACCGCATATGTTTTTAGCTCATTTCTAGTCATAAATGAATATCCCTTTCGTGGCCAACAGTGTACTTAACGACCCTTTGGCCCATTAAACATTTTTTAGTGTGATTGATACAATTAAGTTCCTTGATAAATCTCATTTCTCCATATTGCTAATTCATGAGGAGCATAGACACCAAGTTTAACTTGGAAACTTTTTGTATCTTTAACTTCTATTTTTATCGGACCATCAGAAAACAGTTCAGCAACAGTCATACCTTCTGGAATGTCTTCTGGGTAGATTAAAATTGATTCGCCTACTTTCCTTGTCAGACTCAGCACAGGTGATTTCCTTATATATTAGAAAGAGAATAGTCCCAGCTTTTCACGAGTTAATCAATGAGCCCGACCCTTGCATTCGATTAATGCCTCCGCAATCACTATATCGCTGCATACACAGTGTTAAGCATTTCTTGGTTGATAAATTCAATTATCCTCTGACTGAAGACCAAATGCATAATCTTTGCTTGCGTTGATTAACTCAGGTGCACTATAAAAAATAAAAGGCGTTTTCTAATTGATAATTGATGCGGTGTATACTTTTACTTTACGTTTAAAAGGACTTAAGCATGAAATACCTAATCATGAGCATTCTGTTGGTTTTAGTAATAAATCCTGTACAAGCAAAACTGACAAAACAAGAACAAGCAAACTGTAAGTATTATGATGAACAAATCGAAGTCATCAATAAACGGCTTAGAAAAACTTACAAGGAACCGACAGGTAACCGGCTAAGAAAACAGCGTAAAGAATACAAAGACCTGAGATATAAGAACTGCTAATAATTCATAGGCAGATAAAGGGAACGCTTCACTTTAATTTGAGTCGCTCAATTTCAAAGCATTAATAGTTTTAGTAACTATTTCCATTCGCTCCCCTCTTTCAGGTGCCCAGGCTCTGCTGCCTTGAAATAAGCTTCGTATGTTTTCCTCCCATGCCGGTTTCTTATTTTCATATAAGACTTCAAATTTATCACTAGCCACTTTTGATTCAGAGCTAAATATCGCAACAAGAATGTCGTTGAGATCCGGACGGTCATCATCCAAATCTATTAACGATGGTTTTCCGACAATACGAGATAAGAATGAACAGTCTATAACGCCACCGGATAATAATTCAGCTTGCTCACTATGGAAACAGAAAATATATATTCCGACTACTCTTAATAGCATGTGTCCAAATATCAGATTAGCCTTGAAACCATCACTTTCAGTTACTATATGATAGATCTCCATATACCTAACGAGTGTTTCTACTTCTCTTAAAGACAAATTATTAGTCTTAACCAGCGTTTCCAACAAATAAAAAACTCCTTCCTCAGTAAGTTTTGAATCAGCGAGAACTTGACTAGCTTCTAGCAAACCTTGCAGATGAATAACGGATACAAGCCTTTCGTTGTGAGCTTGTGAGTTTATTACTTGCGGTAAAATGAAGCTGTAAGATATAAATTTATCAAGATATTTCTGGGCGTCAATGGCACCATATGTATGAATTATAGATGCCCTGAGTTGTTCCTTATTAGTAACTAAAATGAACTGGATATTTGGGACATTAAAAATATGTTTTATATATTCAAGGATTGTTACTGAATAGTCAGGTCTACACCTATCAAGTTCATCAATTACTATAATAATTGGCTTGGCATTAGTTACTTCTACAAGAGTGTTAATTAGTAATTCAATATTCTCTTCAGATGCTACATGGTCTTTTAAGACAGCTTCTACAGCATGATTGGCAGCAGCATCTCCAACCTTCTTTAGTTCACCATCAAAATCATCTGCTATATCAGCAGCGTCTTGCTTTAGAACCCAGCTTACTCCAGCTTTAAGAGTTGTTTTGATACCAAATTTTATAGCTGGTAATGCCTTTTCAATTAGGGATGTTTGTTCATCCTCAGGCAAAATCTTGATTATTGAAGATAAAACGGCGAGTAAAGGCTCGCTATTATTGTCATATCGAAAGGCATCAATATAGACCACCTCAAAGTTAAGGTCGCTGCATTTTATGTGATTGATTAATTTTTTACAAAATTCAGTTTTTCCTGTGCCCCAGCCACCATCTATGATCATTGGAGAAACTCGAGCATCTGAGGCTAACAGTGAAGTGATTTTTTTGGCAATACCTATCCGAGCGAACTCATCTCGAGTATCAAAAGTAATATTATCTGCAATTTCATTTACCATAAGTATAAAAACTCTGAGTCTAATAGATAGCCTGCCGACCTAAAACGATAAATGAGAATATAACATTAAAGATAATGGTATGTATAAATGGGACCGTAACCACCCTCTTTCATTGACGATAATAAGAAAATTAAGAGCACTTTCTAATTTTTAATATAATCGATGAATGAATATTCATGCCCGTTTAACTATCAACTCAGCTGTTCGCTCTCGCTTCCGCTCGATGCGTACCTTCTGATTATAAATTAATGTACTGCATGAAATCTTCTGTATACCTTGTGCACTTTCTAAAGCTTATTTCTAGCTTATAACCATCAGAGTTATAACAAACACAAGAATCAGCGTTAGCCATGCAAGCAACTGGACTATCTGAATTTACAGGCGTTAGTGAAACTGGTGTTTCTTCGCTTAAGTCATATTCGTTAGAAGTAGTCTCTGCGACTTCAATATTTTCGGTATCACCATCGCGGAAGAAAAATGCTGATGCTTTTGGAATGATGATAAACAAAAAGACAATTAGAACAGCCATGCCATATAAACTGCGTTTTGCCCATTTTGGAACATGGGCTTTATGCGTATGAATTGTTGCAGATTTGTACTTGCCGAAGAATTCCTTTGGGTAACTCCATACCCAATTATCATTTTTTTCTAACTGGGCAGATTTATCGATATCGATATGGCCATCTTTAGCAAAGACCTTTGCGTTCTGAGTGCCATACATGCGAATAATATGATAGTGCCGATTTACAAGCCGACGAATATGGGCATGTAATAATTTTGGATGCTGTGTAATTAGAATGATATCGAAACCACGATGTCTATGTGTTTCAAATTCTTGAATGTCTGAACGTGAAGAACGACCTTGGCCATCTGGTGGATACTTTTGCTGACACTCATCATAGAAAACGATTGAGCCGTCAGGACAGTCTCGCCAATCATCAGGAGCAGGTAAAATGCCCTCAATATTAAGGCCATCGATATCGCTATAAATTGGCCTAGCGTCTCGACCTTCTTTAATCTCTTGTTCATTAATATCAAGATATTCTTTTAGTAGTTCACCTACTGCATAAAGTGACTTACCACTACCCGGAACACCTGTAACTAAACACAGCATTAATTAACCTTTAGACCGGCAATATTAGCGACTGAAGTTATAGCCATTCGCGTCAATAGGGCACTGCCTGTAATTGATAAAGCCTCGCCTGCACCACCAAGCAATGCGAGTTGAAGCGCGACTTGTGGCAGTCCATTAAGGGCAAGAATAGAATCAGTTAAGAGTGTCTCTACAACAGGAAATAACGCTGCATAGACAACAAGAGATACGCCAGCACCAGCTAATATCATTGGAATAAAACCTGATAAAGCCCATGCAATAGCGCCATAAATTACTGTAGCCACTAGCCTCTCCTTGTGCCTGTAAGAATATAACCGGCACCCAGTAAAGACAGAAAGATGATTACCGGTAAAACGAAAGTAGTAGCAGCATCACAAGCTATTGTGTAATCAGTAGTATGTGTCCCTCCTCCCATCATTGGAGTAACAACAGGTGGTGGACAGGAACCAGAGCCTAGACCAGAATTCCAATCTACGACTTCGATAGTTTCAACTGGAAGTAAAGGAACGTCTGGCTGTTCGGGTTCTTCCATGATCCAATTTGCTAAATCACACATAATCCCAGCCCACGAACAAAAAGCGGGTAAATCTGTTTCCGCTGTCTCGGTCGCAGTTTGAGAACCATCTGGATTATTGATAATTGTAGTGGTCGAGGTAGTCGTTTGAGTTACATCGTTATCCGTGTAATTTTTTGTATACCAATTATTGGTTTCACTTAAAGATTGAGTGTACTCAGGTGAAGTAATTGGTTCTCCTGTAGAAGAATCTTGAACAACATCATCCCAGTCTATATTTGGTGCAACGTCATTAATGAAATTATCATCGCTGATAGGGACTGGATCACCAGCAGGTTCACCGTAAGGATTACCAGAAGGTAAGGATTGAGAAGATGTCCAGGTTAATACCGAACCGGGACCGCGAATACCATAAGTATGTTGATTACCAACTGTGCGATCGTAATACCAATCAGAAACAGGAATACCAATAATAGCGGCTGATGCCGTCAGGCATTGAGTAATCGTGACATTGCTAGTGCCGTTATAACCGCAAATACCAGTAACAGTTGAAGCTGGAGTGGCTGGTTCGCCCTCCCCCATAACTTGGCCTGTTTCAGAGTCAAATAAATAAGGAGTAGCCGCTAATGCAACAGTCCACGCAAGACCGGCAGGTGTAAATGATTTTAATGAGAGTAGATTTTTAAGACCAGAAGCTCTATATTTAACAGGCATCTTTTTAGTACTTGGCGCACTGGTATTATCTGGTGTTTTCTTTAGTGGATAATCAACTTTAAACGCTGAATTGGAAAAAGCTTTATCCCAGTTAGCTATTATTTGAGCGTTATTATCGAAAACGTAAGCAGCATTAACAGCAGAGCTAAAAACTAGCGCCGCCGAGACGATCCCAAAAATAAGATAATACCTGCAACTAGATAAATAAATAAAAGAACCCATCCTTCCATAGACCTCACCTGATAAAAATAAGGGGAGAGTTTCCTCCCCCCTTTTAAATTAGACAACGCGACGTACACGTTTCCAGTTTTTAATACCTGCTTCAACGGCTAAAACAAGCCCACCGATAGCAGCGATAGCAACAACGCCGAGAGCAATCTCAGCTAAAACAGCAGTAATATCCATGCTATATATCCCTATTAAATAACGTCCTGTAGTTTTACCCATAAGTAGCTGACAGCCCACAGGACATATGCTGCGGCAGCTAATTCGTTAGCCTCGGAAGGTGTAAGTGGTGGTAATCCGAAACCAACTGTTTCACTAGTTGTAACTTCGACAAATTGAACATATTCAGCAGAGTCTAATAAGTAAAACTCACAAGTGGATCCATCAATACGGATAGTTGTATTTGAGTACTGATATGCACAAGCAGCCATGATTAATTAAGCAGCTTTGACAGCAGATTTAAATGGCTGTAATTCTGAAAAATCACAATTGATATTGTTATAAGCAATACCGAAAGCTGATGATTTAAGCTCATACTTACCAACTGGCATAGGTTGGATAGAATCAGCAACGGCTTTATCCTCACCTACGAAAAGACGATATTCGAACTTGTCCGGATGTTTCTCGCCTTCAATCCATAAAAGAGCTTTTTGTGAAGCTGTGAACTCTAATTTTGAATTATCACGGTAACTTGGACGTGATGTAGTTGGTAAGCGTTCTTGTTTTTCAATTTCGATAATAATAAGTGGCATGTCAGTTTCCTTAAGTTGAAACAATGATTAGTGGAAAATAACTTTCGTCTGTTTGATAAAAGTCAGTGGGTTCACGACCTGACAAAGTTCTAATGATGCGAGATAAATACACATCAATACCTAAGCCAATAGTGATTGGTAGCCAGCCGGTAACAAATGGCGGCGCTTGAATGTTGGTAGATGAATAACGGCGCTTATTAAATTCAACACTGTCATTTTTTGTTATGTATTTAGCGAGATATAAAGCTATACGCTTTGGATTCCATGAGTTTTTACCGATAGAGCGAGGACTGGTGATATCAATGTTGCCTTCACCGACAATGTCGCGCCAAAACTTACGAACTTTGTTTACTGGAAAGAATCCAGATATCGCCATATGGAAATGTACAGCCCCACGTTTTTGAAATTCAGGGACGCAGATATATTGCCAATCGGTATCAAACTCGGCTTTCATTTTTCGGCTAAATGCTTTCAGGTCAGACCATGCTTGAGCTAAGTCAGTCATGTTGTCTCTATAGGTAAGTGTCAACATGCGGTCTGCATTCATCATCATTGATTTGTATTTGACTTGTTTCTTAGCTCTAGATTGGGATTTACCAAGAACAATCTCATTCATTTCTGATTTTTCTGTGTTGTCTCGTTTAGCACCGCCACCCTTTCTGATTGATTGGTCAGAGTCGAGTTTCAATGCAATACATTCAACATCTCCAGAGTTAAACGATAATACTTTTGTATACCATCCTTTTCCTGTGCTTCTTTCATCTGAAAAGAAGCCAGATATAGAATTCAGTGTTCGAACACCTTCTGAATTTTTGTCTTCACTTTTCTCGGTTTCACCGTCTGTGTGATTAAGTGTTCCCAATTCAAGTCTAGCTAACTCGCTACGCTCGTCAGCAAAAATCACGAAGCTTGCTCCCGTAAAAAGTACGGTAATGCAGTACCTCGGGCATTTTGTAATCTCTTCATTTCTAGTAATGCTAGAGCCACAGATTTATATGAACGATATTCCCTGAACTGCTTAGGAATTGAAAAGCGATTAACTCTGTCAGTAGTTACAACAAAAAAATCACCATTTTGGATATCTTGGAAAAGTGTGTATTCAGGATTCATAGCCGGTTAGTCCTTTAATTCAATGCCAGTGACGAAGAGATAAGGCAACCGGCAAAAGAAACCCTCCTCGTCACTGGGCTTGAGTTATGAAGCTGAGATTGTCGGTTGCTTGTGTCCATGGATAAGTACTAGACTACAAGTATAGACGCATGTCAATGGTAATGGACTAGTCCATGGGCATAGAGTGTACTCAGACATAGACAGGGGCCAATAATGAACACTATTCAATATCTAGACGAAGCCAAGAGAGTTAAAGGGTTTACAAGTGATTACCAGCTGTCTAAAGCGCTAGGCTGGGGACGCCAAAAAATAAGTAATTACAGAAACCTTCCACAGCACATGGATAATGAAGCAGCACGTGAATATGCGGAATTTATGGGGCTGCCAGTATTTGAAGTAATTGCCAATATGGAAGTACAAAGAGCCAAAGATTCTGGTCACAAAAAAGCATGGGAAAGGCTTGCAAAGCTATCAAAACAAGCAGCGTTCGCCTCACCTAACATGTTGATTTTGCTGTCTATTTCTTCATTTATTCAGTATATTGTATATTATGTTAAATAGAGAATTTTAATAGTAAAGGCCCACTACCAGCATAAGCACTGGTACATAGAAGAACTGGCAAATATGAATAGGATGTGGCGCGCACGTTGTGGCGCACACTTGTTTTAAGGTGAACAATAAAGAAATGACAGAATTTACACAGGCACGACACGTTCAGGTTCCAGGTTTTAATATCCGAAACTGGTCATTCAACGGTGGATTTATACATTCACCAGAAGGTGAAAATTCACATCTGGTGATGTGAAAGCTGGCAAACATGCACTGCTAGAAATGAATCGACCACATCGTATTGAAGTTAGAGACCGGAGAAGGTCTACTGTTCGGAAGTCAGCTACAATTTATCAATCCCCGCTAAAACGAAGAGTATAAGACCGACTATATAAGTAGTGAGCTGGGGCGTATGGCTTCGTATACACCCTCTTCCATTGATGATGATTTCAAAAATGAGGGCATTTTCAAATTTTTAATCTAGTCGGTGAATGAATATTTCGCTCTCGCTACCGCTCGATGCGGACGGTCTGTTTGAAATTAATGCACTGCATAAAGTCTTCTGTATATCGACTGCATTTTTAGATGGGGAACTAATTCCCGAGAGCTCTTTGCTGAATAACGGGGGTGGTGCTAAGATGCGAGTAATACGCTTGCCTTATATGATTAATACAAAAAAGATTACCGATTGATTAAGCGCCTAGCCTTGCTCATCCCTATTATCTCAGCTATAAATTAGATATTACTTTCTCACTCGCCATCCAGAACCATTCAATATGTTTGTACGTATCTACCTCGGTTTAATTGGAATTATTCTTGCTGCTATATTAGCGAGCTATTTACTTTTCTCTACGGTCAATGAAGCTCGCTTAATCACTTACAATGAAGACATTTTCTCCGGCACATTTTCTTTGATTCGTGAAGGTTTAAGTCGACATAAAGGGAAGAAACAAGAGCAATGGCTATCAATTGTGAAACGCTTGAGTGGCTTAGATCTACAACTCCCCTATTCAAATCAGGTCGAACTTAGTGCCGATGAACGCCAAAAGCTTAAAGCGGGGGAAATAGTTTTTCGTTTTGATGAACCCGAAGAAATTTTTCATGTTTTCGCGGCTATCACAAATGCTCAAGAGAAGGACTTTCAATTAGTCTCAACGACTATCAAGAGTGTGACAGAACAGCAGTTAAGAGTAAGTGCATTATTGGTATTGAATGAGTTAGGACGCTTCTCAGCCAAGGATCGTACCGATCAAATAATACGTTTACAAGACTCATACTCTTACCCACTTTCAAATCAACACATTAATAAACTTCCACTAGATAGCAAACAAACCAAACGACTGCTAAATGGCGATGTCGTTGTTGTCCTTGAAATTGACACTAAAGGTGAAGAAGCACTGTCTGTTTATAGTTTAATCGATAAACAAACTAAACAAACTTTGGTATTAGGTCCCATACCAACCTTTCAGACTACCCCGATAGCATTACTTATTACCTTATTACTTGTTTCATTATTCATTACCGGCTTGGGCGCATACTTTATGGTGAGGCGTTTAGAAAAACGTTTACAAAGTATGTCTACGATGATGCAACAATTTGGGCCGGGTTTTTTTAATACCCGTGTCAAAGACCAAGGCGTTGATACTGTGTCAGAGTTAGCAGGCAGCTTCAATGGTATGGCTGAACGTATTAGTGAACTGATTACAGACCAAAAACATATGACCCAAGCGGTTGCCCATGAATTAAGAACCCCCATCAGCCGTATGAAATTTCGCCTTGATATGTTGGAAAATCAACTTGAATCAATTTCAGATGACAGCGCACAAGAAAAAATACAGGGTTTAAGAAAAGACTTAGACGAACTAAACCACTTAGTTGATGAAACACTCTTTTTTCAACAACTCGATACCAGTACTAACAAGGCAAGTTTAGCAAACCAAAAGCTATCCTTATTTAAGGTCACAGACTGCATTCATGACGTTGAAGCGAAAACACATTCACTCTACCCAGATAAAAATATCATCTTGAATTTACCCAATAAAATGGAGTGTGAAGTAGAGGCCAACTTGTTTTATTTAACCCGTTTATTACAAAACCTAGTTGTTAACGCTTTACGCTATAGCAACACCTGCATACAAATTAGCATCGATGCGCTTGAGGATCATTATCAAGTCAGAGTAGAAGATGATGGCATGGGAATTGACCAGGAACATTGGGAATCTATTTTTCAACCATTCCATAGAGTCGAGTCCAGCAGAAACAAAAAACTTGGCGGCTACGGTCTGGGTTTAGCCATTGTTGAACGAATCGCAACCATGCATGAAGGTCGTATAACCTTAAGTGATAGCGATTTAGGCGGCGCATGCTTCACCTTTATCTGGCCAAAGAGTAGCCATAAGAGCTAATAAATTCAACAATCTAACATCTGCTATACAAAGCCTAAACGTGAATCAGTAGGTATTAACAAAGCCCTATGGCACTATAAATATGACAAATTCCTTTAAGCATGATTTTATAAAAAGTATCGATTATAAAATGAGCAAAATACTTAAACGTACATTATTGCTGCTTAGCACCATCCTTCACATGATTTTCTCTCAAGCACTTTGGGCAGAGGAAGGTGATGGGTTTGAGTTAGGCAGTGATAACCGCTTTGATTTGCGCCGTTTATATGATTTAGAAAATAACAACAATCACACCCTTTTATCAAATCAAACTGAAGAAGAAGGTGACGATGAAGAAGACGATGACGAGAGAGAAGAGCTTGAAGCACTGCATAGACTAGAACTCGAGGACAAAGACGAACTCGAAGAGGAGTTCGAAGAGGAGTTCGAAGAGGAGTTCGAAGAGGAGTTCGAAGAGGAGTTCGAAGAGGAGTTCGAAGAGGAGTTCGAAGAGGAGTAGCCTATGATTAACACAGATTCAGTAAAACAGTTCATCCTCCTAATCGAAGATGATGAAGAGCTCGCCTCGTTAATAAAAGAGTACCTTGAGTCAGCAGAATTTCGGATTGAGATTCAAAGCCACGGTTTAGATGCCATACAGCGCATCGTAAACGATCAGCCAGACTTAGTCATTTTAGACTTAATGCTTCCGGGAAAAGACGGTATCAGCATTTGTAGAGAAGTACGCGCTGTATTTCACAACCCGATCTTAATGCTCACAGCCTCAAGTGACTCCGTTGACCATATACTGGCCCTTGAAGTTGGTGCAGATGATTTCATTAATAAGCCTGTTGAACCTCGTATTTTACTCGCTCATATCCGTGCATTGCTGCGTCGAATGAACCTCGCCCCCGAGGTGAACATCCCCACTCAATCATCTAAAACTGGAGCAGAAACTGCAGTACGGAACTTTGGACAAATAACCATTAACACCGCAATCCGCCAAGTAAAATCAGGCGCTCAATTACTAGAGTTAACAACACCTGAATATGATATTTTACTCATACTGACCCAACACCAAGGCCACATACTAAGTAGAGATGATATTTTCAGGTCTTTACGAGGTGTTGAATATGATGGGCAAAATCGCTTAGTTGATATTACTATTTGCCAATTGCGTTCTAAGTTAGGTATCGATGGATGTAGTCATCGACACATTAAAACCATTCGTAACAAAGGCTATATTTGTGTTGAGTCAATTGACTAAAATATAGTGCCCTCTTCCTCCATCGGAGCGTTGACATTCAGGTTATATTCTTTTACCCCAAATGTTAGGTAATGTTAGGTATTTTCTAACATTATCGTAGCAACCCAACATTTTACTAACTTTCCGCAAACAGACCCACATGCCAACTATGAAATACTGACTTTTCTACAATTAGGAGTGGAAAAATCAGTGAAACATCAAAAGGAATTCTCTTCATTCACCTCTAACGTGATGCCACGTATGGATTTACTGATGTTCCTTGCCGCAGCCGTGCTGTTTTATTTGCATATCTCAGGTCAAGGAGGTATCAATTGGTTGACGCAACAATTAAGCCTTGTTCGCGCTTACAATCTAAGCTTTATTAGCGAATTTCAGCCCGACGACAGCGAAGTAAATATTTACACGTATTACCCTGCTAACAATGTGCGCCAGCAAGTAATCGAACAGTCAGAGTATGGACATGCTGATGCCAAAATTGAACAAACAGACAATGGCCACCTTATTCATTGGATTGCAGATGCACAAACCCAACAAGTGAAGTACAGCGTTAAGTTAATTACCCACCCATTAGAGTTTGAATTAGACCAAAACCTGAATATTCCGGCAGGCTATCCTGACCAAAACATACAACAATATTTGCAGCCCAGTGATGCTATTCAAGTAAATCACCCTGAAATCAGTACACTCTGGGATACGATAAAACCTAGCGACCCACACAATACCTATGATGTATTGAATGCTATTTATGATTACACATACCATGATTTAGAAACCGTGGCCTTCAAAGGTCCTACGGATGCTCTCACTGCCAAGCGTTTAGGCATTGCAAGTTGTAATGGAAAAAGCCGCTTATTTGTTGCCTTAGCACGTTTAAACAACCTACCCGCTCGCTTAGTAGGTGGTCTAATTTTGGACGGTAGAGAAAAACGTACGTCTCACCAATGGGCTGAAGTATTAATACAAGATCACTGGATACCGTTTGGACCAACCAATGGTCATTTTGCATCCTTACCAGCACATTACTTACGTCTGTATACAGGAGACCAGGTCCTTATCCGTCACACTAGCAATATCAATTTTGACTATCGCTTTGATATTGATGAAGTGCTCATCTCCCCCACTTTTTATAAAAAAATTGACGGCTTAGGTTTTAGCCAAGGTCAACTAACAGCAGCCTTAAGTGAGATGAATCTTTCTCCAAAAACAATTGGAATTGTGTTGTTATTCCCTCTATGTAGCTTATTGATTATCTTCTTGCGCAATGTAGTGGGCTTAAAAACCTTCGGCATTTTTATGCCGATGTTGATCGCTGCATCTTGTTTTTATACCGGCTTATTTAATGGTGCAATTGGCTTTGGCAGCCTGCTCCTTTTTGCATGGTTCGTTTATTGGGTTGCCGACCGCATGCATTTACTTAAAACAGCTCGTTTAGCCATTGTTATCACTTGTGTAATCGGCGTTTCAATATCGCTAATTTTATGGAGTGACAATGCCATGCGCGTGGAAGTTGGTATGCTTTCTGTCTTTCCTGTGGTGATTATTAGTTTTATTGCAGAGCGCCTAAACCAGTCAATGGGTGAAGAACAATGGCAAGATACCTTAACCACTAGCTTAGGCACGGTAATAACCATTGTTTTATGCTACGGCCTACTGCAATCCATGATGCTAAAAAATATTTTTGCAATCTTGCCAGAAATGTTTCTCCTGATATTAGCTGCGCAGATTTATTTAGGAAAATGGTCTGGTATACGTCTATCTGAACTGTGGCGCTTCAATGGTCTATTAAAAGATGGAACCGGGTCGGTACTGGGTATTAACGGCCGTAATCGTGACATTATCTATCGACATAATGATAAAGCGCTCCTCAAATTAGCCGCCGATAAGCTAGCAGCAAAAGATTCGATGCGTGAACAGCAAGTACCTGTCCCTAAAACATTGTTAGTCATTAAAAGCCATGCTGATATTTTGAAATTAGCTGACTGCATCAATAAGTACACTTCATTTGCCCTAAAACCGAACAAAGGATCTCAAGGCAAAGGAATTATCGTTATAGGTGGTAAAACAGATGGCGTCTGGCAGGGGGCTGGAAATAAACAATGGACACTGCGCAAACTCGAAAACCATGCCATTGAAATTTTATCAGGCTCTTACTCTCAATCAGGCGACTCAGACGTCGCTTATATTGAACCCTTGCTGGTTCAACATTCAGTACTACAAAATATTGCACCAGATGGCTTATGCGATATTCGTATCATTGTCGCAAAAGGTAAGGCGGTAACCGCCATGCTGAGAATGCCGACAAAATCCTCCCGCGGAAAAGCCAATTTACATCAAGGTGCTATCGGTGTCGCACTAGACTTAGCAACAGGAAAAACAACGGCAGCCCGTCATCATGGAAAATTCATTACAACCCACCCTGACAATGGCGCTAGTTTACTTCAAGTACAAATCCCCAAATGGTCAGGCATTATTGAAATGGCAGAACGTTGCTATCAAGCCGTACCACTCGCGTATCTAGGTGTTGATGTCTGCATTGATCAAAGGCATGGCGCATTAGTATTAGAAGTAAACGGCCGGCCCGGCCTAGAAATTCAGAACGTAACAAACAGAGGTTTTTATCATGACTTGGTGGCGCAAATTGAAGCCGTTTAAGATTTCGTCTAACAGTGCATCACACCATACACAGCCTAGAATAAAGCATGCTACACCCATTCTGCTCTACGGCGTTGTAATTGGCGGCGCACTTATTTACTCTGAAAACTATTTTCGCGAGGGTGTGGTCAGTTTAGCTACGATAAAGGTATCAACTTATTCAGATGACTTGTCTGCTTCTCTCGAAAACTCGAGGCAAGAAGATGGCACAGAACTGCTGTTCACTCTAGAGAATAAGAAAAATGAAACAAAGCTGGATAGTAAAACCACGCAGCAAGATAAACCACCCACTACCAAAATAAAATCCCCCATTTCGGTTTTATTTGATCAAGCCCTATTACTTTCTAGAGAAGGTAAACAGCATGATGCAATTGAAATTTATAACAAAATAATTCACCAAAAACCTAACCACCAGATGGCAACGATAAATTTAGCCTTACTACTAAAGAAATCTGGTGACTACCCTGCTGCCATTCAAACACTAGAACATGCCTTAGCAATTTCAGGAAGCGCTCGGAAAGGGAAAATTTATGCACTGTTAGGTAGTTGTAATGAAGCTTTAGAACAACATACAAAAGCCATCAAACAGTACAATAACTCCATTGAGTTTCGGCCGTCACATGCACTCACATGGCGTCGTTTAGCACGTGCATCCTCTTTAGCCAGTCGCCCATTTCCTGAAGTATTAGAAGCCTACAACCGAGCCATTGCTTTAAACCCAAATGATGCCGCCGTTTATCTCGAAAAAGCGCAGTTCCAACTTTATACTTTAGATTTTGAAGGTCTCATAACGACATTAACGAACAAACAAATTCCAAAGCTAAATCGACAAGAACATAAGTTAAATAAAAACCGATTACTCACTCTCTCCTATAATGAGTTAGGGCGAATCAATAAAGCGAAGCAGCAAGCTAAAATATTTCAAAAAATCTTGCCTAAAAACGCATTAAATAAAGACCTCGCATTAATCGCAATCATCAAAAAACGTTATAAGCATGCCTTGTCACTGTTAAAGAGTTCCTCCTTTAATGAAGCAACTTACCTTAAAGCAATGTCCTTGCAATTATTGGGAAATACAGAGGAAGCAAACGCACTATGGCAGTCATTATTGGATGATCAGAGATTTACATTTTTAGCCCAACTTAATCTTGCTCAATTTTTTGCACATAACGGACAAAAACAGCAAGCGCTAACGGTCTTTACAGGTTTATTGAGTAAAGCTATCTACTCTGCAAATGTTGCATATAAAATGAGCCGGCTATCCATTGACCTTAAACAAGAGCAATCTGCCTATCACTATGCAAATCTGGCCTTATCAACACAGCCAAACCGTAGGAAATACCTGTTATTAATAGCAGAAGTTGATCTCCAGTTTGGCAAATTAAACCAAGCTTTTAATCAGCTAGAGGCTTTGTCATTAAAATATCCTAAGAGCAGATCTATTCTAAGACAGTGGGCACGAACACTTGAAAGCACAGAGAGATATCCTGCTGCAATTGAAAAATACCGTTTACTCACAGCCAGTAATGAGAAGAAAAGTGATTTACTTGCATTAGCAAAACTATTAATCAAAGCAAATAATATTGAAGCATCCAACAAGGTGTTAAATGTATTACTTGAGAAACATACTGGCCACATTGAAGCACGTTACTTATTAGCTGAAAACTTATGCCAAAACAACCTACAAGATGAATGCCACTACCAAGCTGACTTGGTTCTAAAGCTAGACAAAACACATGTAGGTGCAAAAATTTTAATGTCTGAAATTTAGGCAATTAAACACCAAGAGAAATGACAATGTTTAACACAGTTCAAAAAATCACGAAGACGCATATATTTTGTTGCATGCTTACTTTAACTATATTGAGTATCAGTGGATTCAGCAGCTATGCAGATGCGAAAACACCTAGTAAAAGTAAACTAAGCTTAAGTTCAAACACAGGGTATGACTCAAACCCCTTTCGTTTCTCAGACGGACTTGGCGCAGAAAGTGCGCAATATATCGAGGCTAGAATTAGTGGTAGTTATGCTCTTAACGAGAATTTCTTTACGTTTACAAAATTAGATGCACGCCAATACGACAACGATTCAAATGATGCAACTTCATCTATATATACTTTAGGAGCTGGCTTTAAAAAGCGCTTTAAACTAGAGGGCCAAAAAATGAAGTTTAAATCCAAATTACAGTATGGAGTCAGAGATAAAACCTACGTCAGCCGTACAACAGGAGAGATCGCCGAATCGAGTAATACATATATTGGTGACCGCTACGACTACACCTTTTGGGGACTAGACTCTGACTTGGCCTGGGCTCCCAATACAATAAATATATTCACCGTTAATTTTGATTATTTAAACCGTGACTATGAAAATCTAAATATCCCAACTTTAAGTAATTTAGATTACAGCGAATATACACTGGGCGTAAATTGGAAACATAAGTTTGATAAAAAACATTCTTTGAAAACTAAAATAGCACACAGACTTAGAGATTCTGATGGAAAAGATGGTCTAGCCTACAATACCTGGATGGGCCGACTTACATACTCTATCAAAGCAAGTGACTCACTCGGCTTGTCCTTCATTGCACAATATGACCACAGAGAAGATAACAAAACAGGTAAAGATGACAATAATAAAATACTTGGTCGTTTAGGCTTAACGTATAACCTGGATAAACAATCAGAATTAAATGCATCGGTCATTTACTCACAATATGACTACCCAAACAGAGGTCAAATTAGCAACGATCAAGATGAAGAGTTAAGCGAAGAAAAAGGCTTTCGTTATAAGATACAATACCTACGAAATATCCTCAGCATAAAAGGCTTAGCCGTTTTAACGACACTACGCTATGACGATATTAAATCCGATCTCAGTACCTATCAGTATGATAGAAGCCAAGTTTCAGTTGGAGTGAAATATGCTTTTCAGCTGTAAGCCAGTTCACCAAGAGTGGTATAAATTTAAACTATATAAAGTACTCAACATAAAAAAGGCAAGCCAGAAAGGTTTGCCTTTTTTATGTTAATCAATGTCCCGTCCTAAAATAAGTTGACACAATGAGGACTTATTTATGGAAAGCCCAAAGGGCACAACACATAAGCAAGGTAAAGAAGGTAAAGGGGACGCTTTAATTTAATCTTCATCTTGATGTGAATTTATTTTTTTGTCCGTTTCATAGCCCAGCAGCTAACACAGTATAGTTGGTAAATAATGTATGGCGTTATGCCGAGTATTAGCGCTTCTATACCTTGAAGCTGTTCACCTGCTAGCACGACGACAATGACGAGTAACAGTCCGGTAACGCCTAGCTTGACCAGCTTAACCCATTCTTTAGTTATGCCCTTCTTCACTTTGAGTCCTTTTCAACTTAATTAAGTTAATTGCAACTCTACTATACATAGTGTGAGGGGGTAAAATTTAGGCTCAAAAAAGTACTATTACCAAGCTGAATGACACGATTATAGATATTTTTTGAGAATCTCTTGGTATTCATCTGTTTTCTTGAATTCGATTAACGCTTTGGAAAACCGCTCGACAAACTCTTTTTTCACCGTTTTTTTGGAAAACATAAGATAAAAATTAGTCGTCGCAATAGGAGTAGGAAAATAATAAAGATTGTTATATGCGTCTACTTTTTTTAGCTGGGGTCTGCTTTTTGCGAGGTAGAGAGTCGTCTCTAATACTGCAGGCATATAGTCAAACCGCCCTCTGATTAACATAGCTATATTCTGTGTTTCAAAAGGAACCTCTGAAATGAAGGAGTTCTCCGTGACATATTTCTTGAACGTAGAGGGATAGTTATATCCTAAGATAAGCCCTATTCTCTTCTTCTTTAGGTCGCTCAATTCGTCGAAATTCAACACCTCCTTTTTCGAATGTTTAATAAACAAAACCCACTTACTGGTGACGATAGGTTCAGTGGGGAAATGGCAGTATTTCTTTCTTTCATCATTGATAGAAGCGGTATAAACCGCATCTAATTTTCCGTGATAGACCAATTTCTGTGCTCTCGCCCAAGGGTGGACTCTATTTTCCGTAATGGAAATTCCCATCAGCCTAAACGTCGCATTAATAATTTCAGTACTCAGACCAGAGGTTTGATCATTTGCTTTATCTTCATAACTGAAAGGAGGCCAGTCCTCAGTACCTAAAACAATGGATGTACGCTGTCCCATCACGATATTACTTGTTAGAAGAAGGAGTAGACCTAGCCCAATGATCTGAAATCTTATTATTTTCATGATCTATTCCATATCAAAAAGTTTGATTTTAATCATTGAGCAGGAAAGGCCAACAGTATGTTTTCTCTGAATCATTAGAGGTCATACCTGATTCCAATCATCAAGATTCGACCGCCACGATCTGCGGGATCAAAGTTTCGTGCTGATGAAGTTGTTTGTAGAAATGGAATCATGCACACCCTCTTCCATTGATGATAATTATAAAACTGAAAGCATTTTCTAAATTTTAAGTTAATCGATGAATTAATATTCATGGCAGTGAAGTCCAATTTTGGCTTGATTCTTTAACAAACCCACCGCTTTAATTAACATTAAGCACTGGACTTAAGCGGTTGTATTTATTTGAATATATAGCTAATTAAGTTACTCGGTCACTCTTAAGGTATACAAGGCAGATACAGGCTTAACCCAATGAAAATCAAGTGATTTTCCACATAAAAAACAAGGGTGAATTCTTGTTGGTAAAGTCTCCCTATAAAGTTAATGTGGAATAGCTGAAACAACCACTTTTTCCCACTCCGCTTGTATATCATTGTTTAGCTGTATTACATCAGCAGATTTATCTGAGTTTGGAAATGTACTAAGTTGCATGTCTAGTCCGACGAGCATGTAGTTTGCACTGGTCATTAATAAGGTGGATAACTCACCGGTTTTTTGACCATAAGCATTCATGCCCATAATACCGTCATGAATATCACTGTAGATCAGATCGACTTCTAATGAGTTTACTGCTGAATGCACGGTTTGACTCAATATGGCATAGGTTGTTCGATACTCATGCAACATGCCGGCAAGATCGGCTTTCATGTAGATTTTGAAGTCCTCTCTATCTATGTCTTCGGCACTGGCAATCGTTTTATCTAAGTCAGCTAATTCTTCATGCGTGTAAGTCGCTTTTGTTTGTTGTTGTTTTCTTAGACGTTTCAGCATCTCTAGTCGTTGAGCACTGTCCCCCATCACTAATGCTTCAAATAAATCATTGTCTTTATGAAAAGCGACCAGATCAAATAAGGTTTCTAACATGCAACGCAGCATGATTTCGACTTGGTGCAACATGCAGCGTTCGGCCATTATCAGAATCGCTTGATAGTGAGATAACATTCGTTGGAAATATAAGGTCGCGTAGACTTCTTTGCGATCGTCAGGATGAACCACGGCCTTGTTTAAGGTGGATTGAGCAAGCTTATTAAGGTTAAGACAGACTTTGAAATATTCAGATTCAGTCACCTTTTGAGCGACTTGGTTGGTAGAAGATTCATCTGCTAAAAAGCCAATGTCATTGAACTTAGTTTGCGCGCTCATCGTCGTACTCCTTGGTTTGAGAATACCTACATCTTCATTGTATGCCGTTTTTTCTTAGCCTTCTATTCTGTTATTTCTGGACAACTGCAAAATACATTTTTATCACCATATACGCTGTCAATTCGCCCTATTGGTGGCCAATATTTATCATCATGCTCATTACTGTCAGGAAAATATGCCTGCTGTTTGGTGTAAGGCAAGACCCATTCATTTAATAACAAGTGATGGGTGTGAGGTGCATTTTTTAATAGGTTGTTTTTTGCATCGGCCTCTCCTTTTTCTATCGCCGTGATCTCTTTTCTGATTGATATTAGGGCATTACAGAAGCGATCTATTTCATTTTTATCTTCACTTTCTGTTGGTTCAATCATCATGGTATCTGCCACCGGAAATGAAATTGTTGGTGCATGAAAACCATAGTCAATCAATCGCTTAGCAATGTCATCTACAGTAACCTCACAAGTGTTTTTAAATGCGCGGCAATCAATAATGCACTCATGTGCCACCCAATTATTCTTACCGGTATATAAAATGTCGTAATGCGGTGTTAATCGATGAGCAATGTAGTTGGCATTTAAGATGGCATTCAATGTTGCTCGTTTTAAACCGACGGCGCCCATCATGGCGATGTATGCCCACGAGATTGTTAATATGGTGGCTGAACCCCAAGGTGCTGCCGAGACAGTACCAATGGTGCCATCCTTACCTTCATGCGGATTAATGCCTTTTACTACCGGGTGAGTTGGTAGGTATGGGGCCAAGTGTTTGCCTACTCCAATAGGTCCGACACCGGGGCCACCACCGCCATGAGGAATACAGAATGTTTTATGTAAATTGATGTGGGCTACATCGGCGCCAATCTTTCCTGGTCGACTTAGACCAACTAAGGCATTAAAGTTAGCGCCATCAAGGTACACTTGGCCACCGTGTTGATGAATGAGGTCACAGATTGTGCGAAAGGTTTGTTCAAATACGCCATGTGTTGATGGATAAGTAATCATCAATGCAGCAAGACTATCCTGATACTGTGATACTTTTTGTTGTAAGTCTTCAAGGCTAATATTGCCCTTATCATCACATTGCAAAACAATCACTTTAAAGCCGGCCATAACAGCACTGGCTGGATTGGTACCGTGTGCCGACGAGGGAATAAGGCAAATATTTCGTTGCCCTTCTCCTCGTACTTGATGGTATTTCTTTATCACTAATAACCCCGCGTATTCACCTTGTGAACCGGCATTGGGTTGTAATGAAAAGGCATCAAAACCGGTAATATCACACAGCATGTCCTCTAGTTCATCAAATAACTGTTGATAGCCCAAGGTTTGATACAGCGGTGCAAACGGGTGCAAACCATTAAATTCATGGTACGAAAGCGCTTGCATTTCTGTGGCTGAATTCAATTTCATCGTGCATGAACCTAAGGGAATCATACTGCGATCAAGCGCGATATCTTTTCTAGCTAAACGACGCATATAACGCATCATTTTAGTTTCAGAATGATACTGTTCAAACACCGGATGCTGCAAAATTTCATCCTGTCGTAATAACGACGATGGAATGCAGTCAGTTAATTGCTGATCGAGTGCATTAATGTCGGGTAAGTCGGCATTAAAACCAACAAAAATACGCCACACTTTTCTTATTGTTTGCCTGCTAGTCGTTTCATCCAATGAAATGCCCAAGTGATCATCATCAATTTTTCTTAGATTAACGCCTGATTCTTCTGCCACGCTGGCGATGCGTTTCGCTCGGCTCGGCACCTTAATCACAAAGGTATCAAAATACTGCTGACTAATGACCTGATAGCCGAGTTGTTCTAAACCTTTAACTAAGATCTGACTATAACGATGCACACGTTCAGCGATGAGCTTTAATCCTTTGGGACCATGATAAATAGCATAAAAACTTGAGATAACAGCCAATAACACTTGAGAAGTGCAGATATTGCTGGTCGCTTTGTCACGGCGTATATGTTGTTCTCGTGTTTGCAAGGCCATGCGATAAGCGGTTTGCCCATGAATATCTTTTGATACACCAATAATTCGTCCTGGAATGGATCGTTTATATTCATCTCGCGTGGCAAAAAAGGCAGCATGCGGGCCGCCATAGCCCATAGGCACACCAAATCGTTGGGCATTGCCAACAACAATATCCACATCAAAATCAGCCGGTGATTTTAATAACATTAAACTGAGCAAATCAGCCGCCACGGTGACTAAGGCCTTTTTCTGATGAGCAAGTTCAGTGATTTCATCCAGAGTATGTATTTCACCTGTTGAGCTTGGGTATTGCACCACTAGGGCAAAAATATCGTATTGCTCAAGTTCGGTATAAGGATCGCCAACGATAAGCTCAAAATCGAGTGATGCTGCTCTGGTTTGCACAACGGCGAGGGTTTGCGGATGACAGTTTTTATCGATAAACACGGCGTTTGACTTACTTTTTGCCAGACGGTGTGACATGGCTATGGCTTCTGCCGCGGCCGTACTTTCATCTAACAATGAGGCATTGGCAATCGCCATGCCGGTTAGATCACAAATCATATGTTGGAAGGTTAACAGCGCTTCTAAACGGCCTTGGCTGACTTCAGCCTGATACGGTGTATAGGCGGTATACCAACCTGGATTCTCTAAAACATTGCGCTTGATCACCTCGGGCATAACCGTGTCGTAATAGCCCATACCTATGAGAGAGGTAAATACTTTGTTTCTTTGACGAATTTTATGCAGGTGCGTTATCACCACCCTTTCGCTTATCGTTTGCGTTAACTTAAGCGGTTCAGTTTCTAGAATATCCTCGGGAATGGCTTTGGTGATGACATCATCAAGTTTCTCGCACTGAAGTTCGGCCAGCATTTGTTTAATTTGCTGTTGATTACTACCAATATGTCGACGAATAAAGTTACCGGGCGTTTCCAGCTGCTTTAAAGGCATTGGTGTTGTCGCCATGAACCTTACCTCCGGTAACGATGCTCCACGAACGGTAGATCAACTTTAGTTAAGCTAATCTTATGAGTTCTTATCTGAGTATAGAAAACACGATCTTCATTTAAACTGCTCACTTGCGCCAACGCAATTGGCTTGCTCAATGAAGGTGAAAAGCCGCCACTGGTGACAACACCAATGTGTTCATTATTGTCATCTATTAATAGACTACCGTCACGAACGGGAATCTTACTATCGGCAATAAGACCAATTCGCTGAAAGTTAGCCCCTGCAGCCAGCTGATCTCTGATAACTTCAGCACCAATATACCCCTCGGTACGTTGTATTAACCATTGTAAACCGGCATCAATGGGTGTATTTATCGCATTTAATTCATGGCCATATAAGCTGAGCCCAGCTTCAAGCCTTAAGGTATCTCTGGCGCCGAGGCCGATGGCTTGGACCGATTCAAATGCAAGCAGCTGCTTGGCTAAATCTTCAGCATGTTTATTATCAATAGAAATTTCAAACCCATCCTCACCGGTATAACCGCTACGACTGATGATACAAGGCAGATCGTTGATTGTGGTCTCGATGGCGTGCAAAAACGTCAGTTGACTGACCTTTTCATTCAAGTTTTGCATCACGCTCATTGCTGATGGCCCTTGCAATGCCATTAAAGCGCGATCCGGCAAAAACTGAATTTGGCAGTCGGGTGACAGGTGTTCGCGGAGATGTTCAATATCTCTTTGTTTGCAGACTGCGTTGACAATAATTAAATATTTATCTGCCAAGCGGGTAATAATGATGTCATCGATGACACCACCGTTGGCATTGGTTAATACGGTGTAGAGCTGTTTATTGACTGCTAATGACGAAATTTTAGCGGGCGTTAATTGTTCTAGTTTGGCCGCTACCTTGTCGCCTGAAATAAAACATTGGCCCATATGTGAAATATCAAACAAACCGGCCTGCGAACGACAATGTAAGTGTTCTTTAATAATGCCAGACGGATACTGAACCGGCATTTCATAGCCAGCAAACGGCACCATTTTGGCACCTAAGTGTAGATGCAGATTGTAAAGAACCGTTTTGTTCAGATCGGTCATTTTTAGTACCTGCTATAAGAAATCATCTCATCCCTATTCATACCAAACTGTCTACATTAATTAGTTTATACTTTTGCCCGCTTAAGTTTACTTTAACTAATTTAATGCTTATTGAACAGAGTCAAAATCTAAGCCTAAATTACCGTTAAACCACGCTGCTTGACTGAGGTGGTTTATAGGAATAAGTTAACGATATAAGGTCAAGTTTAAAGGAGAAAACGATGAGTTGGCGTGAAAAAGAAGCAGAAGAAACGTATTCCGATGAGGAAGTTGAATCACGGTTAAAAGCTGACCTGCCACACTGGTACCTAGAAAAGGGATGGATTCGACGTAAATATAAAACAAATAGCTGGAAAGGCACCTTAATGGTAGTCAATACCGTCGGCCATCTAGCCGAAGCGGGCTTTCATCATCCAGACTTAACTGTCTCTTATGCCTTTGTGATTGTTAAATTAACCAATCACGCTGCTAAAGGTATAACCAATAAAGATTTTGAACTGGCGCTCAAAATTGAAGATGTCGTGATGTGGCAGCCTGGAAAAGAAGGTGGTGCGCTTCCTGGTACACCGGATGATCCTCGATTTAAATACATCAAATACGATTAATAGTTGTTCTGACTCTGTGACAAGGAGTAAGTGATATGAACGAAGATACGCTTAACATGGAAATCAGAAAGTACCTTAAAACAGTGGGTATAACGTCGCAACGTGAAATCGAACATGCGGTGTTAAATGCCATTAAGAGCGGTGCTTTAAAAGGAACAGAAACAATACAGGTTCAAATGACATTGTCTGCGCCGACCTTAGGTATCGATCATCAGATTACTGGTGAAATAAAACTGGAATAATAATAATCTAAATGGAAATCGAAGAATCACTTAATGTGTTTGGCGAGCCACTTCAATCATGTAGCGACAATCCACTGACTGGATTTTTCCGAGATAGCTGCTGCAATACAAATGACAATGATGTGGGCTCGCATACTGTCTGTATAAAAATAACGACTGAATTTCTGGAATACTCTCGTTTTAGGGGCAACGACTTATCCACTGCGGTGCCCGAACATGGCTTCCCCGGATTAAAACCAGGCAATAAATGGTGTTTATGTGCATTACGTTGGTTAGAAGCTTATCAGAATGAAATGGCACCAAAGATTGTATTGGCGAGCACCCATCAACGAGCTATCGATATTATTCCGCTGGAATTATTAAAGGAATATGCCGCTGATTTGAATTAGTCATCACATCAAATACTCAAACAACTTGGGAATAAGTTCTGGAGGTAATGTCATGCATCTAGACCATACCGTAGTCCCAGCTAAAGATAGTGAGCAAGCTGCTGCGTTTTATGCTGATATTTTAGGTCTTGAAAACTTAGGCCTCTACGCGCCTTTTTATGCCGTTGCCGTCGATGACTATCTGAAATTATTATTTATTCACAAAGATAAGATTGATAGCCGCCATTATGCGTTTATGGTGACCAAACAAGAGTATTCACAAATTTTCACTCGGGTTAAAGCACACGCTGACATTCCGTATGGGGATAGCCCTAGTGATCGACAAAATAGTCAGGTTTATCACTCAGGTAATCGAACCGGCTTTTATTTTGATGATAAAGACGGTCATATCTTGGAAGTGATTAAAACAGAGTGATTTTAATTACGTCACTCTGGCTAATGCCCTTTCACAGGCGGGACGTTGATATAAATTATCTTTGTAATTCAGTAAATCAGTAGGCACCGAAAAGTCAAAACGATGCGCCCATTGTAAGGTTTGAGCAATTAATAAATCAGCCATGGTAAATTGCTCACCGACAACAAACTCTTTATCGGCAACATATTGATTTAGCGCTTTTAATGATTTATCAAACTCCCAGTGTGCCGTCTCCAATACCGCTTTAACGCGATGCTCCTTAGGTAATACAAAACTATGTTTACCGTAGGTCCACAAAGGCTGTTCTAAATCTGATAAAACAAAGAAGCAGATCTCATCATAATATGCACGCAAAGCGATATCATCCGTTGGCATCATCTGTTTCTCAGGAATGCAGGCCGCAATGTAATTTAGAATTGCAGCACTTTCATTAACGATAAGCTCACCATCAATAAGACTTGGTACTTTGCCTTGAAAATTAAGCTGTTTATACGAATCAGTTTGGGTGCCGCCCTCTTCACTGCGACCGATATCGACCGCCTTATATTCGAAAGGGAGCCCTGATTCTTCTAAAGCCCATAAGGTTCTGAATGATCTCGATTGACCACTACCATAAAGTGTAATCATCACAAATTCCTTTGTTAATATTTACCTCAGTTTAACGAAATACCAACATCGTTTATAGAGCGAAACCTGTATCATAGTGCTCTAATATTTTGAGTGAGTTTTAAAATGAAAGTTTGTGGTGTTGAATTAAAAGCAAATGATGCAATTATCAGCCTTATGTCGTTGGAAAATGGCTTATATACCCTGCTCGATTGTCGGGTTAAGAAACTATCCATTAATGATGCGAGTGACGGCGAACAATTGAAGAAGTTTCAATTCGACTTTGGCAAACTCATGACTGATTACCAAATTGAACATGCTGTAATTCGTGAACGCATGACTAAAGGTAAGTTTGCCGGCGGTGCCGCTGGTTTCAAACTTGAGGCCTCGATTCAATTGGCGGATGGCATCAGTGTTTCTTTACTGTCACCTTCGAAAGCAAAAGAGATCATAAAGAACAGTCAGGTCGTGATGAATTTTGAAGAAACCGGCTTAAAGCAATTCCAGGAACAAGCTTTTCTGACAGCCTTTGCATATTTAGAAAGTCAGTAGAGATAAGCTAAGGTCTTGTCGCTTGATGTTATTGATTGATTTTGACCGGTTTATGCGTTAAATATTTCATTCTATGAACTGTCCAGTTTTGTCCATCTTCACTGCACATGCCATAACGAAAAGATGGCAAAAACGTTGGTGAGTGATAACGTAAATCGCTATACCAAACACACGTTTGTCCCTCCACCTTATTATGCTGGTAATAGATCGGGTAAACAGCAAAATCTCGAAATCCCCTAAACGACTCATGATTCCATACCCTATTAGCATCATCCCTTAAGTCGATCTGTTTAGGTGTGAGACCATAGTCCACCCAGAGCAAATTTGATGCCCGTTGAAAATGGTCTTGATAGCGTTTTTTACCCACAAGATTACTTATCAACGGCACAAGCGGATCGTCAGCTAAGCGCAAGTATGCATGAGCGATATGTTCTTTATTTTCCCTGATAACGTGCCAATAAAAAGGTGAAAAGGGTTGAGGTAGTATAGAAATAGTTGATGTTTTATCTACTAAGGTTGATCTGATTTCTTGGTATGCAATAAGTTTTATTTGATATACCAAAAATAGATAACTTATCGGTAACAATAATATAAAAAGTGCTATTTTTTTATGCTGCCAAAAATACATACACAAAAATGTAATGACTACGAAAATTGTAAAATAGCCATCAACTATAAACAGTAGATTCCAACTTATACGGTAATCACTTAATGGTACAAACCACTGAGTCCCATACGTGGTCAAGCTATCTAGCATTGAATGTGACAACACACCGAGAATGCATATCCAAAATACGAGTTGTTGAACCTGCTTTAAACGGTTCGATAGCGTCCAAATTTTAGTAAGTAACAAAGCCCAAAGTGGTGCTAGTAATAGTGAGTGGGTTTCGGCTCGGTGCCAATAGGCCAGAAACTCCAGCGGATTCCAAAGAAACAGTAGGTAATCAATATCGGGGAAAATGGCTGCGATGCCACCGATCATGGCTCGCTGATAAAAGCTTAAATTTGAATTGGCACCATTCTTTGTAGAATGGCTAGGAAGTTGAGCAACACATGCGCCGATGAGTACATGACTGACGACATCCATTGCTTATTTTGTCTCAGGGTAATTTGTTTTATTTTTTGAAGCAGAATTGGCAAAGCTGGAACATGAAAATAATTGATGACCTTGATTGATTTTTTTGAGCAGTTTTTTTAGTAAGTCTCGCGTTTTGGCATGTTGCTCACTGTTATCAAATAGAAACAGGCTAAAACTAGCAAGATAAGATGACGTCACGGCAACTTCGTCAGCGATGCGTTTAAAGCCCGTGTTTTTCCTGTCGGCTGCTTCCATAAACCATTGTACGGTTCGACTGATTCGAGTTATCCCATGCGCCTGTAGATGAAAGTGGCCTGGCTCCAGTTTGTATGCAAGGATCTCACGTACCAGTGGTTTGTAGGATGCCAAAGATTCAAACCAGACCATAATGCATTCGAATAATTTGTCATCACTTGGCAAATTTCGATACTGTTCCGCTGACGCTAAGTTCAACATCGCATCATCGGCGCGGCTAAAAAGAGATTCGGCCATATCGTCTTTAGAGCGGTAGAACTGTTTTATGTCGCTCAAAGAACAATCAAGCAGAGCTGCTAACTCGTTTAGACTAAAAGCTTCCCATGAAGTTTTCTGTGCAAGAACGAGTGCTTTTTCAAGGATTTTATCAGGGCTTAACGCATTATTCGTCATGATCCATCACCTGAAGGGACACACTATTAATTATAGTTGAGAATCTAGCCTTGAGTCTTGATTTATTATGAGTTTAACTTCTTGTTATGGCAGCTATATAGTCGCCATCTTACTTTCACTCGATACGTTCAAAGAAAGCAGATACATCATCGATATCTTGCGTGATGGGCATCGGAGGTAAACTACGCAAAAACTGTTTTCCGTAAGGTTTTGTCAGAAATCGTGGATCGCACAAAACTAATACTCCATAGTCCGTATTATCTCGAATCAAACGTCCGATGCCTTGCTTGAGTTGAATCACAGCTGAAGGGATCTGGATAGTGGTAAAGGGATTGCCTCCCCGCGATTTTAAAGATTCTATACGGGCTTGCAGCACTGGGTCACCCGGTGAGGCAAAGGGGATTTTATCAATCAGTACGCAGGATAATGCTTCACCGCGAACATCAACACCTTCCCAAAAACTGTTTGTTCCTAGTAAGACGGCATTACCATGCTCACGAAATTCATCTAATAATTTGGCTTTTGATGCACTGCCCTGCACCATCAATGGGTACTCAGAATCTTCCATTGCGTCAGCTACGGCATTCATCGCTCTATAGCTAGTAAATAATAGAAACGTACGGCCTTTACTGTGTGAGATTACGTCTTTTGCAATATCCGTAATGTGTTGGTTGTAATCATCATGATTAGGTTCAACAGGAATATTAGGCATGTATAAAAGGCTTTGCTTAGCGTAATCAAACGGGCTTGGCCAAATGGCTGTTTCTGCATCCTCAATACCGAGTTGATGACTGAAATTGTTAAATTTTCCTGCAATAGTCATGGTGGCAGAAGTAAAAATCCAAGCCGTGGGTTTTTCATCCATCCATTTATGAAAATAACTGCTCACTTCAAACGGGGTGGCATTAAATACAAAACCAGAATGACGAATGTCTGCCCATAAAATCAGGTTATCATCCGGCTCGTCACTACTAAAGAGCTCTAGACTATCAATAAGATCCTGACTACGAATGCTGCATTGTTCCAGACCTTTACCACGTTCTGCGGCGAGTTCTAGCTGTTCAGATAACTCTTCTAATGAAGCTAATAGACCGTCCAGTTTAGGTTTTACGCCCAATTTCCCAGATATCGTATTCCAAGGTGCACGCAGTTCCATTTCACCTAAGGCAATACGCAGTGAATGTAATGATGCTTCTGTTTTATCTGCTAAATCACGGATTATTGTCATATCTGCCGCGTCTTCATCCATCTCCCGAATGCTATCGCGACAAAGCTCTTGAATTTGATGACTACTGATACGACTACCTAAGAACTGGCTGGCGATAGCGGGAAGTTGATGAGCTTCATCAATAATAAAGGCATCTGCTGAAGGTAATACTTCGCCCTGCCCTGATGCTTTTAAGGCAAGGTCGGACATTAATAAGTGATGATTTATAACCACAATGTCGGACTCTTGTGCTTTTTTCCGCGCTTCGGAAATAAAGCACTGATCAAAGTCTGGGCATTCCTGTCCCAAGCAGTTATCAATCGTAGACGTTACTTTAGGCCATAAACCTGAACTTTCTTCTAACAGATCGGCTTCTGCAAGATCACCTGTTTTAGTGATTGCCGACCAATCTCTTAAATCATGAAGTACATCATAGTGATGTTTATTAACCGGATCATGTTCAGCTAAGGTCAGGCGATGGTGGCATAAATAATTGCTGCGCCCCTTTAATAATGCAGCCCGAAATGGTGTGGCCAATGCTTTACGTAAAGTCGGCAAGTCTTTGTTAAACAATTGATCTTGTAGGTTTTTTGTACCTGTAGATATAAAGACTTTCTGGCCAGATAAAATAGCAGGAGCTAAATAGGCGAAGGTTTTCCCTGTACCCGTTCCCGCTTCTGCAATCAATAATGAGCTTTCAGCGAGGGTGGTTTGTATACTCTGAGCCATCTCAAGCTGCTGAGAACGAGGCGCATAACCTTCAATGTGTCTTGATAAGAGACCACCTTCAGCAAAAACATGCTGCATTTCATCCTGCATTTACATCATTCCTATTCGTACATTTATCGCCCAAACAACGATGCTGCCACTAGTTAAAAAACCAACTAATGACAATAACGCTTTGCGTTTGTAACGCTGAATCAGTTTAGTTTCTGGCTCAGTCGATAAAATAAAAGTCTGATCATTATGTGGGCTTTGACTTAATACGCTGAGTTGTTCCAATTTCTCTTTATGTCCATGTTGCTGTTTAATTTGTCGTTGCGCATCGGTTCGTGCCTGCTCCCATTCCTGAGGACTGATCTCACCATTTCTATCGTTATCATAACGATGAAGCAACTGATTTGGATCGGTGTTTTTCCATTGTCGTAATAGATGACTGACCTGTTCACGAAATTTGTGATGTTCAACATTAGCCACTGTTTTAAAGAGGCCAATTCCATATAAGGGATAATTTTCTAAAATCAATTCTTCGGTAAAACGACGTGGCGGCACAATATCATGTTTATACCAAGTTCGCTTATTGTCAGTAAAGACATCTGCTCCATCAGGGTCAATCACACAACGGCCGGTTTCATCTTCTAAAAAAAATAATTCTTCACTGGTTTGTTGCCTGACCATGCGCCAATGCGTTCTTCTTCTTTTGCCAATACCGGTGCTTACTTTTTCTTCAATTTTGTAACGAAACCAGACGCAAACTGTACTGGTTAATGGTGAAATGGTCACTGGGCCATCCATCATGCGAGCCTTACCAATCAGCTCAACATAACCTTGCGCGGCTGAACGAATTTTGGCTGTGGGAATATTTTCGATCAATCTCGCGCTATGGTAGCGGTGATACATATGTCGAAATGCCCATAGCGAAATGAGCGATACCACAATACAGCCAAGCCAGAATTCAACAGCATCAAGCTGTAATAACTCGGCTTCGAATGAAGCAATGATTTCTTGCATGAACTAATTGAATAATTGGCGAATATTTACGTCCGCGGTTTCTTCATCACTAAACTCTAATAAGCTGTGCGCTTTGAAGTTAAACATTCGAGCGATAAATACATCCGGAAGTTGCTCGATGCGAACATTGTTATTGTTGACACTTTCATTATAGAACTCACGACGATCGGCAATCTCATTTTCTAAACTAGTGATACGTGCCTGTAGATGTTGAAAAGTTTCATCGGCTTTAAGATCTGGATATGCTTCAGCGACGGCAAACAGACTGCCCAATCCAAGTCGCAATGCTCCTTCTGCCTGACCTAAGGCTGGAATATCACCTTGTTGTTGAGCACTGGCAACGGATGTTCGAGCTTGCATTACTTTTTCGAGTGTTTCCTGCTCAAACTTCATATATTGTCGACAGGTTTCAACTAGCTTGGGTAGTTCATCGTGACGTTGTTTAAGTAAGACATCAATATTGGACCAAGCCTTACTGACATTATGTTTGAGACTAACAAGATTATTGTAAATTAAGACGATGTAGACTAATGCGGTGGCAACAATACCCCAGAAAATAAAACCAGAAACACTCATCACAGACACTCCTTACTTAAGTTAGCTGCTGTGATTATCCCATATTTCCGTCTCGAGCCCATCTTCTTGAGTCCAAACCAATTGGCCAATGATTTTGAACTGAGCAACTGACATCGCACCACGTTTTTTACGCTGGCTATCAGCTTTTATTGCTAAAGCATGTTCGACATCTTCACTGCTTGCGTGATAAATTTCTATTGCATTATAACCATCATCAAACAGTACCAATACAACGTGGTCCCAAGCTTGATCTGGATTGAGTTGACCTATGCGAGGATTGGATTTGCTGTTCTCAAACAACACGCGACCCTTGATAATGATCTTTTCGCCTTTAAGTGCGCCAGTGCCAACAGCATCATAACCGAGCGATGGATCGTTCTTTAGCTGCAAACTGAGGGACTTCGCCGCATCGAAGCGTGCAATTTCACCGGTAACTGGTAAAGCCGTACCCGTCGTCTGATGATATTTGGCCGCCAATTGCCTAGTTTCATGCATCAGTTTGTCGATTGAATAGATATCCATGTCTGCTTCAGCTAACTTGTTCATGACGTATTATTAAATTTCTCAAAAAAAACGGCCTATCCGATATATCGGACAGACCGCTTAAAACTTTGATGCTATGTGAACATTCAGTGAAAATAAACATAGCATTCAATGTGTTTTTATTTTTTTGCGTCTAATGCTCTTTGGTAGTACTTATGAACCAATTCTTCTTGATTATCTAATAAGTAATCAATGCTTGGTTCGTTGTTCATCGCTTTTTCAATCGCTTTACGAGTCGCTTCACGGTGAATGTTGAA